>Ga0182030_10014489_pt1 | contig 15548 bp, 15 predicted proteins | sample 812S3MmetaG_FD_121299 | JGI IMG/M metagenome (GOLD analysis project Ga0182030, IMG submission 121299) | Permafrost microbial communities from Stordalen Mire, Sweden - 812S3M metaG (Illumina Assembly) | ecosystem: Environmental > Terrestrial > Soil > Wetlands > Permafrost | place: Sweden... | reverse complement strand
TGAGGAATGTTGCTGAGGGGTCGGAGGCATTGTAGGGGGGGAGGGGGGATTCGAATGACATTTTGTGAGCTGGGAGTTGTGCTTGGGGTCTTGAGGGGAGGTTTTGGGTGGGGAGAATGGGTTGGTGGTTTGGAGGTCGGTGCTCGGTTGAGCTGGGAGCCGATATTTTTGGAGGTCGATGGGAGATGGGTTTTGAAATTCATGAAGTTTTTGAGAAAATGGTTGTCTTCTTGACATTGTTTAAACTCTCGCTTTTGAAAATAGTCTTTCTGAGCCTATGATCGATTATTCACTCGACTATTGCTTTGAACTTCGTGCGCTATGGTATTTCAAGTTTGTACAGAGTAGTTAATAACCCACTTTGATGGCCTCTCAGGAAACCTGAACGCAGTCTTGATCGTGGGGGCTATCTTTTGAGAATTTCGTGTTTCGAGTCTCATTTATATTTTATGAAGCATTAATATCTCCTTGATAGTGGTTTTGGATTTCAGTTGCAGAGAAATAAGAACCTTAACGAAACTGCGTGTTTGAAGGATAGGTATATACTCTAATACATCAGAATAGTAGTATATTCAGTATTCAAGCATAGTGCTCAAGTTGCTATCTACCTTCTGCCGAATTCCTTTATAGCTACATACTATAGCTAAACATCTCTACAGAAGCCTCTTCTTTATTGAAAATGATAGTCATCGGCGAGTCCTTCCCACTTGTTCGATGATGTATATTCCTTCCTACTGCCACTCCAAACTCCCAGAAATAGAGGAAAGTTCCCTTATTATATGGAGAACCAACTAAAAGAATGTGTATAATGGATGAGAAAAGAACGAGTCGAGATCAAGCCATGCCCTTCTCAATTTCGATCACGTCTGCGATGACTCTTGTGCTTCTTTCCTGAACTCTTACGGTGATTGCTCTGCTCCTGTGGCTCTTCTCTAATCCACAAAAGCTCATCCTCTTTCATGACTTCCTTCATACGTGGTTTCGCTACAGCAACACCTCCCCAAGCTGGAGAGGTGAAATACACGTTGCCGCTTTGGTGTGCCATATTTCCATAGCTGTTCGCGTTCGCGTACTGGCTATGATAAGATTTGTTGGTTTGATGACCTACATATGGATGTCCCTCAGCCTCTCTCATGGTCGTTCCACCATCTAGTGCAGCAGGAAGAGCAGGCTTAACCTGCTCCGCATAAGCCCTCAAGAACTCTCGTCCGTTGTTGCTTTTCGCTCTAGTCACTTGCAGTTCGAGTATTTTAGGCTCTCCTCCTTGAGGGTTTGTGATGGACACAATGACATAAATTTGCCCAGTATTGTCGCCTACAAGATGGCAATGCATGCCGGGGATTTCCTGCCACTTTTTGGAATCAGTAGCGCTCCAAAAGGAAGAAATTGGCCTGTGCTCCTTACCTTCCTAGCCTTGGTAGCAGGCGCCTCGTTCGTCCATGATGGTAGCTCAGAATTGTTCAGGGAGTGAAGAACAAGGCTCTAGTTGTACTCTGGTTGGTATTCCGCCATTGAGAATCGACTAACCAAATAGGGCAGGAGAATCGTGTACGTGCTTTCTCCTACCACAGGGGAAACCAAGGATCAAGGAGCCTTCGGGGTGAAAGCTAGAGGAAAAGATCGGACACGAGACTCGATCAAGAGAAGCAACGAGGAGAACCGTGATTTATATCCTGCTGCCATATTTCCCCAAGAATTAAGGCTGACGGCAAGGCGAACCTTGCTTCTCTGATCTTTCGAATTCGAAGCTGCCCGAAAGACAACGCAGAAGAGAAAGCAGTGCGAATTTTCCAGACAGCCTTGTCTTACCATAAGCGGCGACATCTCAGATAGGTCGGTTATTACAAGGCAAACAAGGCGACAAAAAACTATGAACCGCCAGCCACTGACTGAAATGTTTTCCTTTCGAAATTAAATGTTTGTATTATCCAAGACTTTCCTTTAAATTCTAGGTTGATGTATATGTGAACACCCTCTTCAGTCGTTCTTCTTGAAAGTTGCCTGCGAGCCATCAAGACATCGTCGGGAAATATCTATTACGGAAATCGAGGCTCTAAAAGGAGACGAAAGCCTCATAAAGGATCGACCAACTTCACCCATATGATTTAATAGGTATACCAGATACTAGTATCGCGTTAACCAGGAGAGTACGTTAGGAGATTCTACGTTTGAGGTGAGAGGTCGACTCTTCATTTAAAAGGATACTGCTTCGGAACATTGCATGCACTCTGGTTCACTTGTGCTGGGCTCATTGACAAGTCAAAGGTTGAAAAGTAAGTATAGGCAATTGAATGGAATTTAGAGAAAGCCACAGCAAAGTTCAAATCTGTTTGCCGCATCTGAGCGACTATTTGGATTCGTCGAGACTCGAAGCTGGATCCTAAAATATTTCTTGAACGCCTCTATTATTGGTCTGAGGAGATCTCGATCAGAAGACGTTTGATAGGTGTGCTTTTCCCCATATTAATAATTATCTCGGCCCAGGCCAAACCCAGAGATCTGCACAATGCAGAGCAAGTTGCCCACTAGTATCACGTCAGCGCTTGTGTTGCATACAGCCCCCCGAAAACCTGCACATTATCGCTAAACAGCACCACAGAGCAAGCAAGAAATATGGCGAATATTCCGGGATGATTCTTTCGCAGACGGGATCCCCGCAACTATTCAAGCCTCATCAACCCTTTTGGGCAATGCGCCGCCGACCCTGGGAAAAGCAATTCCCACTTAATGGAGAAGGGACTGCGGCTGAAATTGCTGGCTATAAGTATCTGGTCTCCCGATCAATTGATCATCAACCTCATCGATGATTACTCATCTGCAACTCCTCGCTTCATCATCTGATGGCGGCAGACGTGGGCGACAGCATTTTTGGAGAGAACGAGCTTAAAGAATTGCTAGATGCTACACCCGAGGACCTTCAGGATAACGGGCTTATTCTCTATTTTCGGTGCAAATATGAGCGTCGTGACGAGCTGAAGAAGACATTCAACCAGACCCAGCAGAGAAAGATTGAGCTCGAGCTAGACAGGATCGAGAAATTGAGAACCAATTTTACGAAACATGTCGAGAACGCGATTCTGGTCGGAGGCATGACCCGTAGCCGAACCGCTTGGAGGAGATTCGCAAAAGATCGATCTCTAGAAGAAAAGGAGAAAGTCAAAGCTTTGCTTGAGAAAGACATGACTCCTAGAGACCGAGCAAGATACTCTCATAACTTGAGCGTCCTGAGAAAAGTTGCCAAATGGACCGAATCATCGGACCCTTTGACAAACACTGCCAGCGATGAAGATGACAAAGGCTATGGTTTTGTGGTCTATAAGGTGATTTTGAAAAAGCACGCAGAGCAAAATCTATCGTACGACGATTACCATCTCGATACCTATCCTGTCAGAGATGTCTTGGACAAGAATAAGAAGAACCCTCTCATGGAGCCCTGTGAGAAAGACAGCATTCGATATTTCCACTTTCCAGCTAACAATATGCTCTGGGTAGAAGTAAGTATCTCACCTGTATCAGGTGATGGGAATCCATAATTGACTTTGAATTAGGAAGCGATAGCAAGATATTACGGAGAGGACAGAGGCGAGTATAATTATCGGAAAGCCTCGAATTATCGTAAGAAGTCTTCGAATCTTCTTGCCAGAGAATTTTGGACTGCTCAACAGCATGGCGGAATCGGTGACCCCGTTCACGCTCGGCACATGCGTTCACATTGCTCGTTCATTCAGACAGGTAGGAGCTTGGCACAGTTGAAGTACATCACTAAGTCATTAAAAGATGAGAATGCTCCAGCTCAGAATGCGGCGACTCTGGTCACGAACAAAAGTAACAAGAATTTCGTGATATTTGTAGGTTTTGATATTATTCCCGTTGATTTTGTTGCGTACTGACCTCTCAGATGCCTTATCTTCATTGGGAGACCGACAAACGACGGCGAGAAATGGCAAAAGTCATGAAAAATGTCACTCAAAAACATCGAAAGGATTTGAGGAGGGAGTTTCCTCATCTCAATGAACAATTCCGAGAGAAATTTGAAGAGTCGGTTGAGCAAGCTCGAATCAAATTTGGCTGGAGGACTCCAACCGAGGACACTACTAAGAAGCCAAAACAAGAAATTCGAGAATATTCTAAATTAGGAACGTATCTCCTTGAAGTAGCGAAGGTTTACGAGGCTATGGATATTGAGCCTGACGTCAGAATCCTTAGGGACAATCTTCATCCTCACAATAAAAACCCTCCACTACATGCGAGGCGAACGCTAGATCAGTCATATTACTGGAAGCTCGAGAATACAGGAAAGAGAGACGAAGACCAAGTGGTTTATCGTGGGACAAAAGCTGGAAAGAGCATTTATAGGACGACACGAGTGGTAATGGTCGATCAGCTTTGGCTGTATGTACTTGATGAGAGTAAGTGTCCACATTATTGCGTCTCTAAGAGCGTAGGCAATCTAACAAGTTATTTTAGATACAATAATCAGTTTCTTCCCTCGGCGTTGGGGACGAAACAAACCAGACTTTTCTGGAGTTCACAAAGGGATTCGAGCCAAAGTATCACACCTGCGCCCTGGCGAGATTAAATCTGTGTACGATTTGGCACTACTCATCATGAATCAATGCTCAACAGTATTCTTCGACCGGACTAAGCCAGCAGATGCTCGCCCCCAAGTGTTGGATATTTTTACGAATGCCATTGCTCATGTGGTATGTCTGTCATTCTAGAAACTGTCCAACTCAGCTAACAGATTAACAGTCGGAGATGAAAACAATTGCTTTCGTTGGGTTTTGGCGCCATCTTGAGAAGCTACACCTGAAAGATCCTCATCTTAGAGACATTGATGCTATCGAAGCAGCGGCCCGACTTTATCTCGACCTCAATCCAGAAGGAGTGCTCTTACGAGAAGCGCACGATATCATGGACGAACTACGTATGATGACGCGAATCTACTTGCAACAACTGCGTGTGACAAAACATTTCTCGAAGACCTTGCAGGACTTAAACGAGCAGCAATCTCCCGCCACCTCCAAAGAATTGTTGCGAGGTCTGAATCGTACGCTCGACGATATCAATGCTCGACAAACGCATACAACATTAAATAGTGACGCGAATATTGTACTACCTATTGAAAATGCTGAGCGGTCTGGACCGCAGAAGCCAATACCAGACAGCACTTTATATCGAGCTAGGAATCTCTTAGATGATATCGAAATACGGCTCAACGAACTTCAGGATTTGGAAAATAATACCGAAGAAATAACAAGTCATGTAAGACTGTTGCAGAATGATTGATACAGCATTCACTGACCCCCTTTAGCTGAAAGACCTTCTCAGTCTCAAACAACAGCAGGCTAGCATCATCGAAGCTAAAGCAGCACTTGCTCGCGCAGATGAAAGTGTGACGCAAGGTAGAGCAATCATGATGTTTACAATCATTACAATTATTTTCTTGCCCTTATCTTTCATGTCATCTCTTTTCGGGATGAATGCTCGGGAATTCTCAGGCCCATCTGGTGGCGTCATGTCCATACATCAGCAGTTCAGAATTATGTGTAAGTTCTCATTCCTTCCCGCAATCGCATAATCAAACTCACAAATGTCCCTATGAAAAGTTCCTATCTCTGTCGGTGTAATCGCGATATCATTAGCACTTGCCTTTAGCACCTGGATCCGAAACTTAATCATCTTTCTCTTCAGTACAATATTTGCGGCCCTGACTGAGTACTCTGGGCTACGTTGGTTGTGGAAAATCTGCATTCGGAAACACAACGCCAAAGGCCTTCATCAGGATAGATTTAACCTCGCCGACAAGATTTACGGAAGACGAGAGAGGAGGGAGAATAGGAAAGCGGTACGACTGGCGAAAGAGAAGGAAATAATGAAGCGAGAGAACATTCCTTTGGAGGAAGTCAGATCCCGCCGGGATAGGGAATCATCAGCATTTTGTGGGATTGTATAAATCGGTCATGAGTACTATTCTATGGGCTTTTCTCTTCAACATTGGGATGACAAATCTCCGTCGCGCAGTTCCTGGTCTCTGGTTATAATCTTGTACCGTGAAAGCGAAATGGCAGGAACTAATCTCGACTCGCGAATATCTGCAATGCTGGCTGGAACAAAATGGCGATGCGGCGACGCCTAGCTCATCAGCCTTAAAACTTTTCCTTGAGGTACATCGCGTGGACTTACTGTCGTGTTATACTAGGGGGTAGCTCTCCATACTGGGGTCTCGAGATGCGATTCGTGATTTCCCATTTCTAACCCCAGATTTCAGCACCGCTCGACAAGCCACAGCACACCAGTCGCATCTAGATCTTGGTAGCCGCAGAGCGAGTAGGGTTAGAGTTTGACCGTTGTCAAGATCTAGCCTAGTGGCGCTCAAAGCTTACTGATAGTGCTGCAGGAAGGTGACAGCACTAAGTTCGTTCTGGCGGACAGAGAATGCAACATTGCCATTTCGGTGTCCAAGCAGGATAGATTTCGTACTGGAACGGACTTTAACAGAGTTGCCCAAAGCCACAATTCCCATTCTTACAGCTGAATATAGAAAGTTTCGAATTCTCCGAGTTCTAGCTCTGATTCTTCAATTCTCGGAAAGAGTATAAGTATATGTCTTTCCATTCATTTTCTTTCCCCCGCTCAAGCCTCTATCAAAGAGTTTCTGCTGTTTAGTATCCCCATTGTTTGTTCAAGCTATTCAGAATCATGCATCTTTCCAAATTCGTGGCCGTGGCCTCGATGGTTAGCCAAGTTCTTGCAAGCCCTTTCCCCCCCGCAGCTCCAAGTAAATTCCCGACACGATTAGAAGCTGCGAAGCTCCAGCAAAGAAAATTTACCTTTCCAAGTGTAAGGCCTCATGACCTCCTCTTTTTTCGCTGGTTGACGTTGAATAGTGCCAAAATGATAATTTATTGCAACTCTTTCACAACAATCAACTCGCTTCCAAAGCCAGTGCGTTTTGCAGCTCATATATTGTCACTTCAACAACTACCACATCGTCAACAACTTCAACTACAACAAGCACGTCGACAACATCTGCCGTACTCGCAACAGTCACAAATACAATTTTGTAAGTTTAGCTCCCTGGCAATGGAAAATGAAAGACTTATGAGGAATTTTCAGAACAACTACTACCTCTACGATACATACAGACACTACCACGGTTACAACGGACACTGTTTAAGAAAAACGGTCCCTACCAACTGTTGCCCCACCTCCTGGTGTTATCGGTATATTCGCTGCACCGCTCATTAGCAGCGCTTGCTCATGCTTGATCCCGCAACCAACCGTTACTATTCGAACCACCACGACTGGTATACCGATCACATCAACCATCATCGTAGCAACGCAGACCACCGTAAGTCCTCCCCATTCCTCCCCACATATATTTCATACTAACAAACCACAGGACATCCCCGCTCAAGCAACGGCCACCGTCTCCCTCGCGTTCTGTAACTACGGCACCCTGACCGCTAAATCGGACCACGCAATCTTCGACGTGGACTGCGAAACCTCCTATACCGATCTAGCAGGCGGCTATTATAAAACCGTCAACATCGCAGATGATTGCTTCAATCTTTGTGATGGAGATGAGCACTGTTATTTCTTTACATTTGAGGCAGGGAGCACGAGTAATAATTGTTATCTTGCATATGGTGGTCAGGGTGGGAATGGTGTGTCGGATCCGAATGCGAAGAGTGGGTATTTTACAGGAAATTTTGCTAGTTAGAGGTGTCTTTGATAGGTTAATTTTAGATTTGATTGATGCTTTTGATTATTGTCTTGCAGATGTTGAGATATTGTGGTGATTGTGCCCTATTTCTGAACTTGTTTCCCGCCTCGCTGTTTTTAAAGTTTGACAAAATGTCATTATGGATCTCCAAGAAGAGATGTTTCTCCTTCTCCGTTATCCTACGAAGCCCAGGACATTCAACTTGCAAAGCTTCGAATCTAGATCTTCCCCACGCCCATGGCAACGAAAGACATGCACTTTCAAAAGCCTAATTCTTGAAGTCTGATCTCTCATTTTCTCGTGATGGAGCATGTAACCATGTCGGCGTGATGTGCGTCCTAGCTAAGGATCCTTTCTTCGTCTTTGGTTTGCAGATTTTGGTAGGGAAGAGACCCGGCAGCTCTTTTGCATTTCGGCCGTCACAAACATTCGCTGCCTGAGTAGCTGCACGCATGACTCCCAACATAGTGCGTGATCTTGGCCCCAACGGTGAGGGAACAAGGCTCAGACCCGATGAAGCAAATAGAATAGGAAAGAATGGTCAAAGGATTTATTGCGCGCCGCAATCAGGCAGTGAAAATTAGACCAATGAATTCATTACACCCAGGAGGCCAGTAGTCCAGGCAGTCCGTATTCCTCACTGGCTTTTACGATATGACCCTTTTGCTGCAAATAATTGTTGCTGTTCCCGTTAAGTCAGAGGTTGGGTAGCATGGCTTCTACGATCTGCTTTGCTGGCGCATCGTGGAGTATGTTCACCCAAAGCAGCGATTTCAGCGATCCCCTAAACCCACTCCCTGACTTTAGCTCCATGTCCCTGATCATCTCGATCAGAGCAGGCTGAAAGCAAGCTTTCTCATTCTCGTCGAAGACAGAAATAGCGGGCATGATATATAGCCAGAGAGTAAGCTGGCCGGCATAGCTTCAGTATTATACGTAAGCAAAGATAAGGCGCTTTTAAGATGTTGAGCCAGGAAATCGTGACGGGTTTGATACCGCGAAGTCGAAGGAAAAGGTCTAATGTCTAAGAAGGACATTTGTGGATCTGGACCTTGGGCTGCCGAGATGGGTATTCTTCCTGATAAAGGGATATAAGAGTCCCAGGAGATGAAGAAAAGTGGGTTACATCCCATGCAGAGAGCCAGCGTAATATTAACACCATTAGAGGTCGGTAGTGGTGATCGCAAAGTAAGGTAGTAGATCTAATTCACTAGAAAATCTTTAGTTGCAACTGTTAATCCAGTTGAAACGCTGCTGGAGGATAGCCAGAGCCTTGGCGAAGTGAGCTAGAGCCGTCTTACTGCTTTCTTTCCGTCCATTGGCAAAGTCTAGGTATGCTTTAGAAATAAAGATGGTGAAGTGCAGACAAGCAGCGTCATTGAATATAGGTTCGAATTACGAGGCACTAAACTCACCATGTCAGCATCCTTGAATCTCGGCCCTCCTGGAGAGGACCCAGCTCTTTATTTCTCAAATTCCAATTCCGTACCTGAGCCTAGTGGCCTCCCAAGGACCCTAATATCAACGGCCAAGTCGCCATAGTAACAGGTTCTGACAGTGGTCCTAGGCTTGATACATCTCGCTAGCTTCTATCCTTCGGCCTATCAAGCCTGATCATCGCCGTACAGTCAATTTTAAAAGCAAGCAAGTATCAGCCCAGTTCCACGCGTGGTGCAAAGATATCTGAGCCCAATGAGGCGCCGGTACTTCCAACTCTCGATAACAAGCCGCGGCCCTGGAGCAACGTCGAGCGCTACGCTATCAGCAAGCTGTTACACAATTTATTCATATTCAAATTGGTGCACTACATTAGCGCCAGTGACACTGCTTTGTGATAGGTCACAATATAAGTGAGCTGAGAATCGAACACTGATTTGAAGACCCTTTGGTCACATTATCTGTGTAACGTTTTTCCTTTCCTGTCTCTCTTAGGGGTACTGTAAGGTAAGTAAAGTAGCCGGTTGACGGAGCATGTTACAACGTGGAGCATACTCTAGAGCAAGTGCCCCATAGCTGCGAACAACACCGACCCTTCCTGCAAGAAGCACCTGGTTAATTTTAAGCCAATAATGCACGAGAACCTCCAAGGTCTTGAGAGTTTGCTATTTTGCAGAGTTGCAAGAGGTTCGAGAAGTGCTTGATAGGGGCTTTATTGCCGTAAAGTATATATTTTTTATGGCGTGGAACTATGGTATCTGAATAATCTGAACAAATTGACAAAGAGAATGGCAAGCGAAGTGTGAAACGCGAAGCAACTTCTTGTGAATATCATGCTGAATTTGACTAAGATTTATGGGTAGATATCTGTGTATGGGAAGATGCAATATTACCTTGAAAATCGATCATTAGAGCACAAAACTAAAAACAACGAAATTTTCACCGTACTCGCGCTTAGCCAGCCACATGGTGTTTCTCTGCCATTCCCTCTCTGGATGGTGCGATATACGCTGTTTTCTTAGACAGTCCCAAAAATAGACTCTCGCATAGTACACCGTAGCAAATCGTGTTCATCATATGTATTTCTGATTCTCAAATCTATTGCAGCATCAAATTCAGAGAGTGAAATGTTTGCTTGAAATTTCACATTTAGCAAGCACATATTCCTATCATAAGACAATCTCTTCAATCTGGGTCAACTAGGCGAAGCCTTTACCTTTTATCTCAGGTACCAAAAAAGACTCCTTTTGCTATTCTAATCCCGGATTCACGGTCGTTTGCCATGTTTCCTTCTACTCCTTTCCAGGTTTCGACTTGTTCAGCTCCACCGACCACCACAACAAAGTCTCGTCAAGTTCAGCTGGATTTTGACCCCTGCCTCCTCCTAACTTGGAATGCTTCAGCTTGGCGGCACCGAACGTGCCTAGCTTGCTTAGCGCAAACTGCATTGTCTTCATATACACGCTGTCAAGTGCGCCGGAAATCCAAGCATGGTGTACGCTCAACGCTTCCCCACAAATTAGCAGCTTACCTTTGCAGAGCCATTCGGTGAAGTAAGATTTGTAAATGTTCTCAAACTGCCCAGGGCCGAAGAGCGCAAACGCGCCGGCAGTCCAGGGATCGTGGGACCATGACCATGCGTGGTGAGCGATATATTTACTCCTCAGGTATTCGTACGTCACTGATTCGCCAAAGAGTTTGGCCAGATTCTGGAGACAGAGAGTCACAATCGGGTCGTCGGGGTCTGTTGAGGCGCTGGGGTAGTCTGGAACCAAGCTGCCCATGCGGGTGGCATCTTGAGCCCAGGAGTACGATGCCATGAGAATATAGTTTTGAGGATTGCCGCCGCTAGCCGAATCGCCATCATCCCAAGAGGGATACACAACGTTGCTGATGGGGAGGTCGGTACTTGAGACGCCGCCCAGCCCCGTGACACCGTTTTTCATCCACCATCGTTCGGAGACTAAAGAAGTTAGCGGAGTCGGACGCTGATTGATTACCGTTTGCTACTAATTACATTTGATGGCAACTTTGGTGGCTCTATCGTAGCTTAGAGTTCGAATGCCCGTCAGTACTTCGTCAGAAAGACTCAAGCCCGAAAGGTCCATTCTCTGAAGACATCCAAGAGCTGTGGTGCATATGACATGCTTGTAATTGACCGATTTCTGTTGTGCGACTGTGCTGCCGTAAGTGACCGTGATTGTTTCATCCGGGTTTTCTGACATTTGGACGACTGGGGAACCTAAGGTGACATCAGGCCCGCCGTTATCAATAATATATTGTCTCATCGTATCTGTAAGAGCAGACATGCCCGTAAGCGGATTATCAGAATCGCCTGTATTGCCTTGAACCCTGTACCACGGGACATCCTCAGCCTTAGCAGCTGCAAAGTCGCTGTAATCAATCATCATCTCCGTCAAAGCCTGATCAAGCAAGCCAGAGGACCTGTGGTGTTACTAAGGTCAGTGAGCTGCGCTGGTGTACCAAGATTTCCGAACTTACGTTTCCATCATCTCTCCAATTTGTGTTTGCTCGTAAGTCAGTCTGCCGAGAATTAGCTACGCCTCGTTCAAGAAAAACTACATACGCCGGTGGCAAAGGATGTTGATTAAATGGACGATTTTCCAAATCTGGAAACGAGGTCATCATCCAGGCCCTGCACGAATAGCTGTCAAAATTGTGTGAATCATTGAAATATGCTTCAAAGGCCGCCTCGAGCTGTGCTTCGGTTTTAGCTGTGGAGAACCCGAATTCATCCAGCAGCCACATCATGCGTAAGGTGAAAGGCGTATCACTAGAAGAATTTTAGTGAACGGACTTCCAACTGGATAATGGATAGATATAGTTACCTCGGTATGTTCTTTGTATAGTAATACATGAGTGGGACGGATGAATTGTCATAAACGTAATTCTCGAGTGTCAGAGTTGGGTATTTTTGGTTAAGAAAATTGACCAGATCAATCGTTCTGAGACAAGTTAGCGGTAACCCTCGTGTTAAAGAGAATCGTACGGCTGCATGCTAACAATATCAGGTATCCTCATGGCTCCTATGTCGTAGTAGTTATGCGTACAATCAGGGTCTTTTGGGAATTGGTAGGTATAAGCCCGCCCTCCGACTCTATTGCTCGCCTCGAGGATGGTGAAGTCTTTTATTCCTACCTGCAAAAGGGTCATTGCTGCAAATAGTCCAGCAGCACCGGCACCGATGATACAGATTGGGCCGACCAGGTCGTTTGGATCCTTTGTACTTGGAGGAAGGCCTTCCAAATCAGGGATACTCCGCTGGGGAAGCTCTGTCGCTTCTCCATCCGAGTCCTTGCGCTTAGATTGGTTATACAATTTGAGCAGGTGTTTTCTGAGAACGAGCGTTCCACGCGCAACGCGCATGGATGGCTTGGAAGAAGACATTTATGCTTCGTATACTATGCAAAGGTTGGATGAATCCTTGAGTGCTTCCAGAGCAGAATAACTGCGAGGTCTCACGCCATTTTATACTTTTCAGAACCTCTTGTCATGTCGCTTTTGAAGTGCTTTCAAGCTTCGTACAGAGCTGAGCTAGATTGCAGCTGAGAGCTGTGGCCTCTCACTTTTCGCAAAAATTAACCAATTATCCAAAGTTCTCGACTCTTCTAGTTTTGTAATGACAGCCACGGAGTAGCTCTGCCATTCAGAGCGTGCTTCATTAGCTCTATGTAAAGCATGATTCATTTGACGTACGGACTTCCCGAGCTGTAATCAATGCAGCTGTGATTTTTGTGCATTCAACTATATCATATGAGTAAATTGTTTATGCAGACTGACTGATCACAAGTTTGAAGCACTATTCCAAAAGCTCGGTGGTGTTTCTTGAGCAGAGCTGGGCAAGGCTGCAGTTGATGCTTCACCCCGCCGTCCCGCAACCAATTGAAGACCGGTAGTGTGATGCTCAGCTGGGCTGAAGGATATGTAGTTCTATGTAATCGTTACTAGTATCTGGAAAGGGATGGTGGTGCATATTTTTCGACGCGCTATTGCAATCTAGGCCCGCAACATCCCGCTTCCCGCGCGGGTTTCATCAACGAGAGGGAACGTGAATGAAGCTACAGCATCAGAGTGCTCCGAGACAGTCCTCATGTAACGTCTCTGCCGGCAAATACCGCTGGAAAAGGTGGCACGAAAGTGATTGCTGGGACGTATATGTGCACACGGCGTTGATCCAGATTCGTCCTGTTTCTCTTGACCTCCAAGCACTCGCAGGGCAGCAGCATGATTGTCTGTGGCTTTTAGATAGCAGGCAGATCTAAGCTGAAGCCTTTCCCCTCGTGAACTTTCCGCGCATGACGAAAGCACCTCAAACTGCTCTTCAACATGTTTTAGGAATACGCGGACGAGAATAGTTGAGGTTGAGCATCCTCGGAGTGCGCGCTATTAAGCTTGAGAACCCGAAGCTCGTCCTGATCTCGTCTAGCTGAAGATTATGGTAGAGATACTGAAGATAACTCATCTAAGACTCAAATATGATTGAGAAGAGAGGTGAAAGACACTGCATAAGAAGGCAGAGGTAAGCATGTTAGGTACTGCAGAGTACAGCTCAGCTTCGCTTAACAGCATTCTCGGGCCAACCGATAGCGACCTCCCAACCGATAATCTAGGAATTTTAGTGGTCTATGCCCTATAACTCCCTGTAATTCTAGCAGACTTATAAGATGTATCGCTTGTGGCGCTGACGGCCGTAATCAGCGGTAAGTTCGTCAATGGCTGTTCAGTCAGCCACCCTTCTGCTGTTCCTCGCCAAAACTTCCTTAGCAGGGCGGCCATTCCACTCGTACAACCATCACAAGACCTGCGATACCTAGCCTACGTAGAACGACCTTTCAAGCCTCAAATGGAGTAATAATTTCATTTTGAATTCTTCCTTTCTTCCCCCCTAATAATACGGCAAATTCTGGCCATCCCCTCAGTCTAGAAAATCCGCCAATGAAAACAATAGGAGAGAGTTTATTCATTTCATATGTAAATTTATCTAATAATGGACAATATCAGAAGCGCTTCCATTAATTCTTCCAAGAAACTATCTAAGTTTGATTTGGTCCCAATAATAACGAGTCTATTCTCTTTGGATTATCGATTTTTTCTATGATTTTTAATTTTCTATTTTTTCTCTCTCTCTCAATAATTAGTAAATATAATTAATCAGTTATACTTCTTCTGATTATACTATAATTTTACTTCCATTAATCATTAAGATGATTTTAAGTATATCAGTACCTACCTCCAAAACTTCTGCTACCACTATCTAGTACTTCAGTGCCTGAGAATTCTAATACGAGCATCTTTACATCAACTATGAAAGAAGCTACGGGTGTCTTGACCAGCGGAAATCTATTAGACAAGAAGTCTTCTGAAAAGAAGTAACATCTTTTCAATCTAGCGCAAATAGGGAAGAGGTGCAAAGAGTAATCTATTATTGTAATCCTGATTTGTTATTTGAAAATCGCTAACTTGAGAGCAATAAAGGGATAAACGAGAAGAAAAAGGTTAAAGGAATGGAACTAGAAGCTACCAGAAGGTGTAATGTCTTTATTCGAAGTAATCAAATATGTTGTAAGATGAGCGTATTGTTATGAACAGGCGATTCGAGAGAGGTTAGGCTCAATATTCTTAGGAATATAATAGAACTCTCCAAAGCATTTTCCTCAGTTGTACAATTTATAGCGTCTTTTAAGGGGTTGCTTGACTAGCAAGTGATCCAGACAGCTCATGAGACGTGGGCCACGTGATAGATAAACAGAGTCCTAGAGAGTCTGAAGGGGCTCTAGTGGACTCTACTTGGTCTAGATTCTATTCTTCATTAGGAAAACTTGGGATCTGTGGCAAACCAGGTACAAAACTTAGCGCAGCTAATACAAAGCTAATTCAATCATACCTGATAAAATCCTAATACCTAACCCAATCTATATGATTTATATAGAATATTCCTTTTAGGAAGCTCCTATCGCCCCCCAAACCCCCGATAGACCCTAACTTCTAACCCTAACTACTTACCCTAGTCTAAGGGGTCTTATAATAATATTAACATATAATGGTCATATAACGGTCATATAATAGAATACCTGTGCCCTAAGTAAAATTATCAGGTTTAATTTCGGTTAAATTGAGTTTGTACCAGCTACGCTAATTTTCGTACCAGGTCTGCTATACACCGGTCAACATTCCAGTGGGATAACTTGAGAATTACAACATGAAATTAATAATTTGTCAATTATAAATTCATTTCAGCTCCCGTTGGTAATAACGACCAAACGGCCAATTGAGAATTTAAATATTTTGAATTGAAAATTCAAAATTTAAGAATTTAGAAATATAGATTTGAAAATTAAGATTATATTATCTAATTATTAAT
>Ga0182030_10014488_pt1 | contig 15548 bp, 11 predicted proteins | sample 812S3MmetaG_FD_121299 | JGI IMG/M metagenome (GOLD analysis project Ga0182030, IMG submission 121299) | Permafrost microbial communities from Stordalen Mire, Sweden - 812S3M metaG (Illumina Assembly) | ecosystem: Environmental > Terrestrial > Soil > Wetlands > Permafrost | place: Sweden... | reverse complement strand
CCAATAATCAAGTCATACTCCCGGCCGAGTTGCGTACCGACGTGGCTCAGTGCCGCCCGCATCGCACGCGCATTTTCGGCGCTCGTGAAGTTGACAAAGGGCTCGTTCACAAACTCGCCCTTCGGCGAGCGCAGCGCGATTTCAGGAACCGTCGAATAAGTCATACAGCCTCAGTTTATCCGAAGTCTATCCGCGGAAGGTCGTCCCAACGGGCGCAACGGGGGGGATAGGTACGCTTGACAGGAATATCCGACCAATTTAGTCTCCGTTTATCGAAGTATCCGACAGATTTGGTCCGAGTTGTTAGCCGGCGATTTCTTGCCGCGCGCGTCCGGACCGCTTCCGAAGTCTACGAAAGCTGTTTTTCTGGGAGTGCCATTTTATGTTCGTTCCACCTGCTTTCGGCCGTGCCCTGTTTGGCGCTGCCGTTTCGCTGATCCTTGCCTCGGTTCTGCAAGCACAGGAAAAGCCCTACTTCGTTACCTACTCAACCGATCTTGAAGAACCTGGGAACCTGGAAATCGCGCTCAAGGGCTTGACCGCTTCGCCGAAAGACGCCAACGCCTTTGTCAGTCCTACGATCGAGCTGGAATACGGAGCGACCGCGTGGTGGACGACCGAGGTGTACGGGCAGGGGCAGGCCACTGAAAATGATTCAACCGTTTTCACAGGCTTTCGATTTGAAAACCGCTTTCGGCCCTTGCCGCGCGAATACTTCGTCACTCCAGTCTTGTACGTGGAATACGAATCGGTGAGCAACGCCGATAAAAGCATTCTCGAAGTGACGGGGCATGACGGCATCGCTTCCTTTCAGGTGAACAATGCGCAGAGCCATCCCATCGTCGAACATTCGCTGGAGAGCAAGCTGATTCTGTCCAGCAATTTCAAGGGCTGGAATGTTTCGGAAAATTTCATCGCCGAGAAAAACCTGTCCAATGAGCCGTGGGAGTTTGGCTACTCGCTGGGCGCGGCTCGCCCGTTGACGTTGAACGCTTCACCGAGGCGCTGCACGCTGTGCCTGCAGAATATCGATGCGGGGGCTGAGCTGTATGGAGGATTGGGCACGCGGTACAGCTTTGGTCTGGGGCAGACCTCGCAATATGCCGGCCCGGTTTTCGATTTCCGCACGCCGGCGGGGGTGACCTATAGCTTCTCGCCGCAGTTCGGCCTCAACGACAACAGCGTCGGGACGCTCTGGCGGTTCAAGATATCGTATGAGGCTCAGCAGATCCGGGACCTCTTCAAATCCTCATCGAAAAGGAATGCCCAATGAACCTTCGAAATTTTGTGGTTGCGGCCGCAGCCATCTTGCTTTGTTCGTCGTCGCTTTTGGTTGCGGAAGCCGACGGCAAGTGGCTGGCTCGTGTGCCGGATGAAGACAGGAGCCGCGTCAATCCGTTTGCCGGTCAGGCAAAAGCCGGCGCGGCAGGTAAGGTGATCTTCGACGAGAATTGCGCGCGCTGCCACGGTGCCGATGCCAATGGCATTCACAATCGCCCCAGCCTGCGCAGCGAACGCGTCCGCCATGCGACGGACGGTCAACTGGCGTGGATGTTAAGGAATGGCAACCCCTACAAGGGAATGCCGCCGTGGAACTCTCTGCCGGAGCAGCAACGCTGGCAGGTGATCACGTACTTGCGTACGCTTCCGCCTGCAGGCGTTCCCGGAGGCAAGCCGTGAGTGTCTTTCCTGGCCGCGCCTCGCTTTTGCTTGCGTCTCGCGTATCTGCTCGGAATCGCTTGGCTCTGACCATTTCTTCTCTGTGCGTCGTGCTGCTGGTGGGTTGCGGTTCGGGGAAGGCCCCGCTCGCGCCTGCCAGCGAAGCAACCACGCCTGCCGCCGACTCGATCGGCGAACGCATCTTTCTCGATACACGATTCGGCGAGTACTTCGCCAGCCACATGACCGGCGTGAACCAGCCGCTGGCGGTTGGCGACCCTGTCGTGGCGAAGGTCGAAACCACCAACGGCCCGCTGCCGGGGCCGTTTGCAGGGCAGGCAATCAACTGCCGCAGTTGCCATTTTGTCACCGAGTTTGAAGGCGTCTCGGGAGCGGGTAACCGAACTTACTCCGACTTCACCACCCGCAGTCCGATTCCTCAGGCAATGAATGGTTTCACCCATACGCCGCGCAATTCCATGCAAATGGTGGACAGCTTCACGGCACGATCCACGCCGTTGTTTCTCCACTTTGACGGCGAATTTGCTTCGGGAGAAGATCTGGTCCGCGGCACCATGACCGGACGCAACTTTGGCTGGCAGCCGACCCAGCAACAGCTGGCCATCGCCCACATTGCGCGCGTGGTTCGCGAAGACGATGGCTCCAGCCAGCTCGCCGCGGACCGCACCAATGGACTTTCCTACGGCATTCTCTTTGCGGGTCTGGATTCGCGGATCACCAGCGACCTCCTGCTGCCAGCCGGGTTGCGCATCGATGTCACCACGGCCACCGATCAACAGATCGTTGACCTGCTGGCCACCTGCGTTGCCCAGTACATGAAGGACCTGCTCTTCCAGCGCGACGAATACAAGCACTACATCGGCAGCCCGTACGACAACTTTCTCCGCGTCAACCATCTTCCCCTGGAAGTACTTGCCGGTGAAGCGCGCGCAGCGTATAACCTGCGGCTGTATAACGCCGTGCTGGCGCTGTCGAATCCCATCTACATCACCAGCGCCGATGGCAGCTTCAAATACCATGCCAACCCCTACCAGTTCGGCGCAACGGAACTGGCTGGGCTGAAAATATTTTTGAAGTCGGCGACGGCCGGCGGCGGAGACAACCAGCATGCCGGCAATTGCGCCGCCTGTCACCAGGCTCCCGACTTTACCGACTTTGTCTTCCACAACACCGGCGTCAGCCAGGAAGAATACGACGGTGTTCACGGCGCTGGCGCATTCATGCAATTGCGCATTCCATCGTTGACGGAACGCAATGCCGCCTTTGATCTGTATCTGCCTGCCAGCGCGAACCATCCCAACGCCAGCGAGTCATTCCGGCGTCCAGCCACGGCGAGCAATCCGAATTACGCCGACCTGGGCATGTGGAATGTCTATCTGAATCCGGATATCCCGACGCCGCAGGCCAACCTGGCCAGCTTTGTTTGCGCGCCGGGCAAGGACTGCTCGGTGGACAATGGCCTGGCTTCGACCATCGGCCTGTTCAAGACGCCCGTGCTGCGCGATCTTGAGGATTCGGCGCCTTACTTCCATAACGGCAGCAAGCTTCACTTGGACGATGTGATCCAGTTCTATATGGCGAACTCGACCCTCGCGCACAACGGCCTGCTGCGGAACGCGCCGGCGGAATTTGCCAACATGTCGTTGTCGCAGGCGGATGTTGCGGCGCTGGTGGCTTTTCTGCAAGCGCTCACGGAGGACTACGACGATGCCTAGCCTGCGGATCTCAAAGAATGGCAGTACCGAAAAATTTGTCGATTGTGGCTAAAGTTTCTTTTTCCATGGCCGAAACAATCCACAGGAATGCTTGTCCCTCCTGCGGGCTGGCCCTCAAGAAGACCCGCCCTGGCAAGCGATGGAGTTCACCATGAGCACCTTGGCTATCCTTCCTGTCTCCAGTGTCGTCTCTCCGATTAACTACACCAGCACCAGCAATACGGCTGCCCAGCAAACGACCTTTGACAACCTGCTGGACCAGTTGCAGACTGCCATTTCAGCGGGAGATTTGACTTCCAGCCAATCTCTGCTCCAGGCTCTGGACGCAATTTCCCCGACCAGTCCCGCGCAGAACAGCGCTCTGGGAGCGCTGCTTTCGGGAGTGGGGTCGGCGCTGGAGAGCGGCAGCTTCTCGCAGGCCCAGGCCGCATTGACAACGTATCTGAATGCCACCAGTCCCTCCGCTGCGCAGGCCGCGACTCCTTCATCGGCTGAAGACACCACCGCCATCACGATTGCAGGCAATCTGGTGCAGAGCCAGTTGCAGCTAAACCTGGTTCAAGCTTTGCTGCTGCCTCCGGGCTCGAATGCGCCTGCCGGCTCCGCTGCGAACGATTCCGTCAGCAGCCTGATTGCCTTCCTGAATACCGCATACGGAAACGGCGATTCGGCTGCTTCTGCATCCGCCACTCCGGCGCAGAGCCCCTATGACACGCTGGTCTCGGCGCTGAAGGCAAACCTGGCAGCAGGGATCAGCACTGCCGGGCCGGCTCTTGCATATCTGCAATCGAAAGGCAGCCTGGTCAGCGTGGACGCCTGACCGGGCCGTCTTCCACTCCGCAATCGGAGCTATGCGCCTTCCATCAGCTTGTCCGTTTGCTTGCTCATCTTGGCGGTGCGTGCGATCTTGTCCCAGTTGAATGGCCTGCCATCGATGGCTCGTTTTACGGTCTTGAACAAGACGACGGAAAACACCTGTCGGTAAGCGAAGCGCTGCAGCCAGATATGGAAGAGCAGCCAACCATCGCCCTTGTTCGCGGGGTGCTTGCGTTCCAGACTGAAGGCTACCGCGGATGTGACAAAATCGATGACCATAAAGGTCACAAAGTAGGCCAGCAGCTTTTCGAAATTGTCGGAGCTTGCCGCGTCGGGGTGAAAGTAGCGGTCCCAGAGAAACTGCCCGATGCCGACCAGGAACATCAAGTCGATAAAGGGCGACACCAGCGGCAGCAACATCTGAAACACAACGATATTGGGCAGCGCAAACAGTCCCATGGCCTTGTTGCGCGTAAAGGCGGCGCGGTGTTTCCACACCGCCTGCAGCGTGCCAAACGACCAGCGGAAACGCTGCCGCATCAGGCCCTTGGCATCGATCGGCGCCTCGGTGAAGGCGAGCGAGCGATCCTCGTACACCACCTTCAGTCCCTGTTCGAGCAGGCTCATAGTCAGATCGGCGTCCTCAGCGACGGTGTTGAGCGGATAGCCGCCGGCCTTGCGAACCGGCTCTGTGCGCCATGCGCCAATGGCTCCCGGCACCACGGTGACCACATTGAACAGGTTTAGCGCGCGTCGTTCAAAGTTCTGGCTGGTGATGTATTCAAGCGCCTGCCAGCGCGTCCACAGATTCACGCGATTGCCCACCTTGGCATTGCCGGCAACAGCGCCCACCAGGGGATCTTCGAAATGCGGCATCAGCTTGGCAATGGCATCGGAAGCGATCACCGTATCCGCATCGATGCCTACATAGAACTCTTCTGTGAGCCGCTCCACGGCGTAATTCAACGCGGCGGCCTTGCCACCGTTGGCCTTGGTCAGCACGGCCACTTTGCCTGCGGCGATCTCGGGACCGTAGGCTTCGCGGGCTACTTCAGATGTACGATCGCTTGACCCATCGTCGATGACCACGACGTGCAGGTTGGGATAGGTTGAATTCAAGACTGACCGCACCGTGCGCACGATCACCGTTTCCTCGTTATAAGCGGGCACCAGGACAGCCACGGGCGGCGCGAAGCCGGGAGTCGCAGGCTTGTGCCCGCGCAGGCGGTCGATGATGGCCAGAACGCCAACCAGGATCAGCCGCGCGCTCATCAGCACGTCGCCGACAAAGAAGACGGAGACCACGAAATGTCCGAACAGCGAAAGGATACTGAACGCCACCGAGTCAGCCCGCGCGCGCCAGTACTGCATGCCGGTGATCTTCGGCATGACCTCGGCCGTGGTCTTGCCCATCAATTCCGAGATCGGCACAATTTCAAAACCGCGCGCCCGCAGCGCATCGATGAGAACCGGCAGCGCCGCCACCGTCGGCGCACGGTTGCCGCCGCCGTCGTGCATGAGAATAATGCTTCCCTGGAACTGGGGATTGTCCTTGCGGTTGTCCAACTGCTCGAGCACGGAAGAGGTGATCTGTTGCGGCGTCTTGCGCGGATGCTCGTTCCAGTCGTCGGTGTCGATCTTGTTGCCCACGATGGTGTAGACCATTTGCTGAACGCGATAGGCAGGTTCGGCCTGGTCGTCGGTGTCGGGTTCTTCATCAATGTCATAGGGCGGACGGAAATACAGCGGCTGAATACCCAGCTTGCTGACAAAAAGCCGCTCGGTAAGGTTCAACTCAAGCTGCAACTGGCGCGTTGAGATCTCGCTGATGTCCGGATGAGTGTAGGTGTGGTTACCGATCTCGTGGCCTTCGCGCACGATGCGTTGCATCAGGCCCACGTTTTCCTGCGCCTGCGATCCGATCAGCATGAACGTTCCCTTGACGTTCTTCTTCTTGAGAATGTCCAGGATCTTGGGTGTCCACGAGGGATCGGGGCCGTCATCGAATGACAAGGCCACCTGCGTGGGATGGTAACCATACTGCTCCACCCGGTAGCCGGCGGGATACTGATCCATGTGTTCGTCGATGATGAGTCTTCGGCGCGGATCGGGCTCGTCCGTATCCAGTTGCACGACGCGCTTGCCGTTTTTCGGCGTGTTGGTGATGCGGATGATGTCTCCGGTGCCTTCGTCGTCGACGTCATGACCTGGCTGTACGTTGCCGAGAGCGGTCAACGCATCCGGACTGCTGGGTTTGTCCCAGATAGCCCAGGTGGAAGGATCTTCCTGGCCCAGAGACCACAAAGCAAAGGTCTGAATGCCAAGCTCCCGCGCGCCCCGCATTTCATCCAGCGTGGTCACGCTGTCGAGAAACCACACCACATGGCGAATGTGCTTGTCCTCGTCAATGAAGGAGTAGTGCGGGTTCAAAGAATCGTAGTCGAGGTCGAGATCGGCATCCGCGTCCGCCGCCCGCTGCCATGCCTCCTGCACCGACAGATCTTCGGTGTTCACCACCTTGGGCTTGGGGTGCTTTTTGTCCTTGGGATCTGGAATGGACATGGTCCAGTCATAGCCGTAGTTGCCAAGCGCGCAAACTATCTTTTCCTTGGGCACGACTTTCAGGACGCGCTTGAGATTGTTGAGGAACCAGGTTTGCGAGGCGATCGGCCCCGGTTCGCTCTCCACCTCGTGCTCGTCGTAGTTCATGATGATCAGGCCATCGGAATTGGCCGCCATGCGCTTGAGCATGTCGTCATCGGCAGAAACTTCGACGTTGACGTAGAGGCGAAGATTGCGCGCATGCATGTCCGCATAGAGTTCCTGAATGAATTGCTGGTAGGCATCCTGCGCATTGTCGGGAAAATTTTCAAGGTCCAGCGAGAGCCCTCGATAGACAGGCATTCCGGCGAAAAAAGCCATGATCTGCCGGCGCAACTCCTGGCGTTTGATTGGATCGAGCATAATCGCCCCGATGGCGGGGTCGAAGCTGTGGTTTTGCGGGTTATAGCTGCTCAGGTTGGGGAAGATTTCGGTATTTTCCTTGGCCGCTGAAATCACATTCTTGATCTTGTTCAGATCGTCTGGATCATGCACGCCGTGGTTGTCGACCAGGCGATACTCGCGTGTGTCGTCGCTGCTCTCGCCCATCAGGTTTCCGTCCGGCTGCGAAACATGCAGCCACATGGGAAACACGATGTCGATCTGGTGGACGTGTTCTTTGAAAGTGGAATAGCTGGCTGCATCATCGGGACGGTAGTACGCGCCGCGAATGCCTTCGCCAGTGTTGAACGGTATATCGGAGGCCTTGCGATTTGTCTTTCGGCGAGCGGGCTTTTCCTTTGCCTTCTCCGCCCTCATCAAATCGGATTGCCGGTCGCTGATCGCCTTGTAGTTGTGTTTCGGCGAAGGCAGCAGCAACTCCGGCAGGTGTTGCTGGCGTAGCACATTGAAGATGAAAATAGCCACGACCACGGTGATGGTGACGGCCGAGATGTCGAGGATGCGGCGAAGGCGCTTCCAGCGTTTGCGTTGCGGGTCGAAGAATATCTGGCGGTCAGGCATGGGCGGGATCGAAGGCCTTTGGTCGACAAACTTGGGTTGGGCGGTGCGAACGCTCGCAAACGCTGTGGCAAGGGCAGGCAGACTCCGGCACAAGCCGCGCCCGCGGTTACACTCGAATCGTATGAAAGCAGGTACGGTGCGTCAATTCAAGGCAGGACGAACAGAGAAATCCAGCACAAATAAGGGGCGTTGCCCAGGATCGCGGCCAGTCATTTCGCAAGCACTCGACAAGCTCACGGGGAGCATGGCGGGGCGGGAGACGAACCAGGCAGCCAGACCGGCAGGCAGGCGCGCATGAAATCGACGCCCACTCCTGCTAACAGTGTAAGCTGGCCGCGCCGTCTTGTCTGGCGTGGACTGGCAGCCCTCGTTGGTGGTCTGGTTCTTCGCCTGTGGATGTGGCGGGCGTTCCCTCAGGGCCAAGGCGATGCGCTGATCTACGGCAACTTCGCCAAAAACCTGCTGCTGCATGGACAGTTCGCCATCACCGATGGCAGCGGCGTGATTCACTCTTCGCTGATTCGCCTTCCCGGCTACCCGCTGTTTCTGGCTGCGTGCTTTCGCATCTTTGGCGTCGATCAGTACACCGCCGTGGGTTATCTGCAAATCGCCATGGAATTGGGTGCCTGCGTCCTTTTGGCCGACTTTGTGCGCCGCATCAGCACACCCCGCGCCGGCCTGAATACGCTGTGGCTGGCCACGATGTGTCCCTTCACCGCAGTCTACGCCTCGGCTCCGCTGACCGAGTCGCTCACCTTTGACATGATCTGTCTCGCACTCTGGTCGCTGCAGCGGATCTTGGGTGGCAGCAGTTCTCAGGAGAACTCAGATGCCGCGCCGGTTCGTCGCGGGACGGCTGAGATGTTCTACGTTTTGTTCACGATTGCTATCAGCAGTGCGGCGATGCTGCGTCCCGATGGCGCCATCCTGGCCTTTGCCCTGTGGCCGGCGCTTCTCTTCGCTCGCAGGCCCGATCTTTCGCTGGGACAAGCTTTGCGGTCAGCGATGCTGTGCGGACTACTGTCCGTCTTGCCGTTCGCCGTTTGGGCTGGCCGCAACTGGCATACATTCCACGTCTTCGAGCCTCTCGCTCCGCGCTACGCCAACGACCCCGGCGAAGACCCGCACCTGGGCTGGCAGCATTGGGTGAAGACCTGGTGCCTGGACTTCGCTTGTACGGAGGATGTGTACTGGAATGTGCCGGACAGCCCGCTTGACTTCGGCGACATTCCTGCGCGAGCTTTCGATTCGCCGCAGCAGAAGCAGCAAACCAGCGTTCTGGTCGCCGACTACAACAAAGATCAGGACCTGACACCGCGACTGGATGCACGCTTTGAAGCCCTCGCCCGTCAGCGCGCAACCGATCACCCCCTGCGCAATGCGATCCTTCTGCCGCTGGGACGGCTGGCCGACATGACACTGCGGCCGCGTGTCGAAAATCTCACCATTGATCTGTATTGGTGGCAGTACAGTCACCACCGGGCGGAAACCCGCTTCAGTTGGGTCTATGCCGGGGTGAATCTGCTGTTCTTTCTGCTGGGGCTACTCGGCCTTTTGTATCGGCCGCGTCTGTGGCCGTATATGGCCGGTTACCTGATCCTGCGCAGCCTGCTGCTGCTTACTATTGAGGCTCCAGAGACGCGCTACACACTGGAGTTCTTTCCCATGCTCTTTGCTACTGGAGGCATCGCTCTGGAACGGATATTCTCGCGGTCCAACGTTCGGACTACAGTCACTCGGCCTTCGATCAACGGTTGATAATCTGCGTGCCCGGCGCAGTTTTCAACTCGAAGGCCTTGGCGGGAATCGATGCATTCAGCTTGACATTGCGGTAGGTGGCGACGCGGTAGTTGCCGGACGTATCGAAGAACTGCTGTTTCAACGCCAGTCCCGTATCCATGTCCACCCAGAGAAAGACCTTGGGGAAGTTATTGCGCATCCCGGCATCTTTGGGTACCAGGGCCAGTTTGGCGGTTGTCTTGCCGTCCACTTTTTCGGCGCCCGCGTAGGTGACGTCCCAGTTTTTCTGCAGGTCTTTGCCGCTTCCGCCGAAGCCAACGGTCAGGATGGTGTCCGCCTGCACCTGGTTTTTGCCGGCCTTGAAGACGGTGACCTGCTTCTGCAGGGGCTCGTAGAACTTGAGCAGGCCGTCGGCATAGACAACGTCTTTTTCGGCAGGTTGGCCGTTGTCGGTCTTGAGATGCAGGGCCATCTGCAACTGGCCGTTCTGGCGCTCGAACAGGACCGTTCCGGTCTGCGTGTCGGTATCGAGAATCGGCGCGGTCTGCGTGTTTTCTGAAGTGATGTCCGCTTGAGCCGACTTGAATTTTGTCGAGGAGGCGTCGAGTTTGCTTAGGACCACAGTCAATTCATCGGCAGCCAAAGCCGACGGCGCGAAGGCGATGGTCCCAAGACCTATCGTTCCCAATGCGAGCGCGGCGCATGCGGGCCTCCTGAAAAATCGAATCAAAAATAGGGTCTTCACGAGCGAAGTCATAGGTCACCAGATTGAATAGATGAATCGGCAAACCACAAAGATGCCAATCGGTTGCAGGTGGCAGGCACGAAAACTACTTGTGCGCCCAGACCTGCCAGGCCACGGGATGACCCGATGCGTCGGAAACCGTGATCCATTTCACGACGAACACGGCGTCGCCGGTAACGGGCTGGATGGCTTGTTTCAAAGCCTTACGCACCGTCTTCTCGCTGGCGGATGTATCCACCAGCACGTCCTGGAAGGGGACGGTCAGAATCAATCCATGGTCGCCGTCGCTGGTGACCGAGATTGGGTCAGCTAGCGCGGCATTCGGCGACGGCTTGTCGCCATAGTTCCACAAATGAGGGGTTACGAAGATGAAAAGGAGAATCAGCGTCACCATCACGTCGTAATGGAAGCTGCCGCGCTGGTGGGTCCAAAAGAAATAGCTTTTCAACGTCTTTTGCATGAATCCTTCTGTCTTCCTATAGCCGTGGGCGTCAGGGTGCGACGATTTGCTCCAACCCGCCCATGTAGGCCCGTAAAACCTCGGGAATGCGCACCGAGCCATCTGCCATTTGATAGTTTTCCAGAATCGCCAGCCAGGTTCGGCCGACTGCCAAGCCGCTGCCGTTCAAGGTGTGGACGAATTCGTTCTTGCCTTTGCCGCCCGGCTTGTAGCGAATGTTGGCGCGGCGCGCTTGAAAGGCTTCGAAATTCGAGCAAGACGAAATCTCGCGATACAGTCCCTGACCCGGCAGCCAGACTTCCAGGTCGTAGGTTTTTGCAGCCGAGAAACCCGTGTCGCCCGCGCAAAGCAGCATGCGGCGATAGGGCAGTTCCAGCAATTCGAGAATGGTTTCGGCGTTCCCGGTCAGGCGCTCGTGCTCGGCATCGGACTCCTCCGGGCGCACAAACTTGACCAGCTCCACCTTCTGAAATTGGTGCTGGCGGATGATGCCGCGCGTGTCTCGTCCCGCCGCTCCGGCCTCGGCTCGGAAGCAAGGCGTGTAGGCGGTGAAGGCGATCGGCAGCTTGGTATCGTCGAGGATTTCATCGCGATACAGATTCGTGACCGGGACTTCGGCCGTGGGAATCAGCCAGTGGTCGTTGTCGCGGTACTCGCCGGGAACGAACGCTGTTCCATCGTCGCAGCGGAAGAGGTCTTCAGCGAATTTCGGCAACTGGCCGGTTCCGAAGAGACTCTTGCTGTTGACCATGAAGGGCGGCAGGATCTCAGTGTAGCCATGCTCGCTGGTGTGCAGATCCAGCATGAAGCTGATCAGGGCACGCTCGAGCCTTGCTCCGGCGCCTTTGTAGACGGCAAACCGTGCTCCGCTCAGCTTTGTTGCGCGTTCCAGGTCAAGGATCCCGAGTTTTTCGCCTAATTCCCAGTGCGGCTTGGCTTCAAAATTGAATTCGCGAACTGTTCCCCACGTCTTGACGACGACATTGTCGGCCTCGGATTTGCCGGCAGGCACTTCATCTCGGGTCAAATTGGGGATTCGCGCCAGCGACTGCCGCATTTGCTCGTCCAGCGCCGAAGCCGTGGCGTCCAGCTCGTCTAGCCGCTCTTTGAGCGCCTTGGTTTCTTCCATCAGCGCAGTTGCGTCTTGCCCGGTTCGTTTGAGCAAGCCGACTTGCTGGCTCAATTCGTTGCGCCGCGCTTTCCACTGCTCCGATTGCGTGATGGCCTCGCGCCGCCGCGCGTCGAGTGAGTGGAAATCTCCCAGCAGTGCTGCCGGATCGGCCCCGCGTGCGCGCAGCTTTTCTTCCACCAGCGACAGATTGTTGCGCACAAAGGCCAGGTCCAGCATGATCTTTCCAGCTTACTATGGCTGTTTCACCAACTCTGGTGACTTCACCACGGCAGGCGATGCCCGGCTAGGGTCGTCGTGAGAATTGATGAAGATCTGCCCCGGCACCGGATTCTCCGGATCTTGCGCCGTGCCTCGCGTCGATTCTTCCCATCCTGACAGCCGCTGATCGCCGGTAATCAGCCGGGCGCCGTCGGTAAAGGTGAAATATGTCCAGGCCCAGGTGGCGAAGATGGTGATGCGATTGCGAAAACCGATTAAGAAGTAGATGTGCACCACCAGCCAGGTAACCCAGGCCATGAATCCGCCCCAATGCGCCTTGAACGGCCACTCGATCTTGGCGACAGCGGCGAGGCGGCCAATGGTGGCCATATCGCCCTTGTCCCAGTAGCGGAAGTTCGCGCGAGGTTTTCCTGTGAGATCCATCCCAATCGCCTTTGCCGCGAACTTGCCCATCTGCATGGCGGGCTGGGCGACGCCGGGGACCGGGTGGCCATCCTGCTCAAAATGCGCGAGGTCGCCGCACACAAAGACATTCGGCAAATTGGGCGGATTGAGTTGCCGATCAACAATTACGCCGCCTCGCTTGTCGAGCGGCGCTCCCAGCATGCGCCCCAGCGGGGAAGCCTGCACGCCGGCCGCCCATAAAATCACGACTGCCTCGACGCGTTCTTCGCCGACCTTCACGAAATTGGGACCGACATCCGTGACGTGCTTGTTGGTCCAGACTTCGACTTTGAGATCTTCAAGCTGTTTGACAGCTTTCTGTGAGAGATCGGGAGGGAAAGTGCCGAGCACGCGCGGCGAGCCTTCGATTACCAGAACGCGCGCCTGCGACGGGTCGATGTGGCGGAAATCGTGCTTCATATAGAGCCGCGCAATGTCGGATACCGCGCCGGCCAGTTCAACTCCTGTTGGGCCGCCGCCGATCACGACGAAGTTGAGAGGCGGATGCCAGCCGTGCTCCAGCATGTGGCGCTCGGCCAGTTCGAAGGCCAGCAGCACGCGGCGGCGAATCTCCAACGCATCTTCAATGGTCTTGAGCCCCGGCGCGAAGGGCGCCCATTGCTCATTGCCGAAGTACGAGTGTGTCGCGCCCGTCCCCAGGATCAGGTAGTCGTAGGAAATGCTGGTGCCGCTGCCCAGCTTGAGCTGGCGGGCGCCGGTGTCGATGCCTGTCACTTCATCCATTAAGACTTCTGTATTGGTGTTCTTGCTGAGGACAGTGCGGATGGGCTGGGCAATCTGCGCCGGGGACAACACGGCCAGCGCCACCTGGTAGAGCAAAGGCTGAAACGTGTGATGATTTCGCCGGTCGATGACCGTCACGTCGACGGGTTCGTTCTTGAGGGCCATCGCGGCATTGATGCCGGCGAATCCGGCGCCGACGATGACCACGCGAGGTTTGTGGCCCGAATCAGAATATTTCGAGGTCAATTGACTCATGGAGAATGGCACCCTCTGCAGGTGAGATGCCTGAACTACCCCGAAAGTCTCCAGCCCATACCGTCATCCGGATCAGGCGGTTTCCATATGCTGCAGGCCAAACCAGCGATCCAGGGAGAATTTGCTGACTATCCAGTTGATTCCAAGGGGAATGGCGATGCCAAGCGTGGTGGCCGTAACAAGTTCCGCCGCGGTGAAGGGCAGGTTGTCATGCGCGCCCAATCGTTTCCAGACAATGCGCACCGAGGCGGTGATGAGGATGTGAATCACGTAAATGCTCATGGAATAGGCACCCAGAAAACCCAGCGTCCTGGTTACCGCATTGTGGTGCGGAGCCAGCAGGCGGGACCATGCCAACGTGGCCGCAATGCCGGCGCAGCCCGTGACCAGACTGACGACAGCAACCGTCGTGTCTCGCCAGTCCTGGTGGTACACCATCCAGGTTGTGATCGCAAATACCACGGTCGCGGTCAGCGCTGTCGTCCATCCGAATCTCTTGACTTGTCTCACGGAGACGGCGCCGAGCATGTAGAAGACGAACGCCCGGACGGTTTCCGCAACGATGAGCGGAAACACCTGACCAAATTGCCGGAAAATGAGCACCGTTGACAGGTACAGCAAGATCGCGATGGTCAGTTGCAGCCCGTGGTTGAGTTTGCGGATCGCCAAATAGCCGAGATGACAAAAGAACAGGGCATAGAGGAACCAGTAAGGAACGATCGGAATCCAGAGAATCTTGTAAAGCACCGAAATGGGTACGTGACTGGTGGTGTATTTCGTCATCATGACCTGGGTAAGGCCCTGCACGATGGACCACAGAAAATAGGGATATACGATCGCAGGCATCAGACGCGCGATGGTGGTACCGGCCGGTCGGCGCTTGCCCGAGGTAAGATGCCCCGATACAACGAAAAACAGGGGCATGTGGAAGGTGTAGATGGTGTAGACGGCAGCATCCGGCCACCTCGCCGAAGCGGAAAAATATTGTGAGTTGATCAGCCCAAGCAGGGAGTGCCCGAGCACGACGAGGATGATGCCAAAACCCTTGGCAATGTCCAGCGACGCATCCCGAACCAGTGTACGTTGCTTCGTCTGGGCGTTCAGAGGTGAAGACGAAATCGGGATCGGGGCGGCCATGGATGCGGATCTGACTTGTGTCGAAGCCTGGGGAAGTTTCGGCATCTATGCGGCCCTGCCTCTGGATTTTCAGTGTACATGGCTGCGTTTCGTCAGGGATGCTGCTCAATGTGGAAGGTCAGAGCGGCGGTATTGCCGGTCGAGGCTATGCCTGATAGAGAAGTTGGGACACTGGCGAGCGTCAGCGGCAGGATGGTAATACTGCCGTCGAGCGCAGACGTGAGTGTACTGGTTTGACGGGCCAGAAGATGCGCCTCGGCACAGCGGCCATGGGGCGGGCATGGCGGTGTCCATGAGAATAGCGACTGGGTGACGCTGACCGTCCCTCCGGCCATGGGATGGCCATTCATGTCCAGGACGCGCAGGACGGCGGGCGCGGGCGTGGAACCGGCGGCCATTGTCTGGCTGGTCCCGGAAAGTCCAATCAGGCCGGCAAACTGCGGGCGTGCGCCAAAGGCGTTGAAGGCTGCACAGGAACTCCCCATGCAGGCGTTGGCTGTCGCAGTCTGGCCGGGAGCGAGCGGTCCCACGGCGAGCGTGGCCCAGGCCATCCCGTTGGCGTCCGTGGTTGCCGGGGAAGACGGAGCGGCAATTCCGGACCCGCTTTGCCACGTCACCTGTTGTCCAGACGCTGGGCTGCCGCCAATCTGGGCGATGGCCTGCGCGGGCCAGGCGATGGAAGCTCCCGCCGCGACATACAACGTGGGCGTAATCGCTGTCAAAACGGCTGGCGTCACGCCGGCAAATTGTGACTGAACGGCCGCGCCATTAAGCAGCGATGCCGTGACGGCGGCGACGGATGTGCTGGTGGCTGTGATGGAGAGCGAGGCCAGTCCATCGCCTCCGGTGGTCGCCGCGCATACGGATCGGCCGCAGGCTAACGACGCGACTCCACTG
>Ga0182030_10014487_pt1 | contig 15548 bp, 16 predicted proteins | sample 812S3MmetaG_FD_121299 | JGI IMG/M metagenome (GOLD analysis project Ga0182030, IMG submission 121299) | Permafrost microbial communities from Stordalen Mire, Sweden - 812S3M metaG (Illumina Assembly) | ecosystem: Environmental > Terrestrial > Soil > Wetlands > Permafrost | place: Sweden... | reverse complement strand
GCGAACTGCACATCCTCGGCTACAACATCGACCACACCGGCGCGCAGCTCACCGAGAAACTCACCGCCTTTCTAGCCGACCGCGAGCAGCGCACCATGCGCATGGCCGACGGCCTGCGCGACGCGGGCTTCAAGCTCGACGAGCGTCAGCTCGACTCCCGCATCGCCGCCGGCAAGCCGATCGGACGACCGCACCTCGCCGAAGCCGTGCTGTCCGAGCCCGCCAACGCCCAGCGCCTCGCCGATGAGCGCATCGACGATGTCGGCTCGCTCATCCGCGGCTATCTCATCGAGGGACGGCCGGCCTTCCGGCTGCGCCAGACGCCCACCGTCGCCGAGGCTGTGGAAGCGATCCACCAGGCAGGCGGGGTTGCCATCTGGGCGCACCCCTTCTGGGACATCGAGGATCCAAGCGAAGTGCTCTCCACAATCGACCGCTTTCACGAGCTAGGCATGGACGGCGTGGAGGCCTTCTACATCAGCCACAACCAGGAGCAGACAGAACTCGTGGTGGATCGCTGCAACGAGCTTGGGCTGCTCACCACCGGCTCCGCCGACTTCCACGGGCCCGAGAACCGGCTCTTCTCCAAGTTCATGGCCTTCGACACCTTTGGGCTCGAGCCCAACCTCGGGCCGATCGGGTAGCCAGCCCGCACGGACGGTGCGACGGCTCATCGCGCCGCCCACACAAACAGCCCGCCGTTCACCGATCCCCTCAGCTCGAGATCCTCGATTGCCTGGCGCACGCCTGGATACTCGGGGTGACCATAGTCGTGGAAGACAACAATCGCACCAGGAGCCAGCGCGTCCCGCCACGCCTGAAAGGCCGCAACGACCGCGTCGTACTCGTGTTGAGAATCCACGAACAGCATCTCCACCAGCGCGTCGCCCGCTCGTGGGCCGGCGCTGTCCAGCTCGGCCCTGAACTCGATCCGGCTGCGTACGTACGCAGGAGCCACATCGAGGTAGGCATCGCGCTCGATCCGCACGCAGGGGTCGTAGCTGATCAGGGTCCTCGTGGGGTCCTCGAGCGCCAGAGCTATCGCCGTCCATGCGGTCCCCGTGCCAAGCTCCACGACAGCCCTGCGACCATGCGCGAGCTTCAGCAGCGCCACCAGCTCTGCGGGACGTGCGGCGGAGGCAAGGCTGAAGGTGTCCCCCGATCGCCGGGCGTGCCGACGTGTTTTCCACAGGAAACACGCCACCGGTGGGGGCAAGGCGTTCAGCGAAACCGCGAAACGTGCCTCTTGGCGCCACCCCATCTAAGCGCCCAAACGCACCTGCAGCCGGTAGGCCAGCGCCTCCAGCGCCAGCTCCTCCGACACGTTCAGCGACAGGCTCAAGCGGGTGTTGCCCACCAGCTCCATCCCCTCGCGCAGGCGCGCCAGCGTGCGGTCGCCGGCGTCCTCGTTCAGCTCGCTGACGCAGTCCACCGCAAACACCAGCTCGCCAGCGCCTTCGCACACGCACAGCACGTCGCGCAGCCACAGCTCAACCAGGCTCAGCGCCAGATCGAGCGTCTGCGTGCGCGCCCTGCGTTCGCCCCTGCGCCGGGCCTCCAGGCCTTCGCGCTCATAGCGTTTGCGCTCCTTCGACGGCACCATCTCGAGCTCCTGGGCCATCCGCTGCCCCGCCGCCTCGCCAGCAGCCACACCGGCGCTCTTGGCCAGCTCGAGCAACCCCAGCCACGGCCGCGCCGCGGTGTCGCCTGCGAGCACCGCGCGCGCAAAGATCTGCGCCGCCGCGCGCAGCCGCTCGCCTTCGGGGCTCGCCAGCCGTGCCGCCCTGCCCGCGTCTCCCATCGCCAGGCGCGCGCACGCTCGCGCGCGCTCGTCCTGTACGCCCTCCAGACCCTCGGCGATCCGCGCCCATGGCAGCGGGTCGAAGCGGACCTGCTGGCAGCGCGAGGCGATCGTCGGCAGCACATCCTGCTTGCGATCCGTCAACAGCAGCAGGTGGACGAACGCGGGCGGCTCCTCGAGCGTCTTCAACATGCGGTTGGCCGCCTGGTCGTTCATGGTGTCCGCCGCCTCGATCACGAACACGCGCCGCGCCGACTCGAAGGGGGTGCGCGTGGCGGCGGCCACCACCGGCTCCTCGATGTCCGACACCAGCATCTCCGCCGCCCCCGACGGCCTCACCCAGGTGAGGTCCGGGTGCGCGTCGCGGGCCACCCGTTCCACCACGGTGCCCGGGTTGCGCGCGCCCTCCATCAACAGCGCAGCCGCAAAGGCGCGTGCGATCGCTCGCTTGCCGGTACCCGCGGGGCCATGGAAGAGATAGGCGTGCGAGGGCGCCACCGTGCCTGCCATCACGGGACCCAGCACCGCGCGCGCGTGCGGGTGCGCGTCGATGCCCGGGAGCAGAACGCCGCTATTTGCAATTGCGCGATCGACCGTTTCGGCTGGCGGTGACATTGCGGCCATCCTAAACACCCCTCGGCGGGCCCCGCGCCGCACGCGCCAAGCTTGCAAGCCCACTGTCAAGCCCGCCATGCGCAACGCCCGCCGCGCCTGTAGCGTGCGCGCGTGGCCCGCGGCACGCTCATCACCATTGAGGGACTGGACGGCGCCGGCAAGTCCACCCTCGCTCAAGCGCTCTTCGCCGAGTTCTCCGAGCGCTCTCTACCCGTCAGGCTGCTGCGCGAGCCGGGCGGGGTGGATGTTTCCGAGCGCATCCGCACGCTCGTCAAGGACCCCTCGCTGTCGATCGCCCCGCGCACCGAGGCGCTGCTGTACGCCGCCGCACGCGCACAACTGGTGGACGAGTTGCTGCTGCCCCTGCTCGAACAGGGCGCGCTCGTGCTGCTCGACCGCTTCGTCGACTCCTCCCTCGCCTACCAGGGAGCCGCGCGCGCACTCGGCATCGAGCAGGTGCGTGCCATCAACCAGTTCGCCACCGGCCCGCTCGCGCCCGACCGCACGCTGCTGCTCAACATCAGTCCCGCCGTCGGGCGCGCGCGCCAGCACGAGCGCGCCGATCAACCCGACCGCCTGGAGCGCGAGGGCGAACAGTTCTTCACAACCATCGCCGCCGCCTACCAGCAGCTCGCCCGCCAGGAACCTCAGCGCATCCGCGTGCTCGACGCCGCCCAGCCGCCCGCGCAGCTGCTGGCTGCCGCGCTCGACGCGCTCGCCGATCTGCTGTAGCCACGCGTGTCGGATCTGCGCCACCGCCGATGCCCGCACCACTAGCATGGTGATCCCCATGCGCACCGCTCTCGCCGTCACCAACCTCGTCGTCACATCCGCCAAGTCGGGGGGCTCCACCGGCATCTCCACCGCCGCCATCGTTGCCGCCGCCATCGCCGCGTTCGTCGCGGTTTGCTGCCTGCTGTGGGCGATAGCGCGGATGAACGCCTTCGAGCCGCGCTGGACGCTGTCGCTGCGCCACGCCCTCGCCGAGGCCGGTTTTCGCGCCTCCGCAACGTGGGCGGAATTCGCCGACTGGGCGCGCCTCGGTCGCTAGTTGCGACACGCCCTACGGCGCGAAGAAAACCACCCCAATATGGGGCAAAGCTCCACTCGGAGACGGCACGTGTCGGGTAGCTTCACGCTCCCCGACCAGGGTCTCAAACGCTCTAGAATTGAGGGTGGCAAACGAGCTGCAACGTGCCCCTCATGCTGTCCGATCGACGCGAGATCATGGTCGGCCCAGAACAGACTTCAAGTGAGCGTGCCCCAGCCGGCGCAGCAGAGGAGGAAGGTCGATGAACCCAGCCACGCAAACCACAATCTCCAAGGACACCGAGCCCGGCACGGCACTGTCAATAAGACGGCTGTTCACCACGCCCGGCGTGCACCCCTTCGAGACGATCGAGTGGGAGCTGCGCGACGCGCGCATCGGCCACGGTGACCGTGTCGCCTTCGAGCAGCAGAACGTCGAGTTTCCCAAGAGCTGGTCCCAGAACGCGACCAACATCGTCGCGCAGAAGTACTTCCGCGGACAGCTCGACTCGCCGGAGCGCGAGAGTTCAGTCAAGGAGATGATCGGCCGTGTGGCCGGCACCATCACCGGCTGGGGGCGCAGCGGCGGCTACTTCGCAAGCGAGGAGGACGCCAACGCTTTCAACCACGAGCTCACCCACATCCTGCTGCACCAGATGGCGGCCTTCAACTCGCCCGTGTGGTTCAACGTGGGATTCGAGGAGAGTCCGCAGTGCAGCGCCTGCTTCATCCTCAGCGTCGAGGACACGATGGAGTCGATCCTCGCCTGGAACACCAAGGAGGGAAACATCTTCCGCGGTGGCTCCGGCTCGGGCATCAACCTCTCCAAAATCCGCGGCTCGATGGAGCCACTCGCGAAGGGCGGCACCGCCTCCGGCCCCGTGTCCTTCATGCGCGGCGCCGACTCCTGGGCGGGAACGATCAAGTCCGGCGGCAAGACACGGCGCGCGGCGAAGATGGTCGTGCTCGACGTCGACCACCCCGACATCCGTGAGTTCATCTGGTGCAAGGCCAAGGAGGAGGACAAGGCGGCAGCGCTGCGTGACGCCGGCTTCGACATGTCGATTGACGGCGACGGCTTCTTCTCCATCCAGTACCAAAACGCCAACAACTCCGTGCGCGTCACCGACGAGTTCATGCGCGCAGTGGAGGAGGACCGCGACTGGCACCTCACCGCCCGCGCCACCGGCCAGCCGACCGGCGAGCCCGTGCGAGCCCGCGACCTCATGCGCGAAATCGCCGAGGCGGCATGGCGCTGCGCCGACCCGGGCATGCAGTACGACACGACCATCAACCACTGGCACACCTCGCCCAACAGCGGGCGCATCAACGCGTCCAACCCCTGCTTCCCAGCCGACGCCCGCGTACACACAACCCTCGGCCTGCTCAGTATCGCCGAGCTGGTACAGCGCGGCGAGGCGGGTGAGGACTTCCAGGTCTACACACACCGCGCCACCGCCGAGCGGCCCGGCGCAGGCGTGGTGGCAACGAAGCCCATCGCCTTCATGCGCAACGGCGTCAAGTCGATCGTTCGCCTGCGCTTCGCAAACGGCGGTGAGCTGCGCTGCACCCCCAACCACCGACTTTGGACGCTGAACCGCGGCTATGTTCGCGCAGAGGAGCTGACCGCCCAAGATCAGATCCTGCTGAACGACGACAAGACCCCCGCGCAGGACGCAAGCTGGGAGCTGCCCATGCGGCTCAGCGCTTCGGCTAAGTCCTTCGCCCGCGGGGGGACCGTTGTCCACCGCGAGCTGCCGCAGCGCTGGAGTGAGGGCCTGGGAGAGCTGACCGGTCATCTCATCGGCGACGGTTGGCTCACCGACGCGCAGACCGGCTGGGTATACGGCAGCGACGACATCGATGACGGTCTCGCCGACGCACACGAAGGGCTGCTCAGCGAGCTGCTCGGCGGCGTCTCAAGGCAAGAGATGGACAACGGCACGGTTCAGCTCAGGGCCGGCAGCGAGACGGTGCGCGAGTTCTTCAAAGGACTCGGAGTCACGCAGGCGCGCGCTCACGACAAGCGCGTCCCAGAGGCCATCTTCACCGCGCCCACAGAGGTGCAGGCCGCATTCCTTCGCGGCCTCTTCGGCGCCGACGGATGCGTGTCACGCACTGAGTCCGCGGGCAAGGCCAGCCGCTACGTCGGTCTGGGTAGCCGTAGCAACGGTCTACTCAAGGACGTGCAGCGCCTACTCGCAACCTGGGGCATCCGCGGCCGTATCTACAAGGTCACTGACGGTCAGCCATCTGGCTTCACACACACCCGCAAGGACGGAACGACCGTTGAATACGCCTCGCGCGAAGGCTTCGACCTGCGCATCACCGGCACTGACATGGCCAGGTTCGCAGCTGAAATCGGCTTCTCCTGCCCGCGCAAGCAGGCCGGCGTGGAGAGCTTGATCGGCGAATGCAAGCTCTACAGGACCAAGCCCGCAACCACGCTGCGTGCGCGTGAGGACGACGGCCAGGAGATGGTCTACAACCTCACCGAGCCGCTGCACCACTCCTACATCGTCGACGGCGTGGTGGTGGCTAACTGCTCCGAGTACATGCACGTGGACAACTCCGCCTGCAACCTCGCGTCGCTGAACCTGATGAAGTTCCGCCGCCCCGACGGCACGCTGGACGTCGCCTCCTTCGAGCACGTCGTCGACGTGATGCTGCTCGCGCAGGAGATCGTCGTCGGCCCCTCCAGCTACCCGACCGAGGAGATCGGCGTCAACGCCCGCGCCTTCCGTCAGCTCGGCCTCGGCTACGCCAACCTCGGCGCCTACCTGATGAGCAACGGCATGCCCTACGACTCCGACTACGGACGCGGGACGGCAGCCGCCATCACCGCGCTTATGACCGGCCGCGCCTACCGCCGCTCCGCCGAGATCGCAGGCGCGCTCGAGCCATACGAGCACTACGAGAAGAACCGCGACGCGCACGTGGGCGTGATGCGCATGCACCGCGACGCCTCCTACGCGGTACCCGACAGCGCCTGCCAGGACGGCGAGCTGCTGAGTGCAGCGCGACGCTCGTGGGACGAGGCAGTGGAACTCGGCGAGCAGCTCGGCTACCGCAACGCTCAGGCCACAGTGCTCGCGCCCACCGGCACCATCTCCTTCCTCATGGACTGCGACACCACCGGCGTGGAGCCCGACTTCTCGCTCGTCAAGTTCAAGGAGCTGGTCGGCGGCGGGCAGATGACGATCGTCAACCGTACCGTGCCGCTGGCGCTGCAGACGCTCGGCTACTCAGAGCAGCAGATCGAGCAGATCGAGGCGCACCTGGCCGAGCACGCCACGATTGTCGGCGCACCAGGGCTCAGCGAGGAGCACACGGAGGTCTTCGACGTGGCCGTCGGCGAGCGCGCGATCTCGCACATGGGCCACCTGAAGATGATGGGCGCCGTACAGCCGTTCATCTCGGGAGCCATCTCAAAGACGGTCAACATGCCACAGGACAGCACCGTGGAGGACATTCAGGACGCCTACACCCAGGCCTGGCGGCTGGGCATCAAGGCGCTCGCCATCTACCGCGACGGCTCCAAGACCGCACAGGCGCTGCGCACCGATGCACAGCAGAAGGTGGAGACGCCCGCCGATGTGGACGCGCTGATCGAGCAGGCCGTCAGCAAGGCCGTAGCCGAGGCCGGCCCGCGGCGCATGCGCATGCCACGTACGCGCCAGTCGATCACGCACAAGTTCTCGATCGCAGGGCACGAGGGCTACATCACTGCCGGCATGTACGAGGACGGCTCCGTCGGGGAGATCTTCCTCACCGATATCGGCAAGGAGGGTTCCACGCTGCGCGGGATGATGAACTCCTTCGCCACCGCCATCTCCATCGCCCTGCAGTACGGCGTGCCGCTGGAAACGCTCGTGCAGAAGTTCAGCTACATGCGCTTCGAGCCGGAGGGCATCACGGGCAACCCCGAGATCCCCTTCGCCAAGTCCATGCCCGACTACATCATGCGCTGGCTCGCCTCGCGTTTCCTCGACGTGGACGCCCAGGAAGAACTGGGCATTCTCACCCCCGCGGTGCGCGCGCGCAAAGCGGCACAGGACGTGACGATGGCAGCCGCCAGCAGCGACACCGCCGGCCCCAGCAACGGCAACAGCCAGGCCACCGAGACGCCACAGGCATCCGCCGGCGGGACAGGCGGCACCGCGGCGAGCACTGCCTTCACCGAAACCCCACCCGTCGTGCCCGCCAAGCTGCAGGGACTCGACCTCGGGCCTGCCTGCGGCCAGTGCGGGGGCATGATGCAGCGGACGGGGTCTTGCTACACATGCTCGTCGTGTGGCAACAACACCGGCTGCGGCTGACCTGAGGAGGGTCGGCGCGTCTCAGCGTCTCAGGCCGATTTCGCTATCTAAGATTGCGCTATGCCTGAAATGAAAGACGCGCCGATCGCGCAGCCCCCTTCGCCCAGCAACCCGCTGGAGGGCGGGTGTCTGTGTGGGGAGGTGAGGTTTCGGGTCACTGCGCCGTTCGTTGCTTCGGGGTACTGCCACTGCACTCGCTGCCAGAGGCGCACGGGGACGGCCTCGTCGGTCAGCGCGCGGGTGCCCCGCGAGGGGTTCGAGCTGCTGCAGGGGGCTGAGCACGTGCGGGCGTTCAGGCCTCCGACGGGCGGCAAGGCGAAGGTGTTCTGCAGCAACTGCGGCTCAGCTCTGTGCAGCGGCGAGCTCGACAGCGACGAGCTGATCGCCATCCGCCTGGGCGCACTCGACAGCGATCCTGGGATCCGTCCCCACTACCGGCAGTTCGTGGACTGGGCGGCCTCCTGGGAGCCGATCCCCGACGACGGTCTCATGCGGCACGCGGGCGAACGCGGCGGCTGACCGCGGGTCTCTGTTTCCGACTCTGCCCCGAGCGGACAGTGGTCGACGGCCTTGAAGTGTACGGACATATATCGTACACTCTGGGCATGGCCTCGACTGCCACAACCAAGACTCGCAGGATCGAGATTCGGATCACCGAGGAGGAGCGCAGCCTTGAGCAGGCTGCGGCCGCAGCCAACGGCGAGACCCTCAGCGAGTTCGTACGCCGAGCGGCGCGACGTGAGGCTGAGCGCACTCTTGCCGAGCGCACCAGCTACCTCGTCGATGACGAGGCCGCTCAGCAGTTCCTGGCTGCGCTGGAGCGGCCCACCGCAAATACGGAAAGCGGTTTGCGGCGGCTCCTGGAGAAGCCGAGCCTCCTGCCTGAAGCGTGACGCCTCTGTTTACGGCGACCTCCGCCTTCGACAACAGAGCACACCGTGTAGAGGCATTCAGCTGTGGCCGCGACTCTCTTGATCGCTGGCTGCAGGCGTACGCGGGACAGAACCAACACCGTGACGCCGCGCGCACGTTTGTCACCACCGAACAGGACGGCAAAGTGGCGGGCTACTACACGCTCGTTGCAGCACAGGTCGAACATACCCAGGCAACTGCCGATGTCCGCCGAGGAATGTCACAACACTTCCCAATCCCCGTTGCGCTCCTGGCCCGACTCGCGGTTGCCACGCCGCATCAGGGTGTCGGCTTGGGACGGACTCTGCTGCTCGATGCCCTTCGGCGAGTCGCGCGTGCCTCTGAGAATCTCGCTATACGCGCGGTCGTCGTAGACGCCATCGACGAGTCGGCCTTGTCGTTCTATCTCGCTTTCGGATTCGAGGCGTCGGCCCTGGAACCCAACACGCTCATGGTGCCGCTGCAGGCCGTCCGCCTCATTCTCGGCTGAACCGACCAACTACCTGCGCACGCCGAGAACCCCCTGGCGTGCGCAGGCGTGGGCCAATCAGCCGTTGAGACGCTTCTTGAGCGCGCTTGCAGCCGAGAACTTTGCTGCTTTGGAAGCAGCAATTTTGATGGTCTCGCCCGTGGATGGGTTACGCCCCTCACGTGCAGCGCGCGCGCTGACGCTGAACTTGCCGAAGCCTGCAAGCGCGACCTCCCCTCCTGCAGCCAACTCGTCGGAGACGATCTCAATAGTCGCCTCCACCATCTGTCGTGCCTGGCTGGCAGCCACCCCGGTGCGCTCCGCGACCTGGTCGGCTAGCTCGTTCTTGGTCATGCCACTCCCTTCTCGAGTGTCGTTGCTGACCGCAGGCTAACCGCTAACGAGGACGTCCGTCTGTGCAACAGCCCCAAAGCGCGGGCTGCGAAGCCCTAATTTCCGGGGGATTGCAGCGGAGCGGGAGCTCGCATAGGCCCGTCTGAGGGTCTCACGGGGGCCCTTCGGGCTCGGCTGGGGAACAGCGCGCCGGTGGCACAGGCGGACCACAGCAGCGAAAGCCACGCGCAGGAGGCGAGCCCCACGTGCACCCACACCAGCTGCGTGGGCAGGTGCGTGTAGTACTGGTCCAGGCCCACAGCGCCCTGCAGCGCCAGCAGCACACACAGCAGTCGCAGCGGCCGTTGGATCGACTGCGCGGCGCCCCGGCGGCGCGCCAGCCACCACACGCCCACGCACGCCAGGCTGAACACGAAGGCGATCTCCGCGTGGCGGTGGATCACGAAGTCCATCGTGCCCGTGCCTTCGAAGTCGAGGCGATTGATCTTCTGGCCGGGCGAGCCGCCCGCGTGGGGGCCCGCCGCGGTGGCAGCGGTGCCCGCGAAGATCGTGAGCGCCCCCATTCCAACCAACCCGCGCGACCACAGCAGGAGCGTGCGGTCCACCACCCCGCCGCCGTCGCCCTGCTCGGCCGCCGCTGCCGCGGGGGAGGAGTCGGAGGGCTCGTGCGTGGCGCGCCAAACCAACACCACCGCAGCCACGAGGATCAACATCGATAGCGCGAAGTGGCCCATCACCCAGCCGTAGTCCAGCGCGCCTTTGACGGTGAAGCCGCCCAGCACCGCCTGCGCCACCACGCCCAGCGGGAGCAGCGCGCCGATCCAGGTCAGGTCGCGGCGGTAGGGGCGGCGGCGCAGCGCCCCCAGCCACGCCATCCCGGCGGCGAGGCAGACGGGGAACGTGATCATGCGGTTGGTGAACTCGATGACCGCGTGCGAATTCAGCGGCGGATAGACGTTGCCGTAGCACTTCGGCCACGTGGGACAGCCGAGGCCGGAGCCCGTGAGGCGCACGGCGGCGCCCGTCAACACGATCAGCGTCAACGCCCCCAGCGCCACGTAGGCGCAGCGCACGTACTGCTCGGGCGTGACCGTGTAGCCGTTGGTGCGCGCCCGCAGACGCTCTAGCCGGTCGTGCATCGCCTCTAAGGATGCCACTCAAACGGAAGTTCGGCGGCGATCTCACGCAGTCGCGGCGCGGCGGCGTCGCGGGCGGAGACGTTGAGCTGCGCGGCCGGCAGCGACCAGTCGACGCCGATGTCGGGGTCGTTGAACGCGATTCCCCGTTCCACCTCCGGGTCGTAGTAGCCGGTCTGCTTGTACATCACGTCCGCCACCTCGCTGAGCGCGCAGAAGCCATGCGCAAAGCCGACGGGCACGTACAGCTCGCGCAGGTTCTCATCGTCGAGCTGCACCGCGTCCCACTGCCCGTATGTAGGGGAGCCACGGCGCAGGTCCACACCCACGTCGAGGATGCTGCCGCGCGCACAGCGCACGAGCTTGGCCACGCCGGCCCCCACCTGGAAGTGCAGACCGCGCACCACGCCGCGCGTGGAGCGCGAATGGTTGTCCTGAACGAAGCGCTCCTCACCGGCGATGCCGACCTGCTCGTGCCAGCTGACTTTGTAGGTCTCGATGAAGAATCCGCGCTCGTCGCCGTGGGCGTCCGGCTCAATCGCCACCATCCCGCTGAGACGTGTTTGCAGCACTTTCATAGGCGCTGAAGCGTAGCGATGCACACCGCCACGGTGCGCAAGGGCGCTGCGATGATGGACCCCGCGATGTCCCCGCTGCCCCACACGAGCATCCTCCACGGCCACGGGCAGGCGCCTGGCCAGTGGCCCAAGGGTCCCAACGAGCCACAGCTGAGCGACGGGGTCCTCCACGTGTGGCGGGCAGATCTGGCGAGCGAGGGCGACGCGACGCTCACGCTGATCTCCAATGCCGAGCGCGAGCGCGCTGCGGCGATCCACGACGAGCGAAGCGGTGTGATGTGGGCGCGTAGCAGGGGCGTGCTGAGAGCGCTGCTGGGGCGCTATCTGGGCGTGGACGCCGGCACGTTGAGCTTCGAGGTCGGCCCGCGCGGCAAGCCCTCGCTCGCCGCCCGTGACGGGGCGCCGGCGGCGCTGTCGTTCAACCTGTCGCACTCGGGTGAGTTGGCCCTGTACGCCGTCGCTCCCGCTCGGCTGGCGGTGGGCGTGGACGTACAGGTGGCCGACAGACGCGTGAATGCGGTGGCGATCGCGCGACGCATGTTCGGGGAGAGCGCCGCAAGCAGCCTGCAGGCGCTCGAGGACGACGAGGCACAGCGGGAGTTCCTGCGTCTGTGGGTGCGCCATGAGGCCGCGCTGAAGTGCTCAGGGGTGGGCCTCACCGGCGCAAGCGAGGCCGCCGCGCAGCACGCCCGCTGCTGGATCGAGGAGCTCCACGTGGGCGCTGGGCAGTGGGCGGCCGTGGCTGCCCCGGTGGCTCCTCGTGAGGTGCGACGCTGGCGCTGGGAGCCGATCGGCTGAGTTTCAACGCCTCACCTCGCATGGAAGATGCCGTGGCGGAACACGAGGAAGTTGGTGCTCACCACCACTGCGACCGTGGCCAGATACACGGCCTCAGTGGGTAGGCCGAGCGCTGCGGGCAGGAGCGCAGTCGAGGCGGCCGTCACGCCGTACTGAGCGGCCGCAGCCACCAGGTAACGCGTCGCCTGGCCTCGCAGCCCCAGCGCGAAGTTCTCGCCGTGCGCCCACACGAAACGGCGCTGAAGCGTGAAGTGCACGACCAGCCCCGCGCAGTAGCCGATGGCGAGCGCATATTGAAATGGGAGCCCGACGATGCTGGAGAGCAGCGTTGTGCTGCCCACGTACACAGCCATAACGGTGGCGCCAGCGAGCGCGAAGCGCGCACCCTGACCGGCGATGCCGGCCTCCGGCCGGCGCAGGCTCAGCAGCCACGGCAGCAGCCTGCCCCTCACGCCCCTCACGCCGCTCACGCCTCGCGGGCGAGACTGCCAAGGAAGTGATCCGTTTCCGCCATCGCCTGTGGAGTGCCGATCTCATAGAAGCGCTCTGCGACCTCATATCCGCACAGCTCGCCGCCGTCGGCCAGTCGGGTGTAGAGCAGCGCCAGATCGCGCTCGTCGGCGGCCACCCGGCTCAATGCCTCCACGGTGAGGCCGCCGAGGCCATAGTCGATCCATTGCATGTCCGCGCTGGGATCGGCCTTGCGGTAGCGCGCGATCATGCCGTCGGCATACACCGCGTTGGAGGTGTCCCAGCGCCCTTCGTTGCGCAGCACCGCCATCAGCGCGGGCCTCTCGCTGGCCTGCCAGATGCGCACCGCCGCCGCATAGTCCATCCGCAGATAGGTGTCGCCGTAGAGCACCAGGAAGCGCTCGCCCAGCAGGGGCAGCGCGCGCCGGATGGCGCCGAGCGTGCCATCGAGCTGCGGGCCGTCGAAGCTGTAGGAGATCGCCACACCCTGCTGGCGCTCGCCGAGCGCCGCCTGGATCTGCTGGCCTCTGTAGCCCACGCAGATCACTGCCCGCGTGACGCCGTGACGGGCCAGCAGACGCAACTGGTGCACGAGAAAGGGCTCGCCTGCCACCTCCAGCAGCGGCTTGGGCATATCGGCCACGACGCTGCCCAGCCGCGTGCCCAGCCCGCCGGCGAGGATGCAGACGGGCGGCATCGCCACGAGCTATCCGACTCCCTCGCGCATCTGCGCGTAGGGGCCGCCGCGATATGCGGCCTCCACCTGTTCCCACGCATACAGGGCATCGGCCAGCCCGCCGTTGATCGCGTTCGCGTCCGCCGCCTCGATCGCCGCGACGAAGTTCGCCCACTCGAGCTCCCACGAGTGGTCCTCCTCGGGGTAGTCGACCTGTTCCACGTCGGGAGGCCCCAACTCGGGGCGCATGCTGTAGATGGTGGGTCGCTGCGGACCGTAGGAGCGCACGAGCCCGTCCACGGCCAGCTTTGCCGTCCGGCAGTACACCTCGAGCGAGAACATGTTCTTCCACTCCGTCCAGCTCACATGCAGCAGCGCCCAGGGATCTGTGCGGCTGTTGGGCTCGCCGAGGATCAAGGCGGCGTTGTCCTCCACCTGCGTGTCCCAGAAGTGGGTGCGCAGCAGCGCGCTGTGCAGCGGCAGCGCACCCGCCACCCAGTGGGTGAGGTCGAGCAGGTGCATGCCCTGGTCGATCAGCTCGCCGCCGCCCGAGCGCTGCGGCTGCGCGCGCCACTCGCTGTCATAGCCGGGGCGACCGCCGTGCCCATAGCGACCGCGCAGGTGCAGCAACTCGCCGTGGCGTCCCGAGCGGACCTCCTCCGCGGCGCGCGCGATGCCAGGGTGGAAGCGGTGATTGAAGCCGACCTTCACCAGCTTGCCGCTGGCCGTCCGGCAGTCGATCAGCCTGCGCACCTGGGCGCTGGAGACAGCGGCGGGCTTCTCCACCAGCACATGCGCACCTGCATCGAGCGCCAACTCGGAGAGTTCGCAGAGGCGGTCGTGGGTGGCGCAGACGATCACCACATCTGGCTTAGCGGCGAGCAGCTCGTCGAGGTCGCTGCACACCCGCCCACCGTGCTCTGCGCAGAGGCTCTGCGCGGCCCCCACGTTCACGTCGAAGCAGGCGAGCACCTCATCCTCGGGCCGCAGCGCGGAAGCGCGCTTGTGCCCGATCAGGCCGCAGCCCACGATTGCCACTCCCAAGCCGCTCATGCATGCTCGTTGGCGTACGCGCCGCCGAACTCGAAGTCGAAGGACAGCTCAGCTGCGCCGGCGGCGCGCAGCGCGTGCCTGGTGTCCTCCGGGCGTGGCGCGTACAGCAGCAGGAAGCCACCGCCGCCCGCACCCACCAGCTTGCCGCCGATCACGCCGCTGCGGCGCGCCAGCTTGTAGAGCTGGTCGATGTGCTCGTTGGCCATCCCCGGAGAGCGACCGCGCTTGCGTTCCCAGTGTTCGTGCATGAGTTCCGCGTAGCTCTCCATCTCGCCGCTGCGCAGCAGCTCGGCGCTCTGCAGCCCCAGCTCCTTGGTGCGGTGCAGGTTCTCCAGCATCTGCTCGTCGCCGGCGCGCGAGCGCGTGTCCTGGTCGGCCAGCACTTTGGAGGCTGAGCGGGCCTCGCCGGTGAAGAACAGCAGCAGGTGATCGCGCAGGCTGGCGAGTATCTCGGGAGCGAGTTCCAGCGGCTCCACGTCAACGGTGCCGTCTGGGTTGAACGTGTAGGCGCAGATGCCCCCGTGCGCTGCAACGTAGGGGTCCTGCTTGCCCACCGGCTCGCCGAGCACGTCGATCTCGATCTCACAGGCCGCCTCGGCCAGCGCTCCGGGGGTGATGGACGTGCGGCGCGCGTGCGCGAGACCCTTGAGCAGGCACACGGTGTAGGCGCCGGAGGAGCCCATGCCCGTGCCTGCCGGCACGTCGGCCACGGAGGCGATCTCCAGCGGATTGCCGCGCCAATGGCGCAACAGCGTCTCTCTGAGGATGGGATGACGGATCTCGCAGATCTCATCGACCTCCTCCATCTCGGAGTACTTCATACGGTAACGCCGCTGGAAGACGTCGTGGGTGAGCATGTACACGTACTTGTCGATCGCGCCGGAGACGAGAAAGCCGCCGTACTGGGTGTAGTAGGAGGGCAGGTCCGTCCCGCCTCCGCCGAGTGAGATGCGCAGCGGCGCGCGGCTGAAGACGACGCTCATGTGCGCGCCTCCACGAACTCACCCGAGGCGTACTCGCTCTCGGCGAGCCACTGCACGGTGCGGATCACCGCGTCGCCGATCGTCAGCTGCGGCTCCCAGCCGAGCGCGCGGATGCGGTCGGTCTGGAGGTGGATCAGCGGGCTGTCCCCCACCCATCCGCGCCGGCCGCCCGTGTGCTCGATCTCCGGCGCGAGGCCAAGCGTCTCGGTGATGATCGCCACGGAGGCGTCCACCACGACGGTTTCCTCACTGCCGAGGTTGTACACGTGCGCGCCGGGCTGGCGTTCGTGCTGGGCGGCGGCCATCAGGATCGCGCTGACGCAGTCGTGGATGTAGAGGTAGGACTTCTCCTGG
>Ga0182030_10014486_pt1 | contig 15549 bp, 14 predicted proteins | sample 812S3MmetaG_FD_121299 | JGI IMG/M metagenome (GOLD analysis project Ga0182030, IMG submission 121299) | Permafrost microbial communities from Stordalen Mire, Sweden - 812S3M metaG (Illumina Assembly) | ecosystem: Environmental > Terrestrial > Soil > Wetlands > Permafrost | place: Sweden... | reverse complement strand
TTGGAAAGATCGTCGTAGATGCACAAAGCGTGGCGGCCGCGGTCGCGGAAGTACTCGCCCATGGCGCACCCGGCATAAGGAGAAAGGTACTGCATGGGGGCGGGATCGGAAGAACTCGCCTCCATCACAATGCTGAACTTCATGGCGTCATACTCTTCCAGGGTCTTGATGACCTGGGCGATGGTGGAACGCTTCTGCCCGATGGCGACATAGATACAAATCACATCGCCGCCACGCTGGTTGAGGATCGTGTCCACCGCCACGGCGGTTTTCCCCGTCTGGCGGTCGCCGATAATCAGTTCGCGCTGGCCGCGCCCGATGGGGATCATGGAGTCGATCGCCTTCAGGCCCGTCTGGAGTGGTTCGCGCACGGGTTGGCGATCGACCACGCCCGGGGCGATGCGTTCGATGGCGCTGTATTGGTCCGTGACGATGGGTCCCTTGCCGTCGGTGGGGCGCCCGAGCGCATCCACCACGCGGCCCACCAGGGCCTCGCCCACCGGCACCGACATAATGCGATTGGTGCGCTTGACGACGTCGCCTTCCTGGATCTTGGTGTAATCCCCGAGCAGCACCGCGCTGACTTGGTCTTCTTCCAGGTTCAGAGCCAGTCCCGCCACGTCGTGAGGCAGCGTGAGCAGTTCGCCGGCCATAACTCGGTCAAGGCCGTGAATGCGGGCGACGCCGTCTCCCACGGAGATGACCGAGCCCACTTCCGCCACGGTCACGCTGCGGTCAAAGTTCTCGATCTGTTCGCGGATGATCTTGGTGATTTCGTCGGCTTTAATTTGTGGCATTCGTTACCTCAAACCATTTGCGATTTGCGATTTGTGATTTGTGATGGGACGCGCACCTTGGCGGTCGTACGTGTTGCCTGGAAGATTCGGACCAGCTCGTTCGACTCGACCAACAATTTCTCCAATCTAACCTTCTTCACAATCCCTGCATCGATGAGCAGTTCCAGCCAGAACGTAGTTTCATCGGCCTCTTCAAGTGTTATACCGATCCTCGAGATAAAGTCAGCGCGCGATCTGCCCCTGCAGGCGCTGCGATAGTTCGCTGCTACTGACGTTCCCGAGCGAAGAATCTGTCTGCCCAAAACCCGCGCTTCTTCAGTTTTTGGCAGTGCACGATACAACTTGATAATCCGAAGGGCAAAATCCTTGGTCCGAACTCGCAGGTCATCCGGACTCGAAACACCCTTAGGAGCGCCGTCCCCCATCACAAATCACCAACGAACCAATCACCAACCGCAGATCGCAAATGTTCTTAAATCACAAATCGCCAATGACTTACTGCTCCAACAATTGTTCCCGAATGCGGTCCAAATGGCCGCGAATCGAGCCGTCATAAACGGTGCTGCCGATTTGCGCCACGAGGCCGCCAATCAAGCCGCCGTCAAGATGGAATTCCAATTCCGACTGTTTCAGCGTCAGCTCATTGAACCGCGCCTGAAGGAATTGCCGCTCCTCAGGGGACAGGTCGGTAGCGGAAGAGATCTTCACCTGCACGATCCCCAGGCGGGTGTAAGAAACGTTGCGGAAGGCCTGGACGATTTCCCCCAGCAGCGGCATCCGGTAATGGCTCATCAACACGCGCAGGAAATTCAACGTAACGTGCGCACTCCCCATTTTCCCGGCGATGGCTTCCAGCACGCTTAACTTCTGCGCCATACCGACGGCAGGGGTGTCGCAAACCTCGCGCAGTTCTACGCTTTGATGATAAACCGCACTGAAATCCTCCAATTCACTCAGCACCTGGCGGTAATTCCCTGTGGAGGCGATGACATCCGCAAGGGCGCGGGCGTAGCGATTGGCGACCACCGTGGGCATAGCTAGTTTTTCCGTTCTTTGGATGCGAGATTGGCCACGAATTGGGTGATCAGCCGCTTGCGGCCGGAGTCATCCAGGCGGGTGCGAATCAATCCCTCCGCGAGAGTGACGGATTTCTGCGCCGCGTAGTTTTTCAACTCCATTTTGGCTCCGCGCACGGCCGTGTCCGTTTGGGTGCGCGCGGATTCCAGAATTCGCGCCGCTTCCTCCGCGCTGCGCTGTTGCAAGCGCAGGCGCTCCGCTTCCATTTCGCTTGCGGCGGAAACCTTGAAGGCGGCAATTTCCGCTTCCAGCCCCCGCAACTTCTCTTCCACTGCCTTCAGTTGGGCTTGCGAGGCTTCCAACGCCTTTCGGCCCTCGTCCAAACTCTTCTGAATGGAGGCATAACGGGAGCGGAAGAACTCCGCCGAGGGCTTGCGCAGAATGTAACCGAGCGCGCCCACGAGAATTGCAAAATTGATAACTTTGTAGAGCATTTCGTGGGGCGGCTCTGAACTCTTTTCCTTCGCCGCCGGCTCAGCCCCCTGCGACCATGCGATCCGGGCGGAGGTAAACCCTGCAAGACAAAAGCCCAAGAGACCGAACAAAGCGGCCTGGCGAAGCGTGCGGATCAAAGCTTAACCCTCCCTTCCTCGCCGGGGAGCGAATCGGGCCCCAACAGGATTTGGGAAATCTCTTCCGCCAGGGGAGGGCACGCGGCGTCCAATTCCGCCTTGGAACGATCCACTTCCGCGGCCAGCGCGGCCCGGGCCTCGCGGACCACCACCTCGGCCTGTTCGCGCGCTTTCCGCAATGCGATGTCGCGCTGCTCCAGGTTGGTGCGCCGGTTCACCTCACGCTGGCGGTAGACCTCTTGCCGGGCCGCTTGAAAGGACGCTTCATATTCGCGCGTCTTGGTCTCCGCCGCCGCGGCTTGTTCGCGAGCCCGCGCCAGCGCGCCCACCGTCAAGTCCTCGCGCTGTTTCAGGACCGCAATCACAGGCCGGAAGAAAAGTCGATCGAGAACGACAAAAAGGAGAAACAATAAGATGACCGTGGGGATGGCCTGAAGGAAGAGATGCCCGAGTTGGTTAAAGATCACGCCCATTTGGAATGGCTAGGCCTCAAAGGTTTGAAATGACGACCATGCAAAGACCCGCCAATGTAGCACGCGGGTTTTACGAGTGTCAAGCAGAACGGCGTAAAATTAGAAGCCCTTTTTGTCCGATAGCACTTTGATTCTATTCGAGTTATTTGTTCGTGCGCTCGAATCGGACAGGGTGGCATAGAACTTGGGCAATCTTGTCCATCCACCCTTGAAAGGCGCCGCAATCACTCCAACCTTCAAGGCTTCCTATCGGCGGTTTTCACTCGAACTTGACGAATTCCGGATTGAGGATGCCTTGCGGATCGAATTTCCGTTTCGCCGCGGTGACTGCCGCCCATTGCTCGCCGTAGTGAGCTTTCCATGCGGCATGATCGAAGTTGATCCAGCCGGAGAGGTAGCGCTTGCCCCCCATCATGCTGGAAGCTTGGCTCGCCATATTCATGCGCGGCAATACCTCGTTTATAAACGCCTTGGGAACGGCGGGCAGAATTCCGAAGCCCATCAGGAATTCACCCTGGGGGCGCATGAAAAGCGGTGCGTGTGAAGCCGTCCCGAGCGCCGGCCAGAGCAGGATGTGCCCGCCCACCAAGGCTTGGGGCGGCAGGTTGGCGAGCACTTGCGAGATATACATCGACGTGGTCTGCCAGGGGAGAACGCACTCCATCCAGGGATGCGCGTAGTCCCAAAAGCCACCGCGCTTCCAGAGCGCAAACAGGTTGTCAAGGCGGGTGAAGAATTCCGCGATCTCGCCGTCCTCCGTGTGAACGTGTTTGTAAAACTTCAGCCCCGCCAGTTTTTTCGCGGCTTCGGGGGCTTCGCCCTCTTCTATCTCCACCGTCGCGTGCAGCGGGAAGAACCACTGCGCGAAAGGTTGGCGCTGCCCTCCCACTTTCTTGAAACCCTGCGGGCAGGGTACGCACCACGATTCCAAATTGTCGAACCGGGCATCGTTCATCACGGTCTTCAGGTCGTCGAGCAGGGCGGCCAGGTCATCGTAAAGCAGGTAGAAGCTGCGGAAGCGCGGCGGGTGTCGCCGCACTTTGACTACGGCTTCGGTAATCACTCCAAATTGGCCGACGCCGCAGCGGGCGGTGTCAAACAGGTCGCGATTCTGCTCGCTCGAACAGCGCACGATTTCTCCCGTGCCGGTCACCACCTCAAGTTCCAGGCAGTTGTCGGCCTGGGTGCCGTGCCGCCACGAGGCCACACCCAGCCCGCCCATGGAAAGGGTTCCGCCCACGGTGACGTCCAGATTATTGGTTAAGACAGGGGGAGAGAGGCGCTGCGGCGCGAGGTGCTCCACCAGCGCCCGCCACTTGATTCCCGCCTGCGCGGTGGCTGCATCATCTGTGACGCGCGTAACCTGGTTGAGCGAGGTCGTGTCCAGAACGATCTGGTCAGAAAGCGACTGCCCGGTTTGCGAGTGCCCGCCGCCGCGCGTCGCCACATGGAGCGAATTCCGGGCCGCGAACTTCACCACTCGCGCCACGTCGTCCGCTGACGCGGGGCACACCACCACCTGTGGCTTGCGCACGATGACGCGGCCAAAGTCCGTCGCCACCGCATCGCGCGCGGCGTCATCGGTCAAGACCCTGCCGGAAATTTCTTGCGCCAGCTCATTTGTCCAACTCATGCCATCTCCTAATTAAGCCGCCGGCCGCCCGCGGCTTGATCGCATCCAGGCGAGAGGTTGCGGAAAAACACGGGGGGCTGTCATTCTGAGGAGCCGCAGGCGATGAAGAATCTCGCATTGTTCATGAAAATACGAAGAGCGAGATCTTTCGCTGCGGCCAGGATGACAGCATCGGAGCGTTTTTCGGCAAACCTCATTGCCCCGCTGTCGCCAGGCCATCCTTATCATCTCAGTGCCCTCCGCCTAATATACCGCGAAATGGGGCTAAGTCGCAGGGATGTCTATTTCGCCGGAGTAGCGGCTCAGTTGGAACCGCCACAGCAAAATCGCGGCCGCGATTTCCTTATCATCGGGGGGCGCGAGAATTCCCCAAAAGCGGATTGATCGCAGCGGGGGATGGCTTGCTGTCCCATAGGCGCTAGAATAAGCCACCCCATGATTCGCCGCCTTCCTTCCCGCGAAGCGGGACACCGTGAGTAGCCGTAGGTGAAACCTACGGAAACCGAAGGCGAGAAAGGAATGCGGCCCTGAAGGGGCCGGCCTTTCCCACGGTGAACCCCGTCAGGGTTGAAGGGGCCATGGGGTTCTGCGAGCCGCAGGTTAAAACCTGCGGCTACCCACGGTTGGCCCCTTCGGGGCCAGACCGGAAATTGCTTAGTCTTGCGCCTATGGCTTGCCGCCCCCTCTGTGCACGTTGCCGCCGAACCAAGAAGGGTAGGGCAAGCCCTACCCCTACTTTGAAAGACATATCCGCGCCAGCCTACGGCTTGCGGGGGGCGCCAGCCTGCCGCCGGCCAACCTGACGATTCGGTTTGACCGATATGCATCTGTTTGGATTGATGCGCACCTGCTGGCTTCCGCGCTGCTTTCGAATTGCCAGTTTTGGACGCTGGATGGAAGGCTCGTTCGGGCAGCGGCCGCGGGAAGGCGTGGACTCCTGTTCTTTGGATTCTGCGGTTAGTCCGTTATTAACGAAAAAAAAGCCGCGGACTTGGCGAACAGGTCCAAGGGTCTTCGCGCCAGCCCGCATGGCGGGCGAAAGGTCGTAGCCCATAGCGTGAGCTATGGGTGACGAGTTCGAGTAAGGTTCCCCAAGCCCTGGAGGGGCGAAAGAAGCAACCCTTGCGGCGATTTTATCCTGTCACGTATTCCTGACAGCCGAAAAAAAGATGCGGATGTGCCGTTACCTTTGGCCGTGATTTCTTTCGCCTCTTACGAGGCTCGCGCGGCGCGGGGGCCGATTTTCCCACGGTTGGCGCCGTGGGCTACGATCTTCCGCCCACTCTGCGGGCTCCCAGACGGCAAGAATTTCAGACAATTGCCCACCCTCTGTAAAATGTTTTTTCCTGCCGGCAGGAACATGAAAATTACGGTATTGAGAATGGCCAGCAAATTGCTAGGCTACTTATTGAGGAAAATCGCGGCGGAGGGCCGGGCACCGGAGGGCAGTATGCAGTTGGCAGCAAGCATTAGGTAGCGAGAACCTTCGGCGAGACACGGGCGCTCCCGGGTGCAGCCATTCCCGCAAAGCTTGCCCCTGCGGAGGCAGGGAGCGGGATTTCACCCTTCGAACTCTTGGAATTACGCCGGTGGCGGACTGGATCTCGGCCTTCGCGCCAGTGACCGGAGTCTCGATAGGGACCCCACTCCAAATGATACCGGCACCACCCACGCGGGGGCAGGGAAGTTACGAAAACGCCCCGCTCTTCCACGATATTGCTGATAATAAAGGTGGTTAGCGGAATTGCTGATGGCGCACCCAAACATACAAGTCGCTGAAATAACATGAGTTAATTTTATTGCGTGGCGGTGGGCTTCAAAAAAAGGGGGGGTGAAAAAATGAAGGCAAGTTACGCGATGTTATTGAAAACAAATGGAGGGAAAATGTCCACTTTCAGCCTCGCCACGATGTTATTGAAAACAAACGAGTTGCGAGCTTCCTTCCACGATGTTGATGAAAAGAAAGGGAGTTGTCATGAATGTTTCACCCGGGAAGCGACCCCCTCACCCGCCCTCCTCCGTCGGGCACCCTCTCCCCTCGGAGAAGGCAGTGATTCTGACTTCTATCCCTCTCCCTTGGGTAGAGGGTACCCGACGGAGGAGGACGGGTGAGGGGTCACGTTCGGCCCCATTGGACTTTGGCGTGACCGTGCGCTTCGCTGCTCTTTTCTTGACTTGGAGTTGAGGCAGCCCATAGAATTGCTCGTTTGACCGGATCGCGAAACGATTCACAGAGATGCCCATACGCCTTTACAACACGCTGACTCGCCAGATCGACGATTTTAAGCCTCTCGAAGGCAACACCGTTCGCATGTACACCTGCGGGCCCACGGTTTACGCCTTCGCGCACATCGGTAACTTCCGCACCTTCATTTTTCAGGATGTCCTTCGGCGGTACTTGAAGTACGCAGGTTATCAGGTCCGGCACGTCGTCAACCTTACGGACGTTGACGACAACACGATCAACAACTCCCAGGCGGCGGGGGTACCGCTCCGGACCTATACCGACAAGTACATCGAGGCCTACCTGATCGATCGCCGGCTCCTGAACCTGGAGGAGCCGGAGTTTCTGGTTCGCGCCACGGACTGCATTCCAGAGATGGTGAAGCTCATCCAAACGCTTGTGGATAAGGGTTTTGCTTACTCGAGCGAAGGGTCGATCTACTATAAGGTCGCCGCCTTCCCGCATTACGGCCAGTTGACCCATGTGGACTTTTCCGGGGTGCGCGCGGGCACGCGGGTCGATACGGATAAGTACGATAAGGAGAATGCCCGCGACTTCGTGCTCTGGAAAGCGGCCAAAGAAGGCGAGCCTTTCTGGGAAACGCCCTTCGGTCCCGGCCGGCCCGGTTGGCACATTGAGTGCTCCGCCATGTCGATGAAATACCTGGGAGAGAATTTCGATATCCACTCCGGCGGCAGCGACCTGATATTTCCCCATCACGAAAACGAAATCGCGCAAAGCGAAGCCGCCACGGGCAAGCCATTCGTAAAAGTGTGGATGCACGCCGAGCACCTGATCGTCAACGGTGAGAAGATGTCGAAATCGCTCGGCAATTACTACACTCTTCGCGACCTGATCCATCAAGGCTATAAGCCCTCGGCGCTGCGCTACCTTCTGACTTCGGTGCCGCATCGCAAACCGCTCAATTTCACTTTTGACGGGCTGCACCAGGCGCAGCAGTCGATCGAACGGCTGCGAAACTTCCGCTTCCGCCTGACCAAGGAGCATTTTCCGGCAGGGGAGAGCTTAACCCTGCAAAAGCGCGCGCAAGAGGCGCGGCAGAAGTTTGAAGCGGCCCTCGATGACAACCTGAACACAGCGGAGGCGCTGGGCGCGATTTTCGATATGGTCCGTGACGGCAACACGGCGATGGACAGGGGGGAATTCCGTGACGCGGACCGTGGCGCCTTTCTCGACACCCTGGAGCGATGGGACCGGATTTTCGCCGTGCTCGACGACGATGACCACGCCAAACTGGTGAAGTTTGGTTTCGTCAAGGACGCTAAGGTTAGCTCGGCGGGCGTATCCACGCAATCGGCAGTGGGCACGGTCACCGTTCGAACGAGTGACGGCACAGCCGACGGAGTCTCGGGAACGATCAAAGAATCGCTGAGTGATGAAGAAATTGAGAAATTGATTGCGGAGCGCGCCGCCGCCCGCCGCGGAGGCAACTACGCCCGCTCGGATGAGATTCGAGGGGATTTGCTCAATGCCGGTGTTATACTAGAAGATACCAAAGCAGGAGCGCGTTGGAAGCGGAAATAACCATGCGGAATCTGCGAAGTAATCTTCCGTTATTGGCTCGGCCCAACCTTTTTGGGGACGATTAATCCTCTCCGCTGTCTCCTCACTGAAGGATCCCGAAACCAGCGCCAACGCTGCGTCAGGCAGCGGAGAGGGGAGAATTGATGGAAACCAAGCTACCGCACATTTCGATGCCGCTTCCCGGGCCCGAAGCCCAGAAGATTCTGGCGCTCGATAAGCAATTCGTATCGCCTTCCTATACCCGCGACTATCCGCTGGTGGCCAAACGTGGACGGGGCGCAATCATTGAAGACGTTGATGGCAATTTCTTCCTGGATTTTGCCGCAGGAATTGCCGTGGTCTCCACTGGGCACTGCCACCCCGACGTGGTGCGAGTAATCCAGAAGCAGGCCGAAACCCTGATCCACATGTCGGGGACGGATTTCTATTACCCCTTGCTGGCGCAATTGGCGGAAAAAATGGCCCGGATCACGCCGGGAACGTTTCCCAAGCGTGTCGCCTTTGGCAATTCCGGCACCGAAGCCATGGAAGCGGCGATGAAAATTGCGCGCTACCACACCAAGCGCCACCGGTTTATTGCCTTTCTCGGCGGGTTCCACGGGCGGACCTTCGGGTCGCTCTCGCTTACGGCCAGCAAGGCGGTTCAGCGGCGCGGGTTCGGCCCTCTGCTGCCGGGGGTTGTCCACGTGCCGTACGCCAACCCTTATCGCTGCCCACAAGGCCACCGCGCACCGGACTGCGTCTGCGATTGCGTCTGCTCCGATCTGCTGGAACGGCAACTGTTCAAAACGGCTGTGCCGCCGGAGGAAGTGGCGGCGATTGTTGTGGAACCGATTCAGGGTGAAGGCGGCTATGTGATTCCACCTCCCAGGTTCCTCGACAATCTGCGCCGGCTGTGCGACAAGTACGGAATCCTTCTGATCTTTGACGAGGTACAGTGCGGCATGGGGCGGACCGGGAAAATGTGGGCCTGCGACCACGTCGGCGTGGTGCCGGACATTCTCGTATCCGCCAAGGGCATTGCCTCCGGCTTGCCGCTGGGCGTGACGGTGGCACGGGCGGAACTTATGGATTGGGGGCCGGGAGCGCATGCCTCAACTTTTGGAGGCAATCCCGTCGCCTGCGCGGCGGCGCTGGAAACGATCCGCCTCTTGGAAGAGAAGTACATCGCGAATTCGGCGCGGGTGGGCGAATACATCATGGGAAGGATCGTCGATTGGCCGCACAAGCATCGAATCGTCGGCCAAGTTCGCGGCCGTGGCTTGATGATCGGAATCGAGTTGGTCAAGAGCCAGGAGACGCGCGAGCCGAATGCGGAAGGACGCAATCGGGTAATCGAACGGGCGTTTGAGCTCGGATTACTTGTCCTAGGTTGCGGTGAGAGCACCATCCGGCTGATGCCGCCGCTGGTGATCGATCGCGAGCAGGCGGATTGTGCGGTCGATACGCTGGATCGCTGCATCGCGGAGGTGGAACGCTAGCTGGGGTCTGGGTACTAAGCGCTAGGGGAATTATGAATTCGAAATTATGAATTATGAACTTTGGTAGTCGGTTGCAATTGATAATTCATAATTCCGAATTCCCCCAGTCCTGAAACCGAAAAGCTATGAGCATTCTAGCTCAGCTCATGTATCGAGCGTTGGTCTGGAAGGAACGCCAACGCGCGCGCTTTGCCGCCCACGCCCCGCCACCAGCAAGCGAGGCGGAGCATTTGAAAACCGGCGCGCGCGGCGAAAACCTGGCGTATTGGTACCTGCGTCAGGCCGGTTACATCATCGTCGCACGAAATCGCCACGCCCGTTCCGGTGCAGGGGAGCTTGACTTGGTCGGTTGGGACGGCCCTGTTCTGTCGTTTGTGGAAGTGAAAACCCGGACCAGCCCAGACGCCGGGCCGCCGGAGGCGGCTGTTTCCAAGGCGAAACAGAAACGAATTGCCCGGGCCGCCAACGAATACCTTCGCCGCCTTCACCGGAAACAGCCATTAAGCTACCGGTTCGACATCGCGAGCGTGGCCTGGAACCCCGAGGCAGGCCTCCAGGTTCGGCTGATCAAGGATGCCTTCAAAGTCTAGAAAGAAAGCCCACAGCTTACAGCCACTGTTAGCTGTTGGCTATAAGCAGTAAGCTCCAAGGAGCAACGACCTTGCCTGAACTCAGAAAAGACCCCGTAACCGGCCGTTGGGTCATCATCGCCACGGACCGGGCGAAGCGGCCGACGGATTTTGTCCGCGACAAAGTACAAATTCACGGCTCGGGCTTCTGCCCGTTTTGTTATGGCCATGAATCCAAAACCCCGCCGGAAATTATGGCTTATCGCAGCGACGGCAGCAGCCCCAACACCCCGGGCTGGTCGTTGCGCGTAGTAGCGAACAAGTTTCCCGCCCTGGGAATTGAAGGCTCACTGAACCGGCAGGGAGAAGGACTTTACGACAAAATGAATGGCATCGGCGCGCACGAAGTCATCATTGAGACGCCGAAGCACGACTTGACCTTGGCCTCCCTGCCGGTACGACAGGTGGAGGATGTGCTCTGGGCTTATCGTGACCGCATTATCGACCTGAAGAAAGACCGCCGCTTCAAATACATCTTGATTTTTAAGAACCATGGCGATGCCGCCGGCGCTTCGCTGGAACACACCCATTCCCAACTGATTGCGTTACCGGTAGTTCCCAAGCGCGTGACAGAGGAAGTGGAAGGCGCGCGCGAGCACTATAACTTTAAGGAGCGGTGCATTTTTTGCGACATTATCCGGCAGGAAACCGAAAGCAAAATTCGGCTGATCTCTGAGAACGATGGATTTCTGGCAATTGCCCCCTTTGCCTCACGATTTCCCTTCGAAATGTGGATCGTTCCCAAAACGCATCAGTGCGCCTTCGAGGAATCTCAGAAGCGCGAGTTTGAGCAGCTCGCTCCCATGCTTAAGGATATGCTTACGCGTCTGGATCGCGTGCTGGATTTTCCAGCTTATAATTATATCGTTCACACCTCCCCGATTGGGGAATCCGCGCAAGACTATTTTCACTGGCACATGGAGATCATGCCCAAACTTACCAAAGTGGCTGGGTTCGAGTGGGGCACGGGCTTTTACATCAACCCCACTCCGCCGGAGGAGTCGGCAAAATTCCTTCGCGATGCCGCGGTACCTGTCGGCGCTTAGCAACAACCAGGAGCCAGAAGTCGGAGGTCAGTGGCCAGAAGAAAAGGAACGGACTTCTGGCTCCTGACTCCTTCCATGAACATGGAACTCAAAGTGGAATGTTATTGCGGTTACCGAGCGGACGAACGACCGCAACGCTTTGCCTTTCCGGGAAGGTCGGGCGCGCCAAAGTATGAAGTCAAGGAAGTCCTGGACCAGTGGTATGGTATGGGGTATCAATGCTTCAAGGTCCGGGCGGATGATGGCAACATCTATATCCTCCGCCATCAGGAGAGCGAAGACTGCTGGCGCCTCGATTCTTTCCGCCGCACCTGAGAAGAACAGTGACAAGTGGCGAGTGACGAGTGACAAGCAAGAAATAAGACCCTCGGGAATCCGGCTTCGGAAACTAGGGGAGCGCTTGCTCGTCACTTTTCACTCGTCACTTGCCACTGCCTTTCGGAAATCGGGCCGTCTTGTATGCAGAAGGGTGAGAATATCGTCTCCATTGCGCTGGCTGCCGTCGTATTGTTCGTCGTCCTTGCGGTCCAGCGCAGATGGAATCCTGCCAGCCTGAAGAACGTCGCGAGCTCCGCGGAAGATTTCATCATGAACACCACGGGCATTGGCGGGCAGGTCCCTGACATCGCTGGCTACGAGCGGCTGAAAGCTTTCCACTTGGGCAACTATCGCGCCGGCCTGTATCGTGCCGCCCCCGCACCCTTAATCTTCGCCCCAGGACGGTTCGTCATCTACGACCATGCGGACCAGCCGGTTTTCAAATTGGAAACACTCGAGGGCTCAAAAGATTCGTGGTCGGCTGTATATGACTTCACAGGCCGTCACGGCTTGCCCGTTCCGGGAAGCCGGACCCGCTCCTCCTATACTCGCGATCTTACCGGAAATGGCTTGCCGGATGTTGTTGTGGGCCAGTACTCAGGCGGGGGCCATTGTTGCACGGTGGCCACGATCCTGGAACTCGGAAAGGAAACCGTAACTCCGATTGGCCGCATCGACGGCATCGACGGACTGCCCTTCGAGGGCCTGGACGTTCGCAAGCTCAGCAAGGGAACGAATTGGCAGTGCATCGCCCATCGGCCGTATGCGACGGCCTGTGGTGGTCACTTTGATGCTGCCGATGTGCTTGCCGTTTTTGCTTTCACCGACGGCCGCTTCCAGGACCAGACTGTGAAATTCGGAGATTATCTTCAGGAAGTTCTTCGTCAAGATCTGGCGAACTGGCGGCAGGGAAAAAACCGCACCATGGATCTGCTTCAGACCTTGGCTGTGGATTATGCCGTGGTCGGGCAAAAGGATGTCGGCAAGCGCTTCTTCGCTCTAAGCCTCAGCCAATTAATGCCCAGTCTCCAAAGTCATAACGTGGACCCTAATGCCTGCCTCGATGACCTGGAAAGCCTGGTCGACAGCGTGCCCGTCGCCGGGCCATAAAAGAAAGTCGGCAGTAAGCAGAAGGCAGTAGGCAATATTCGGGACATCGGGGGAGGCGAGTGAGCCAATCCGGTGATCTGGTGATCGAATGGATCGGGACCAAATGTGCAAACCCTCTTTGCTCGCCCGATCATCGGGTCACCCGATTAGAGAACTGCCTCGTCCCAGCTCTCCAGAATCTTTTTGATCTTCCCCATGAACCGTTCGGCCACCGCTCCATCGATCACTCGGTGGTCGTACGAAACGGAAAGATAAACCATGTGCCGGATGGCAATGGCATCGTCGCGGACCACCGGACGCTTTTCAATTGCACCCACACCCAGGATCGCCACCTGCGGTTGATGGATAATGGGTAGGCCGAATAAACCGCCGAAACTACCCGGATTGGTAATGGTGAAGGTCCCGCCCTGGACGTCGTCCACGCTCAAGCGCTTGGAGCGGGCGCGGTCGGCAAGATCCTGCACAGCGCGCGCGACACCCAGGAAATTCTTCTCGTCGGCGCGCTTGATGACCGGCACGATCAAGCCGTTTTCCAGCGCCACCGCGATGCCGATGTTCACGTCGCGCTTGTAAATGATATTGGTCCCGTCCACAGAGGAATTAATGACTGGCAATTCCTTGATCGCCTCGACGCAGGCCCGGACAAAGAAGGGAGTAAAGGTCAACTTGATGCCGTTCCGCTCTTCGAAATCCTGCTTGAAGCGCTCGCGTGCCCCCACCACACGCGTCATTTCCACTTCCACCAGTGTGTAAACGTGTGCGGACGTATGCTTGCTCATCACCATGTGCTCAGCAATCTGCCGGCGCATGGGCGTCATCGCAACAATCTGCGCCGCTCCGGTGAACGTCACGGGCGAGGGAGTTGCCTGCGCCACGGGCGGCGCGATGGGTGCAGGAGCAGCGACTGGCATGGGCGGAGCAGGGGAAGCGCTCGCGCGGCGCTGGTCGATAAAATCCAGGATGTCTTTCTTGCTGACTCGGCCTCCTAACCCTGAGCCCTTCACTTCGCTCAAATCCACATTGTGCTCGCGGGCGATGCGCCGCACCAGAGGAGACGTGCGGACTTCTTCTCCCTCACCGCTTTCCTCATCCTCCGCCGCCAACGGCGTCACCGATGGCGGCGCGGCAGCGGTTACGGGGGCGGCCGGAGCTGGAGAGGGTGCTTCCGGGCTGGGTGTGGTTGCCTCTGCCGCCGTTGGAGCTTTCACCCCTGCGCCCTCGCCATCGACGACGGCCACGACCGTGTTGACCGCCACCGTCTCGTTTTCCTTCACCAGTATCTGCGTGAGTATACCTTCGGCGGGCGAGGGAATCTCCGCATCGACCTTGTCGGTAGAGATTTCGAAAAGTGGCTCATCCCGGTCGACGTGCTCACCAACTTTCTTCATCCATTTGGTGATCGTTCCTTCCGCGATGCTCTCCCCCATTTGGGGCATGATAACGTTTGTGGCCATGATCTACCTCATTGGGTTATTGAGAAATGGGCTCATTGGCCCACTAAGAACTGTCCGTGGCCCGTAGTCATTTGTCCGCTGCAACGGACAACGGACTACAGACATCTAACCACGTCCGCCACACCCTGGCCAATTCAATATGTAGCTAATTTCCTTGCTGCCTCCGCCACCTTCGTCGCGTTGGGCAGAAAATATTCTTCCAGCGGTGGCGCGAATGGCACTGGCGTATCGGGCGCGGTGACGCGCACGATGGGGCCATCCAGATCGTCGAAAGCCTTCTCTGCAATCAGTGCTGCAAGTTCTCCCGCCATGCCACCGGTGCGCGTATCTTCGTGCAGAAGGATTACCTTGCTGCACTTGCGCGCGCTGGCCAGTACCGTCTCTTCATCGTAGGGCAGCAAGCTGCGGAGGTCAACGACCTCCAGCGACAATCCCTCTTTCTCCAGCTCGCCGGCGGCATCGAGAGCGGTCCAGACCATGGCGCCGTAGGTGATCACCGTGATATCCGTACCCGGGCGCCGCACCACAGCTTTGCCGATGGGGACCACGTAATCCTGCTCGGGAATCTCTTCCTTAATGCGCCGGTAGAGGAACTTGTGCTCGTAAAAGATGACGGGATTGTCATCCCGGATGGCGGCTTTAATAAGCCCCTTCGCGTCATAGGCGGTCGCGGGGGCCACCACCTTCAGCCCCGGCGTGTGCACGAACCACATTTCGTTCGACTGCGAGTGGTAGGGGCCTCCATGCACGCCTGCTCCGGAGGGCCCACGGATTACCATGGGCACCGCCGGTCCCCAACGATAGTGCATCTTCGCCGCCATGTTTACGATCTGGTCAAATCCGCAGGCGATGAAATCCATGAACTGCATTTCCACCACGGGGCGCATGCCCATGAGCGCCGCGCCGATCGCCGCGCCCACAATGGCCGACTCGCTGATGGGCGTGTCGATCACTCGATCCTCGCCGAACTTCTCCAGCATGCCGGCCGTCACCTTGAACGCGCCGCCATACGCGCCGATGTCCTCGCCCAAGATAAAAACGGACGGGTCGCGCTCCATCTCTTCCCAGAGGCCCTGGCGAATAGCTTCCAAATAGGTGAGCAAGGCCATTTAGCTGCTCCCAAACTTGCACCTGACATTTGCGCGGTCAATCGTCCGTTGTTCGTGGTCCGTTGTCCGTGGCGACTGACG
>Ga0182030_10014485_pt1 | contig 15550 bp, 10 predicted proteins | sample 812S3MmetaG_FD_121299 | JGI IMG/M metagenome (GOLD analysis project Ga0182030, IMG submission 121299) | Permafrost microbial communities from Stordalen Mire, Sweden - 812S3M metaG (Illumina Assembly) | ecosystem: Environmental > Terrestrial > Soil > Wetlands > Permafrost | place: Sweden... | reverse complement strand
GCCCCCGCCCCCACCCCCCCCCCCCCCCCCCCCCCCCCCCCCCGGCGGCCGCTCAAAACGAGGCCACTCGAGCGGAACTCCGGCTCGTGAGACCGAAAGCGCGTCCACCAGGCACGTTGTTGATGGAGCGTACTCGTGGCATCGGCGCATCCGGTTCGGGTGGGGTCGTAACTGAGCCATAATGGGTGTCCGTGAGGGTTGCGCGTGTTTTCGCCGGGAGAACGGTGCCGACATTGGTAGAGGTCGAACGTGACCCGGACACCAACCTGGCGCCGATCGCCCAGCGTGTCCGCCAGAGCGAAAACTTGAAGGCGACCCCGGTCTGGTTCGGACCGGTCGATCGACCGCTCTTTGGCTGGCTCCAGCTCCCCGAAGAGGCGCACGCTGGAGTTGTCCTCTGCCGGCCGATCGGTCTCGAGGCACTCTCGGTGCACCGCGCCTACCGGCGTCTTGCCGAGAAGCTGGTAGGCGAAGGCATGGTGACACTCCTATTTGACTACACGGGCACGGGTGACTCGGCTGGAGATCTCGAGGACCTGGCCGACACCAGCACTTGGGTGTCTGACATCGGTGAGGCGATCGAGTATGTCCGACAAGCTGGCGTTTCCCACGTCGGGCTGATTGGCCTTCGACTCGGCGCAACCCTTGCCGCGAACGCCACTGCGGACTATGAAGTCGACGCTCTCGTGCTTTGGGACCCTTGCGAAACGGGACGTGCGTTCCTTCGAGAGCAGCGCCTACTGGCCGCCACAATCGGTGCCAGTCCAGAAGACCCGGCTGCAGCAGGAGGGGTCGAAATCCCTGGTCTGCTGTTACCAAAGAATCTCGCCGCGGCGATCAGCGCGCTCAGCCTCGACAACTCTGCTGGCGCTTTGGCGCAACGCCTGCTACTACTCACCCGGCCCGGCCGCTTCTCCAGCGCGCGCCTTCAAAATAGGTTGTCGGCTCACAACGTCGAGCAACGTGACGCTACGGGTCAGGACCGGTTCATCGACGTGGAGCCCGGTATCTCCGTCATGCCCGAAGAGGTGGTGGGCGACATAGTGACCTGGTCGTCGCGATCGCTGGACAGCGCTGGCGTTACGACCAGCGTTTTGACTCAACCGGAATCGTGGTCCGTCGTGTGCGTCGCCCGGTCTGAATCAGGCGGCAACGTCATCGAGCGGGCCGTGGAGATCGGTGCCGAGAAGCTTTTTGGGGTCGTAACAGAGCTGCAGGACGCGGGACGAGCGCCGAGACCCGCTGTCATCTTTCTTAATGCCGGAGTTTGTCCCCACTCAGGGCCGGCCCGTCTCTGGGTGGACATGGCACGGCTCTGGGCCATTCAGGGCGTACGCGCCCTTCGCCTCGATATCGGTGGCCTCGGTGACAGTCCGACGCGGCCGGGCCAGCGGTCGGACGTTGCCTTCCCGCCAGAAGCCATCGAAGACATCCGCGCGGCCGTTCAATTCATGGCACCCGAAGACCCGTCCGCCGTCGTGCTCGTGGGACTTTCCTCGGGCGGCTATCACGGCTTGGAGGGCGCATTACTGCTGAACTCTCGCCGGGCGTGGCTCGTTAACCCGGGCTGGCCCCGGGTCCCGCCAGAGGCGACCGAGGCGGACGGCCCGCACCAACGAGCTGCTCGACTTCTCAACCCACTGATTCGCCGTCTGCTATCAAGTGACCGGATAGCTCGTCTCAACGCAGAGATCGTGCCAAGCGTGGCGTGGTGGGCCCTCGACAAGTTGGGGCTATACCCCACACCTGCCAGGACGCTCGAGAACGTGGCTCAAAGAGGTACTGAGCTACTGGTCGTCTACGGTGAGCCTGATTACTCGTGGTTCACGAAGCGTTCCTCGCGCTGGGGCATGCGACGGCTCGAACGCTCAGGACGCTGCCGTCTCGAGGTTGTCCAGTCGATGGACCACTCGCTGTTCAACTTCGCGGGGCGTTCGGAGTTAATGAGGTTGTTCTCGGCAGAGGTTCTTGACAAGCTCGTTCCCGATTCTCGCCCAGATCCACCGTCTGACCGTGGTGAACTGACCAAGTTCTGAGCCAGATGAATCGGCCGGCATCGCTCCACCGCACGAAGACTGCGCGAGGGTCTGGGCGTACGCGGGTCGTAGGTCACCAGGCGCTCTTTGCAATTGCCGAGGACTCTCCCCGGTATCGGTTCTCTCTCGACGTCTTTTATCCGGAGCACTGGACGCGTGCCAGTGCCCTGCTGTTGACCTTGACGAGGAACGAGAAGTGGACCAAATCAAGGCTGCGTGCCCGGGACCAGACACCTCCGCGACGCAATGGCGCAATGTCACCAAGGCCGCCCTCTTGCCACTTGTGTCAGTCCGAAAGCCTCGCTTGCGCCGGCGTGACGATTTGAACGGAGATCTATCGCGCCCCGAGGAGAAGTCCGTCTTGAGTCAGGCGTACGAACCGCTACGGATCTTGCAACTCGTAGGCGTCGGTTATGAAGTCGGTGGGGCCGAACGGAGCGTCAAGGCACTGACCGAGAACCTGCGTAACAAAGGTCACGACGTCCTCGTCGTCGCGTCCGACCGCGTGGTGGCCAATCACTCGGCCTTCTCGGACAGGGTCATCCCTGCCATAGGCGGTAGACCCGCGGCGCGTTTCGCGCGCCATGTTTGGTCATGGCGGGCCTACCGTGCCCTGCGCCAGATCCTCCGGGATTTTCGCCCTCATGTCGTGCATTTGCACGCACCGAGCGATTTCAGTCCCTCCCTGTTCTGGGCCGTCCGGGGCGTGCCCACCGTGTTGACGGTGCACGGCCCGGAGGATTTCACTCTGGAACTCCTTCCGTGGCGCATCGCTTCGAGCGAGTATCACGGCCACTCGTACCGTCGCGCCGATCTCACGCTGCGGGGCCGATTGCGTTACTGGCATCTGCGAGCACTGCAGCGCCCGCTCACACGTGCGGGCTTGGTGCACGTCGACGCAGTCATCGCGCCGAGCCGGTACCTGGCCGAGACGCTGCGCCACGATGTCGCCCCGGGGCGTATCCGCCAGATATACAACGGTCTGCCGCTGCCAGCACCGGCTCCACAAGCGAGTACGCCGACGGTCCTGTTCGTCGGACGCTTGGAGCGCGTAAAGGGCGTGGAGTGGCTCGTACGCTCAATGCAGTTGGTCGTCACCGAACTTGCCTCAGCACAGCTGGTGCTCGTGGGACGCGGCAGCGACGAAGACCGCGTCCGTGAGGCCATACACGAGCGTGGACTGGCGGCTCACACGGAGATCTGCGGGTGGCTTACAGGCAACCGTCTCCGGGAGAGTTACGAGCGAGCCGCCGTCGTGGTCGTCCCGTCGCTGTGGCCAGAGGTGTTCGGACAGGTCGCCATAGAGGCAATGGGCACGGCCAGACCCGTAGTGGCGAGCCGCGTAGGCGGGATTCCCGAGATCGTCGCAGACGGTCATACAGGTCATTTGGTGAGCCCGGGCGACGAAGCCGGACTGGCGGCGGCGATCCTCGACTTGCTGATAGACAAGGCTAAGGCGGCGGCGTTCGGGGCCGCGGGAAGACAGCGTGCGGAACGGCTCTTCAGCATCGCCTCGTTCAGCGCTTGTCTGGAGGGCGTGTACGCCGAGGTGATCGCCGAGCGGCTACCGATGCCGCGCGACGAAGTACCTGAGGACACGGTATGACACGCTTTTCGAAAACGCTGTCCGGACACGACCGTCAACTTGATACCTCAGCTTCATACCCGTCGTGCCCAGTTTCATGCGGATGATTGGGCTGGCCACATATAGTGGCTAACCAACTACATAGAGTGGTTATAAGAAGCAGAAGGCCTTTCACGTAAGTCGCTTATTCCCTTCCTAGAGGGTGGGTTGTGTCGACCTACTGGTGGTGAAACACCTCGTCACCGAAGGTGCCACAGGGGCGACATTCCAGGCGGCTCGGTGGAGTTCCAAAGTGGCATGCACAACGACGACCGCTGAAAAGCCTTGTAAGTGGCGAACTTTCGCGACTGTGGTCTCCTGAACCCGCCCTTTCCGACCTCGGAGCCAGCGCGTCGGCCGCACCAGGCTCGCCCTAGCCATCTCCCTATGTTCAGCGGTCTCCGAGATCAAGTGACCTGCCCGCTTGACATCGTTGCGGACTCATGTCAAGGTTTGTTCAGTGAGGGAAACTTCTTCCCAACGTCTATAGGGTCGGGCGGAGAGTGACGGTTTGCGAGGTCGTCATGATGTGTCAAGACAGAGTTCACCGACGGCGATACCGTGACTTAGGGAATCATGGTGTTTAACGAGCTATTCGCCGAGCGCCGTGCCTACACCGGACCCGAGCGCCGACGTAGTCCCAGGGTGTCGCTCAACCTGCGGGATGACAACGCGCCCGATATCAGTGTGGTGATGCCGTGCCTCAACGAGAGCCTCAGCGTAGGGCTCTGCGTGGAGAAGGCATGGGCCGGCATCTTGAGCACCGGACTCCGGGGTGAGGTCATTGTCGCCGACAATGGCTCGACCGATGGATCGGTAGCGGTCGCCCGGGCGAAGGGGGCACGGGTCGTGCACCAGCCGGCGCCCGGTTATGGCAACGCCTGCCTGAGGGGGTTCGACGAGTCCCGGGGGCGGATCGTCATCATGGGCGACTCCGATGACTCCTACGACTTCACCGCCATCCCCCAACTAATCGCGCCGATTCTCGCGGGAGACTGCGACTACGTGCTCGGATCCAGATTTAAGGGCTGGATCGAGCCGACGGCCATGACCTGGAGCCATCGCTACATCGGCAACCCTGTTCTCACGGCAGTTCTCAACTTGCTGTTCGACCTCAAGGTGAGCGATGCCCATAGCGGCCTGCGCGCCTTCACTCGCCCTGCACTCTCCCACATGGCGCTCCGTTGCGAAGGTATGGAGTTCGCCTCCGAGATCGTCATCAGGGCAGCTCGCGTCGGTCTCCAGGTTGCCGAGGTGCCGATCGTGTATTACCCCAGGATCGGCGAGTCGAAGCTCCATTCCTTGCGTGACGGCTGGCGCCACCTACGATTCTTGCTGACGCTCTCCCCTGCGCTCATGGCGCTCCTTCCTGGCGTCCTGCTGCTGGCGGGGAGCCTCTCGGCACAGGTGGGCTTGGCATTCGCTGGTGGCGGATCTCAGACCCTGTGGGCCAAGGTGGTTTGCGCGTTGATCGCCATCGTCGGCGCCGGCCTCGTCACGGGAGGCCTTTTCGCTAGGACATACTCGGTCCGCTCCGGCTTCGAGCAACCCGGCCTACTGTGGGATTGGTTGACCCGCGCCTTCAGCCTTGAGCGCGGACTCGTCACCAGTGCAGGACTGACGCTCGTCGGCATCGTGCTCATAGGCATTCAGTTCGCCCTCGGCTGGGGTTCGGCGATCACGAGCTCAGCTTCGGCCAGCAATGCCGTGATGGCGCTCCTACTGGTCATTCTTGGTCTGCAAACCTGCGTCAGCTCGTTCGTGATGAACGTGTTCTCAGTCCTTCCGGGTGCATACGCTCCCCGGCCGTCGATGGCCATCGGCGCACTTCCTGCTGCCGTCTCTCCGGCTGAAACCTGGGGCGCCGTCACCCTCACCGGAGAGGCGTCCTGAGCCGGCCCCCGACTCGGTTCCAAATCCGCTCTTCGGATCCTGCTGCGGTTCAAAGACGACCCTAGGGCCAAACATGCCACTGGTATCATCAGGGCGCGTTATGCCGAGGAGCGCCGTGGTGTTGTTGGTCACACCACATGGCGGGCACATCCGCGAGGAGCGGCACGACCCTCGCCAGAACGACATCCAGTGGCTCATCGATGACGCACTGGCGCCAGTCCATGCGGCCAAGCCTCAGCTGAACGAAGCAGGGTCGCCCGAGGAATCGACCAGGTGGAGCATTGGCACTCTCCGGCGAGTGCATGACCTTATTCGTAGAAGCGATGTTGTCCACCTCGAGGACGACTCGTCGTTCGCGGCAGCGATCTTCACTCTTTGCGCATGGCTTTACCGGCGCCCGACCATCGTCGGTCCCAGCGCCAACCCTGCAACCCGCCCCACGCTCCGCCGCTGGCACCGCCGCGTCTTCATGAGGTGTCTTGGCGGCTCGATCCTCCGCTTCGCCACACGCGTGGTCGTACCTGACGAGGAGAGCCGCAACCGGGCTCTTGCCAAGGATGTCGAGCCCTCACGGATAGCTCTGATTGACCCGACCGCTGATGTTGGCGCGTTCTACCAAGGCCTCTACGGGGAGATCGCTCTGCCCCAGCGCTCCGAAGCGCCCCGTCGTCAGCTGCCTGCCAAAAGACACGTGCGCGGTTGGCTGTCGGTGGGCGTAATCGTCGTCGTCCTCGTCGGCGTCGCCCTGCTGTCGCCGATACGCGGGGCACTGCGCGAACAGATGGCCCTCTCGTTCACCCGCCGCGTTCAGGCCTACAGCGAAGTGTTCCTTCCCGAGCCGCTCGCCCTGCCCACCAAGGTCAAGGCCGGGGGTCGAATCGCGTTCAATCTCGGCGTTCACAATCAGAATGGCGTCACGATCACGTATTACTACCTCGTCACCGAATCGAGCGGCAAGGGCACCATCGGCGTCCTCGGCGGTTACCTGCGGGTCGCTTCGGGAAGGACCTCCGAGATTCCTCTCGTCATTCGGGCGCGGCCCGGCCCGGAGCTGACAGTGCGGGTGTCTGTCACTCCTAGCAACCTCTCTGTCGCGTTCCACGTCCGGGTGGTCGGAACGTGAGCCTCGCCGGCCCTTCTGTATTCTTCCCGGCGCTGAATGAAGAGCGTTCGAGAAGAAGTGCCCGAAGCGCAGTCTGGCTCTTTGCTCCGCTCGCCGTCGGTGGACTTGTCCTGGTGACGACCGGGTTCTACGTGCCGTACCTAACGCCCGTCGCTGGCCTGACCTGCGTCCTCGGCGTCCCGATCTACATCGTGCTCACGACCACCGAGTGGCGTGGTATCCCCTTGCGCGAGCGGGTCGTCTTGAGTCTCAGCGCCGGCATCGTCCTGGTGCTCATCGTGGGACTTGTCATCGATACGGTCTTGCCGTTGGTGGGGGTGAGCCGACCGCTCGACCGAATCCCGGTCGTCTGCGTGACCAGCGCCGCGTGGTTGGTCTTGTGGCTGCGTCGACGGCACAAATGGAGCCCGCTCTTGCCCAACTTTCGGGAGGCAACCGTCGGTGCACGTGACTGCGCCCTAGTCGCTCTCGCCCTTGTCACTGTCGTCATGTCGATCGCCGGAGCGAACCGGATCAACAACAACGCTGGCTCGGGCGCAGCAGTGGCAACCCAGGTGCTCGTCGTGCTGCTCCTCGCCGCCACACTGGTGTGGCGGGACCGTCTCGCCGAAGGAACTGCAGCGGTTGTTGTGTACGCCACCGGCCTGGCGCTGCTGTTCCAGACATCACTGAGAGGGTGGTTCGTCACCGGCCACGACATCCAGCACGAGTACTTCGTGTTCTCCCAGACGCTCAAGGCGGGCCACTGGAGCTTCGCCAATGTGCACGACTCCTACAACGCCTGCCTGAGCATCACCATCCTGCCGACGATGATCCTCCACTTCACGGGACTGGACGGGCCGTACATCTACAAGGTGTGTTTTCAGCTGCTGTTCGCTTTCTCCGGGGTGATCGCCTACGCCATCGCCGCTCGCCTCATGAGCCGGGGGCTCGCGCTCGTGTCGGCCGTCTTCTTCATCGCTTTTCCGACCTTTTTCACGGACATGCCGTTCCTCAATCGCCAAGAGATCGCCTTTCTTCTTTGTGGTTGCTGCTTCCTCCTCTTTTTGATCGACGAGCTGCCCCTCCATCGCCGCAGGGCCTGGATGACCATGCTCGTGTTGGCAACAGTCGTTACCCACTACTCCACTAGCTATCTGCTCTTAGGCGTGCTCGCTATCGCCAAGCTCCTCGAGCTCGCCAACCGGTGGATCTCCGATCGCCGCCACGTCCGAGTCCCACGTTCACCGATCAGCCTCCTCATCCTCGCTTTCGCATGTGCCCTGAGCCTCGCCTGGGGAAGTGGCTCGGCCCAGTCGAACCGCGACCTTGCGAACACGCTGGGTAGCGTCATTTCCGCCCTGGACGGCTCGGCGGGGTCCTTACGGTCCGACGCCGCCTCCTACAGCCTCCTCGGTGTCAAGAGTCCAAGTGCTGGCCAGCTTCTTCACGCCTACGTCGACTCCACGCTGCCTAAAGCCCCCGCCGCAAGGGCGGCCGCGGAAAAGGTGGCGGCGGCGTATCCGCCGAAGCTCGCAGCGGCGAGCGTGCTGCCGACGACCGCCCTCGGTCGAGCGCTCGACCGTGCCGGCATTGACGTCGCGACGCTGAACACCTTCGTGCGTTCGTGGTCCGCCCGGCTCTTCCAACTTCTCGTGATCGCCGGGCTCATCGCCGCGATCACGGCGCGGCGCCGTCGTGCCAAGCTGAGCATTGACTTCTACTTCGTTGCCATCGGCAGTATGGTGATGGTGGGACTTCTGGTCGCGTTGCCTGTCATAAGCGTCGACTACGGCATTCTTCGTGCCTTCCAACAGGCCCTGTTCGTGCTGGCGCCGTTCATGACGATCGGCTGCGTCTGGGTGGGCGGCATCGTCGGCCGGAAGGTGGCTGCGATCGGCACGGCTGTTCTGTCCCTCGTGATGCTCACCTCGCTCGTCGGGCTCATGCCCCAGGCGCTCGGCGGATACCCAGCCCAGCTGACGCTCAACAACAGCGGTCAGTACTACGACCTGTACTACGTGAGCCCCGAGGAGGTGGCGGCCGCCGGATGGCTTGGTACGCATGCGCCCGCCGGCACCACAGTCTCCTCCGATTCGACTACGGCGACGATCCTCTCGAACTATCTCAGCCTGTACTATGCGAGCGACATATACCCGACGCTCCTCCTCCACCGCGGCTCGTTCGTGTTCCTCGACTACGCCGAGGTCCGCCTCGGCCAGACCACGGTCGGCCAGTCCGGCACCAACGTGACCTACGACTACCCCCTCGGGTTCCTCAACGCCAACCGCAACCTCGTCTTCGCTGAGCCCGATGTCCGCGTCTACCACTAGCCCGCCCCGGGTGCGGGCGTGGATCCGGACGCTGCGGTCCGACACGATCGTGCGAACAACCGGCTTTCTCACCCTTACCCAGGGTGCGGTTTCCGTCTTCGGCTTCGTGTTCTGGATGGTCAGTGCACGGCTGGCAGACGCGAATGACGTCGGCAAGGCAACCGCGCTCGTATCTGCCAGTTCTCTGATCGCCTGCCTGAGCGTGTTCGGTCTGGGGGGCACCTTCATGCGGTTCCTTCCCACGTCGAAAGACTCCGACACCATGCTCAACAGCGGATTCATCGTCTGCTTCAGCGGCGCGCTGCTGATGTCGCTCGGCTACATCGAACTGCTGCCCCTCCTCGCGCCGAAGCTCGAGTTCGTCCAGCGGTCACCATTCTACACCGTCGAGTTCGTCGTCTTCACCGCGTTCAGTGCCCTCAACATCCTGACCGACTCGGTCTTCCTCGCCTATCAAAAGGCGAAGTACATCTTCTGGTCTGATGGCGTCATCCAGGGTTCCATCAAGATCCTGGCACCGTTCGCACTGATCGCCACCGGCGTGTACGCGGTGTATGGGGCTTTTGGGATTTTCTCCTCGTTCGGCTCGGCGGTCCTCGTCGACGTCGTTGTGAGCCTGGCGCTCATCGCCGCCCGCCTCGGATACGGACCCCAGCTTCGCGTTCGCCTCGGCGCACTGACCCGGACGCTGCGCTACACGATCACGACCTACGCCGTGACGGTCCTCGATATCATCCCAACCCTGATCCTGCCAACCGTCGTGCTCGACGGGCTCGGGAGCCGCCAGGCGGGGTACTTCTACATCGCTTTCCAGGTTGCCAGCATCATGAGCGGGGTCGGCGTCTCGATCGCCGTTTCCGCCCTTAGCGAAGGGGCCCAAGGACACGCCCGTCTCGACGAGGTAGTGCGCCGGTCCCGCTTCGTGCTTACGGCCCTGGTGTCGCCGACCTTCCTCATCGGCCTGGCCCTCGCCCCGTGGGTGCTCGTGATCTTCGGGTCCGCCTACCGCCAGCATGCGAGCAGCACTTTGTTCGTGCTCGTGCTCGCGGTTCCTGCTGTCACCTTATGCCAGTGGAGCCGCGCTCTCCTACAGATCACCAAACAGCTGCACTCGCTTCTTGTGAGCCAGTTCCTCTATGCCGCGGTGGTCCTCGGCCTCAGCATCGCCGTCGTGCACAAAGGAACGACATGGATCGCTGGTGCCTACCTCGTCGGTAATCTCGTTGCCGGAATCGTCGCCGGCATGGCATTTCTGCTCCGAGGCTCGCAGTACCGCGACGCAGCCCTCCCGACCACGGAGCCGAGCGGTTGAACGGCACGCGCGTGTGCTTCTTCCACAATGTCGCGGCCCCGTACCGTCTGCCGCTGTTCGACCGGCTGGCGGAGGACTACCCCGTTGTCGTGCTGTTCGGTCTGGAGCTGCCGGCGGACCGGCTGTGGGCCACCTCGCTTGACGAGGTGAGCTTCGCTTACCGAGTACTGCCCGCGTGGGTCGTCGGTCCCCTCGTGCTAAATTTAGGTCTGCCCGCCGAGCTCGCCCGCCGGCGTCCCGATGTCGTCATTCACGCTGACAGCGACGAGAGCCTCGTCAGCTTGCTGGTCTTTTTTGTCCTGCGACGGCTCCTCGGATACCGGCTCGTGTTGTGGGTCGAGCAAGTGCCCCGCACTAAAGCTGCGCTGGAGACGACTCGCGCCTCACGCCATCGGATTCAGTGGCCGCTCACCCGCTTCGCGCTCTGGTCCATGAACGCGGTCCGCCGCCTCGCCTACCGCCGTGCGGACGCGCTCTTGTCGATGAGCGGCCCGGCCAGTGATCGCTTCATCGCAGGACTCGGCACGAGAAAGCCCGTCTTCACCGGGACCCAGGTCATCCCGCGGAGCGTCCTCCTGCCGCCGGTCCCCCGACAAGAGGGCCGCGACAATGACCGTCTCTTACGGATTCTGTTTCTCGGTTACCTCCGGGCAAACAAGAACGTCGACTCGCTCATCGGGGCATTCGCCCGGGCGGCCTCGGGACGCGAGGAGCTCGTGATCGCTGGCGCCGGGCCAGAGCTCGAATACCTGCGGGCGCTCGCCGCGGATCGGGTCGATGTGACCTTCGCCGGACACGTGGACGGTGAGGAAAAGGTTGCTCTCCTGTGCGACGCCGACTTGCTCGTCGTGCCCAGCTTCATAGAGCCGTGGGGATTGGTCGTAAACGAGGCGCTGTTCTACAGCCTGCCCGTACTAGCCAGTATCACCGTGGCGTCCTCTGTTTTGATCGAAGACGGCGTCGACGGAATGTTGTTCGATCCGGAACAGGACGGCGCCCTCGAGGCTCAGCTGCGCCGGTACTTCAGCGACCCCGAGCTGCGATCGCAGCTGGCGTCAGGAGCTGCCGCCGTGGATATCGGACCGGTTGTCGATGTGGATCACGGCGTTGCCCACATCGAAAAGGCGATCGCGCAACTGGCCAAGGGGCAGAACGCAGCATGAAGGTGGCCCTTGTCACTGTCTACCCACCGCGGCGTGACGGTGTCGGCGACCACGCCGCCAAGCTTGTCGGTGCCCTGCGTCGGGTTGGGGGTGCTGACGTCGAGATCAGCGTCTTCAGCCTGGCGCGCGACGGCGCCGGTCGGACCGATCAACGGGCAATCCTCTCCATGGACCCCCGCTCGTGGTGGCGGCTGCGGGGCGAGCTGCGGACGGGCGGATATGACATCGTCCATCTGCAGTTCGATATCGCCACGTACCTCCTGCTAATCGGTCCGCTCCTTGTCATCCTTGCCTCCCTTCGCGCGACGAGAGGACCGAAAGTCGTCGCGACCTACCACGACGCCTACGCCGACCGAAGGCTTTACGGCTGGCTGGGGGTGATCTTCTACAACCTCTTCAGCCGTGTCTTCGACCGGATCTACGTGCACAGCCGGTTGGCGGAAATCTGTCTCGTAGAGCAATACGGCGTTCCTGCTGACAAGGTCCGTCGCATCGACCTCGGCACATTCGAGTTCGCCAATCACGATCGCCACGAAGACGATCTCCGCCGCCGGTGGGGCCTGAGCGAGGCGCCCGTGGTGCTCAATTTCGGGTTCATCTACCGCACCAAGGGCATCGAGGTCCTCATTGACGCCGTCTCAAGGTTGGCTTCGACTGGCGAGGCTCTCCCGCATGTAGTGATCGCCGGTGAACCAGCGGTGCGTCGTGGGATCTTCCGGGTCTTTCAGATGCGCAATCAGCGCTACCTCGACGGTCTTAGGGCCAAGGTCCACAATGCCGGTCTGGACGCGCACGTGAGTTTTGTCGGTCATGTTCCCGATGATGACGTCTTCGCCCTGTTCACCCTGGCGGACGTCGTCGTCCTGCCCTACCTCGTCGTCGATCAGAGCAGCGTGCTCAACATGGCAATCGCGGCGCAGACGCCGGTGATCGCCAGCGACATTGGCGGCCTCGGCGAGACTCTCGCCGAAGTCGGGATTCTCGTGCCCCCATCTTCGAGCGCAGATCTGGCCCGTGCGCTGCGGAGCGTGCTGTCTTCTCCTGAGCTTCGCGGCCGGCTGCGAGCCGACTACGCCCGGATCGCACGGCGTCTCAGCACCGACACCGTGGCCGCGGTCACCCTCGACGACTACCGGGGGCTGTGCCGGCAGCCCTGCCGGGTCGTGCAGGTGAGCGCCTACTACCCGCCCCACCTCGGCGGTCAGGAGAGCGTGGTCGAGCAGTTGTCCCAACGCCTCGCAGGTGCCGGCATCGACGTGCAGGTGATCACGTCTCGGTTGCCGGTGACCGGGAAGACGTCTGACGCGGTACGGGTCAGGCGTCTTTGGGCCTGCGAGCTGGCCCACACCGCCTTGATACCCGGCTTGCCGATCGCCCTTCGCCTCCGTGCGCGCGACGCAGTTGTGCACGTGCACACCGGCCAGGCATTCGTCCCCGAGACTGTCAGTCTCGTTTGCGGCCTGCTGCGGCGCCCGTATATCGCCCACGTCCACCTGCAGGTGCGCCCCTCCGGCCGACTGGGAAGGCTCCTACCCGCCTACCAGCGCCTCATCTTCGGCGCCGTGCTCCGTCACGCCGCCGTCGTCGTTTGCCTCGGCGAGACGATGCGCCGTTACGTGATCGACGAGCACCATGTGGCCGCGGAACGCGCTGTCGTCATCCCCAATGGAGTCGACGAGGATTGGTTCGTAGACGAGCTGCGGACCCCGCAAGCCGGCAGCCTGCTCTTCGTCGGTCGGCTCGCCGCCCAGAAGAACCTCGCCGTCGTCATACGCGCCATGGCCAGGTTGCCCGAGGACCGGCTCATCGTCATAGGCGAAGGCGAGGAGCGAACCGCTCTCGAAGCGCTCGTATCCTCGCTCGGCTTGACCAACGTCGAGTTCCTTGGTCGTCGCTCATCTGACGAGGTCCGCGCCGCCATGTTGCGGGCCTCGGTTCTGGTGCTGCCTTCCACCCACGAGGGCCTGCCGCTCGTGCTACTGGAAGCCGCCGCCTCCGGGCTTCCGGTGGTGGCGTCGAACATTCCGGAGCTTCGCGAAACCGGCCTTGCCAGCCGACTGGTCCCCGCGGACGACCCGAGAGGCTGGGCTTGCACGCTTCGGGATCTACTCTCTGACGACGCCGCTTTGCACCAGCTGTCCGCCAACGGTGTCCGCTGTGCCGCAGAGCATCGCTGGGACCGCGTGGTCAGTCAGTGGCTGGACCTCTACGACCGAGTCGCGGGGGCCCCTCGATGAGACAGAGCACGAAGAAGGCGCCTGCTGAGGCGGCTGCGCACGCGACGCCAAAGGTGTTCTCGTGTGGCCAGTTGGCGAAATGGGTGAGCTTCATCTGCAGCGTGACCGGGTGCGAGATCGAGTTCGCCGCTAGGTATACCCACGCCGCGAAGGCGTACAGCCGTACGGCCCGCAGCACGGCGATAATCGCGGCCACGGCCCGACCGGCCCAACTGTCGGCCCAGGCGCTAGCAACCGGCATCGTGCTGGGTACTCTACACAGGGCCCGGACTTGAAACCCCTCGCGAGAGATCGCCTTGCCGCGCGAACTTGAGGCCACCCGGGGTCCCGACGGAGCACCCATGAGGGTGCTCCTCGTCTCGCACGCGCTGCCCCCTCATCTTGGAGGGATCGAGATTGTCGTCGAGGAGGAGGCGGAAGCACTTGCTCGGCTCGGGCTCGAGATCACGGTTGTGACGAGCTCCTGGTGTCAGCCGGGTGACATTCCGACGCGTTGGACGAGGCAGACCGTCCCGGCCCTCAATCTGTTGGAGAAGCGATTCGGCGTGCCCTTCCCACTCTTTGGCCCGTCGCTGCTGACCACCATGTTTCGGGGTGTACGCCGCGCCGACGTCGTACACATCCACGACGTCTTTTACCTTTCATCGTTCGCCGCCGGTGTCACGGCCCTGTTACTGGGCAAACCGGTTGTCCTCACCCAACACGTCGACCTGGTCCCGCATCCCTCGCGTCTGGTCGAAGGAGTGCAACGGGCCGTGTTCTTGACCTACGGGCGGCTCCTTTTCTCCACGAGCTCGGGCGTTTTGGTCCTCAATGACCGTGTCCGGGATTTCGTCGCCTCCGGCGGTGCCGCCCAGGAGAGAATCGAGTTCCTGCCCAATGGTGTCGACGTCGAGGCCTTCCGGCCGGCAGCCGAGGGCGAGGGGGCGCGACTTCGCTGCCGGCTCGGGCTGCCACCGAACCGGATACTCGTGCTCTTCGCCGGCAGGCCAGTCGCGAAGAAGGGCTTTGACCTCTTGGCCGACTGCGCCAGCCCCGACTACGACCTCGTATTCGTCGGGGGGGAAAGACGTCCGATGGAGATCGGACACGCAGGCGGCAGGATTTACTTCCTGGGGACCGTCCCGAGGCAGAAGATGCAGGAGATCTACCGAGCTGTAGACATCTTCTGTCTCCCATCTCGAGGTGAGGGCTTCCCGCTGACAGTCCAGGAGGCCATGGCCTCGGGGCTGCCCGTCGTGACCACCGACGACGAGGCCTACCGCCCCTACCAGGTGCCCCCGGATGCGATCCGCTTCGTCTTCCCCCAGCAGGCTGAGTTGAGCAACGAGCTCCGCCGGCTGTCCGGTGACGCGGCTTTGCGTGCAGAACTCGGGCGCCGAGCTCGCGAGTACGCCTGCTCACACTTCTCGTGGGAAGTCCATGCGACGCGTCTGGCGCAGTTTTACCAACAAGTGCGTGTTACCCGAGCCGCGAACCAGCCGTACCGGCCAGGCCGAATCCTGCGAAAGTGGAATTAGCCCCAATACCGTTTACTTAAGCGCTCAGAATCCGGATCTCGGGCTTCGGAGGGGGAGGTTGGCCGCGATGCTCAGGCCGCTTCACTTTGAAGTTCGACATCTTGCATTTGACAGCCCGGGGATTGGCACGGCGGCGGCGTTTCGGGAGCGGCTCAAAGAGCAGCTCTGATACTGCCTGCCGCTCGGCATCCTCCAGGGTCTCAGGGGGAAAAACCCGGATGGGACGCCGCGGTCCGGCGCGCCACCCGGAGGGCCCGTGTGAAGCTCAGCCGGTCGGGGTCCGCGCGGGCATGGTCGGCGACCGAGTGCATGAGCCAGCGGATAGCGTAG
>Ga0182030_10014483_pt1 | contig 15556 bp, 14 predicted proteins | sample 812S3MmetaG_FD_121299 | JGI IMG/M metagenome (GOLD analysis project Ga0182030, IMG submission 121299) | Permafrost microbial communities from Stordalen Mire, Sweden - 812S3M metaG (Illumina Assembly) | ecosystem: Environmental > Terrestrial > Soil > Wetlands > Permafrost | place: Sweden... | reverse complement strand
GCGCCGCGCCGGCTCACGCCGGTGACGCTGCGCGTCATCCTGGACCGCGCCTGTGCCCGCCGCGACAAACGATTCCAGTCGGGACGACGGAATAGTCGCGCCATCGAACAAAGGAATAGGCCCAGCGACCCAGCTCTCCGGACCGTTCCGAAAGCAGCGAACAAAACTGGATCGTAGGGGGTCATTTTTGGACGCCGATCGGGGGTCAAATTTCGACGCCGATTGACACACCAGAGCCGCCTTTCGCACGTCACTCCCCAATCGAAGGGCCTATCGCCAGCGAGCGCGGCCCGCTTCCGACCTTTATCTGCCTTATTTCAGTTTCGCGGGCGACGTCGAGAACCGAAATGGTGTCGGAAAACCAGTTGGCGACAAAAGCCGTGTTGGCCGTGGAGCCAAAAGTTACGCCTTCAGGATATTGGCCGACTTTTATCACGGCGAGGATCTTCAAGCTTCTTGCGTCGATCAGCGAGACAGAGCCCGCCGCCTGATTGGATACGAGAATGCGCGCCCCATCCGGCGACGCCGCTACACCATAGGGCACGGCGCCGACAGACGCGGTTGCGACAACCTGCAAGGAGTCGGCGTCGATGACAGTGAGGTCGTTGCTGCGCACGTTGGCGACATAGACCCGGCGCAACGCGGGCGAAAATGTTATGGCGAAAGGAGCCTTGCCGACAGGGATGGTGGCGACAGCTGCGAGCGTATCGGCGTCGCGCACGCTCACCTGGTCGCTCTCGCGGTCCGCTGTGAAGAGACGACGTCTCATAGGATCGGCGGCAAGGCCGGCCGGGGAGCGGCCAACCGACCCCTCTGTTATAATTGCGCCGCTGGCGACATTGATTTTCGAAACGACGTCGCGGTTCCAATCATCGACGAAAATATGTCGGCCGTCGGCGTCGACCGCTATTCCAAAAGGCGTGCCCGGATAGGAAAGCGATCGCTCGACGCGCCCCGTCGCGGCATTGATGACGCTGATCTGGCCGATTTCCGGATGAGTAGTAAAAAGACGCCTACCGTCGGGCGAGAGAGCCAAGCTGACCGGCTCCCGGCCGGTTGCGATCCGCTGGGGTTCTCCCGAGGAGCCTAGTTCGATCTCGCTGACGCATGACGCATTCTGGCTCGCTACATAAAGGATGTCGGCGGCGGAGGCCCGGCAAGCCAACGACGCCACACTGAAGACAACAGCCGCCAGACGCGAGAGGCGCCAATTCGGCAAAAGCTTCATCCTTTATGCTCTGCAAGCGACTTCAGATTGCGCAATCCGGTTTGGAAGAAATCGGTCATCGCCTTTGTCGCCGCTTCGTCACTCAGCTCTTCCGGCGGGTCATTACCAGTGTCGCCGCGATAATAGCGCCCGATCCATTCGACGCTGGCTGTCCCACCGGCGGCCGGCGCGACCGTGATCGTCGCCGTGTAGGAGCTCACAGGGAGCACTTTCACGTCTTCATCCACGCGACGATAAGAGTAGGTCATCTTCGTCGGATCATATTCGGTGAGGCCGTCGACGACCTGTCCACCGCTCTTCAAAGTGAGCACGCGCAATTTGCCCTGGATCTCGTCCGATTTCGCCGCGCTCTCAGCGACGAGCGGATGCCATTTTGCCAGATTCGCGAAATCTCCGATCAGAGCCCAGATCGCCTCGGGCGTGGCGGCAATCGCCACGGTCTCGTCGATCTTATGCGGCGTCGGACCATGCGCTTCAGCATCGAGCCCGATAACAAAAGGCGCGACGGCGATAATTATCATAGCCCCCTCTCGGCCTAAGCAGCATTCCATCGTGCGCCGCAAGCGGCTTGATGCCTTTTTCATTGATGCCTCGAATTGCCAGCCATAGAAAACCGTCAAGTAGCAACGAGGCATTTCAGAAGCAACAGGATAATGGTAGTATTATGTGTCGCTCCATTTCATGTCGAGCTGGGTTGTTTTGAGTTATTCTATTATCTCTGAGAGTTATTCTACATTTATCGGGAATAATTCCATGAATAGCCCGAATTTGGGAAACGCTTAAGTCGAACCCGGATATCCATCGAACATGAACGCGGCAGAAGGTTTTCGAAGGCCGCGACAAGGAGACCCGAAAGTGGGAACGGACGCGTCCGCACAAGACAAGTCGAAGAGGTCCTGAACATGCTCTATTTCACACGCGCGAGCGCTTCGATGCGGGCGAGGCTCATTCTCATTCCCTCAGGCCTACTCGCCCTCGGGATCGTCACAGCGATTTTCGTGACGCTTTACGGCGCGAAGGACCGGATCAGGTCGGAGATGGCGTCTGGCGTAAATCTCGGCAGTATTCTGATTGGATATGCGCTTGACGATGTCGTGGTAGCCGCTGAACCGGAGGAGGCCTTGCAGCAACTGCAGGATGAACTGGCCCATATTCGGCACATTACCGTGCGCTACAAGCGCTATTGGGGCGGGCTCAATGATTACACGGCGCCGTCGGCGCCGAATGCGGAGGCGCCAAAATGGTTCCTGGAGTTTTTCGAACCTGAGAGGATCGTCAAAACCTATCCTGTGACCATCAAAGGCCAGCAGCATGGCGAACTCGTCATGTGGACGAAACCGTCCGACGAGGTCGCGGAACTCTGGAACGGACTTGTCTTCCTGACTGGTCTCCTGGCCGCGATTTCGGTCGGAATCGTCGTCCTAATCTCGCTAACCGCAAATCAGATGCTGCGGCCGCTCAAGGACCTCGTCGACGGGCTCGGCCGTCTGCAACGCGGACAGTTTTCGGGCCTTGGCGAAATATGCGTCGTCGAGCTGCGCCAGATCGGCGAGCAATTCAATCGGCTGGCACGATCCCTGGCGAGAACGGAAGCCGATAATCATCTCCTGATCGATCGCATGATGTCGATTGAAGAGGCGGAACGCAAGGAGCTTGCGCGCGAGCTGCACGACGAATTCGGGGCGTCCCTGTTCGGGATTAGGGCTGCGGCGTCCTGCATCATCGAAGACGCCTCATGCGATCTGAACGCCGAGCGCACCCAGGAAATCATTAGCCGCGCCGAAGCGATCTCAGCGCTCGCCGACTCGATTCAAAGGCAGAACTATCGAATCCTCGAACGCATCCGCCCAGTTATTTTGCATCAAGTCGGCCTTCTTAGCGCGACGCGGCACCTCGTCGACGATTGGCGCTCGGCTCATCGTGATGTGAATTGCGATCTCTACCTTCCAGCCGAGCAGCCTGCGTTCGACGAGGAGGTGAGCCTGACGAGTTATCGCATCGTCCAGGAATGCCTGACCAATGTCGCGCGCCACGCGAGGGCCAGGAGCGTTCGCATCGCGCTGGAGATCAACGACGCCCGCAACGAGTCCGCTCACGCTTCGACGGCCGGCCCCCGCAGCATCCACGTTTCAATCGAGGACGACGGCGTCGGCCTGCCGACCGATTTCAGATTTGGCTTTGGCTTTCTCGGCATGAGCGAACGCGTCCGCAAGCTTGGCGGCCGCCTCCATGTCTCGAACGGCGCTCGCGCCGGCGCATTGATCGAAGCTTTCATACCCGTCTCCGACGCCGCGGCGTAACGCTCACGCTTGCCTCCAGCAGATGGCCCAGAATTGAAGGATCGAGGCGGAATGAACGACCATCTAAAGGTGCTGGTGATCGAAGATCATCCAATTGTCCGAGACGGATGCCAGCGCATTTTCAACCGGCGCCCTGACATCGAAATGGCGGAGGCGATTTCAGCCGCTGCCGGCCTCGCCAAAAATCGGGAGTTCGCTCCCGATGTCATCGTTCTCGATATCGGTTTGCCCGACGCGACGGGCTTCGACATCATCCCAGAGCTTCTCGCCGACAATGCGCATGCGAAGCTCATCATTTTCAGCATGTATGAGGCTCCGAGCTTCGTGACTTCAGCCTTGGAGAAAGGCGCCAAGGGCTACATCACGAAAAACGACGACCCGAATGCAATCCTCAAGGCGATCGACAGCGTTCGCACAGGCGCCGTCTATCTCGGTCATGCGGTCGCGCAGCATCTGGCCATGGCCAATCTCGCCTCCATCAATGATCCGCTACACGACCTGAGCGAAAGAGAGCGCTTGATTGTGGGACTGCTCGGCGAAGGCAAAAGCATGACCGAAATCTCGGTGGAGCTCGCGCTCGGCTACAAAACAATCGCCAATTCCGTAGGGGTCATCAAGCAGAAGCTGCATGTCGCCACAAGTTCCGCCTTAATCAAATTCGCCGTCGAGCTCAAAGCAAAGACTTAACCAGCAACATCGCAGCAAGACATTCGCGCTTACGCTGGTGGCCGGACCGCTTCGTCAGACGGAAGAACGAATTCCTTCACAAGATCGGCCCCCTTGGGTAAGCGCAGTGGGACGCCGCGATATCGCTCGCTTTGTCGGAGTTTGATGGAGCGCGAGCGGAATTCGCTGACGGCAGGTATTTTTCCAGAGAGCCTAGACTATTTCTATAAGGCGCTTCACTAATTCTATTCTATTATAGACTTATTGTTCTTGCTTTTTTGTCCCTCGAACGTAGTACTGTCGCCGCCAATGCAACATGCGCGTCGAACAATTAAGACCGCGTTTTTAAATGTATAGCCGCCACTTCGTACAGCGCCGACAGCCAATCTGAAATTGGCGGCGCGTGAGCGGTCTACGGGTGGAAAGACAAGGATAGGTTCATGAAGAAGACTCCATTCAGGCGCCGGTTTTTGACCTCTGTCTCCGTGTTGGCGACGCTCGCCGCCGCGGCAATCGTCGCGCCCACGGCGCAGGCCAACGACAAGCTGATCGAGCTTTCGAAAAGCAATGAGAATTGGGTCATGCCCGGCCGGACCTACGACGCCGACAATTACAGCCCGATGGCCCAGATCAATACAGAGAACGTCAAGGAGCTGCGCCCGGCCTGGTCATTCTCCGACGGGGTTCTCAACGGCCATGAAGGCGCGCCGCTCGTCGTCAACGGCAAGATGTTCATCAACGGACCCTTCCCCAATCGAACCTATGCGCTCGACCTCGACAATCCAGGCAAGATCGTCTGGGAGCACAATCCCAAGCAAAGCGCCTCAGCCCGCGCGGTCGCCTGCTGCGACGTCGTTAATCGCGGCCTCGCCTATTGGCCGGGCGACGGCAAGACCCCGTCGCTCGTCTTCAAGAACCAGCTCGACGGCCATCTCGTCGCAATGAACGCCGAAACGGGGCAACCCTATTGGATCATCGAGAACGCGGACATCAAGGTCGGAGCCACGGAGACGCAGGCGCCATATGTGGTCAAGGACGAAGTGCTGACAGGCACCTCCGGCGCCGAGCTTGGCGTTCGCGGCTATGTCACAGCCTATGACGTCCGCACCGGCGAGAAGAAATGGCGCGCCTACGCCACCGGCTCAGACAAGGATCTGCTGCTTGCCAAGGACTTTAACATTCACAACCCGCAATATGGCCAGGCCAACCTCGGCCAAGCCACGTGGGAAGGCGACGAATGGAAAATCGGTGGCGGCACCAATTGGGGTTGGTACGCTTTCGATCCCGGCACGAATCTCGTCTATTTCGGCACCGGCAATCCGGCGCCCTGGAACGCCACGATGCGTCCTGGCGACAATAAATGGACGATGACGATCTTTGGCCGCGACGTCGATACGGGAGAAGCCAGGTTCGGCTACCAGAAGACGCCGCATGATGAATGGGATTACGCTGGCGTCGACGTCATGATGCTCAGCGAGCAGAAAGATAGCACCGGCAAGCTTCGCAAGCTTCTGACCCATCCGGATCGCAATGGCATCATCTATACGGTCGATCGTGAAAATGGCGATCTCGTCTCGGCTCATAAGATCGACGACACGGTCAACTGGGTCAAACACGTCGACATGAAGACCGGCGTTCCGATCCGCGATCCGGAATACGCGACCTACATGGACCATAAAGGCCGCGACATCTGCCCGGCGGCCATGGGCTATCACAACCAGGGATTCGATTCCTACGATCCGCAAAAGCAGATCTTCCTGCTCGGCGCAAACCACATCTGCATGGATTGGGAGCCGTTCATGCTGCCCTATCGCGCCGGTCAATTCTTCGTCGGCGCGACCTTGTCGATGTACCCTGGGCCCAAAGGCAATCGCCAGGCTGCTGAAGGTCTTGGCCAAATCAAGGCCTATAATGCGATTACCGGCGAGATCAAATGGGACAAAATGGAGCGCTTCGCCGTTTGGGGCGGAACGCTCACGACCGCGGGCAATATCGTCTTCTACGGCACGCTCGACGGCTTCCTGAAGGCGCGCGACACGCGGACCGGCGAATTGCTCTGGAAGTTCAAGCTGCCCTCCGGCGTCGTCGGCTATCCGATCACCTATGAGCACAAGGGCGTCCAATATGTCGCGATCTATTATGGGGTCGGCGGCTGGCCAGGCGTCGGGATGGTCTTTGACCTCGAAGATCCGAGCGCGGGGCTCGGAGCCGTCGGCGCCTTCAAGAACCTGCAGCGCTACACCAAGCAGGGCGGTGGCGTGATGGTCTTCTCCTTGGGCGGTCACGGTCCTTACGACGATCCCAAGCTTGGCGAATACGATGTGAACTAAGCGCTTTGACGCGGCTCCGTCGCGATTTCGGATCGTGGCGGAGCCGCGGAATACGGCGCGGACCTGCTCCCGGTCCTTACGCCGGCCTCTATCGCCCGCAGCGGGTTCTCCTGCGGCTCGGTCAGACCACGAGAGTGTTCCATGAATGATCAAGTGAAATCTTCGCGCGTCCCCCGTCGCGTCACCGGCGCGCTGCTCGGCCTCGCCTCCTTTACGGTTGGACCCGCCGAAGCGCAGACAAAGATCTCGCCTCCAGCCGCAGAGACTCGCGTCGTGAGCGCCCCAGCGGAACCCGGCGCGCTTCGCGTATGCGCCTCGTCGGCCAACGTCCCATATTCGACGTCCGACGAGCAAGGCTTCGAAGACAAGATCGTGAAAGCCGTCGCGAAGGCTATGAATCGCAAGACTGTTTTCGTTTCCACCAATCGTCCGGCGATCTACCTCATCCGCGATCTCCTCGATGAGAAAGCCTGCGACGTGGTCGCAGGACTTGACGCAGGCGACGAACGGGTCTCGACGACGCAGCCCTATTATCGCTCCGGCTATGTGTTCATTTCCCGCAGTGACAAAAATTTGGATATCAAGACGTGGAGCGACCCCCGGATCACGAAGCTGAATAACATTGCGGTAGAATTTGGATCGCCTGGCGAAACAATGCTCAAATCGCTCGGGAAATTCGAAGGCGAGCTAAATTATCTCTATTCGCTGATCGGATACAAGGCGCGCCGCAACCAATATGTGCAAGTTGGCCCTGGCAAGCTCGTGCAGGAGGTCATTGACGGCAACGCCGATCTCGCCGTCGCCTTCCAGCCCGAGGTCGCCCGATACGTCAGGGCTTCTACAGAGCCCCTTACTGTGACCGTCATCCCGAACGATACGGTTGGTTCGGACGGCAAAACCATTCGGCAGCACTTCGATACGGCGATGGGCGTGCGCAAAGGCGACGAGGCTCTGCTCGAAGAGCTGAACGCCGCGATCCGAAAGGCGCAGCCAGAGATCAAGGCGATCTTGGACGAAGAAGCCGTCATCACACTCAAGGCCGGCTCATGAACGAAGCGGCTTCAACAAAAACAACATTTCGAAGAGCCGAAAACGAAATGAAAAAGCTCACAATTGGCGCGCTCGCGCGAACAGCCATGCTCGCCTTGACGATCGCATCCATGATGAACAGCGCGGCCGATGCCGCCGGTTCTGGCGCGAGCATCGACCTCTATAACACCGTCACAGGGGAGCCTCTGAAGCTCGACGACGCCCTGGCCAATGGCCACGACACGCCGGCGGTCAAGCAATTCCTGGCGACCGGCCGTAACCCTTACAATGAAGTGAAGTCGTGTTTTCCCTCAGGCAAGTCGTTGTTTCTGACGGCCTGCTCGGGTTGCCACGGAGAATATGCCGAAGGCAAGCTCGGGCCGAACCTCGGCGACAATTATTGGACCTATCCCGTCAACACGTCCGACGCCGGATTATTCGCAACCATATTCGGCGGCGCGAATGGGATGATGGGACCGCATAATGAAGACCTGACGCTCGATGAGACGCTACAGGTCATGAGTTGGGTGCGCCACCTCTATAGCGGTCCAGTCCAGGACGCGCCTTGGCTCAACGACGAGCAGAAGAAGAATTACGCTCCTTATCAATTGGAAAAGGACACGGTCGTCGCAAAGACGGACGGTCTTTGCGCGCGGCCGAATGAAAGCGCCCAGCGCCAGCCAATCAAATGAGATCGACGGTTCGACAATGCAACTACGGGGCAAATAAACGCCAGGAGGACGCTTATTATGAAATGGACTTCTCTCATTCCGTCGGCCGCGGGGCTCGGCGTCGCCGCAGGACTGACTCTCTTTTCATCGTCGATTACTATGGCCGCCTACGACGGCACTCATTGCAAGGCGCCGGGGAATTGCTGGGAGCCCCAGCCAGGCTACCCCGAACAAGGGATCGGCTCGAAATACGATCCTCATCACGACCCTAAAGAACTCGCGAAGCAGCAGGAAGCCGAGGATCAGATGGACGAGCGCAACGCAAAGCGCGTTCGATATTTCAAGGCCTGGGGCCAGTTCATCTACGACGTCAACAAGATTCCGAGCGGACCAAATTAAGTCACGAGAGCGTAAGGCTTTCGTTCAAGGAACATCGCGTGCTCTCATCCGGGCGGAGCTTACCCGACGCGGTGTCGCCCGGCGCGGAATTAAGCAGGTTCCGCGCCGGGCGTTTTCAGCCTGGATTTGCGGCCCATCTAGTCGTGCGAGAGCATAGCGGGATTTCACCATCATAATGACCGGCGGAAATAGCCAAATAGCGCTCAAAGAATGGCGGGAGCGCGCGCGAGCTTTCGAGCAAGAGATCTCGCGGGTCGTCATCGGCCAGCACCGCGTCGCGCGCCTGCTAACCATCGCCATTTTCGCGCGTGGGCATGTTCTTTTGGAGGGAGACGTAGGCGTCGGCAAGACAACCTTGTTGCGCGCGGCCGCGCGCGCCATTGGCGGTCCGTATCAACGCATGGAAGGCTCCATCGACCTGATGCCGAGCGATTTGCTTTATCACGCAGCAATTGGCGCGGACGGACGGCCACGCATCGAAAATGGTCCCGTTCTCCAACAAGGACCGGATCTTGCGCTCTTCTTCTTCAACGAAATCAATCGCGCGCGGCCGCAGGTCCATGCCCTGTTGCTTCGACTGATGGCCGAACGCAGCGTGACCGCTTTCAATAAGGAATTCGCGTTTCCATATCTCCAGGTCTTCGCCGACCGCAATCGTCTGGAGCGGGAAGAAACATTTGAATTGCCTGCCGCCGCGCGGGACCGCTTCTTCATGGAAATCACGGTCGAGACGCCGCTCGATCGCGAGGTTCGACGTGAACTGGTCTTCAATCCGCGTTTCCACAATGTCGACGCGTTAATTGCAACCGTTCCTGCCGATCTCGTCGATTTCCGTCAGCTCGACGCTGTCGCGGAGCTCATTCAAACCACGGTTCATACGAGCGCGACGCTCGAGACTTATGTGCTCTCGCTCTGGGAAGCGATCCGCTACCCCGCCGCCGCCGGAATAGAACTCGAGGGGATCGATATCGAGCGCCTGGTAATTGGCGGTGCAAGCCCGCGCGGCATGAGCTATCTTGTTCGGGCCGCTCGCGTGCGCGCCTGGCTCGAGGGTCGCGACATGGTGGTCCCCGAAGACCTACGCGAAGTCTTTGTCGAGATCGTCGCGCATCGCATCTTTCTTGATCTCCTTTATGAAATGCGCCGCGATCGGATCGTTCACGATCTTTGCCGCGCCGTTTTCGATACAGTCCCTACGCCATGAGGGACAGCGGCCGACAATCGGAACCAGACGCGCATGTGTTGCGGGAAATCTCCTATCGAATTCGCTGGAGCCCGAGCCAATATGGACATGGCGCGCACCGCGCGCGCCATTATGGAGCGGACGGCGATTTCTTCGACTACGTTCCCTTCTGGCGTCAACCCGATGCGCGGCGGATTGATTTGCGCCAGTCGCTTCGCAATCCTTTTGGCGAAATCTACGTGCGACAATCCGAGCAGCGCAGCCGGATTTCAGTCTATCTCATTGCGGATCTTTCAGCGTCGATGCGTTTTGGCGAAGGCATGCCGAAAATGCGGATGTTGGAGCAGCTCACCCGCGCCGTTGCGCTCACAGCCCATCGCGCTGGCGACGCCTTCGGCTTCATCGGCTGCGATGAGGAAATCCGTGAAGAGTTCCTCCTTCCCGCAAGCCGCAAGCGGGGAAATGAAACCGAAGTTCTTGATCGGCTGAACCGATTTGTTCCGACCGGGGCGAACGCCCAAGGATTGAGACACGTCGCCGAGCGGCTCGGCGCGCATCGCAAGCTGATCTTTCTCGTGTCCGACTTCCATATGCCTTTCGCCGAGATCGAAGCAGCGCTTGAGCCGCTGGCCAGGCATGATGTGGCGCCGATCGTCGTCCACAGCGTGCAGGAAGCGCAGGATCTGCCGGTCTGGGGATTGATAGGCCTTCGCGATCTTGAGAGCGGGGACATCAGACTGACGCTCATGCGCCCGTCTCTTCGCCGAGCCTTGTTGACGCAGTCCGATGAGCGCGAGAGAAAACTTACCCGCCTGTGCCTGCGCTACGGAAGGGGTCCGTTCCAAATGGTCGATCGGTTCGACGCAGACCGCCTCAGCGAGCACCTCCTTCTCGGGTGATGGGTCAAAATGCGCGCTCCATCCTTTTTCGTATGCATCCTCCTCTTCGCTACGCCGACCCTAGCGCAGGTTCGTTCTCTCGAAATTCATAAGCCCAGATTGTTTGGATATTATATTGGCGATCTCATTTCGGATGAGATCGCCATTGTCGTCGATGACGGCGCACTTTTGAAGGACTCGTCTCTTCCCGCGCCCGGCCCGCTGAACTATTGGCTTACGCTCAAGGCGATCCAGACCGTCGCAGAGCCGGCCTCGGACGGCGGGACGCGCTACATTCTGAAGCTCACCTATCAAACCTTCTACGATCCGCTCGAGCCGCATTGGCTTAAGATTCCTGGCTTTCAACTCATCTTCGACAAAGCCGGCCAATCCATTCCGGCTACGGCGCCCGAATGGTCCTTCCTTTCTTCGCCAATTCGCGAAGTGTCGCCGAAGGAAAGCAAGGACAATATGTTCATTCAACCCGACATCCCGCCCTATGAGGAAGATCTGAGCTTTAAGCGCAATGGCGTGTTCGGCGCAGGCTTCGCGGCTCTGGCTTCATATCTGGCGCTTGCTTATGGCCGCGCTTGGCCGCCGTTCCGCCTGCGCCCACAACGTCCTTTCACCGACGCCGCAAGGCGCGTTAGAAACCTGGCGAACAAGCACGCAGGTGAGGACGCCTATCCCCAAGCATTGACCGAACTGCACCAGGCCTTCAACCGGATCGATGGCCATATCGTCCTTTCGGATGATTTTGGCTCTTTTCTCTCCGTCCATCCGCAATTTCGGGGCGCCGAAGCCGAAATCGCAGCCTTCTTCGCCGCCTCCCGCCGCATGTTTTTCGAATCCGATTGCAGCGGGGCCATGAGCGCATATTCACTCGGCGACGTGGCTGCGCTTTGTCAAAAACTGAGCGCCTCGGAGCGTGGATTGCGATGAATCTGTCCGTCGATCGCCCTGAACTCCTTTGGCTGCTGCTCATAGCGTTTATTCCACTGATAAACTTAGGCCAAAAGGCCTTCCCCTATCCGTGGCTCGCGATTATGCCGAGGGACGCGCTGTCAATTTCGGTCGACATCCTTCTACGTTTGCTCGCGGCCATTTGCATTGTTTCTTTGGTCCTCGGGATCGCCGGTATACATCGCAAGCGCGCAAGTGTGGAGCGCATCGGCCAGGGGGCCCATATCGTCCTGCTGCTCGACCGTAGCGTGAGCATGGATCAAACCTTCGCCAATCGGACGCCGACGGGCCACGAGGAATCAAAAACCACAGCCGCCCTAAGGTTGGTCAAGGCTTTCTTTTCCGAAAGGCTGCATGATCAATTCGCGGTCGTCGCATTTTCGACGTCGCCTATCCTGGCCATGCCGATCACCGCGAAGCGCGCGCCCATCATGGCCGCGCTCGACGCGATGAACCGCCCCGCTCTCGCCCATACCGATATAGGGCGCGGACTTGGCATGGCCTTGACGACCTTCAAGACTGATATCCCGACAGCGACGCGGGTCGTTCTTTTCGTCTCCGATGGCGCGGGCGTCATCGATCGGCTGGTCCAGGAGACTATTCGCTCCGATGTGTTGAAGCTCGGCGTGCACATCTACTATCTTTACCTTCGCACGGAGGGCGATCCAGGCCTTTTCGAGGCCGATGCTCTGCCGGACAGGGATGCGCCCGCCGCGCTGCATCGCTTCTTTGAAAGCCTGGGCGTTCCCTATCGCGCATTCGAGGCGGATAATCCGGACGCGATAAGGACGGCGGTCGAAACGATTGGCCGGCTCGAGATGAACTCAACCCAATATGTCGAACAGACGCCGCGGCGGGATTATTCGAGCAGCGCCTACGCCGCGGCCCTGATAGCACTTTTATTGCTTCTCGCGGCGCGATTCGCGGAGCGGCGCCTCGGGAGTCAGGTGGACGCGCAGCGCCACGCGAAGGCGGCGGTTTAGTCATGGGCAGCCAGGCAATGCCGTTGCAACGAGGAGTGCGACGAAACCGCCGTCGATTTGTCGCGGGGATTCGCATGTTTCGTCGCGCAATCGACTTGGCCGCCATGCTTTTTCTGCTTGCATCACTCATCCTGCTTGTCGCAGCGGGCGCCTCCTGGTTCGTCGGCCTCTCTGACAACCGCACAATCGCGGCCCTGCGCACAGATCATGATGTGAAAGCGAATGATAACGCATCGGCCGCAGTGATTTTCGCGCGCGCTAGCTTCCTGCTGGCCCATGACCGCATTGACGAAGCGCAAGGGCTCACTGAAGCGCTCACGCGTCGTGGCGATCAAAATGCGTTCAGGAGCCTTCTCTTCAATCTCGGGAATGCGCGCCTGAGGCAAGCCTTCAAGCTAATCTCGAACGGCGATCTCAGCGGCGCCGTTCCTTTCGTAAATCTCGCAAAGCAGAATTTTCGACGCGTCGTCGAATTAGATCCAGGCAATTGGGACGCAAAATACAATCTCGACGTTGCTCTGCGTCTTGTTCGCGACTACCCGCTCGGCCAGGAAAATGAAGGCGACGTCCTGCCAGCGTCGAAGCAGCTCTGGCCCGACATGCCGGGCGTCCCGGAAGGATTGCCGTGAAATCGCCATACCTAACGCTTCCCACGTTTCACGATCGCCGCTTTTGGCTCACGTTAGCCGCCTCGATCTTGCTCAGCCTGGCGCTGGTCATGCCGCCGTTCCAGCTCCGGCGCCAAACATTCAACCTTCTTGCTGTGGTTGACATCACAGGCAGCATGAATACGCGGGACTATCGGATGAACGGACAACCGGTCAGCCGACTCGCCATGGTAAAGGACGGATTGCGGCAAATGCTGACTGTTCTGCCTTGCCAGTCGCGGCTCGGCCTCGCGATATTCACTGAAAGACGCCCGTTTCTCTTGTTTGAACCCACTGAGGTTTGCGACAATTTCGAAGCGCTGGATCGCGAAATTGCGGCGCTCGATTGGCGCATGGCCTGGGAAGGCGATAGCCACATCGCAAGCGGGCTCTATCGGTCCGTCGCTTTGGCCGACGAGCTCGGCGCCGATCTCATCTTCATGAGTGATGGCCAGGAAGCACCGCCGTTCCCCTGGACAGGCGCCCCGCATTATGAGGGCAAGCCAGGTCTTGTGAAAGGATTGATCGTTGGCGTCGGCGGCTATGATCTTTCGCCAATTCCGAAATTCGACGAATTCGGCCACGAGACCGGCTTCTGGCAACCGGGCGACGTCCCCAACGAGAACGTAACCGCACCGCCGCCTCCGGGCGCCGAGGAGAGGGAAGGCTACAATCCCCGCAACGCGCCTTTCGGCGGAACGACGGAGGCCGGCCATGAATATCTCTCGTCCGTCGACGAGGGGCATCTCAAAAATCTCGCGATGGAAACGGGCCTTCGCTATGCCCATTTCGCGAACGCTCCAGACTTGATAGCGGCTGTGGAGGACTCTGCAGCGGCCCGCCCCGTGGGCGTTGGTGTCGGGATAGCGTGGATTCCAGCCGCAATTTCCCTCGCTCTTCTTGTCGTAATTTACGGCGCGTTGCCCGCGCTCGACCGGCACACCGCCGGTTTCCCGATTTGGCGTGGCAGAGGTAGGCGCAGCCGCGCAAGCGCGCCATCGGAGAGGCCAAATTCTGCGGGGCGCCTAAAGGATCGACGAAGACTCGTCGCGGCGGTACCTGTTGCATTCGCACTTGCGCTGGCCCCGCGCCCAACACATGCCGAGTCGTCCGACGAACTCGCGAGAGGCGCTTATCTTTCAACGATCACGGGCTGCGCCGGCTGTCACTCGCCCCGCACGAACTCGGGTGACCTGATCGCCAACCGCCTGATGATCGGCGGCAACCATCCGATCGCAGCTGGCGCCTTGGGGCGCATTTACCCCCCAAACATCACGCCCGATCCTGAAACCGGGATCGGCAAATGGAGCGACGACAACATCGTCAAAGCTCTCAAGGAGGGGCTCGCTCCCGACGGCCGAATTCTTTCATCCGCAATGCCCTGGCGGACGCAATCCAGTTTCTTGAGCGAAGAGGATGCGAGGGCGATCGCGACATATCTCAAATCCTTGTCGCCAGTTGTCAATCGGGTTCCGCCGCCAATCCGAACAAAGGAATCGCCCGCACCGTGATTCAAAGACTTGTTCGCATGCCGTTCCTGTCCAGCGACGCCAGGGGAAGTTCGATGTGGCAAGTGACGTACCCGCGCGATGTTCGTGCTGAAAACTCATGACCTCACGGGTAACCAGCTGCTCGGCTGTTGAACTTGTGTCTGCGATAGTAATCGATGATCGAATGCATCTCCTTTCGGGGCGCAGGTAACGCGACGCCCGCTTCAAAGCGGTCTTTGACAATATCGGTGGGCCGCTTCTGATCGTAGAGTGTGATTCGGCGTGCAAAATTGGTTCTGACTCATTTTTGATGAAGTTAAGGCGCCAGCTGGCATTGATGTCAGGAGGAATCAACGCCATGCTTCGAAGCCTTCGCCCCTCGATTGACAGGCCGGAGGCCAAGCTCTTGCACGCTATATCTGCGACCATCCCGAACTCGTAAGGGGAAAAAGAGTGCTCGATTTGGCGGCGGGCTCCGGCCTTGTCGCAATCGCCGCGGCGCAAGCTGGGGCAAGTGAAGTTGAAGCCAATGATCTCGATTGCTTCGCCGGGGCGGCGATTGCGCTGAATGCAATTGAAAACGCGGTGATCATCAAAACGCGACTCTGCGACCTGGTCGGCTCCGAGGAGCCATGGAATCTTATTTTGGCGGGTGATGTTTCCTATCAGCCTGATATGGCCGCGCGAATTACAATCTGGCTGGAAGATCGCGCAAGGAGCGGAACCCCGGTTCTCATTGGCGACCCGGGGCGCGCTTATCTGCCCCGAGAAAAGCTTTGCTCGCTCGCT
>Ga0182030_10014482_pt1 | contig 15556 bp, 13 predicted proteins | sample 812S3MmetaG_FD_121299 | JGI IMG/M metagenome (GOLD analysis project Ga0182030, IMG submission 121299) | Permafrost microbial communities from Stordalen Mire, Sweden - 812S3M metaG (Illumina Assembly) | ecosystem: Environmental > Terrestrial > Soil > Wetlands > Permafrost | place: Sweden... | reverse complement strand
ATCGAGTACGCCAGAAAATAGAGTGAACCATGTGGTGAGCGACCTCCTCCTCACAGGGCTCATTCTGGGAGTAGTAATTCACTGAATTCCAACCTCAGTGCGTTCAGCTCTATCGCTCTCATGCTTTTACCTGTCAAATGAACCTAACGAAAGGATGACATGGCAAAAGAGGCGAGGCCTGGGGTGACCGACGTCACAGGTCACCCGGTAATCATCAAGGGGGCAGACCAGTGTGTATACGCTGGTCTGCTCCTCGGCCGCGATGGCCGAATGGTCTGGGTCGAAGGATACCAGATCCAGGAGTCGAGCTGCGACATTGTATTAAATGCAGTTGACGTAGCCATGGTTGGTGTTCCGGCAAACCCAACCTACGACGACTGGTATGTGTCCCTTGGGCCGACGGAGCTGTGCTCCGTCGATACCCACATCGTCATTAACATGACGATGGCTGCCTGGGCAACGATCCAGGCAGCATCTGGTAAAAAGCCAGTAGCGGTGGGCGGCGCAACGCCGATACAACCGCTACCGGTGCAGCCAGAGGAGCCTGCGCCAGTGGTTGTACCGGTAGCGGTGGCCGCAGAAGAAATAGCGTGTCTGGCCCTCTCCGGCCAGCCGCTGCTTCTGAAGTAGGGCCAACTTCACCCCTACGCCCGAAAGCTGCACCTCTGTCCTCCTCTGGCCCACATCAGCTTCATCACTGGTGTGGGCGTTTCAGTTTCTGGTAGGTCTGATCCACCTACCATCGCGTGGACCCGCTCGTAGTACCCAGGAAACTACGGGCGGGTCCTTTTTCCTGGCAATTCCTGGATGGGAGAAAACCATGGTCTACCTAGTGAATGCGTTTTCCGTCAGTATGCTCAACCTGACCGCCGGCGACGCCGGTTTGCTTACCGTGCGGCGGGTCGAGCTCGCCGAGGCTCGGAGGTGGTGTAAGCCGGGGGAGGCCGATGTAAAATCGGCCATTGGCCATGCCGATACGGCAAACGTCGTCGCCAGTTTGCTTGGAATTCCAGTCCAAGTAAATCGGGTGAATATCGAGCTGGTCCCCGGGGACTGGCTCGTGCTCGCCCAGTACTCCGGGCCGAGACTGCCGGAGGGTACCACCACTCTGCCAGCTGGGGCAGAGATCAGGTGGTACCTGATCTCCATATGACAAAAAAAAAGCGGGTGCGCACCCGCTTTGACCCGGCGTGGTGTGTTCAGGTCACACACGCCGGGATATTCACACCCCTAGGAGAGGACGAAGAATGACTGCGATCGAGAGGGCGATAGTGGGCAGCGGGGAGAAAACCCTAACTGTCCACTGGGCCACGCCCAGCCAGCAGCCCTGCACCTCCGAGCATAAATGCTGGGAGATAAATACGTACTACATCGGGCGCGCAGGATGCGCGTACCTGCATCATCGGGATGCCTCCGGCCAGCCATGGTCGGACATGCCGATCGATGCTGATCCTCTGGTGCTCGCGACAGCGGCCGTCGCGAGGCACGATAACAACTTCTATTCCCGCACCGTGCCGGTGCGGTTCGTCGTCGTGACCTCACCCATCTTTGAGGGTAGGTCGCTAGTGTTCGATCTTTCCGATCGCCCCACGACGACCTTAATGCCATCGAGAAGCTGATGCGGCGGTGGCCAATCAGCTTCGTTGATTGTTCTTTTCCTGGGAGGACTACATGAAACGCGTCCTAGTAACGATCCTCCACTGCGTCCTGTGGTTCGCAGTGGGGTTTGCAGGATCGATAATCGGGGGGTGGTATGGATACGATCTGGGCGCCAGGGACGGGTTCGCCCGTGGAACCAAGGAGGTAGCTGGACGGCGTGCAATGGATATGCACGCCACGATAAAAATACTACGGCAGCTTGTCAACGAAGCTGTCGACAAAGCTGACCGCGAGACCGAGGATCAGCTTCATTGATTGTTCTTTTCCTGGGAGGAAGCCAAGAATGGGTGCGATAGGACCACACTTACCGAAGTCAGAGCGGCCACGGAAAGACCCGAGGCCGCCACAAAAGTGTATGGGTGGGTGCGGAGCGCTCACCATATATGCATACTGCGATGAGTGCTCATCACCGCATGCAGCTCCGTATTCTGTCATGGCGGACGTTCGCTTTCAGCGCACGGCCAGCTGTCATGCATCGGACTTGCCCCGGTCTGTTGCCGGGGCGCGACGAAAAAGGATTGTTAGATGTCGATGAGCTCGACAACTTTTGAATTGAATTGAACTGAATAAACGAAGGTAAGAAAAGAATCACCATTTCAATGGTGGTTCTTTTCTTTAGCTATCAGAGACCTGCTATTATGAATTAGGAGGGAAATATTATGGCATACGGTGTTAATTATGGGATGCTTGATACTCGCGACAACGTCTTTGCATACGTTGCCGTGAATTATTTAGCGCGTGGTGGTGCCACTATAACATGGCAATTAGCTCGTGTATTTCAAGATCCCGGCCCATATGACTTCCGTGTACAGGTTGGATCTACCGGTGTAGCTGTAGCGGATGATTGGACCTATATCGATTCTGGCCCAACTACCAATATTTTCTCCGAGGTTGATACTGTACGTCGTGGATTTGGTAAGCAGCAACGGACGCATTACAGAGTAGAACTAACCACTCCACTAGCTACTTACTACTCACATCCTGCTAGTACTAGTGGGATTATGGATAAGCATTACTGGAATATCGCGCGTGAGATAGTAAGGCAGAATCGATTACTAATGGATCGATCTACAGCAGTGACTGGTTGGTTATTGAAACGAAGATGGAATGGCGCTGGTCCTAGTCCTATGCAAACAACTACGGCAGTTACTGATCCTTTGGATGGATCAATCACAGTACCAACTAGTACAGCTACAATGGGTACACCATTCACAGGTGGTTTCTATAGTCCTTATCCTATTGAAATTGAAGTTAATCCATCGTCGCATAGAGAGATGATTAGCTTAGAAAGCGGACGCGGAACTACTGACGAGGCCGGTATGGTTATCTCGGGTAGGGCTATAATGAACCCGGAGCTTACAACTCTGGACGCATTTGTAATTTCAACTACTGATCGGAGATATTACTTTCAGACTATTAAGAATGTTGCGGAAATACGAGGAGTACCGCTGATAGCCGAGGTAGAACTAAGATTAGCACCGGTTAATGATGTTATCTATGCTATTGAAATTCCGCTACAATTTATTACAGCACCGAACAGCTATACCGTTAGAAGTATACCAGTTGATCTAGTAATAGCGCGGCGATTAACTACTGCGCCGACGGCGTATGTTATAACGCCGATAGCTGTAAATTTAACTAGTCCTTGATTAACGTTAATCAAAAACTAAACGATATTTAAATGTCACAGATTATTAATACAAGTACTAATAAGACGAGTACGTTAACGCCAAAATTTAAAAGATTAGGCTATCCAATAGTTTCTATTTACAAATATCAACCAGCGCAATCAGATGATAATAATGCATTAGGCGATCCGACTCGACCTAGTAATGAGACACAAAAACAATGCCAGACTCAGTTCCCACCACAACCACCTTATTGACAGTGCACGATCCTAGTGCAACTAGGTCGCTAGGTGTACCACCAGAAATAATGACTGGGACATTGGTTCAATTACTACGTACACATTTTACTGATGTTGCGAACATTACTGATCCGGCTCTTAGAGATTGTCTGTGGGTACCGGGGCCAGCAACGGGGATAGCGATTGAATCTATCGATCAGTTCACACCAACATTAATTGAAACTACACCAGCAATAATTATACAAGACCATGCTATTCAAATAGCGCGGGATGGTATAGCAGGTCTTATGCAGGGTTATTATTCTAGAGATGGGCAGGATAGATATTGCGTCCGGTATAATTGCTCTATTACGTGTCATTGCATAGCTGGTGCATCGAAAGCAGCGAAAAAATTAGCGACCGAAGTGATGGAAGAACTGATCATGTTTTCCGAGCCAATTCGACAATCACTAGGTCTAATTAGATTTATTGTGTTGTCTAGGGATAGTCCGTTTATATTAGAGGAAAGCAGTCAACATACTTCGGTGCCAATCACAATTGCGTATCAAGTGCTCAGAGAATGGATGATCGAGCTACAAGGACCTAGAATAAAGAGATTTTTGTTCGACATCAAAGCACATACTTACTGAGTAATAGATTATCCGGCCGGTTATCTTTACTCTTGCTGGAGATTAAATAAAATGCCTCAACCCGGGTTTCTTCCTTCGGTTTTATTCTACGAGGATATCGCGCCCGTAACTGCTACAGCTATACAGCCACTCAATGCCTGTATTGTGGGTCCTAACGCTCAACTTGTTCGGTATTCTCAACCTACTGAAAAGCCTAATGGTGCACTAGGCTCGTATGTTAATTACCAGAGCACTACCTACAATTGGCCAAATCTTGCTGCTGGTGGATTGGTAGATCTGACGTATGTAGAATTATACTGCGATACGGCTAATCAGGTATTCTTCTCTAAGTTACAAGGTGATACGCCATATGTTACTATTCCATCAGGTACTACTAATCAAATCACCATAGCAGGTACACTTGGTTTCCAAGCTGGTACCTCTGGTCGGTTAACTGGACTTTATAATCGCGATGTTCAGTTAGGTGATCGCGTTCGAGTTTCTGGTACCGTATCAGGTAGTACCTACACAGCCGATAGTTATGTAACCGGTTTCTCTGGTAGTTATAATTCTGCAACTATCGGCTCAGCCACTACTGATGCTAATAATGCCGGTACACAGTCCGCAAGTATCACATCTACACAAATTGCTGGTACATCGAACTGTAACACGATTAATGGTACTGGTCTCTCTGGTTATAACGGCTTAATTGATGACTCGATCAATGAAGTCTATACGGTCACGGTTATCCAGGGATCTGTAGGTGGTAATCTAACTACCGCATTACTCAATATTAAGTCTGCTTCCGGATTAGATAACGTGGCGTCTGTTGCGCCGGCTGCCGCAGGTACGCCTTTTACAGTAGGGTGGCGCGGGCTAGAGCTAGTGGTTACACAGGCCAGTGGTCCTTGCGATCTACTTGTTGGTCAGACTTGGCAGCTTTCACTTCACCAAGCTTTTGCGGCAACTGTTGTAACTAGTGGTGGAACCTATGTGGGTACTACTCCTAATGATACTTATGTTATCACAATTACTCGCGGTGGTTTGCTTAGTGCTAGTAATCCAAGTCAGCAACCACAATGGTCGGTGACTACAGTACGCGGTCTTGATAGTAGTGGTCCAACCACACTTACTACAGCTAACGTTGCAATTCCTATCGGCACACAAGGTGTTACGCTTAAGCTAGCATCCGGTACTACTGGTCTATGTAAAGGCGATCGTTTCTATATATCTGTTGCTGCCGCTACGCTTGGTTGTGTGAATACACTGATCTTAGCCAATTCGCTACCAGCAGCATTACAGAGCGCTACCGATCTTAATCTGTGGCTATACGTACAGAGCAATGTTCAGATTCCACTTAATCGAATTGGTTATGCTCCGATAACCAACTATTCAGCTATGTCGAGTGGTATTACGGTTAATAGTAGTATTGTGCTGTATAACTCGGCTTTTGTTGATACATATGGCAATCAAATTCCTTTGCAATTACTATCTGGTAATCTGTACGCACAATACCGCGCCTGGCTTCCAACTGCATCTTATGCTGTCGGGGCTATTTCGGATGTAGGCAATATCAGTCAAATTCCAGGCTCTGTAGATCCAGATAATCCGCTCGCGTTTGGTGTAGCTTCTGCCTTAGTTGGTGCTAATGGTACTAACGTTATGTACGTAGCTGTGGCTAATCCGACCGATCCGAATAGTTGGGCAGCTGCTATCAAGTTATTAGTAGGTCGGCAAGATATTTACGCTATTTGCCCACTGACGTACGATCCGACAATTCTAGCTCTGTTCGTTGCACATGTTGATGATCAGAGTGGTCCTGAAAAAGGTAGAGAACGTAAATTGTTCCTAGGGCTAAAGGCCAATTTAACTGAACAAGTAATAGGTACAAATACTTCTACAGATGGTAACGTTGTTCTGGCTACACTGTCTGCTAATCCTAACGTTACTGGCACACAGTACACTGTGATTAGTGTACCAGCTGGTAATGCTAATTTTATTACGAATGGTGTACAGGTTGGTGATTCAGTCTATTATGAGTTTGGTGCTTCGTTTGGTCAGACCACACATCAGACGTTCCTAGTAGCGCAGGTCACAGGCGAGGATTCGTTAATTCTTCAGAGCGGCCCGTCGCTACCTGTAACCGTACCGCAATTGTTACAGATATGGCATACTAACTCTCACGACGAAATTGTCACAGATCTGCAAACACAAGCTGCAAATTATAGTAACGTGCGTGTCATTGCTGTTTGGTCAGATCTTGTCGGACTAAATCCAGTCACGATTGATACTTATCAACTGGCTGCTGGTGTAGTAGGTGAGATCGCTGGTGTGTTACCTCAGCAAGGTTTAACCAACGTTACACTTGGTGGATTTGCTGCTTATGTATCTAATACTGGATTCTTGAATCGTGATGAGGTAGCTAATCTATGCGGTAATGGTGTGTGGGTAATCTCACGTGATAGTAGTGTACAAGACAATGCTGTCATAACTAGATTAGCTACGACTACTGTGCCAACACCGATCACATCGCGCGAAGAGATGGTGCAACGAAATTTGGACTCGTGCGTTCAGTATTTACGTAATCGATTGAGCTCTTATCTGATCGCTACTAATGTTACGCCATCCGCTGCGTCTCTACTCAGTGTAGAAGTTGCTGCTGGTCATAACTTCTTAATGTCTAATGGTTTTACTCAGTCTCTTGGCGGTCAGTTGATCAATGCGGTTTTAAATGATATTACACCGAGTCTAGTTTATGCTGATCGGTATATCATTGACGTAACTTGGACTATTCCAATTCCGCTCAATACCATCGAATTCAATATTACGGTAGTTACATCTGGCTCTAGTGGAAGCAGTGTTGTTTCTACTACATCTACGACTAACACTGCTTCGTAATAGAGGTCACACGAAATGTCTGACATTTTTGGAAGATCTAATCAAACTTTTGGCGGCGCGTTCCCTGTAGATGGCGCTCGTGTGGCTTTTTCTGGAACCAGCGGTAATCTACTCGGTGTTGGGCTGCTGACGCAAAACCTCGGCTTCAACTATAATCAGCCGATTACGATTCTATTCGAAATTGGTACGAATTACGGTTACGCTGTATCTGGGCGTGCGCGCGGTAGCGTAAACATGGCCCGATTACTTGGCCCACGACCGGTTGTTACATCTTTCTACCTTCAATACGGCAATGTTTGCAATATGGGTACTAACATTCTTAATCTGGAATGTCAGAGTACGGCATGTATTGAAGGTGCTAGCGGTACTGCTTTTACTTTAGGCATTACGAATGTTGTAATTACTACTCTTGGTGGCTCGATCTCTAGTGAGAACTCGCTGTTCACTGAGTCTGTAGCATTACAATATTTGACTCTCAATCTGGATTCTTAAAGATTGGATAAGGAATGTCTATCGGACAAAGTTTTGATTATCGCGCGTACCAACTTGAATGGGCGCAGAAGCAGTTGGTACGTGATACATTCGCACCGACAGCCGATCCTACATCGTCCACTCGTGTGTTGCGCAAAGAGCAGACACCAAATGCAACACTAATCCGTGGCATTGTAGTTGATGCTTTTCCATACATTCACGCCTATCGAGTCAAGTTCGAATTCATGGCTCCCGAACGTATCTGCACGTTAGGGAGCCAGACTTCGTTAACACCAATCGGCGCGCACGAACTTAATACATTATTGCCTGGAACGCCTGTGTGGGTTGCAGTGACGCCCAACAGTACAACTGGTATGATTGTATTCGCAGAACCTACACCTGCCACAGATCCGGCCCTAGCCTTCTCAGATTGGATTCATATAACAAGTCGCTGTGGTATGCATGTTGACAAGGTCTGTGATGCAGTATTCCAAACTGTAGATAGTGGGTGGTTGTACAACTGGGCATGTGGACGTCCAATGGATAGTATTCCTATTGGAGAATGGGGAGCTGTTACTGAAACTGGATTGATGATATCAATTGACTCATTCATGGCACAATTGCGTGCTGATGAGAGTACTGGTATCACTGCTTTTTATCATGATCAATTACTAAGAGTAGCCGGGGTAAACCTACAAGAATTCTCCAGTGGACATGTTCGAGAATTCAAGCATGATCAAGGTGAAATTCGTATCTATGAAGGATGGACGCCATATCCGTGGGAGCAGCTTGGTGCGTTCACACATACGTTTAATCCGACGATCGCTAATACGGCTGGTGATGTTCAAAATACTGAACCCTGGTATGCATCACTTGAACCAGCAAATGATGATCAAATCCCATTCCATCGCAGAATATTTCTAGGTGGTTATATAGGTCAGGGCGGTAAAGATATCATTTCTGTACCCCCTAATAAGGGTGACTGCTTAACGCTAGGAACTAATAATACTACTGACACGATGCCTACAGGCGTGCTGGAAGAACAACGTACCTTACCTGGTATGTACCTAGTTCGCTCTGCTAAATGTATTCACATTATGAAACAGTCGGCGATTCCGTCGCCGGTACAAAATCAGAACCCAGAAGACCTTACTGGTGATACATCAGATAACTATTCATTCGCCGGCATAGTTAATAACAACAGTACACCGCACGTAGTGGCTTCATCCGTTAAGACTAATGCCGATCAAGCCACGATGCAGCGCATAGCCGGCTTACAAGATGAGATAGCTCTAAATAGGAATTGGGAAGGTGAAGCAGCACTCTATTATCACAAGAAGGATTGGAAGTTACAGGAAGAGCAGGATAGCGCAGTAGCAGTTAACTATACACCAATCCCACTCGATAAATTAGACGGTAATTTCTTACTACCAGAGCCAACACCTATAAAGGTTAATGTTGATGCGCGTTATGGCGACGTAGATTACTACTTAAATGAAGCCGGTATCCACTTTCTTGATAATGGTAGCGTCATACTACGAGGTGGTTGCGGTGAGCAGTTAGTATTTGCACAAGGTAATTGTTATATAGATGTACCCGGTGATACGCATATACGAAGTGGCCGTAGCACTGTTATGTGGGCAGGTCGTGATATTATCAATCGGGCTTATGGCTGTGTAGATATTTCAAGTAGCACAGCAGATGTACGTCTTAAAGCCGATGTGAATATGCATATGTTAGCGGGTAATAGCGGCGATGGTGGTGTACTTATAGAAAGTCGCGGTACAGATTCATTAGATTTCAAGAACCTGGTAGGCACTGATGTTACTAGCGGTGGTATTATTCTAAAAGCAACGACTGGGTCAGTATTGACTTATGGTAACAATCTATACCTACGTGCTACTAACTACGGAACTATTCTTTTAGATGCAGACACCGGTAACGGAAATATAGTTGAGTATACTAGTGCAGTATCTAGATATATCGCGAATTCATGTACTGATTACTTTGGTCCACCAAGTAATATCACCGCTACTAATACATGTGATGGTACACAATATCGACTAGGTACCGCATTATCTATCAATGGCGGGCTAACCGCATTAGGTGGCGCATCCTTCAGCGACGACATTAATATTATCGGCGGTTATATCTATAGTGATCAGCAAGGTGGTTCAGGTTATGTAGGTAATTATGGTACCGATCCATCACAATTACGCTCGCTGAAAGATAGTCTTCAGAATACATCTAAGGCTATGAAAAACGATAACAGCTCTGGTAATACCTTAGATAACGGGCCGCTGCAAAAAGCATGGTATGATTCAGGTCAACCCGGTGACGATGCTACGATACCGCTCATTCAATTCAGCTTCCGTACTACTAAACAATACAAAACCAAAGACTTTGTTCTGTGGGAACCGACGTGGCAACAGATGGCTCGTAATACCAAAATCAAATTAGTGAATTGGACTGAGCCTGTTGTTAAGGCTGGATCACAGGAGACAATGCCATATCCTGGGCAAGATAGTTGGAAGACCCAGTCAACTTACTATCAGCAAGATTTAACGTTATTTGACTATAATAAGGGTGTAGCTGTGAATCGCGCAGATAATCAATCCGCATACGAAAAGCCAGTATTTGCGCAGGTTACGCCGACTACACTTGATGGTAATTACCCGATACTACAAACACCACCAACTACGACTGGAAGTACACCGTGAGTGATAAACCTATTCGCCTGCCGCGAAAGATGGGCGCTACTGTTAATCTCGAAGAGCATAGACGAGTTGCGCAATTAACAGCACACGAGACAGCTGAGCTTGAGAAGCTTGGTTTGGAGCCAACTACGCGTATTAAAGGCAGTCTTGATGTGCTGGTACAACAGATTCTAGATGAAGATACTAAGCGTGCGTCACTAGAAAGTCCTGTGCCACCCGGAACACCGCCTATTCAATTTGATCCGGCAACGGCAACGCCAGTTGATCGCCTTAATAAAGAACAGCGTGATAGATTAGCGGAGCAGATTCGAGAGATGAATAAGCTCGATACAACTATCAAACGATCTGCTGCCTCTATCGCTACTCAGGTTCCAGGTATAACTGAAGCATTGCTTGCAGCTGAAACGCCAACTATTTCAACTAAGACTGAGGAACCAGGAATTAACGTTAATCGCCCAACTGGCGCTTCGGGTGTTGCGGGTGTTCCAAAGTTCTGCCCTCGTTGTGGACTTGAGGTAGCTAAATTAGATCTACTCGAAGTTGATCGTACAGATAAGTTGGCGTGGGTGGCTAGTTTATATGGCGCGCGATTTAAGAAGAGTTATTATATGCCAGGTATAGGCGCTCGTATTGTATTTCGTGGCTTGACGTCTAATGAAACATCGCTTATCTATAAGCAAGCTAAGTTGGATATGGATCGCAATGTATGGGACGCTGCTGAGTTCCTTACGCAGTTGATTCAATATCGGTTAGCCCTACAACTAGAATCTATATCTTTTGAAAGCGGCGTTGTCCTAACCTCGCCGATAAAAGATGTAGCTAAAGACGATGGTATTAAAGAGATGCACGACCATGTTTACACGCATGTACTTGTAAATGAATCGCTAGCACGGGTGGTACATAAGAAGTATGAAGAATTTCAACGATTAGTTGAATGGATGGAGAACAGCGTAGAAAAAGAGGATTTTATGCAGGAGATCAGTGGGCAGTCTTAATGCATCGTGCAGCAGCACGTAATGCTATAGATTTCAAGTCCGCTGATCTCATGGACCGTCATTTCTGGCGAGTATTAGGCTTTATACTCCGCACCATTTATGAGCAAGAACTGCTCGAATTGGAGCGGTTGGTTTATTATCGTGATCTAGCTGTTTATAATGTGGCGGCTATCTATCAGAGTAAATCAGATTTGCCAGGAAAGAATGTCGATGGTGCTATTGAAAGAATACAAGATCTGCTCCAACCATGGGCTAAAGACCAACGCAAACATGCTGTTCGTGATATCGTCAAGATAATGGAGCAAGATTGGATGAGTATCTGGGGTGATCCAAGTGACCCAGAAGTTGCGGCAAAGATCGCAGAAGTACAACGTGAGTGTGGGGGTGGTTGATGTCTAGAGGTAATGAGTTATTCATGCAATCGGGATATATGCCTGGTTTATTTGAAACCTCGTTACCCGTAAACAACAATCCCCTAGGCGGTAATACACCGGGCGATCTGACGGGTATGCTCATATCTATGGGTATACAATCAATATTCGGCGGTCCTGGGAAAATGCCAGGACAATTCTTCCCTACCCAGAATATAGCAGATCAAATACGTAATCAACAGTGGTCTTATGGTAGTTTTCAGGCTATGAATGCCGCTGCCGGCGTCGATCAGAATCGTATGGAAGCTACGTTTCGTGGCGCGGCGCAAATGATGGGTATAAATTATGGCCCAGAACAGATGCGTGCTGGCGCTACTATGGCGCGCGACTTTAATATGATGATGCCGTTCATCGCTCCTATGGCTCCACTTACTATGGATGCAATGTTTGGAGCTAGCGGCTCGGCACAGGTTGCAGCGATGAATGTGTGGCAACGATCACGACATGAAATCGATCCAACTACTGGCTTATATGGTATGTCGCCAGATGTGGCTGGTCGCCGTTCAGAAGATATGTACCGGAACATCTATGAGAGTAGTGATGTAGCTGGTGCTGGTTTATCATCTATGCGTGGTATGGGTATTGGTGCTGCTACTAGTGTGTGGGGTGAACTGGGTCGTCGGGGTATGCTTGGTCAATCGATAGGTAGAATGTCGCAGGAGGATCAGGTACAAGAATTAAAGCTTCAGAATTTAGTAGGTGGTATTCCTGGCGTTATGGGAGCTTTAGGTACTAAAGGTACAGCTGATTTCCTAGACTCCGCTGAAGGTCGAAAACTTAAGGAGAAGCACGATAGTCGACAAAGCTCTGAAGCGGTAAAGAATATGATCGGAGCTGTATCTGCTATCAAGGATCTATTTGGTGAACAAGGACAAGCAGATGCTCCAATGCAAGTATTGTTCCAAAAATTAAATGATCTGACTAGCGGCGGGCTTGCTATGCAATCTCCAGATCGCCTGGAATCTAATGTTCGCAAGACACAAGCTTTGCTTCGTATGGGCGGCATATCCTTAGACTCGTATTCAAGCCTGATAGCTGGCGGTAATCAGATGGCAGCTAATATGGGCGTTAATCCAGCCTTTGCACCAGAGATTGCTATGAATGCTGCGGCTATGGGGATGGCGTACAGTAATGTTACAGGTATGGCATCACCGGCTTGGGGGCGATTAAATCGTGAACAGTTTGTACAGAAGGATATGCAACTTCAAGCCTCCGCACTTGCCGCAGGGACAACTAATCAGCTTTCAGCGTTAGCTAGGTATCAGAAAGAAGTTGGCGGATTGACTGGTGAAGCTGGTGCGATCGCAAACGCAGTAATAAATAATGACCAAGCGTACTTTGATAAACACCGAGATATGGCACTAGATAATAAATTAGTAAGTGTCTTTGGTGATGCTGTAGGCGGCGCTACGGCTAATAGATATTTCCGTCAGTATAGCGCTAATGAAGAATATACAAATCAGTTTCGTACTAATGATTTTACACGTACATATCTTCAAGGAGCTGAAGTAGCACAAGGTATGCGCTTTTCTATGGGTCGTATACTTGGAACTGTTCTTCAAGGTGAACAGAAAGGTAAAGCTGCTTATGCAGTAACAGATGCTTTAGCTAATGCCAAGCTGGATGTTGTAAATACGGCAGAGGGTCGTAATAGAGTTATATCCGACGCGTTGGTGAATTCTGTAGGTATGGGTCGTGAGCAAGCCAGACAATTAGCACCACAGATTTATGGCGAGTGGGGTGTATATGCTAAAGAAGAAATGAATTTAACAGGTCAATCCGGTTTGCAGATGTTTAATAAAGACGCTATGACGGACAGGCAAAGGAGTATGCGCCAGGTTAAATATGAGAGTGACCTAGATCAGATACTATCGCCGCTTAATCGAGCACTACCATTAGCACGTCTGGTGGATGTGATGAAAGGCGGTACGCAAGATCCGATGGAAGCATTGGCTCGAACATTAGGTGTAACGGGCGCAAACCTTACAGCCGATACAAATAAGATGCTATCTGCTGGTGCGGATGCAACAGGCCGAAACGTAACTGATAGATTAGCCCTAGGTGATACTAGAGCTAGGCTTGCAGTAGCTACTGAAGGTAGTAAAGCTGTAATGCAGTTACGGGCTGATGCCTATGCACATGGTCAAGATGTTAGTGAGTACAATGCACAGCTTAGAGCATTAACCACAGGTGAAGGTTCATACGATGCTATAGTAGCTATGCAGAAGAAATATGGGCTACAAGATGAGACCAAACTCATTAATGCTATTGGTCTATCAGACGAAAATGCCAAGAGAACATTTGGAGCGAATGGTGTATTAGTCCGAAATATGATACGTGGATTGATAACACAGGTTGATCCTAAAACTGGCGGTATGGTAGGACTCACTGAGGCATCTGGTGTTAGCACGCAGTCTATGGTTGGCAAGGAAGATATGAAGACGTTATTTTCGCAGATTGAAACCGCTAGTAAGATTTCAAGCGATCATAGAATAGATCCTAAAACTGGTAAGTGGATGGAGAAGGATAAGCTCCGAGTTGGTAAATTAGCATCTAAGGCCGTGGATGAAGTATTACGTATTACCAGTGCGGCGCTGTCTGATGAAGCCACGTTTAAAGCTGCTGGTGGTAATACGGATCAAGTTGATGCGCCACGTAAGAAAGCTATGGAGCTAGATGCTTTAGTTGCAGCTTCAGGTAAATCGCGCGAAGAACTATTGAGTAGTGAAGATACTAATGATCCAAATGTTATGCAGGCGCGAAAACTTTGGGCAGGTATGACTGATGATGCCCGTAAGTTAAATGCTAATCTGAATATGCCGCCTACTGAACTATCTCCCGAAGAGAAAAAGAAGTTTACTAAGCGGCAAGATGAGATAAAGAAAGACCCAGATAAATGGGCGAAGGAAACAGTAGATAAGACGCTTAGTAAGCTAGGGGTAACGGTGGATGAAAAGCAGAGACAATTGTTAGAGGATAAAGCTAAGAAGAGTAGCAATCCAGAGTTACTAGCATTAGAACTAGAGAGGGCGGCAGAGGCGACAAAGACACTATCTAGTCCATTATCTGATGAGGAACGCAAACGAGTCGAAGCGACGGCTGGAGCTATAGGTGAGGTAGATGATCCTCTATCTGGTAATACTAAAGCTGTAGGCAAGGATGCTAGTACAGTAACAACAAGTGTAGGTAAGTTTATTGATGAAGCTACAAAAAAAGAACAACAAGCCGATCAAGACAAGAAAACACTGATCTTCAAATTTGCAGACGGGCAATCTATAAAGATAGAAGATGGCCGCGCGCACATGGGTGGATTAGAGGGATCTGCACAAGGCTCTGTACCAGCTCCAGGATAATAATATGGGCGCAATCATAATTAGTCAACCAGGTCAGGTAGTAGCTATCCCAATACCGAACGATAATCCTATGCCTTTATCTGTTACTGGTTGGGAAGGGGCTGGTTCATTTAAAGCTATCATTACTGAGATGCAGATGGCTCAGCGCGATAAATTCTCGGCTATTCAAACATTGGATCAGTTGGTATACATTTATTCGTTTGGTAGAGAACTTGGTCAGCTCCGGATTGGTGGGATTGCATTCAATGCTGGATGTAGTGATGATGTTACTACAGGAATCGAGTACGTCCAGGGCTTTTATAATCAGTACTCTATAACTGCCCAACCAGATCCATTAACTATAGTTATGGGAACTTCCGACTTAGGTATCCATACTGGCTATCTGATAGGTTTCGATATCAATATAATGCGCCCAGAGAGTCGTTTGGCTTTCTTTGGTTTGCAGTTCCTTTTGATGCCGGCTGTAAGAAATACATCTAAAAATACATCTAGTAATAGCTCTGGTGGGTCGGGGAGCTCGACGTGATCAATCAAGTAAGATCGACGCTTCGTAATAT
>Ga0182030_10014480_pt1 | contig 15556 bp, 6 predicted proteins | sample 812S3MmetaG_FD_121299 | JGI IMG/M metagenome (GOLD analysis project Ga0182030, IMG submission 121299) | Permafrost microbial communities from Stordalen Mire, Sweden - 812S3M metaG (Illumina Assembly) | ecosystem: Environmental > Terrestrial > Soil > Wetlands > Permafrost | place: Sweden... | reverse complement strand
GGCGGCGGGCGTTCGACCGGATTGAAAGGCATGATTGATGTTCAAGGTCATTCGAAAAAATCAAAAGATATTCGGCGCGGTTTTCGGCGTCATCCTGATGGTGATGTTCCTCAGCCAGCTCGGTCCGCAGGGCGGACAGCGGACGGCCTCGCCGCTGCTGCGCACCGTCGCCACGGTGGGAGGCGAGAAGGTCACTCAGTTGCAGCTCAACATCGCCAACGAGGAATGGCAGGTTCTCAAGGGCCTTCGTGTTGCCGGTCCCCCATCGCAAAACGGTGAAACTTATCCCCTGGCTTTTGGGCTTCTTCCGCAGCAGGTTTTCACGCTGATCGAGCAGAACCAGAAAGCGGGTCAGAATTCCCCGCTGTTTTTTTTGCTCTACAAGGAAGCAGAGCGGCATGGGATTTATGTCGATGAGCGCGACGAGGGCGTGCAAACCCAGATCAACAATAACGTGCTGGGAATGCCCCAGCAGGGCGCGGACGATTACCAGATCTCCGTCGATGCGATCGTTCATTGTCTTGAAATTCAAAGGCTGGCCAACAGCGTCGACAGCTTCGTGAAGATCAGCCGGCCGATCCGGCGGTTTGACATGGCCCGGATGGCGCAGCTGCTGCGGGTGAAAGTTTCCCCGATTCTGGCCAGCAGCTATCTGGATAAAATTCCTCCTCCGACCGACGCCGATATCCAGAAGCAATTTGACGCCTTCAAGGATCGTCTGGCCGGTCAATTCGGCCAGCCCGGCAATCCGCTGGGGTTTGGCTACGAGGTCCCCAATCGCGTGCAGTTGCAGTACATCGGCCTGAATCACGCCGACCTGCGCCAGGCGGCGATCGCTTCCAAATCCAAGGAGGATTGGTACGTCGCGGCCTACGGGGTATTTAAGGACCACCGCGACGACTACGACAGCCGGCCGGTGGCTCCCTCGACCCAGCCCACTCAAGTGGCCGGGCCGAACAAGCCGGGATCAGCCACGCAGCCGGAGTCCGACATCCGCAAGCTTGATAATCTGGACGATGATTTCGCTCTGCACGCTGAATTGGTCCTGGATGATTTGTACGACCAGGAAACCGACACGCTGCAAAGCAATATTCTCAAGCAGATCACCGAAAAAATGAATACAGGCTACGGCCTGTACCGCGATGCGCTGGCGGCCGGCGGAGGCAAAGCCCCAACTGGAACGCCAGCGGATTATGTATCCGATCAATTTCTACATGACGTGGCCGCATCCGCCCAATCGCAATTCGGCGTTACTCCCATCGTCGGCGACATCAAGCAATTCAAATCCGCCGACGAGCTAACGCAATTGAGCGGGATCGGCCAGTCATCGTATGGTCTTGCCTCGACGAACAAGCGGTTGGCGTTCGCGGCGTATGCGACGGAACTCTTCCAGCCCTGGATGGCGGATTCGGCAAAGAATTCTCCCGCCGCCTCGCTGGCGATCGTGCTGTGGCAATTCTCCAATACATTGGAGGACCCCGAGCAGAACGTTTATATCTTTCGCATCACCGGCAGCGATCCCGCGCATGCGCCGGTGCTTTCGGACATGAAGGACCGCGTCGCCGCCGACTGGAAAGCCGCCGCCGCTTATGAAAAAGCGCTGGAAGCCGGGCGGGCGCTTCTGGCGGGCGCGCAGCTTCATGGGCTGGATCAGGCCGCCAGCCAGGCCAAGCTTTCTTCGCCGATCCTCACCGAATCGTTCGACCCGATTGTTCTGGCGGAGGAGGAACAATCGGGAATTTCGATTCCGCCGCTGGTTTTGCAGCATTATTCGGTGCTTCAACTGGGCGCGGCCGCTCAGCAACTGATCGTCACGCCATCCGGCGCGAACCATCGCCCGCAGGGTCTGGCCGAGCTTTATGCCGACCGGATCGTATCGGTGATCGAGCTTTACGAAGCCAAACCGAGTTGGAATGCCGATGAGGAGCCGTTCCTGGCGATGCGGACGGCGGAACTAGCGGCCAGCCAAACCCGCGGCCCGCTGCTGAGCACGTTGTTTACGCCGCAGGCGGTTTCGGACCGATTAAATTATCAGGTGATCCCCGAGCCGAAGGGATCGCAGTAAGGGCCGACGGGCTTGAATCTTGACAACGAGTATCAGGCGGCTATTTTGCGGCTCATCACCAGCGCCATTAGCTCAATTGGCAGAGCAGCTGACTCTTAATCAGCGGGTTGCAGGTTCAAGTCCTGCATGGCGCATATAATGTAAGTCACGCCGAACGCAAAGTATAGCGTACCTGTCCGTGTTGGGCAGAGCGGCCTTGAATCCTTTGCCAAAACCGTACATACGGTTTTGGACCCCGGATTGGAGGTTCGCTATGCCACGTTTAACCAATTCCAGCCCCCGTTATTGCAAGCATAGGTCATCAGGCCAAGCTGTCGTCACGATCGATGGCAAGGACTATTACCTCGGTCCCTGGAACACCCAAGCGTCCAAGGCTGAGTATGACCGCCTGATCGGCGTATGGCTCGCTGGTGGTCGCCGCATGCCCGGCTTCGGTCTGAACGACATCACCGTGACCGAAGTGATCGCCCGTTTTTGGGAACACGCCGAGACCTATTACCGACACGTCGACGGATCGCCCACGTCGGAAATCCGATCCTACAAGCCACCGCTAGCGATTTTGAATCGCCTGTACGGGCCGACCGCAGCCCGCGATTTTGGCCCTCTTGCCTTAGATGCTGTTCGCACTGTGATGATCGAAAGGGGTTGGGTGCGCCGGAGCATCAATATCAGCGTGGGCAGGATCAAAAGAATGTTCAAGTGGGCAGTCGCAAAGGAACTTGTGCCGGCTTCAGTCCACCATGCGCTTTCGGCCCTCGCAGGTTTGCGCGCCGGCAGGACGAACGCCCACGAAAGCGAGCCCGTGAAACCCGTCCTGGACGCAACGGTTGACGCCACCCTGAGAGTCCTCTCCCGCACAGTTGCCGCAATGGTGCAACTACAGCGCTTGACCGGCGCCCGCCCAGGTGAAATCTGCGCCATGCGAACAAGCGACATCGACCGTAACGGCGAAATCTGGACCTATACCCCTTCAAGTCACAAGACGGCTCACCACGGCCACCAACGAAACATTTTCATTGGCCCGAAGGCGCAGGATGTGCTGCGCCCCTTTCTTCGGCTCGATCCCGCGGCCTATTGCTTTTCTCCGATAGAAGCCGAACGTGAACGGAGGGAAGACCAACACGCCAAACGCAAAACGCCCCCCAGCTACGGCAACACCATCGGCACGAATCGTAAACGCCAGCCGAAACGGCGACCCAAGAGCCGCTATGAGGTGGGGAGCTACCACCGGGCAGTTGCTACCGCATGCGAATTGGCATTCCAACCGCCACCGCCGCTGGGCCAAATGGATGGCGAATCAATACGCGCTTGGAAGCTCCGGTTGACCGGGGAGCAGCGCACGGAGCTGAGAAAGTGGCATCATGCCCATGCCTGGCATCCGCACCAATTACGTCATAGCGCGGCAACCGAAATCCGCAAGCGTTTCGGGATCGAGGCGGCGCAGCATGTTCTTGGCCATGCCACTTTGAACGTCACCGAAATTTACGCGGAAAAAAACGCGGAGGCGGCCCGACAAGTCGCGGCAATGATCGGATAGGAAGTCATAAATCGTACATGTCGGGTCAGCCGGAGCGATACCGCGCAGATCATGACTGCGTTACCCTCGCCAGTGAGCAGATCGCGCGTGTTCGCATAAATCGGGTCGCAGGCCCGATACAATAGACCGCGAAACGCGATTGCTTCCGGCAATTCGCGTTGCAGGACAGTATGGATCGTCTTGTAAGCCGAGTGAGTGTGCATGGCCATTTCTTCCCGATCAACTTCAATTTATCCATTTGGTATCTTGCATACCTTCGCCTTCGATTTACAATGTCTACACTATGGCCAACCCTCGATCAACCCGTGGCGCGTCGAAACCCGAACCTCATCCTAAGACCGTCCAGCGGACGTATCGCTTTGACAGCAAGACGTTCGCCGCATTTGAAGATGACTGCGCGCAGCATTTGGCCAACCCAAAACGAGTTATCGAAGCGTTGATATTGCACTGGTTAGACGCGGGTGTGGAAGAGCGTGCGGCGATGGCCCAAACACATCGTCAACGAATTGGTGCAGCATCCCGCGACGATGAATAGCGCGATTGGGCCTTCCGGATCGCAGTTCAATCAGTGCCGCCTTCGGTTTGGCGACGAACGAAACCCCTCCGTCCAAACCGGGACCACCAATCCTATCGTTTCGTGCGGTGAAATCAAAGCGGTTCTCCCGCCAGCGTCGGACCGCACTCCTATTTAGCTACTCGGTGCGTAGTGAATTCACATCGTTAGGCAACGCGCGTCAATGGGATCGGCAACGTCGCGGGGCGCCATAAACGACGTAATGCCTCGCATTGCTAGCGCCAAATATTCCGCAGGGCGGCTCCGATATTGTGCGTTAAACAATACGCATGAATCAATGCCGACGCTTGCACCTGTGAACGCCGGCTGCTGCGCGACTCAACCAGTGTAATTTCAAGACAAATTGACTAACAAATGCAGAGGGCCTCGCCTTGCAAAAGGTTCGGAAACGTCAAGAGCAATTCCGAACCGTAAGAGATAATGCATCAAACACTTGTGTGATGACGCTGTTCCAATCGCCACTTGAAGACTGGCGGAACAGCCGCATCGTCGGATACCAGGGACTGTCGTTTCGATTGAGCATCCACCGCCAATCGGGAGAAAATGGCAGCATGACCCACACGGGCTTTGCCATCGCGGCAGCAAGATGTGCGACCGCGGTATCTACCGCGATCACAAGATCCAGATTTGCAATCAGAGCGGCAGTATCAGCGAAATCGTGCAGGTCGTTAGTCCAATCCACCAATGATATTTGAGACTGCTCTGGCGTTTTGACGCCGTGAAATTTCTGAAGACTGATAAAAGTTACTCCCTCCGACTTCGTTATCGGCCAAAGATTTTGCAGCGCTATCGAACGGTGGCGATCGCCTTTATGCTGAGGATTCCCCGCCCAAACCAGCCCGATTTTCAAGCCGCCCTTGAGTTGCATTACCCGGGTTCGCCAAAATTCGACCAAATTCGGCTCCGGCACGAGGTATGCGACAGCCGAGGGAATCGAGCTCAATTCGGTAGCGAACATAAAAGGGAGGCTCATCAGCGAACAATGAAAATCAAATTCCGGCAATTGATCGGTCGCAGAAATGGTTTGGCTGACTCCGGTTGCTCGCTGCAGCAAGCGGGAAAGTTCGGTCGCACATTTTACGACTACATGGCCGCCTGTCTGCGCAATCAACGATGCATAGCGAATGAATTGGATCGTATCCCCCAATCCCTGCTCCGCGTGAAGAAGAATCGTTTTGTCATTGAGCGGTTCTCTATTCCACTGTGGCTGGGAGAATGTTGGTGGTGGCGGCCGGCTTGGCACTTTCCACCGCCACTCGAATTCCGGCCATCCTCGGCGAAACTCTCCCGACTTAAGCAACGCCATTGCCAGATTGTAGTGTGCTTCGGCGAAATCGGGCTTAAACTGAATGGCTCGGTCATACGCGCCCATGGCTTCATTGAGCATGAGCTTCTGTTGAAACGCGCTGCCCAATGTGTTGTACGCATCGGCAAATCGAGGATTGAGCTGAACTGCGCGATAACATAACTCGATTACCCCATCAATATCGTCCGTGAGTTTAAATAGCGCATTGGCGAAATTGTAATAAATTTCAGCTGAGTCAGAATTTAACTGTAATGCGCGCCGAAATGAAGCCACCGACTCGTCGATTTGACCCTGGTCCGCCAGTACATTTCCGAGATCGTTGCACATCGCCGCGGAATGAGGATTCAACTGAACTGCTCGTCTCAGTGAAGAAATTGCCTCACTATTTCGCCCCGCTTTGTGCAGAATATTTCCCACGCTGCTGTGAGCGGCGGCAAATCCGGGCCGAAGCTCAATCGCACGCTGGTACGAGGAAATCGCTCGGTCGATCAACCCCTTGTCGAAAAGAGCAGTGCCGAGGTTGCAGTGAGCTTGGGCGAAGTCAGGTTTTCCCTGAATCGCCCGGCTGATAAGGTCGATCGCCTGGTCGAGATCGCCCGTTTCCCTACGGATAATCCCTAGCAGATGAAGAGCATCTACATTTTTCGGATTGCGAGAAAGGATTTGACGATAGATCGCTTCCGCCTCTTTCAGTCGACTGGCCTGTTGATGCTTAATGGCGATTTGAATCGCGCCGTTATCTTCCATTTGCGCCTACCGTTGGTCTCGCCATTTCGAAACTTCAACCCGCAATGCTTCGGCAATATTTTGCGCGACTTTGTTCCATCCGATACTCGGTGTCTGTCGGAATAATCGCATTGTCGGATACCACGGTGAATCCGTTCGATCCCGAAGCCACCGAAAATCACAGGCGAACGGGATCAGCACCCAAACGGGTCGAGCAATCGCTCCAGCCAAATGCGCCGCCGAAGTATCGACGCTGACAATCAAGTCGAGATTTGCCATGAGTGCCGCGCAATCCGCAAAGTCGCCTATTTCAGGAGTGAAGTCCATCCACTCCATTCCGGCTGGTGGAGTCTGATGGGATTCTTCTCCCTTTTGCAGGCTAAAAAATGTAACGCCCTCAACTTTCGCCAGCGGAGCGAAGACGTCAATCGATCCGGTGCGAGAACTGTGGGCGCCGTGTTTGCTGCCTGCCCAGACCAAACCCACCTTGAACGTGTCCGAGTTCGGAATAACTGACTTCCAATATTCCACGCGATCGCCGGGCGGATGCAGATAGGGCACCGTATTTGGAATGTTTTCCAATCTAATCTTTAGAATCCTGGGCAAACCCTGCAGCGGCATATGCATGTCGAAATGCGGCAATTGTTCCCCACGAGGTATGATTCTTGCGACGCCGGAAATCTGCGCAAAAAGGGAGACCAGTTCACGTTGGCATTCAAGAATCCATTTCCCGCCGCGAGAAACTACTTCAGGAACCATTCGCACAAAGTGAAGCGCGTCTCCAAAGCCGCCTTCCGCATGAAGTAAAACTGTTTTACCGATCGGCGGAGCGCCGTCCCATTGAGGCTGGGAGAAACCCCGATTTAGGCGCATCGCGGAATATTCGATCCGCCGCTCGAATTCCTCCCATCCTCGCTCGAAATTGCCGGTAACGAGGAGCGCCGTCGCCAAATGCCAATGTGCAGCCGCATCGTTAGGCCTGATTTGAACCGCTTGCTCGTAGCTTTGGATCGCCTCTTCGGGACGGCCCAGAGCCACAAGAGAGGCGCCGAGATTGTTAAACATGTCCGAGTTGGTGGGACCGATTCCAATGGCGCGCTGATAACAATTTGCCGCCGCGGCAAATTCGCCGCGAGCCATCAAGGCATTTCCGAAATTGTAATAAATTGCCGCATTGCGGGGATCGAGGGATAAAGCACGCTGAAACGTCGCGACGGCATCGTCAACATCACCATTTGCCACCAGCGCGTTAGCAAGATCGTTTTGGGCCACCGCCGACTCTGGCCTTAGCTGCGCAGCCTGCCGATGCGACTTGACTGCTTCTTCTTGCCGTCCTTGCTCCTGTAAGACATTTCCAAGGCGACTGTAGGCTTCGGAAAAATTCGGATCGAGCTGAATTGCTTGTCGGTAAGCTGCGACGGCCTCGTCGAGCGAGCCCTTGTTACTAAAGATGTTACCGAGATTGTAATAGGATACGGGATAGTCAGGCTTCAACCGAATTGCGCGGCTTATAAGGTCAATAGACTGTTCGGTATCGCCCCTTTGCCCGCAGATCAACCCGAGCAAGTGCAAGGCATCAAAATTGTTGGGATCCTTTGATAAAATGCGCCGGTAAATTGCCTCCGCGTCGGTCAACTGGCCCGCTTGATGGCAACGGATGGCATGTGCGACGCTCTCATCCATGGATTGAATGGTTTAAAATCGCGATGATTCTCGGCTAGATTGCTACGATTTATAACAGGGAATCTACCTACTTGAAGTCACGACAGCAAACAGGTTTACTTGGGCGAATTCATGGCAGAACCCGAACCAGACGATCTTCGACCCTCTTATCTTCACAGCATCCACACCAACACGTTTGCGCAAATTTTGGAGCAATTTCAGATATCCATTGCGGTCACGACATACCAGAGCGGCAAACTGGTGCTGCTACGGCCGGAAGCTCGCGAAGACAAAGTTGTCGTTAACACCCACTTTCGCAATTTCAGCAAACCGATGGGCTTTGCTTATGAGCGGGGCCGTTTTGCCTTGGGAACGAGCAGTGAAATTTGGGAGTTTCACAACATCCCGGCGGTGGCTAGCAAACTTGAAGCCCCCGAAGGAGCTAAGCCGCATGACGCGGTGTTCCTCCCTCGCCGTTGCAACATGACCGGGGACGTTCAGATTCATGAAATGATCTGGGTGCCGCAGAACAGACCGACGGGTGAGACAGAAGCCGAGAACCTTTCAGAATTGTTGTTCATCAATACCCGGTTTTCTTGCTTGGCGACACGGAGTGACGTTTATAGTTTTGTGCCGCGATGGAAGCCACCCTTCATATCTGCTCTGGCACCAGAGGACCGCTGCCACCTCAACGGGATGTGCCTCCGTGACGGGGAAATTCGCTACATGACGGCTCTGGGCGCAACAGACAATCCTGGCGGTTGGCGAGAGACCAAGCGGACTGGCGGCATTTTGATGGATTTGACGTCCAATGAAATTATCCTTGGTGGACTGTCGATGCCACATTCTCCGCGGTGGCATCATGGCAAACTTTGGCTATTGGAAAGCGGCAACGGCGGTGTGGGAATTGTCGATGAGCGCACCGGGCGATATCAGGAAGTATGCCGATTGCCGGGGTTTACACGCGGATTGGACTTTGTTGGGCCATACGCCTTCGTCGGATTATCGCAAGTTCGCGAAACGGCGGTGTTCAGCGGAATCGCCATCGCGGAGATGCCGGAGAACGAACGATGCTGCGGCGTGTGGGCGATGGACACGCGAACCGGCGCGATCGCTGGCTTTGTGAAATTCACAGCTGGCGTTCAAGAACTCTTTGCAGTGCAGGCGCTGGCAAGCCTTCACTGGCCCGAAATACTCAACGAGGGGCAGAAGCAAATTTCGGATACGTATGAATTGCCGGATGAAGCATTACGTCAAGTTCCGCATGGGATGAGAAATGATCCTTCGGGTGCTTCGCTTTCGCCGCATGATTCTTGAAAATGATTCGCTCCCAATCATGAGCTTGTTGTCTGTGGATTCAAGAATTAGCGATACATAATTATCTTAATTTTATCTTAAAACTTCATCCGTAGATTTACATTTGGTTGGCTGTGCGATCTCGATGAAGGGTTGGGCGATCGTTTAGCTGGGCAACAGGACTGCCATACCGCCACAACTTGACATTGGATCGAATGGGAAGGAGCGAACTCATGTCACATTCGGCACGGGCTCATTTTGGGTCATTTTTTAGTCGCATTTTTCGTTCGCGTCGAAAGCCGCGCTGCTCCCAGCAATTCAAATTCAATAAGGCAATCTTCGAGACACTCGAGCCTCGGATTTTGCTTTCGCTTGTAGTTACGAGCGCTAATGACAGTGGACCTGGTTCACTGCGTGCTGCGCTCGCGGTCCATACAGGCGATCAGACGATCGCGTTTGCGCCAGCTCTCCTATCTAGTGGTTCAGTGACCATCGACCTGGATACCCCCCTGCAGATAGATACGTCGGGTACCTTGACCATCGACGGTGTTGGTCAAGGATCCGTGATCCTCAACGGGTATGGATTTTCAGTAGGCCTGGGATCCAACGTGGTGGTCAGCGGGCTCACAATAACTGGAAACACGATCGGGTCGGCCATTGTCAACGAGGGGAACCTTGAAATGTCCAATTGTGTCGTCAGCGACAATTCCACAGAAGGGAATGGCGCTGGCATCAGGAACGCTGGGGGAACTCTTACACTGAACGATTGCACCGTAAGCGGTAATCATGCTGACTCGGGCAGCGGCGGCGGCATCGACAATGGGAATTATCACGCCACGCTGACGATCAATGATTCAACGATTAGTGGAAATACCGCCGAATTTGCTGGTGGAATTTACAGCTACACCTATTTTGCGACGACCAAGATTGTGAATTCTACAATCAGCAACAATACGGCATCAGGCTATGGTGGGGGTGGCTATTTGGGAGGCGATTCTTCCGCGGTCATCATTACGAATTCGACAATCAGCGGCAATACTGGAGGCGGGGTGTATTCCGCTCTAAGCCCAAGGGTGGGCAGCACAATTGGCTTGAACGGAACAATCGTGGCCAACAATCAAGGCGCTGATTTGGCGGGCGGAGGTGCTTTCTCTGGTGATGACAATCTCATCGGCGACGGCACCGGCAGCATCGTTGGCTCAAATGGCAATATTTCCGGCAATCCCTTACTTGCTCCCTTGGCTTTCAACGGTGGACCGACTGAGACGATGGCGCTGCTCCCAACTAGCCCAGCACTGAATGATGGAGGTGCCTTCGATGGTATAACCACGGACCAAAGAGGTTTTGCGCGGCCACAAAGCTCCTCATCATCCATTGGGGCTTTTCAGGGTGGCGCTAGTCCATTGTTGACCGTCTCGCCATTGGTAGTTTCTTCCGCCGTGGTCGGGAGTCAAGGAACTCTTTCCGTAACGGCAGCGCCTGAAAATCCCACGGATTCGCTAAGCTATGAATGGTCTTTCGTTGAGCCCAACGGAACCGTCTTTCAGGAAAACACCACGACTACGGCCACGGATACATTGACTCCATCGGTCTCGGGAACCTGGGAAGCGTATCTGACTGTCGTCGATACAACCACATCGGCGTCGACCACCATTAGTCAGTTGTTCAATGTCGCTACGGAACCGCCATTGGCGATCTCGGGGCCCACCTTGCTGAATCCGGGCCAATCTGCCACCTACACCGTCACAGGCACGCTCGCCGCTAGTGCCGTTTGGAGTGTCAACTCGGTCTCTACTGGTACGACCGGATCGCAATTCGTTTTGACGCCGACGGATGTTGGCGCCTACACGATTCAAGCCAGCGCCACTTCAGGTGGAACCACGCATACGGTTACATTGGCCGCGAATGTCCCTTACGTTCCGCCCTCTGTGACGATCTCGGGCGAGGCAACCGCGCCGGCACAGCATGCACTCGTCTTTGGATCAAATGTAGTTCAGGCATCAGGGGTAACGGATCCAATCACTTATCAATGGGCGCTTTTGAACGGAAACGGATCACCATTCACTTTTTCTTCTGGGCAAACCCCCAGTTCCTTGTCTCTCCCATCACTTGTTCTACCTGGCGGTTTACCAACCGGCTCCTATGAGGTCACACTCAAGGTGACCGATACGCTTACCGGTGCAACAGGATCTAATTCCTTCACATTTTCCACGGTAACAAATGCCATGGGAAATATCTCCTATGGCAGCGTGCCATCCGTCGGAAATGTTTTCTTGAATTCGACCGCCATAGTCCAACTTCCAGATGGAAAGATCGTAATTGCCGGAGCCATGGTTTCAAGCGACGTTGCGAGTGATGACGATGGACCCGAAGTGAATTTTGAGTTTTTGGCTCGTTTAAATCCTGATTTAACATTGGATACGTCCTTTGGATATGCGCATACGGGAGTGGAAAATGTGGATGTGGATGCAGTTAACGCTGCGACGGGTGAAACCTGGTATGGCATAAATCAGTTATTACTGAGTCCCTCAAATGGCAACATCATCGCCGTGGGAAACGGAAGCATCGACTCTCCTTACCCGGAAATTCGTGTTAGCGAATACCTATCAAACCAAACCGTGGAACCCGATGGCCAACTGTTGGCGCCTGGGTCGATCGATCCAAATTTCCACACGTTTTACAAGACTGAATGGTCCGTCGAATCGCAACCGACGCTTGGAGATCCTGGAATCCAAACCACGATAGCCAACTTTGCTACGGTAACAAGCGACGGCTCGATACTGGTCGGCGGCGGTTTGATTACAAATTATGGGCCTGGTATCCCAGTTGAGGACAACTCTAGTATATCAGATTTCTTACTCGTCAAATTAACATCGACTGGCTCTCTCGACACAAGCTTTAACGGCACCGGTATAGCAGAACAGCCAAACGTTGGCCCAATCATAAACTTTGACGATGATTTAGCTGAAACCTACTATAGTGGCTATTGGAACGCAGCAATCGGAACAATATTGGAAGCTAATGTAAATGGCTCCAACTATATTTATGTCGCTGGATTTACCTGTGGCGTCGAAAGTGACGACGGTGGAACCTTTTTATTGGGTCCCGATCTTGGAGTTGCTGTAGTTCGATATTTCGCCGATGGCACAAATGCCGGCGAAGTAGATAAAAGTTTCGGCGGCAACGGGGATGGGATCGCGTTTTTTAACAGTGAAACATTTACGCCCGATGATAGCGATGGATTTGCATTCCCTGCAGCCATGGAGTTGGCAGGTCAGAACCTTCTTATCGTGGGAGCTGACAGCCAATATTCAATCACCGGTAACTCACCCGTTTTTGAGGATCCGGCTACGGCGACGCTATTTTTTACGGAAATCAACGCGCAGACCGGCCAACTCAACGGCAGCTATGGAACTAATGGAGTAAAGCAGACCATCATCGTAAACACCATCTATAGCAGCAATGTAGCCGACGAGCCGAACGGTTTCGGCATGACCGGTTCGTTGCCGATCAATATTGGCAGTTTCACTTTCGATTCAAACGGACGACTAGTCGGCTCGTTCGACACGCCAAGCGGCTGGGAAATTGCTCGATTTATCGGAGACGACGGGAATAGCGAGGATGATGGCACCTTAGATTCAACCTTTGGCAGTGGTGGGGAGATATCGGTTAGTGGACCAGACTCGACATGGAATTTTGCCGACGGGAATCAGCAGAATACGGTACTCGTAACCGAAGAGGATGGTGACACGGCGGAGATTATTGCGGCCGGCGTGCAGTACGATACAAGTTTTGCCTCGACGGGGAGCGGGGGCGAATTGGGAGTGAATAGTATTGTGGATACAACGGGAAGCCCCGACATGCCCCAATGGATGGAGCCTGTAGTCGTGAAGGTTCCGATAGGGATCGAGCCTGCCGCGAGCAATCTTAATGTGAACGAGGCATCCACCGGAGCGGTAACACTGACATGGGCGGTGTCTGACCCAGGGCAAGATGGCTTTGAAATCAGGCGGTCAACAACACAACCGAGCGCCGATTCACCTTTGTCGGATTATCAAGTGATCGGCGAAGTCGGACCCGATCAGACAGATTTTACGGAAACGCCTGTCAGCGATGCTGAATACGGAGTTTCTAGCATTACGGCTAACACAACTTACTATTATCAGGTTGTTCCTTTCTACACCACATCCGGAAACACTAACGATGTTCCTCCTGCGAACATGACAAATGTCGGCGGCGTCACCACGTTTACGGCGAATTCATCGCTATATATCCTTCAGGATACCGTGACCGTGCCTTTGACTGGGTCGGCCACTTTATCTAGCACGACACTTCAGCCGGGTCAAACCTATCTCTTAGTGGCATCAGGATCCATCAGTCTCGGTGACGGCTTCACAGGAGACTCTGCCTATTGGTATTCCACTTCGGACCCGCGCAATCTCAATGGGGATGTATTATCAAACGTCACGAATACGACGACCGATGACGCGAGCGACGCCCCGTATGGAATCGCCATCGGCACGTCGGGACTTTCAGGTTCGACGGAAATCCCTTATTGGGGCCTTCCGAATCTTGATCATCACACTTATTCGTACGCATTGAGTATTTCATCCACCGCATCTCCCGAACAGCTTACGGTCGCGTTGCAGGACGCTGCCAATCTGTCGACTGTTGCGAGCGTCGGTGATGGTGGCGTGCCGTTAACTGTTCAAATTTATACCTTGCAGACTGAGACGCCCCCCGTAGCCACGCAGCCGGTGATGATGATTACATCTCCCGGCACATTGGCTGATGGTGTTCCACCCGTTATCACCACAACCACTCCGATCGACATCGTCTCGGTCAATCCCGATGGGAGCACCGCCCCTTGGTTTTTATCGCTGGTTTCGTCGCTAACCGGAATCAAAACCGTTCTGGCGAGTGGCAATCAAGCGGGCGAGCTTCCAACATTTGGAGCACAGGTGGCCACCCTGAACCCATCGCTCTATCTCAACGGACAGTACACGTTGGAACTGAGTACCTCGACGAATGGGCCGATAATGGATAGCAGGTTGTTGACTTTAGCAACCGGCGTCAAACAAGGCAGTCTTGTTCTTCCGGTTACTGACGCGGCCATAAACACGCCGACGGGCGCGATTGATATTACGCGCGTGTATAATTCCAGCCAAACAAGTTTGCCGCTTGGCACACAAGCTGTTTATGACTATGGCGGAGATCCGATAAGTTATCCGCCCACATTCACACCGCCAAATTTTGGACCGGGCTGGTCATTAAGCATGTTGAATTCGCAGCTCGCTATTACGGGGCAAGCCGACACCTATGACCCAAGTGCGACGAATCTCTTGGTGAACCCGGCCACAAATAGTCGTGTTTTGCGAGCCGGTGATTTGGTCTACCTCACCGTTCCTGATGACGGCACGCACGTCTTTGAATTCGATCCTATTCCGATGGAATCTCCGGACGATTCTGGGAGCTCGACCAGTAACTACTATTACGCGAATTTTGTCGCGGTTGATGGTTCAGGAGCGACACTCAGCCTTGAGCGGAATCAGGGCTACGATCTCATGAACTATCAGCCCTCCGACAATGAGTTTGGTGCATCTGTCGTCGGCACGACCGACAGCGAGAATCCGAGTACCCAGCCAACATTTGCGGGATTCGATCCGACTCGCGCGGGGCTTGCGCCGTACTACGGTGGCCCGCTCGGCGATTACGCAATTTATGGCGATCAGGGTGGTGGTTTTGTGCTGACGACGAAGGATGGCACTTCATATTTCATAGATCCGAGCACGGGAGCAATTATTGCTGTCGACGAACCTAGCGGAAAGCAAATAACGTATACGTATTCAGACAGTTCCGTGATTGCCAAAAGTAACAACGAGCCGTTGTTTACGATCAATACAACAAATAATGTAATCACGTCAATTAGCATCCCGAATCAACCGTCCATCGAATACGGGTACAATAGTTCAACCGGGAACCTCGTCTCCGTGACCAATCAGCAGGGAAATACGACGGTTTATGATTACCAAAATTCGCTCAATTGGCATGATTTAACAGCGGTGATAAACTCGCAAGGCGAGACTGTGCTCCAAGCTGGATATGACCCCGTCACAAATCAGCTTGATTCAATTACGAATGCTCAGGGTGTGACGGTGCCGATTTCGACAACGAATCTTGGCCCGAACGAGGTGGTTCAGACGTCCGTGGATGCGCTCGGGGATATTACACAGAACGTCTACGACATGGCCTATGGCAATCTAATCCGCAAGATTCAAGAGCAAACCGACAGCAGCGGCAACGTGGATTATTTCGTGACTGTTACCAGCTACTCATTTGTCGCAGACGATGTGGGCCCATCATCATCGCTATACAGCACTGGCGTGAATC
>Ga0182030_10014478_pt1 | contig 15557 bp, 18 predicted proteins | sample 812S3MmetaG_FD_121299 | JGI IMG/M metagenome (GOLD analysis project Ga0182030, IMG submission 121299) | Permafrost microbial communities from Stordalen Mire, Sweden - 812S3M metaG (Illumina Assembly) | ecosystem: Environmental > Terrestrial > Soil > Wetlands > Permafrost | place: Sweden... | reverse complement strand
TTGATCATCCGCACACCCTGATGGGCTTCCGTCCGGCGCATCCAACCCCTCCATCAAGGGAAAAATGCTACCGGACAGATCGTGCGCTACCTAAACCGGACATATCGTGTGCTACCGACACGTTCGCGCGGCTTCCTCGACGCGGCTGCGACAATTGGATAGCCTTCGACCCGCCAAAGCGACAGAGGCCGAATCATGACCCGGCGCGTAAAAATTTGGACCGACGGCGGCTGTTCGGGTAATGCGGGGCCGGTCGGCTTCAAACATGGATCGGGCGCATGCGGGCATATCTGGACATAGGGATTGTTTTGGTCGTTGCGCTGACGGCATGGGCGGCTTGCGCCGACCGGCCCGCCGTCGCGAAGGGCGGATGGCACTATTACGACCCAGAGTGTCCGATCGACCTCGGCGCCAAGTCGATGAAATTCGTCGCCTCGCAGCCCAAGAGCACCGTCGAGCGGTTTTGCGACGCGATACCGGATACGGGGTCGGCGGTGATCGCGCTCGATGCGCCGGACGAAGAATTGCGCGACATGATCTGGGACATTCGCATCCTGCGTGACCTAGGCAAGAAAGACGGCGACGAAGACCCCAACGCCGATCTGGAGTTTCGTCTCCCGGCGGAGAAACACAGAAACGGCATGGTCAATTTCGACACCAGCTTCAAAGACTCCGGCAAATATATCCTGCTGGTCGAAGCCGTCAGCGATGACGGGACGAAGAAATATATCGGTCGCCACCATTTCACCGCTGGCCTGTGGGAGCCTGTGGAGATCTACACTGTGGTCGGCTTTGGGGCGCTCGTCCTCATCGGGAGCGGCTTCGCCGCGCGTCGTTATGCCGCCGCGCGCCGCGTCTCAAAGGACCAATAATGACGCGGCGCGTGAAAATTTGGACCGACGGCGCCTGTTCGGGCAATCCGGGACCGGGCGGCTATGGCGCGATCCTGCAATTCGGCGACCGAGAGAAGGAAGTTTCGGGCGGCGAGCTGGCGACGACCAATAACCGCATGGAACTGATGGCCGCCATCGTCGCGCTGGAGACGTTGACCCGTCCCTGCGCGGTCGATCTCCTCACCGATTCGCAATATGTTCGCAACGGCGTGACGCAGTGGCTTGCCGGCTGGAAAGCGCGCGGCTGGAAAACCGCCGACAAGAAGCCGGTCAAGAATGTCGAGCTTTGGCGCCGGCTGGAGGAGGCCTTCGAGCGGCACGATGTCGCATGGCATTGGGTCAAGGGCCACGCCGGCGACGAAATGAACGAACGCGCCGACGCGCTGGCGCGGGCAGGCATGGCGCCGTTTTTAACGAAGTGACCGCGTGGGACGCTTGCGTTGCGACCGCCGCATTCCCATCTTTACAACAATTGGTGTCAGCCCACTCGGGCGCGGTCGAGTCTTGAAAGACCGGTCGCGCCCGGCTTTTGATGTAGCGCCCTGCGCAAACGGCTCTACGGACGGTGCGGCTCTATAGATGACGGCTGCCGTGCCATGGTTCGGACGCTTTTGTGCGCCAATGTTCAGCCACGCGGAAAACATCACGCCCGCCCCGCACCCTCCAGAAACAGGCCCGAAAAATTGACGTCTCTCAATGACAGAATCGCCGAGTTTATCGCCGACCGCTTGCCGGCGGATGAAGCTCCGGTGGAATTGCTGTGCCTGGATCATAATGGGACATACGTCCTGCCCTTTCCCTGCCGCCGCGTGGCCGACAGTTGGCGGAACTTCGCGACCGGCGAGCAAATCGAGGCCGAAGTCGCAGGCTGGCGGCGCAGAGAGCGCTAGCCGAGCGCTTGGAGCGCCCTTGGAGCGCGAGCGAAACCGTTGCAGTCTCCCAGGCGCCGTAAAGCAAAGACCTTGCAGAAGGCGGCGTTTGGCGCCATGTTCGGGGGAAGATGACCGACGCTCATGAAACCAAACTGGTCGAAGCGCTGCGGAAGGTGGACGCGCATGGCGACATCGCTCCCGCTCATGTGCAGGATCCCATGACCATGGTGTTGCGCCAGACGGCCATTCAAGCCGATCTGATGCGATGGGACGACAGCCGCGGCCATTATGTGCTGACCGGCACCGGCCGCATTCGAATCAATTCGCGCAACCGCGCGCCGGGCTCCGTCCTGCGCTTCAAAAAGCGCGAGGAATTGGCCGAGAACGCGCCGCCGCCGCAGCAACGCAAGGCCGACTGACCTTATCGCGCGACAGCGTTTTCGAGCGAAGCGGCTACCGGCGCGCGCTAAGAAAATGCGTCGAAATAAGACTCTATACCCGCGGCTTGTCGGCCTTCGGGCGGCGTATCGGCGTCGCGCCGGCCTGTTCGGGTTTTGCGCGCGCGGGTGTTTCGTTGCCGCCTCGCCCCTCGTTCATCCGCTCGACCCGCACTGGCTCGCCGCCCGGACGGCGCATATTGGCGGCGAAGCGCGCCGCGACCGCCTCGGAGACCTCGAACTGCGTCTCGCGATCGAAGATGCGGATCACACCGATGTCCTGCTTGGTGATGTCGCCCTTGCGGCACAGCATCGGCAGCAGCCATTTGGGGTCGGCGTTTTTGGCGCGGCCGATATCGAGCCGGAACCACGCCGCCCCTTCCGGAAAGCGCGCGGCGGCGCTCTTTGGAACGCGCCCGGATATTTCGCGAGGTTCTCGCGCGCCGCGCCCGGATTTTTCGCGCGATTCGCGCACGCTGGGGCCAGTTCCCGGATCGACGACTTCCTCCAGCGCCGGCAGGCGCGAACGATAGAGCTTCACCAGCGCGGCGGCGAGTTGTTCCGGCGCGCGCTCGGCGAGCAACAGCCGGGCCAATTCCAGCTCTTCCGGCGAGGGCTCTTCGGTCAGCAGCGGATCTTGCAGCAGCCGCTGCTGATCGAGTTTGGCGATCTCCTCGACCGTGGGCGGTCCGCTCCAACGGGCGTGAACGCCGGCGTCGCGCAGCAGCATCTCCGCGCGGCGCTGGCGCGCGGGGGGCGCCAGCAAGGCGCTGACGCCCTTGCGACCGGCGCGGCCGGTGCGCCCGCTGCGATGTTGCAGAACCTCCGCGTCATTAGGCAATTCAGCGTGGATGACGAGGCCCAGATTGGGCAGGTCGATGCCGCGCGCGGCGACATCGGTGGCGACGCAGACACGCGCGCGTCCGTCGCGCAGAGCCTGCATCGACTGATTGCGTTCATGCTGGCTCAATTCGCCCGACAGCAGCACCGCCGAAAACCCTCGCTCCAGCAGGATCGCCTGCAAATGGCGCACGGCCTCGCGGGTGTTGCAGAACACGATCGCCGTCGGCGCCTCGACGAAGCGCAGCAGATTGACGACGGCGTGCTCGATCTCCTTGGGCGCCACGCGAATGGCGCGATATTCGATGTCGGCGTGGCCGCGCGCGCCGCCGGCGACCTCGACGCGCAACGCGTCGCGCTGGTAGCGTTTGGCGAGATTGGCGATGCCCTTCGGCATGGTGGCGGAGAACAGCAGCGTGCGCCGCTCTTTGGGCGTCGTCTCCAGAATGAATTCGAGATCCTCGCGAAAGCCCAAATCCAGCATCTCGTCGGCTTCATCCAGCACGACGACCTGAAGCGAAGTGGTGGGCAGGCCGCCGCGCTCGATGTGGTCGCGCAGCCGCCCCGGCGTGCCGACCACGATATGCGCGCCCTCGGCGAGCTTGCGCCGCTCCAGCCGGCTGTCCATGCCGCCGACGCAAGAGACGATGCGCGCGCCGGCGTATTGGTAGAGCCATTCCAATTCGCGCTGCACTTGCATCGCGAGTTCGCGCGTCGGCGCGATGATCAGCGCGAGCGGCGCGCCGGCCGGCGGCATCTTTTCGGCGTCGCCGATCAGCGTCGCGGCCATGACGAGGCCATAGGCGACGGTCTTGCCGGAGCCGGTCTGGGCGGAGACGAGGACGTCGCGTCCCTCGGTCTGCTTTGCCAGCACGGCCGATTGCACCGGCGTCGGATCGATGTAGTTGCGCTCAAGGAGCGCGCGGGCCAGCGCGGGGCTGGTTGAAAGAAATGTCACTTCTAGGGTTCACCTGCCGTGAGAGGGGCGTCGTCTTATCGCGCCGCCCGTTTTCGCGACGGCGCGGCGTCATTTTTGCGCTGGCAGCATCGCCAGCAGATCGGCCATTCTCGGCGCGGCGGCCGGGTGCATCATACCGACGACGTGATAACCGGCGTCGACGTGGAGAATCTCTCCCGTGACGCCGCGCGACATCGGCGACAGCAGATAGACCGCGGTTTCGCCGACTTCTTCGATGGTCACGACGCGGCGCAACGGCGAATTATACTCGTTCCAGCGCAGAATATAACGAAAATCGCCAATCCCCGAAGCCGCCAGAGTCTTGATCGGTCCCGCGGAGATGGCGTTGACGCGAATATTCTTCACGCCGAGATCGGCGGCGAGATAGCGCACCGAGGCTTCCAGCGCCGCCTTGGCGACGCCCATCACATTATAATGCGGCATCCACTTCTCGGCGCCGTAATAAGTGAGGGTCAGCAGCGAACCGCCGTCGGTCATCAGCTTTTCGGCGCGCTGCGCTATGGCCGTGAAGGAGAAACAGGAGATCGCCAGCGATTGGTTGAAATTCTCCGCCGTCGTGTCGACATAGCGACCGTCGAGTTGGTCCTTGTCGGAATAGGCGAGGCAGTGCACGACGAAATCGAGCTTGCCCCAGAGCTTCTCGACTTCGGCGAACACTGCGTCGATCGTGTCAGCCTCCGCCACGTCGCAGCGGCCGACGACGACCGCGCCAAGCTCCGCAGCGAGCGGACGCACGCGCTTCTCCAGCGCCTCGACCTGAAAAGTGAGCGCCAGCTCCGCGCCCGCCTCGCTCGCGGCCTTGGCGATGCCATAGGCGATGGAGCGATTATTGGCGACGCCGAGAATGAGGCCCTTCTTGCCCTTGAGAACGCCGGCGTGCGGCAGGGGAGTCGTTGGCGATTCCTGTGTCATTGAAAATTCCGTTATTCGCGGGATTGGCCGGCGCGCCCCGTCGCAACGCGCCATTTAGCGCGCTTTAGCCCTGAAGGGAACCCTTTACGCGGATGAGCGCGCCGGTCCTAAAACTCCAGCGCCTTGACGATCAGCAGAAAGGCCCCGAACACCACGATCGAGACCCCCGTGGTGATCAGCGCCTTCTTGAGCAGCATAGGCGCCAGCGGCGCGCCGGGATCGGAGCCCGCCGGCGTTTCGCCCTCTTCATGCAGCGAGCGCACGCCGAGCGGCAGAACGGCGAACAGCACGATCCACCAGATCGTCAGAAAGATCGCGACCGCCAGGGGCGTTTGAATGGGCATGACATCCTTGCCTAACCGTTCACGCCTGTTCGAGTTCGACCAGCGTGCCGCAAAAATCCTTGGGGTGCAAGAACAGCACCGGCCTGCCGTGCGCGCCAATCTTCGGCGAACCATCGCCCAGCACCCGCGCGCCCTCCCTCTTAAGGTGGTCGCGCGCGGAAATTATGTCGTCGACCTCATAGCAGACGTGATGAATCGCGCCGCCGGGGTTTTTTTCGACAAAGCCGGCGATCGGCGAGTTGTCGCCATAGGGTTCGAGCAGCTCGATCTTGGTGTTGGGCAATTCGACGAAAACCACCTTGACCCCATGCTCCGCGACGATCTCCGGCGCGGTGACCCTGGCGCCGAGCGTGACCGCGTAAACTTTTGCGGCCTTCTCTATATCCGCGACCGCGATGGCGACGTGATTGAGGCGTCCGATCATTTGGCTTGGGGCTCCCTTTAGCCGATGCGTGCAGGAGGTTTAGGGCAAAATGGGCGGCGCTGGAAGCCTCCCCGCTTCCCTCACTCCCGCCGCACCACCCGCGCGGCAAAAAACCCGTCGACGCCCGAGAGGCGCGGGTCGGGGTTGGGGAGCATTTGCGGCGTGGTGCGCAGGTCGCCCTCGGTGTTGACGAAGTTTTCGGGAATCCCATCGCCCGCCGGGTCGATGGGGTCGCGTTTAAAGTCGGGGTTGCGGCGCAGGAAGGCGGCGATCTGCGCCTCGCCCTCCTCGGGCTCCAACGAGCAGGTGCAATAGACGATGCGGCCGGCGGGGCGCGTCAGCGCCGCCGCGCGGTCGAGCATTTTGGTTTGCAGCACGGCCACCGCCTCGACGTCGCCCGGCTTTTTGGTCCAGGCCACATCGGGATGGCGGCGGATCGTGCCGGTCGAGGAACAGGGCGCGTCGATCAGAATGGCGTCGAAAGGCGGCGCAGAAAAGCTCGTCGCATCGGCGACGGCGATGTCGGCGCGCAGTTGAAGCCGGCTCAGATTGGCGGCGAGCAGCTTGAGCCGCTCGGCGGAGCGGTCGAGCGCCGTGACATTGGCCCCTTTGAGCGCGAGTTGCGCGGTCTTGCCGCCGGGCGCCACGCACATATCTAGAATGCGCTCGTCCGGCTTGGCGCGGAGCAGGCGCGCCGGCAGAGCGGCGCCGGCATCCTGCACCCACCATTCGCCATCGCGGTAGCCGTCGAGTTCGGCGATAGGCAGTCGGCTGAGCAGTCGCACCGAACCCGTCGGCAACACGACGCCATCAAGGCGCCGCGCCCAGTCGGCCGGGTCGGATTTGACGGTAAGATCGAGCGGCGGCTCCAGCATCTGCATGGCGATGATTTCTTTCGCCGCCGCCTCGCCGTAGGTTTTGCGCCAACGCTGGGCCAGCCAGGGCGGCGCGTCATATTCCCCGCTCTCGGCCAGCGCCAGAAACTCCTCGCGCTGGCGCAACAGATTGCGCAGCACGGCGTTGACGACCCCGGCGAAACCGGCGCTCTTGGGCTCCAGCCGCACCGCGCGCACGGCGAGGTCGACGGCGGCATGGTCGGCGGCGTCGAGAAAGAGAATCTGCGCCGCCGCCGCGATCAGCGGCCATTCCAGCCGCACCGCCTGGCGCGGCAGGCCTTTGTCGAGCAAAACCGCCAGAGCGCGACGGATGACGCCGAGGCGCCGTATTGCGACCGTCGCAATGGAACGTGTCAGCGCCACGTCGCGCGGGTCGAGGCCGGTGAGCCGCGTCGGCACGGCGAGAGGCGAAAAACATTCGTCGAGGCGATGGCCGCCCTGAACGACATCGGCGAGAATATGCGCCGCCGCGAGACGCGCCGGCAGGCCTGGAACCTTCATAGCCTCGGCCTCGCGCGCCGCTTCGGCGGGCACGAAGCCCTGGCGGGTGGCGGGACGCGCGGCGGGTTTGGTCCTTTTGGATAATGGTTTAGAATCGTTGGTCACGTAACAATCGCCTCCGGCCCATGGCGGCGAATCATAGCACAGACGGGCCAAAGGCGGGCGAGGAAAGGCGAAAGCAATGACGAGCCCATCCGCCGCGGATCGCGGCGAGAGCGAAAAACCCGAACCGCTCGACGATGTTGACGCGCGGCGCGCGTTGCCTGCGGCGGCGCAGCGGGCGCTGGAGGAGGCGCAGCAGCGGCGCCGCGCCGCCGCCAATGTTGCGCCACCGCAGGAAATCGGCGGGCGCGGCGGCCCGGATCCCGCACGCTTCGGCGACTGGGAAGTGAAGGGCCTCGCCAGCGATTTTTAGACGCTCAGGCGAGACTGTAGATCAAATTTGTCGCTTGATCGCTGCGAAAGGTCGAAGCATAGAAGTGCCTTTCTCCGGCCGGAGAAGCCCCTTCCGCGCCGAACGGGCGACCGCTATGTTGCGAGGCCCCCATAAATCTGCTTCTTTTACCCGAGTTGAAACCGCAATGGCCGAAGTTTTCATCAGCTACAAAAGCGAGCGCCGCAACGCCGCGCAGCATCTTGCGCGGGTTGTCGAGCTTTACGGGTATTCCGTGTGGTTTGACTATTGGCTGGCGTCGGGAAACGATTTTGGGCAGCAAATTGAACTGCAATTGACCGACGCCAAGGCCGTCGTCGTGCTGTGGTGCCCGCTCTCGCGCAAAAGTAGATGGGTGTTGGAGGAGGCGCATTTCGCGCAATGCCATGATAAGCTCGCGCCCGCGTGGCTGGAGCGCGTCGAGCCGCCGCTCGGCTTTGGCCGCGCGGATACTATTGACCTTTCAATTTGGGACGGCGCCCCACGCGGCCATGGGCTCGATCGTTTGCTCGACGAAATCGCGCGGTTCGTCGGTCGTGATCCACAGCTGAATTTCAGGAAGGCGCGCGAGTATGAGGGAACATGGCGCGGCTTCGGCGCGCCGCGTTTGGCGGGATTCCCGTTGATTGATCCCTTGCGGGAGCGCGAGGAAAATAGGGGATTGGAGCGCGCTTTTGAGATTGGGGGGGCGCGGAACGCGGAAAATCGACCCAGGGCGTCGGAAGCCGAGGTCGGGCGCATGGAGGAGAGAGAGCGTCGAAAGGCGGTGGAAGCGGAGGCCCGACGAGCCGAGGAAGAACGCCGTAAGGCGGCTGAGACGGAAGCCCAGCGCGTGGAAGAAGAACACCGCCGTGCGGCGGTGGAGTTGGAAGAAGCGTGTGACATAGGGCAAGAGCGGCTTGGGGCATTGGAATCGGAACTGTTCAATGCCGAGGAGGCGCATCGCGAGCCGGCGTCAATACCGACTGAAGCCGCGTTAGCCCCAAGAAAGCCGGTGTCGATCATGTTCATACTGTCCCTTGCAGGGGCAGCGCTCGCGGTTGTTGGCTTCGGCGTAGGTCCAAAGTTGATGGAAAACACGGATCACCCCCCAAAGCGGTACCGGTAATCAGTGCGCCAGGCGGTCCGGCCAAGGTTCAAGCCACCAGCGCCGATCAGGCAGAGCCCTCCGATAGCGCCGCCGAGCCCAATCGCGACGAAGGCACGCCGGCCAAGGAGGTCGCGCACGACGAACCGGCAGTTGAGCCTAGCGTGACTCCCAGGACGAGTGGGCGGGAACGCCAGATCGATCCGGATGATGCGATGCCGGCACCTCTCGTGGGGCCTCAACCAAAAAGGGTCAAGACCGTCAACGTTCGACCTGATGGATCAATAATCGGAAATGCGCACGCGCCTCCCGCCGCGACCCAAACGCAAGTAATTGACAAAGGGGGGTTCGCGGTGCAATTCGGAACTGCGCCCACCAAGGACGAGGCGCGCGCCCTGGTGGTCAAAATCGTCGCAAAATTCGGGACGTTTTTGAGGGGGCGCCGACCAAACTTCGAGGTAGGCACGGTCGGCGAAAAAACAGTTTATCGTGTACGATTCGCCGGCGTCGACAAGGAGACTGCAGCTGCCATTTGTGGGGATATTAGAGCGTTTGGCGGAAATTGCTTCGTAGCCCGCCATTAAGCGGTTATCGCGACCAGACGACAATCCGCTTCCGCAACCGCTCTATCCCATACAACCCGATTAGTGCATTTCATCGCATCTCGCTACGCGACGCCCCGCGCGCGCAGGAACGCGAGAGTTCGCACCCAGCCGTCCTGCGCCGGCTCTGGCCGGAAACTCTCGCGATAATCGGCGAAGAAGGCGTGCGGCGCATCTGCGTAGACGATGATTTCCGCCGGGGCGCCGCTCGCCAGCAGTCGCGCGCGCATGTCTTCGATTTGCGTCAGCGGAATCGATGGATCGGCGCCGCCGTATAGGCCGAGCGTTGGAACCTTCAACTCGCCGGCGATGTCGACCGGCCAGCGCGGATGATTGGGCGTGCGGTCGCCGTCGAGGCGACCGTACCAGGGAATCGCCGCGCGAAGGCTCGGGTTATGCGCCGCATAGAGCCAGGCGATGCGCCCGCCCCAACAAAAGCCGGTGATCGCCGCGCGGGCCAGATCGCCGCCGTGCGTTCCCGCGAAAGCCAGCGCCGCGTCAAAATCCGCCATCGTCGCGGCATCCGGGACTTTGGCGAGGATCGCCCGAATCGCGTCTATGTTTCGTGCGCGCGAGGGATCGCCGAACCCGGCGAAGAAATCCGGAGCGATGGCGAGATAGCCCAGGGCCGCGAAGCGCCGCGCAATGTCGCGAATATGGTCGTTGAGGCCGAAAATCTCCTGCGCGATCAGAATGATCGGGCAATTGCCCGCGCCGGCGGGCTTGGCCAGATAGGCCGGCAGCTCGCCGCCGCGCCTGGCGATTCGCGCTTCTTGTGTCTCAAGCCCCGTCGCGACGGTCGAAAATCCTTCGGATTCAGTCATTGTCGGGACTCCATGGAAACCGCATTGGCCGCCCTTTCGCGCATAGGCCGCGGCGACTGGAGCGGCGAAGACCGAGATCGGCTTTAATGCTAAGATCGTTTCGAAGGGTTTCCTACCCCCATCCGCCCCACTCCCCCGCCCGGCTTCAGGCTTCACTATCTTATGATCGCTCCCCATCGCTTCCCGATCCGCGTCTATTACGAGGACACCGATTTCTCGGGCCTCGTCTATCACGCCTCGCATCTGCGGTTCATGGAGCGCGGACGCACCGAGCTTTTGCGCGAACTCGGCATTCATCAACGCGCACTGCTCGAAGGCGGCTCCGGCGGCGCGATGTTTTTCGTCGTGCGTGCGATGACGATTGATTTCAAACGGCCCGCCCGGATGGACGACCTGCTGGCGGTCGAGACCGCGGTGGAGCAGGTTGGGGGCGCTTCGCTCACGCTGGCGCAGAAAATCTGGCGCGACGCGGAGCTTCTGGTCGAGGCGCAGGTCACGGTGGCGGCGGTGGAAAACGGGCGCGCCCAACGCCTGCCGCGGGACGCGCGCGAAAAGTTTATCCGCGTCCTGAGCGAGAAATAGCGCGCCAGCGAAGTTTCCAGTTACTGAACATTAACCCTTACAGTTGCTTAATCGCCGCGACCCCGAAAAGTTTTTGCGGCGCAATGCAAAGCCCCACAATCGACGGAATTGAGCGCGATAGAGAATAGAGCGCGCAACCCCTCGCAGCGTCGGGGCCGCTTGATCTCATAAGGAACCAACATGAATCCAGCCGAAATCGCGACGAGCCCGCTCGCCGGCCAAATTGCGAGTAACGCCGCCGAAATCACCATCTGGACCATGTTCTGGGGCGCCCACGTCGTCGTCAAGGCGGTGATGATCGGCCTGCTCGCCGCCTCGGTCTGGTGCTGGGCGATTATTGTCGATAAGTCCCTGCTCCTGCGCCGCACGCGCCGCGCGATGGACCGTTTCGACGAGAGCTTCTGGTCCGGCAATTCCCTCGATGAACTCTATAGTAAAGTCTCGGAGCGCCCGACCACGGGAACCGCCTCGCTGTTCGTCGCCGCGATGCGCGAATGGAAGCGCTCGGTGCAAAGCGCCGGCGCCTCCTTCATGGGGCTGCAAACGCGCATCGAAAAAGTGCTCGACGTGTCGATCGGCCGGGAGGTCGAAAAACTCGAATCCAATCTTCTGGTGCTGGCCACGGTCGCCTCGGCCAGCCCGTTTATCGGGTTGTTCGGCACGGTCTGGGGCATCATGACGGCGTTCCGCTCGATAGCCGCCTCGAAGAACACCTCGCTCGCCGTGGTGGCGCCTGGCATCGCCGAGGCGCTGTTCGCCACCGCCATCGGCCTGTTCGCGGCCATTCCGGCGCTGATCGCCTACAACAAGCTGCAAAGCGACGTGGTCAAGTCACAGGGCCGGATGGAGACTTTCGCCGATGAATTTTCGGCGATCCTGTCGCGCCAGATCGATCAGACCAGCGGCCGCGATCGCGCGGCTTAAGGAGCAACAAAAATGGGCGTTTCGATCCAGGCGGCGGGAAACAACGGCGGGCGGCGCGGCAGGCGAAACCGCTCGCGCCATGCTCCCATGGCCGACATCAATATGACGCCGTTCATCGACGTGATGCTGGTGCTGCTGATTATCTTCATGGTGGCGGCGCCCTTGCTGGCGACTGGCGTCGCCGTCGATCTGCCGCAGACCAAGGCGGGCCAACTCAACATCGACCAGAAGCCGGTCGCCATCGCCATCGACGAAAAGGGCCAAGTCTTTCTGATGGATCAACCGGTCGAGATCGGCCAGTTGGTCGATCGGTTGAAAGAGGCCGCCAAACAGGGGTTCGACGAACGCATTTACGTGCGCGGCTCCAAAGCCGTGAATTATGGCCGCGTCGCCGAAGTCATGTCGCTGATCACCACCGCAGGCTACAAGAAGGTCGCCCTGGTGACCGAACAAGAGAAAAAATAGGCGGCTAGGGTGAACTTTCCGCGCACGAAGCCAGGTTTTCCGATCTCGGCCGCCGCCCATGCCGGGCTGCTGGCGGCGACGCTGATCGCCTTCGCGCAAGCGCCGAAATTCGCCGAGACGCCGGAGACCGTGCCGATAGAAGTCATCACGGATCAGCAGCTTAATCAGATTATGAAGGGCGAGAAGACCGCGCACGCGGTAAAGGCCGCCCAGCGCGCCGAAAAAGTCGCCGAACAGGTCGAAACCCATCCGCATCCGCCGCAGGCCGAGGCCAAGCGGGACGTTCCGACGCCGCCGCCCTCGTTCAAGCGCACGGCCGAGCCGAGCGACGATGACGCGCCCGAAAAGCCTGTCAAGGAAGCGCCGACGCCGCCAAAGCGCATGGCCGCTCTCACGCCCGAGCCCCCGACGCGGCCGGCGCCGCCGCCAAAGGCCGTCCCGGCCCCGCCGGTGAAACCGCAGGCCAAGGCCGCTCCGGACCCCGACGAAGACAAGCCGGACGACGCCGAGGTCGTGAAGCCGAAGCCGCCGGTGAAACCAAAGCTCGAAAAGGCCCTGAAGGAGCCGCCGACTCCTCCCAAGCCGTCGGAAAAGCCCAAAGAGACGCCGCGGCTCAAGACCGACGAGGTAGCCAAGCTGCTCCAGCAGAAGAAGCTCGAAAACAAAGCGGCCAAGGCCGACGACGGCGACGAATCAGACGCGGAGAAGAGCGAAAAGCCGTCCAAAACCGCCGAGTCGAAAACGGCTAAGCCGAAATCTGGCGACGAGACCGCTCCCAAGTCCAAGTTTAGCGCGGCCAACATCGCCAATCTCCTCAGCCACGAGGCGCCGCAGCAGCGCGCCTCAAGCGGTCGCGAGCGGACGCAACTCGCCTCGCTCGGCGCGCCGACCGCGACAGCCGCCAAAATGTCGCCCTCGCTGCAGGGGCGCATCGACAGCTATACAGTCGAGCATTACCGTAAATGCTGGGCGACGACGCTGTCGATGAACGCCATGACCTATGTGCCGCGGGTGGAATTTCGCCTCTCGCGCGCCGGCGCGCTGGAAGGCGAACCGCGCCTGCTCAATCCCTCAACCAACCCGATCGAGAAGGCGCGCGGCGAGCAGGCGCTGGCCGCCGTGCGGCGTTGCAGCCCCATGCAGATTCCGGCGGAATTTACGAGCTATTACGACTATTGGCGCGTCACGGAACTGGACATGAAAGAAGATATGTGACCCCCGCGCCCAGCCCGTTCTCCCCGCTCGCGAGAAAAGGGAAAAGCATCCTGCCTCCGCCCGCCGCTTAGGAAATCTTCCATGACATTGAACCTCACCCGTCGCGCCGCTGTTTCGCTGATTGCGGGAGGGGCGCTCGCGCCCTTTGCGCCGGCGCGCGCCGCGCGCGTGCTCGATTTGCATGCCGGCGGCGGGTTTCAGCCGATCGCCGTCGCCGTGACCAATTTCGTCGGCGACGACGCCGCGCGCACGGTCACCAGCGTCGTCAACAATAATTTCAAGCGGTCGGTGTTTCTGAAGCCCGTCGATGCGTCGAGCGTCGCCGGCGGCGAGATCGCCAATCCCGATCAGACGCCCAATCTCGACGCCTTCCGGGCGCTCAATGCGCAATTCGTCCTGACGGGACGTTCGCAGCGCGGCGGCGACGGGCGCCTCAAGACGGATTTCCGCTTGTTCGACGTGACCACCGGCGAGCAGGCGGCGGGCAGTCAATTCGTGACCGACGCCGCCAACACCCGCCGAGTCGCGCATCTCGTCTCCGACGCCGTGTTCACCCGCATCACCGGCGAGAAAGGCTTTTTCGACACGCGCGTCGTCTTCGTGGACGAAAGCGGGTCGAAGGACCATCGCCGCAAGCGACTCGCCATCATGGACCAGGACGGCGCCAATGTGCGCTATCTGACCCGCGGCGACGATCTCGTCGTCACGCCGCGTTTCTCGCCCTCCTCGCAGGACGTGACCTATATGGCCATGACCAACGAGGGCGACCCCAAGGTGTTCTTGATAAATGTCGAGAGCGGCCAGCGCGAGGCCGTCGGCAATTTTCCCGGCATGAGCTTTTCGCCGCGCTTCTCGCCCGACGGGCAAAAGATCGTGATGTCGCTGTCGGAAGGCTCCGAGACCAATCTTTACACGATGGAGCTGCGCTCGCGCACGACCACGCGGCTCACGGACACGGCGGCGATAGACACCTCGCCCTGCTATTCGCCGGACGGGAGCCAGATCGTGTTCGAATCCGACCGGGGCGGCTCGCAGCAGATTTATGTCATGGGCGCGCATGGGGGCGGCGGCGCGAAGCGCATCTCGTTCGGCGGCGGACGCTATTCGACCCCGGTGTGGTCGCCCAAGGGCGACTATATCGCCTTCACCAAGCAAAACGCCGGCAGTTTCGGCATTGGCGTGATGAAGACCGACGGCTCCGGCGAACGCATATTGACGGAGGGCTTCCATAACGAAGGCCCGACCTGGGCGCCCAATGGGCTGTTCCTGATGTTCTTTCGCGACTCGGGGGGCGCCGGCGGCCCGAAGATTTTTATGGTCGACGTGTTCGGCCGCTCGGAATTCCCGGCGCCGACGCCCGGCTACGCCTCCGACCCCGCCTGGGGGCCGTTGCAGGACTGATCGGCATGGCGCCCATACCGCCCCATAGGCGCTCGGATAAGGGCTGGACACCCGGAATCCCACTGTGATTCATAGGGAAGATGCATGATCGGCATCCCTTCCCAATGACGGTTGGTTGACGCCGATTGGGCGGGCGCCCCTGTCGCTGGGCGTCGATCTCGACGCTTTGGCTCGGCGGACGAAGGCGCTGTTGCGGCGGCGCGGAATTTTGGACGCGACAGCGCTGCTGCGCCTCGCCCTTGCGCACGGCCCCGGCGGCTTGTCGTTGCGCGTGGCCTTGTCGTTGCGACAGACCGCCGCCTGGGCCTGTCTGACCGGCGTCGCCACTCTGACGGACGCCACTCTGACGGACGCCTCGCGCTGGCGACCGCCTGCATCCGTCCTGCGATTTTCTGGCGGAAATCGGGGCGGGGCGGCTGCGCGCCAAGGTTCATGGCTCCTCAAGGTTCATGGCTCCTCAAGGTTCCTGGCCCCTCAAGGTTTTTGGCCCCTCAAGGTTTCTGACCCCTGCTTGCGCTGGCCATCGCGCGTGCTGCGCATTTCCGACGGGAGCCCGCGTGTCCAAACCCGGCGGCACGGGAACGGATGGGCGCGTGCATGGCGTCTATGATTTGGGCGTCTATGATTTGGGCAGCGGCGGCTTCAGCCATCTGGAGCTGACCGACAAGCCTGGCGAAGAAGCGCTCGATCGCGGCTCTGGCGTCGAAGGAGAAACTGGCGTCGAAGGAGAAATACGGATCGCCGATCGCGGCTATTCGGCGGCGAAAGCCTTGCGCCGCTTCATCGCCGCCGGTCAAACCGTTGAGGCTCATCCCGGGTTTCGGGGTGATGGGACGACGATTGCTTCGACGAGCGCCGTCAGCAACGCTTTTCCACGTTTTCTGGCATTGTGCACGAACTGGAAGAAGGCAAGATAAAGCGGCAGT
>Ga0182030_10014477_pt1 | contig 15558 bp, 13 predicted proteins | sample 812S3MmetaG_FD_121299 | JGI IMG/M metagenome (GOLD analysis project Ga0182030, IMG submission 121299) | Permafrost microbial communities from Stordalen Mire, Sweden - 812S3M metaG (Illumina Assembly) | ecosystem: Environmental > Terrestrial > Soil > Wetlands > Permafrost | place: Sweden... | reverse complement strand
CACGCGCACAGAGTCGGGGCCGAGGTGATCGACGCGCACGCCGAGCTCTTCGAGTTTGGCGATGAGCGCGCCGAGGTGATCGGGCTCGCAATTCGCAACGATCAGGTCGCCGCCGGTGATGGCGCCGGCGATGAGAAACGTTCCGGCCTCGATGCGATCAGGATTGATGCGGTAGCGCGCGCCGTGCAGGCTGGTGACGCCGTGGACACGGATGGTGGAGGTTCCGGCTCCCTCGATGCGCGCTCCCATGGTGGTGAGCAGGGCGGCGAGGTCAGTGACTTCGGGCTCGCGTGCGCAGTTTTCCATGAGGGTTTCGCCGTCGGCGAGGACGGCGGCCATGAGTAAATCTTCAGTACCGGTGACGGTGATTTTGTCGAAGACCAGATGCGCGCCGCGGAGGCGTTCGGCGCGGGCTTCGAGGTAGCCGTGCTCCTGCGTGATGACCGCACCCATTTTTTCGAGACCCTTGATGTGGAGATCGATGGGGCGGCCGCCGATGGCGCATCCGCCGGGCATGGCGACGCGGGCCATGCCGCAGCGCGCGATAAGCGGACCGAGCACGAGGGAACTGGCGCGCATGGTCTTGACGATTTCGTACTTGGCTTCGGGGTAGGAGAGGGTGCGGCAGCAGATCTTGGTGCGGTGCTGGGCGCGGCCGTAGCCGAGTTCGACTTCGGCGCCCATGGAGACTAGGAGGCGGCGCTCGGTTTCGATGTCGCGGACCTGGGGGATGTTCTCGAGGGTGACTTCGTCTTCTGTAAGGATGGCCGCGGCCATGCAGGGAAGGGCGGAGTTCTTGGCGCCGGAGATGCGCACCGTGCCGAGAAGGGGATTGCCGCCGCGAATGACGAATTTATCCATCGGTACAAGTTTAACGGCTTGATGTGGAGTTCAGAAATCGCCGAGTCTGTGGGGAACCGGGAAGGGAAACGGCGTGGATCGATCGCATCCTTGCCGGTGCGGTGGCAGTCTAGCCAAGGCGTGGGTAACTCCTCCGGGAAAAAGGAGGAGTGTTTCGTTGCTTCTCGCGATTGACTTTCTAGCTCGAAGAAGCATCTAATCACCTAGCAACTTCCCCGCATGTTAACGCTGTACGACCGCAGTTACTTGAGGTGGAAATGACTCCCGGCAGTGGCAATACCTTGAAACACCTCCTCGCACTTAGTTGCTTTGTGATCTCCATCACCAACCTGACAGCCTGCAGTCAGGTTCATGGTTCCTCCGATTCAACTCTTCCCGAAACTCCGGCGAAGTCCGCATCTCCCGTCGCCTACGTTTACGTCTCCCAGGAACCTGTCCCTGGCGGCCCGAACCAAGTCCTCGGATACTCGATTGCTGCCAGCGGGAAACTCACCTCAATCGAGAGCTCTCCATTTGATGCTGATGTCGCAATGATGGCAGTTAACGGGAAATACTTCCTCGGTTCGTCGACAGACGGTTCCAGCGTCGATACCTACACAATCGAACCGGACGGGGCACTCAAATACAAGACCTCGAACCACATCGGTGGTCTTAGCACCTTCAGCTTTTACGCAGAGCCTTTATCGCTAACCTTAGCCCACACTGGATCGACTCTCTATCAGACCATGGCCGGCAACGGGAATGAGAGCGTCTATGAGTCATTTACCATCGATAAGAACAGCGGGACGCTGTCGATTACCAAGGGCTTTGTGGACACCACGGGGTGTTATAGAAGCCGACTCGCAATTCTAGCGAACAATCGATTTGCCTACGACACCTCACCCACGCTGGAAGACGGTTGCGACTGGGGATTGAACAGCTACACACGGGATGCTTACGGGTCTCTTCACCCCGTCGCAAGCAGCACGATTGACATCCCCTCAGAGAAGGGGCAGGCATTCAACCCAACATTGGTTGCCGCTGATCCCACCAACCATCTCGCTGTCTGCCTTGAGCCGATCCAGGTCGATGCGGGCCCCCCAGCGGGGCCGGAACAAATCGGAGTGTATACAGCCGATGCCGAGGGCAAGCTGACGTCAACCAGCACGTATAAGAACATGCCTGCTGTTCTGGTTGGTGAAGCAGTCGCGATGCGAACTTCTCCTTCTGGAAAGTTGCTCGCAGTCGGAGGAACGACGGGCCTTCAGGTCTTCCACTTCAATGGTACCAACCCCGCTTCCTCTTACGCCACGCTCGTGAAGAACGTCGTTATCACCGATGTGCGGTGGGACAATGACAACCATCTCTTTGCGCTCGGAGTGAACGGGGAGTTGTTCGAGTTCATGATCACTTCGAGCACTATCACGCAGGCACCGGGATCACCATCCTCGATCCCCGGCGCTCAATACTTCATCGTGCAGCCCCTACCACTATAAGATCCACGAAGGACCGAGCCGAGAAGGGGATTGCCGCCGCGAATGACGAATTTATCCATGAATGCGATGGGTCTCCAATGGATAGTTTACGGCCGAATGTGCGCGGGACGGCGGAGGTCGGGGCCGATGGGATCAAGGGAGGAACGTTGGGAGGCAGAGGGGTGCAAGTGGAACTTCCGCATAGGCGGTACACGCCCGTCACGGTTTCTACTCCAGGTACAAACGTATACTCGTCACCATGGCAGGCTTTGCGGTCATAATGACGTTCCTTCTCTTTGGAGCCGTTGGTGTGGCGGGAGCCAGTATAGCGTCTTTTTGCCTCTATTTTTATGCGCGGAATCGCGTTCGTCGGGCGGGCCGGCACCCCGGGATTGTGGCCCCAACCACAGTCACGCCATTTCTAGCTTTCCTCTGGCTGATTGCCTCCTTCATTCTTCACGTTCTGGTCTCGAACATTCTCTCGCGTCAAGATTGCGGATTTGGTCTGAGTCCTGACCCCTGGGTTACCCTTCCGAACGGATACGTGCTGGGCAGCCACAATACCTATGACGGATACATTGCGGCACCGCATGTGAAGACCGAGCAGCCCGTAGTTGGCAATGGCTACGTGCGTTCAATCATCAAACTTCAGTGGAAAGATCCTTACTTTATCGGCACGCAGTTCGACTTCAACAGCAGCGAGGCACGCGCATTTGTCTACGACACGCGCAGTCGCACGGCGGCGATATCTCCGTCGAGTATCAACTTAAATGATTACGCGGCAAACGGCGCCACCGATCTGGATGCCTGGACAGTCGCCCAAACACAGACGCACTTCGATGCAGATTCTTATTGGATGATGTACGCGCGGAACCGGCATCAGTGGCCCAACTTTGTATTTCTGGCGGTTGTGCTGGCGGGCGAAGCTGCGATCGGATTCTGGCTTTGGAGAAAGTCGACCCTGCCTTCGGCGGAGGCAGTGGAAAGCTCACCATAGTGGAGGCGCGCTGACCTCGGGCAGATGATGAGGCACCCAGGCGCTGGCCCATCCTTACCCAAGCACAACTGTCTGGGTGCCCCATCCTTCGCGTTTTTGCTGCGAAGGGTGGGTGAGCACACCGCCCTACCGCAAGATCCGGGAGTACAATTCCGCCGGTATGCCCAGAGGCCTCCACCGTTATCAGCATTGCGGCTGTTTTCATTTTCTTACCTTCAGTTGTTACCGCAGGCAGCCGTTCCTTGAACGTCCAGAGGCCTACCGCATCTTCGAACGTGTGCTGGAGACTGTGCGTTTTCGCTACCGCCTGGTCATCGCCGGCTATGTTCTGATGCCGGAGCACGTTCATCTGCTCGTCGGCGGGCCGCTCCGCGCGTCGCTGTCCGTTGCCATCCAGATACTGAAACAGCGAACATCCCATCAGTTAAAGGGACGCGACGATTCCCAGTTCTGGCAACGCCGCTACTACGATTTTAATATTCATAATGAGGAGAAACGCACGGAGAAGCTGCGCTACATACACCGCAATCCGGTCAAGCGCGCGCTTGTCGCCCGGCCAGAAGACTGGCCCTGGTCGAGCTACCGGCATTATGCTACCGGCCAGCGCGGAACGGTCGAAATCGAGTCGCCATGGACTGCGTTCGTGCGAGGGAATCAACTGCCGGAAGATGTGCGGTTTGATGAGACGGCAGGTGGGGGTTCGTGGTGCCCCACCCTTCGCTGGAAAAACGCGAAGGATGGGGCACCCAGCATTCTTGGGGAATAAAGAGTGGGGCACCCGCCGTTTTACTCGATTGATCGGCTGCTGAGCGTTAACGGGAGCTCAACACGAACTTATTGCCCTCCGGATCTTCGAAGATCGCTGACGTTCCCCAGGTCTCTTTCTTCGGATCTTGAAAGAACTTCACACCCTTCTGTTTCATCACTTCCGACGTCTGAAAGACATCGTCGCACCAGAATGAGATCGGTTGAAATGTACCGATACGCTCCTCGTGCCCTTGGGGTGTGAACAGAGACAGACCGGTATCGGCGCCCGGGATCGCGAGCTCGATCCATCGCTGGCCACCAGGAATGAACTCCTGGTCGGTGGCAACCTTGAACCCGAGAGCGCCGGTATAGAACTTCAGCGCCGCGTCCTGGTTTTTTACTGGGATGCTGATGAACTTAATGCCTCGAATCATTTCCCTCTACTCCTTTCAAGAAAGAGCGTACGAGTTGACGCGGATAGACACAATGTTCCATTGATTGCTATACCATTGAGCGGTATAGCATGCGAGACGAAATCATTCTTGATCGTTACATCCACTCCACGCTGTTGCGGGACCTGGTGGGGCATGACCACAGGCCCACGGCTTTTCTCGTTTACCTTTGGCTCTATGCGGAGCAACAAGAACTGGGTAAGCCAATCGAGATCAGTTACGCCACGCTCGCCGAAAATACAGGTCTTTCGCGTTCCGCCTCACAGGCCGCGATCGCGTGGCTCGTGCGGCGCAAGTTGCTTTCGGTTGTGAAGCAAACAGCTACCGCGACGCCAATCTATTCGATAACTCGGCCATGGCACAGAGAAGCTCAGGGGAGCACGGGCAAACACTAGCGAGCCGGTTTGTCGGCCCGATCCGCGGACAGACGTGCAGCAAATCATCAACTTTCGGTGCACCGCCAGGGAAAGCGGATCGCTGGCGAGTGGTCGCCTACCAGGGAGCCTGGAGAAGCAACTGCGGATCTTTCGTCGCTGCACTCCTCAAGATGACAGTGCTCAAGGGTGGAGAGTGGACTCGATAGACCGCGTCCCCAAGCAAAGACAAATGCAGGTCCCCTTCGACTGCGCTCAGGGCAGGCTTTCGACTCACCACCCCCAAGCTGAAAAACGCTTTGGGCCCCGTTCGCTCAGGATGACCGCCGATGTGGTGGACGCAGTCGGGAGTCCGTGTTCAGGGCAGGCAAGGGCCTGCAAAGCCGGCGGGGGCTGTGCTAGGCTCAGACCTCTGTGGCTAACTTCGAGAGAGCACCGGCAGAAATCCAGGAGATTCTGTCCAAGCCGATCCGGCAACTCGGCTTGCGGCTGGAGGGGTCTCCGCTCGAACGGTTTGTGCAACAACTGTACAAAGAGCTGGAGGCCAAGGGGCTGCGGCGGTTCCGGCCCGAGTGCTACCTCACGGATGAGTGGGGCTGTCCAAACGGAGAGCCTGTCATCGGAATCCCGTTCTATCTTGCCGATCCAAAGCTGCAGCGACTGGAATCGGAGATGAACGACATTGAAGACGCGCGACAGATCATGATTTATATGCGGCACGAGGCCGGTCACGCGTTCAATTACGCCTACGCGCTCTACAAGACGAAAGAATGGCACAACCTTTTCGGACCGTTCCGGCGGCCCTACCGCGACAGCTACAAGCCGGTTGCCTTCTCGCGCCAGTTCGTGCGGCACATGGAGGGCTGGTACGCACAGAAGCACCCGGATGAAGACTTCGCCGAGACATTCGCCGTGTGGCTGACCCCTCGCTCCAACTGGCGGAAGCGGTACCAGGGCTGGGGCGCGATGAAGAAGCTGCTCTACATGGATCGTATCGGGCACCAGCTCGGCGATGCCGAACCCGTGGTGGCGCGCGGCGCAACCGATCTCACCGTCGACGAAATGGATGTGACGGTCCGCGAGTTCTATCAGAAGGCACTCGATCAGCAGGTGGCACCGGGCGAACTGCCCCTCGATACCGACCTGCGCGACATCTTCAACGTATCCAGGCGGCGCAGCAAAGACGTTCGTCCGGCGGTTGAACTTTTGCGCGAAAACCGGAAGGTTTTAATCGACAAGATTAATTACTGGACGGGCGTGCAACGACCGCTGGTGAAGACGCTTGTGGAGACGATCGAAACAAAAGCAGGCGACATGGGATTGCGCGCAGACATAAAATGTGAAAGGCACTACCTGACTGAAGTGAGTGTGTACGCGACCGCATTGGCGATGAACTACATCACCAGGGGCAAGTTCATTCTGCCCTGAAGGTTCTTCGCATCCGGCTTTTGAGGTGGTGCGGATCTCTTCGAAAGGACACGAGAGGAGTCATGGCAAGCCTGAAAGTAACGATCCTGCACGACACCTGGGAAGAGGGTCCACCTGAGCCTGAGCCGGAGCCGGTGAAGGCGCCCCGTGGCCGGAAAGGCGCGGTCAGAAGGAAGAAACCTGTTCCGCTGCACGACCGCGAAGAGATCTTCGAGGCGCTGACCAGGCTGGGGCACGTACCTTCGTATCACGTTCTGGATGGCAAGAACCAATCGCTGCTGGCCCTGGCACGGTGTGGCGCGGACCTGGTGTTCAACCTGACCGAGTCCTACGCCGGCGACGACACAATGGACCGGAACATCGCCGCCTACCTGGATCTTCTGCATCTGCCGTATACCGGCGGCGGCCCGCAGGCTCTCTACCTGGCCCAGGACAAGTCGATCGCGAAAAAGATCTTCGACTTTCACAAGATCAAGACTCCGGACTTTGCCCTTTCCTACAAAGGCCGCACCGAGCACGCCCACGATATCGAGTTTCCGTTGATCGTCAAACCTGTTTCGGAAGACGGATCCATCGGCATCGATGCCGGCTCCTTTGTTGAAAGCGTGAAGGAGCTGATGGAACGAATTCACTACATCCACGAGGAGTTCGACAGCCCGGCGCTCATTGAGGAATATATTGACGGCCGCGAGATTTACGCTGCCATTCTCGGCAACGAGGACGCGGAGGTGTTGCCGCTCATCGAACTCGACCTGTCGAAGCTTCCCAAGGGGACGCCGCGCATCGCGGGGCAGGACGTGAAGTTCGATCAAGACGCGGAGGCCTTCAAGGTGACGAAATCCGCGCCTGTCGAGAACCTCGATGAGGAGACCACGAAAGAACTTAAGGACACCGCTCTGGCCGCATACCGCGCGCTCAAGCTGCGGGATTATGGCCGCATTGACATGCGGCTGAATAAGAAGGGGCAGGTGTACGTGATCGAGGCGAATCCGAATCCATGGCTCGCCAGTGCAGCCGAATTCACCATGGCAGCCAAGAAGGGCGGCTACTCATACACCAGCTTGATCGAAAGGATTGTGGAATTGGTTCGAGCCCGGACCGCGTAGGATGCGAAGAAAGCAGCAGGACAACTTATTCGATTCAGCAGCCGCAAAGGCAACCGCAGATTTTTCGTCACTGCGCTCCTCAAGATGACTGTGCTCGTTTTTAGAATATGGGGTTGGACTGATGCGCGGTGAGGGCTTGCATTCCCTCGGCGGCTAAAGCCGAAGCTTCATTGTGCTGGGGTGACGGCTGGGCTGAAGCCCAGCCCCTTCAGATAATCCGCTAGAGTTCGAGGACGTTGTCTTCAATGGCGAGGCGGACGTTGCCGTCGGACTTCGCCAAGCGGCGAACGGCTTCGGGCTTGTCGACCTTTGCTTTGAGCATGACGAGGGCGACGGGGACGCTGCGGCCGGCGCTCTTGATGGTTTGCACGGCGGTTTCGCGATCGATGTTGCAGGCGGACATGAGAATGCGGATGCCGCGCTCCACGAGCTTGGAGTTCTGCATGTGTACGTTGACCATGAGGTTCTCGTACACGTAGCCCAGCCGGGTCATTGCGCCGGTGGTGATCATGTTGAGGATCATCTTCTGGGCAGTGGAGGCCTTCATGCGGGTGGAACCGGAGATCACTTCGGGTCCCACGTCCGCGATGATGCAGATGTCGGCTGCGCCGGCGATCGGGGTCTCGTGATTGCAGGTGACGGCGGCGGTGTGGGCTCCGCGGGCGCGGGCATAGGCCACGGCGGCGACGACATAGGGGGTGCGGCCGGAGGCGGAGACTCCAACGACGACATCTTTCCGGGTGGGGCGGCGGCGCGCGATGTCGCGCTGGCCAAGCTCTTCAGAGTCTTCGTTTACTTCGACGGCCGAGGCGAGGGCTTTAGGTCCGCCGGCCATGATGTATTGGACCTGTCCGGGAGCGGTGGAGTAGGAGGGCGGGCATTCGGAGGCGTCGAGAGCGGCGATGCGCCCGCTGGAGCCTGCGCCGATGTAGATGAGGCGGCCGCCGTCGCGAAGGCTACGGGCAACCTGGTCAATGACTTCCGCGATCTCGGGGATGGCTTTCTTTACCGCAGCGGCAACCTTAGCGTCTTCGTGGTTGATGATGCGGGCGATCTCAAGAGCGGATTTGGTATCGAAGCCTTGAGAGGCTTCGTTCTGGCCTTCAGTGATCAGTTGCTGGAGCAGGGAGGCCTGGCTTTTCTTATCGTTGGTTTGGGCGCCGGCCGTCTCCTGAATCGTAGAGCTGGTAAGCATGCGTATGTCCCCAACTACCCATTGTATCTGCAAACCGGAAAACTTCTAAGAGAATTCGCTAAGACAGAATTGCGGGAAATACCACGGATGGGGCACAACTTAAAGGGCAGAGCGCACAGCATTGTGAAACGCGGGACGGACTAAACGGATGGATTCGGCGGAGGCCGGGGAACGGTCGGGCCATGTTCGATTGGTCAGCAGGGCGATGGCGATGTGCGCATGGAGGTCGATCCAGAGGGAGCAACCGCTATAACCCAGGTGGCCAATCGAACGGGGCGAAAACAGGGTGCCGGAAGAGGAGGGCTGCGAAGGTGTGTCCCAGCCGAGAGCGCGCGAACTCGCTGCGGGCCCTTGCTTTTGCGAGAAGAAGTCGATTGTGGCGGGATCAAAAAGGGGTGAAGTGGCGGGAGGGGTAAGCGCAGGAGATTCGGATCCGGCTAAAACCTCCGCGGCAAAGCGGAGGAGGTCGGGGACGTTGCTAAAAAGGCCGGCGTGCCCCGCGGCGCCTTTGAGGATGAAGGCGTTTTCGTCCTGGACTTCGCCCTGAATGCGGCGGTGGCGGAAGGTTGTGTCTTCCTCGGTGGGCGGAATGGCAAGGCGTTGGGCGGGCGCGGGGCAAAAAAGGCTGGCGTTCATGCCGAGGGGCGTCAAGATTTCGCGCCGCACCCAGGGCGCGAGGTATTCGCCGGTGAGGACCTCGAGAGCCTTGCCGAGGAGAATGAAGCCGGGGTCGGAGTATTCGGCGCGGGTTCCGGGTTCGGCTTCGACGGGCAGGGTGAGGCACGCGCGATAGAGGGCGGCGGGGGTGGCGGCTGCGCGGAAGAATTCGACGTAACCGGGAAGGCCGGAGTTGTGCGCGAGCAGGTGGCGCAGGGTGACCTGGCGAGCGTGTTCCTGGGGCGCTCGGCCGATGATGAAGCCGGGGAGCAGTTCGCCGAGGGGTGTGTCGAGGTCGAGCTGGCCACGCTGATAGAGGAGCATGGCTGCGGCGGTTGTGGCGACGACCTTGGTGAGGCTGGCAATGTCGAAGACGGTGTTGGGCTGAACGAGGGGCGCGTCGGGGTCGTAGGTAAAGCGGCCTAGAGCGCCCTGGAAGACAATCTGGTTTTGGACGAGAACGCCGAAGGCACAGCCCGGGAAAGTGTGGGCAAGAATGGCTTCGTTGAGGACGCGCAGGGCAGTCTCAAAGCGGCGGTCGAAAGAAGCAGGGGTAGAGAGGGGCGAGATGGCCGCTGGGTCCATGGCTTTTCTGCATCGTATCGCGAATTTCTCAGGGGCGCAGTGCGCTCGCGGGCGCGCCGGAAGGTGAAGTTGGCGAGAGGCTGGCCGGAAACAGTGCCTGAGAGCTATCCTTGAACGCGATCGGCAAGTCTATGGAAAGTAGAAACTGCTGAGGAGGGTGGATGGTTGTGCTGCGCAGAGTTTGGGCGGCTGGTGTCGCGGTCTTGCTATCGGTTGGTGGCGCCGATCCCGGCTGGGCGCAGAGCAGCGAACAGCAGAGCGCGCCGGCAGCTGCGGCCCAGACTGCGCCCGCTGCAGCCAGCTCCGATGTAGGACAAGACGTTTCAACCAAAGTAGCAGCGACCGATGCTTCGGCGAGTTCGGATATGACCGCCAAGAAGCAATACGTTGTGCCGGCAGGAACGAAGGTTTTGCTGCAACTGCGGAGCGCTATCAATACCAAGAGCGCGAAGCAGGGGGATGGCGTGTATCTTGCCTCGACGTTTCCTGTGGTGGTTGGTACGCGGGTGCTGATTCCGGCTGGCGTTTATGTGCAGGGAAGCATTGACCGCGTGGTGCGCGCGGGGCATGTGAAAGGCAAGTCGGAACTGGACATGCATTTCACGTCGATCATTTTCCCCAATGGGACGGTGGTTGAGATTCCTGGCATTGTCAACAGCCTTCCCGGTGCGCGGAAGCAAACGGTGAAAGACGACGGCGAGGGAACGATCGAGCAAAGCCCGGACAAGGGACGGAACGCAGGCGAGGTAGCCAAGATCGCGATTCCGACGGGAGGAACGGTTGGCTCCATTGGCGGGCTGGCGGGCGGACATCCGCTGGCGGGCGGCCTGGCGGGCATCGGCGCAGGACTGGCCGCGGCGGGTCTGGTTTCGCTGTTTACGCGCGGAGCGGATGTGAACATCGAAAGCGGGTCGCAGGTGGAGATGATGCTGCAACGGCCGCTGGTTTTGGAAGAGGCCAACTTGACGGGAACAGCTCCGACCCTGGTGCCGGCGAGCGATCAACCGAAGCCGATGGGCAAGCCCGGAAGCGCGCAGTTGCTTTGCCCACCCGGCGGGTTAGGCTGCCAGTAATTCATAAGTAAATAAATACGGAGACGAAGCTGGGGCGACGCTCATTACCGAAGATAACTTCGGTACTTGCGGCTTGGATTCCCTTGGATCTATGGCTAACTCATTCTCTACTTATTCTCTTTATTTTTTTGTAACAGCGTAGCTATATTGGTAAGACTCAATCTGCCGGATAGCAGCGTCGAAACCTCCCTTGGTCATCCTGCGACCGCATCTCGACATGCGGCACTTACGCCCGCCGACGGAATGCAATGGCTGATGCACAGCCAGGAGATCGCATGCACAAAGCACCTTTCTACGCCCTTACCCTGATGACTGCCTTGGCGGCCAGTGGGACATTTGCGAGCGCCCAGAGCTACGACAATCAAATCAAGTTAGCCGGCATCAGCGGTCTAGTGAGTCACGATGGAATTCCCGACGGCTTCGATGCGGTAAATGCATCGGCAGAGCAGCTTGAGGCTTATGGCTTCCCGATGCGGCCGGACCCGAGCGACGCGAAGGCCTATGAGAGGTGGGTGAAGGCGGTCTCGTTGACTCGCGTCAAAGGCGAGTACATCAACACGGGCCGGTTCCATCGTCCCGTTCAAAAAATCAAGGAGACGAAGGACGCCACGAGCAATATCTCGAAACTGGAATCGGGCAACTGGAGCGGCTATGCCATCACTGGCGGCAGCCCGGCCTTCGTTCAAGTGGAAGGTTTGTGGATTGTTCCGACGGTGGCCAACACGAAATCGGGTGAGAATGGCTACATGTCGGAGTGGGTGGGGATCGATGGCGACTGCAGTTGCAACGACCTGATCCAGGACGGCACAGAGCAGCAGTTTACGGGCGGCAAGGCCAGTTACTACGCCTGGGTCGAATTCATTCCGGAAGACGAGGTCGAGATTTCCAGTTTCCCAGTGGCTCCGGGAGATGTGATTGAGGCGTATTCGTCGATGACGGAGAAGAGTGGCGTGGTTTATGGGAACTATTACATGGCCAACTACAACACGGGCAAAGCGGTTTCGACTTCGCTGAAGATTCCGCCGAATACCAAGTTTTCTGGTTTGAGCGCGGAGTGGATTGTGGAGCGGACGGAAGTGAATGGTTCGTTCAGCAATCCGCTGCCGTTCTATGCGTACACCTACATGGACAATGCGTTTGCCTGGCGGAATGGCTCGAGTACGGCGATCTCTTACTTGAGCAAGGCGAACCAGAACATCGAGATGTACCAAGGCAACACGGCGTTGTCGAAGGCGTATTCGCAGGATAGCGACTCGCTTTGGTTTGAGTGGCTTGCGTATTAGGAGCCAGGAAGTAGATGGATTGAAGGCCCGGAGAAGGAAACTTCTCCGGGCATTGTTTTTTTGCGTTCGAAAGAGCATCCCTCGGGGCCGAAGAGGCTGCTGAAAAGGGCCACTATTCAAGGCGAATCCTGGAAGAACATCATCAGGGGCTGAACAGGCTGCGGAAAAACTCGCAAAGGAGGCGAATTCGAGGAGAACGTCCTTCGGGGGCTGAAGCCCGAGGTCCCTTTCAAACGACTGAACGTACGGGCTGAGGCCGTACCTTTTAAAACAATGGCCTCAATTGAGTTTTTCCGCAGCTGTGCAGCCACTGTTGCAGAGCGGGTGGAATTTTCACTCGCGGGAACGGGATTTATACTTGGGGGAGACCCGTGAAGGGTTGAACGTCACTGTTCCCGAGATATTTCATGGGCTCGCAAAGGCTGATTTTTGAGTCTTTGGTTCGGTTGGAGTCCCGTTCGACTTTGGGATCTGTGCGGTTTTGCTGATTGAAGGGCTGCAATGGATACGGATCCAAACGAAATTAAGGCAGTTGACCCTATAGAGGCGGGCGCGCCTGGGGCGGATGAGCTGCCGGTGGCGAGCGTGGTGGTTGAGACGCGGCGCTCAGGGAGCGGGTTGGGGCTTTGGCTGCGGGATCTGCTGATTTCTGCGATCGCCTCGGTGCTGATTATTACGTTTCTATACCAACCGGTGCGGGTGGAAGGTACGAGCATGCTGCCGCGGCTGGAAGATCGTGACCGTCTCTTCATCAACAAGTTCGTTTACCATCTCTCGGCCATTGAGCGCGGAGACGTGGTGGTGTTTCATTATCCGCGCGACCCTGAGAAGAGCTACATCAAGCGGGTGATTGCGCTGCCCGGCGACCGGCTGCGCATCGACCGCGGGGTGGTGTGGCTGAACGGCGTGCCACAGACGGAAGGCTACGTTCCGGAGGAGTATCGCGACAGCCGCTCGATGGCGGAGATGGTGGTTCCGCGGGATGCGTATTTCATGATGGGCGATCACCGTTCGATTTCGTCAGACAGCCGGGAGTTTGGCCCGGTGGAGCGCGGGCTGGTTTATGGGAAGGCTGTGTTTGTGTATTGGCCGACGCGGGATGCGGGCGTGGTGCGGTAAGGCAGCTTTCAGCTACAAGCCGTCAGCTTTCAGCTTCGCGCCGTATTCGATCCAGATCTTCATCGTGAAATGGGCGTGAAAGCACAAATCTCCTGCAACCGAATAGCGAGCGTCTGCCCCACCGCAGGTGGTAGAATCGGATGAATCCACTCTCCGGAGCGGCAATGCAGGCAATCTTAGCGCTCGAAGACGGGCGCATCTTCCGCGGCCACGGCTACGGGCACCTGGGCGAATGCCAGGGTGAGGTCGTTTTCAATACTTCTCTTACCGGTTATCAGGAAATCGCCACCGATCCTTCCTATGCCGGACAGATTGTCGTTCTTACCAACCCGCAAATCGGGAATTACGGCACCAACCTGGCAGATAACGAGTCGGCCAAGCCCTATATCGAGGGCCTGATCGTGCGCGAGTTTTCAGCTATCAGCTCGAATTGGCGCTCGGAGCAGGTCACCGACGAGTACATGGAGCGGTACGCGGTTCCGGTGCTGGCGGAGATCGACACGCGCGCGCTGGTGCGGCATCTGCGCACGCATGGCGTGATGCGCGGCGTGATTTCTTCGACCGAGACGGACACCGACGTGCTGGTGGCGCGGGCGCGGGCGATCCGCAAAATGGATGGGACGGATCTGGCGAAGGTGGTTTCCACGAAGTCCGTGTATACGTTCGATGAATTCGATGGACGCAACCAGACCGATGATCCTTACCTGGCTCATGCCGTTGTCGAAGATTCGGAAGTGCGCAAGCACCATCATGTGGTGGCGTACGACTTCGGGATCAAGCACAACATTCTGCGCATGCTGACACGCGAGGGATGCCGGGTGACGGTGGTTCCCGCGGAGACGACGGCGGACGAGGTTCTCGGACTGAAACCGGATGGCGTGTTTCTGTCGAACGGGCCGGGCGATCCGGAGCCTGTGGACTACGCGGTGCAGGCGATTCGCGAAATGATGGGCCGCGTGCCGGTGTTCGGGATTTGCCTGGGGCATCAGTTGTGCGGGCTGGCGCTGGGCGGAAAGACCTACAAGCTGAAGTTTGGGCATCACGGCGGCAATCATCCTGTACGCAACAACACGACGGGCAAGGTGGAGATTACGGCGCATAACCACAACTTTGCCGTCGATCCCGACTCGATCAATGCGAATGAGGTGGAGCTGACGCACGTGGATCTGAATGACAACACGCTGGAAGGACTTCGGCACAAGACGCTACCGCTGTTCAGCGTGCAGTATCATCCGGAGGCTGCGCCGGGGCCGCACGATTCGCACTATTTGTTCCGCGACTTCAGGAAGATGATGGAGGAGTGGAAGGGATGACCGGCTTGTTGCGTGAAGATTTGTGTTGAGGCGGCGGGGCTTTTGGCTCCGCTGTTTTTTGGAGGGGCGGACCCAAATGACATGGATACCGTGTCGAATGGGTTGGTGCCTTGAAGGGGCACGACTTTAGTCGTGCCGATGTGACGCAAGAACACACCGCGGCTTTAGCCGCTGAGGGATGATTTGAAGCCAGCGCGAGAACACGCAACGAACAACGCGCAAACGTACTTCGTGACTTCGAAGACTTGGGAGAGCCGTTCGTTGTTTCGGGCTGAGCCCTGGGCGCGGTTGTTCTTTCAAAACCTCCTGGCGCATCGAGATAAATATCTGTTGCACGAATTTGTGCTGATGCCCGATCACTTTCATATTCTGATTACGCCTTCGGTTCCGCTGGAGCGCGCGATGCAGTTGATCAAAGGCGGATTCTCGTTCCGGGCGAAGAGGGAGCTTGGATCGAATGCCGAGGTTTGGCAGCGCGGATTTGCGGATCATCGCATCCGCGATGGGGAAGACTATGAGCGACATTTGTACTACATTCATTTGAATCCAGTTAAGAAGCATTTGTGTGCAAGACCTTCGGAGTATAGGTATTCGTCGGCGTATCCAGGGTGGAAGTTGGACCCCATCCCTCAGGGGCTGAAGCCCCTAGCCCCTCATGGCGGTGGTGACGGCACGGCTAAAGCCGTGCCCTTTCAAAGCGAAGATCGACGCGTCCTTCCGGGGCTAAAGCCCGAAGGGTTTATTGGCGATCATTGTGGCACGGCTGAAGCCGGGCCTTTTCAAAGCCGCGGGCTTGCAAAGCAAGGCCAAATCGAAAGACAGAAGGCAATTCAATAGATGCCACGCAGAAATGACATACAGAAGATTCTGGTGATCGGCTCGGGGCCGATTGTGATTGGGCAGTCGGCGGAGTT
>Ga0182030_10014476_pt1 | contig 15558 bp, 16 predicted proteins | sample 812S3MmetaG_FD_121299 | JGI IMG/M metagenome (GOLD analysis project Ga0182030, IMG submission 121299) | Permafrost microbial communities from Stordalen Mire, Sweden - 812S3M metaG (Illumina Assembly) | ecosystem: Environmental > Terrestrial > Soil > Wetlands > Permafrost | place: Sweden... | reverse complement strand
GCGCAAAGTCCAGGCCGGCAAGGACACCGACGCCCTGAGCCCCGAGGAACTGGCCGGCGCCCGCGAGCGCATGGCCCTGATGGGGATGGATGCCGGCCAGATCACCGACGAGGCCATCCAGGCCTTCATGGCCGAGGCCGCGCGGCGGTTCCTGGAGGACGCGCCGATGACCGCCGCCGCGGCCGCCACGGTGATCCTGGACGGGGTCAAGGCCGAGCGCTGGCGCATCCTGGTCGGCGACGACGCCCACAAGCTGGACGAGCGGGTGCGCCAGGCCCCCGAAAAAGCCTACGAACCGGAATTCTTCCAGGCCTTCGCCACCGAAGTCGGCTGGCGGCTCGGCGGCTGAGGCGAGAGATATCGAACCTTCGCCCCATGAAATGGTGAGAGGGCAGGGTGAGGGGTGGTTCCGCGATCCAGACTCTCTTTGAGGGCTTCTGTGCGTCGGCGCGACCCCTCACCCTGCCCTCTCACCGCATAGAGCGGGGCGAGGGTTCAACATGATGGGGTCGGGTCATGGGCGTTTCCACTTCAGCGCCGGCGTCGCGCGGCAAGCCACGCGCGGCTTTGCTTCTGATCGCCGTCCTCGCCCTCGCGGGTCCGGCCCTCCCGGCCATCGCCGATCCTGCCGCCGACGCGCGGGCCCTGTTCGCCGACTATGACCGGTTCCTCGAGGCGGCCGACCCGATCGATGCGGGGCAGCGCGGCGATCTGGACGCGGCGCGGCGGTGGCCGGACGATTCCCCCGCCGCGGTCGCCGATCGGCATCGCCAGCTCTTGGCCTTTCAAGCCCGGCTGAGCGCCCTCCCCGCCGCCGCCCTGACCGGCGAGGACGCCCTGAACCGCGACCTGCTCACGCGTCGGATCGCCATCGATCTGGAGGGCGACGCCTTCGACGAGGCGCGCATTCCCTTCACCAATGACGAGGGTTTCTTCCTGGATCCGTCCCAGGTCGCCGGAACCACCCGGCTTCGCAGCGCGGGCCAAGCCGAAGCCTATCTGGCGCGCATGGCCGCCCTGCCCGGCTACTACCAGACCGAGACCGCCAACATGCGCCGGGGCCTGGCCACCGGCTTCGTCCTGCCGCGGATCACCGCCCTCTCGGCGGCCAAGGCGACGCGGGCCCAGGCCGACCAGCCCGAGGCGCAAGACCCGCTGCTGCCGCCCCTGAACGACCTGCCCGCGAGCCTGCCGGCCGCCCAGCGCGCCGCGCTGAAGGCCCGGGCGGCGCAGATCGTCCACGACAGGGTCAAGCCGGCCGAGCGCGACCTGGCCGACTTCTTCGAGCGCGACTACCTGCCCAAGGCCCGCCAAAGCATCGGCGCCTCGGCCATGCCGGACGGCGCGGCCTACTACGCCTATCGGCTGCGCCGGGAGACCACCACCGACATGACCCCGGACCAGATCTTCGACCTGGGCCAGTCGGAGATCGCGCGCATCCGCGCGGCCATGGACGCGGTGATCGCCGAGACCGGCTTCAAGGGAAGCTTCAAGGACTTCCAGGCCTTCCTGCGCAGCGACCCCCGCTTCTATGTGACGACGCGCGAGGCCCTCTTGGAAAAGGCCAGCCGGCTGGCCAAGCGGGTCGACGACCAGCTGCCGGGCTATTTCGGCAAGCTGCCGCGGCTCTCCTACGGCGTGCGCGAGGTGCCCCGTCCGATCGAGGATGGCTACACCTCGGCGCGGTATTTCGAGGGCAGTCCCGAACAGGGCGTCGCCGGCGGGTTGATGATCAACACCTCGCACCTGGACCAGCGGCCGCTGTACGAGCTGCCGGCCCTGGTGGCGCACGAGGGCGCGCCGGGTCACCACATCCAGATCGCCCTGACCCAGGAGCAGAGCGGGGTCCCGCTGTTTCGCCGCCAGGCCGACGTCACCGCCTTCGTCGAGGGCTGGGGGCTCTACGCCGAGCAGCTGGCCGGCGAGATGGGTCTCTATTCGACGCCCTACGAGCGCTTCGGCCTGCTGTCGATGGAGATGTGGCGGGCCTGCCGCCTGGTGATCGACGTGGGCGTGCACACACGGGGCTGGACCCGCGACCAGGCGCTCGCCTGCCTGCGCGACAACAGCGCCCTGGCAGAGAAGAACATCCAGAACGAGGTCGACCGGTATATCGGCTGGCCGGGCCAGGCCACGGCCTACAAGGTCGGCGAGCTGACCATCCTTCGGCTGCGCCGCAAGGCCGAGGCCACGCTCGGACCCCGCTTCGACATCCGCCGGTTCCACGACGCGGTCCTGGACGACGGCGCCCTGCCGATGACGGTGCTGGAGCGCCGCATCGACGCCTGGATCGCGGCGGAACAGGCGGCGCCGGCGACACGGTGAGGCCGGCGCGGACGCCTCAGGATGAGGAGGAAGGTGTGGGCGTCAGCGCTTCGGCCCGTCCCCCGGCGCGGCGACCGACACCAGCTCCACCTGGAAGACCAGGGTGCTGTCCGGGGGGATATAGGACTTGCCGGCCGCGCCGTAGGCCAGATAGGCCGGGAGGTAGAGCATCCACACATCCCCCGGCCGCATCAGCTGCAGCGCCGCGATCCACCCGGGAATCAGCTTCTGCAGGGGAAAGACCTCGGTTCCGGCGCCGTTGTCGGGCGAGGAGCCGAACACCTTGCCGTCCGCGAAGCGCCCCACATAGCGCACGGTGATGTCGTCGCTGCGGCGCGGGCGCGGCCCGTCCGGGGGACCGCTCTTGATCACCTTGTACTGCAGGCCCGGCAGGACCACGACGCCCTGGGCCACGGCGTTCTGCTTCAGGAAGTCCTGCTCGGCGACGGTTCCCGCGCCGGGCGATGCAGCGGCGCCCGCCTGGGTGTTCGCCGCGGCGAGGGCGAAGAGGCCGGCCAGGGCCAAGGCGGCGCCCCTCATGCCCCGGCCCTCCGTTTGCGCGCGTCCGCCGCGACTTCGAGCATGTCGATTTCCCTGTTCTGGTTGTCGATCGTACAGTTGTCGCGGATCGAAAGCACATAGGCGGCCCCGGCGCGCGCCGCTATCGCATATCGCCGGGGACAGGCCATGGAATACGACTATGTCATCGTCGGAGCGGGATCGGCCGGCGCGGTGCTGGCGGCGCGGCTGTCGGCCGATCCGGCGACCCAGGTGGCCCTGATCGAGGCCGGCCCGGACTACGGTTCGGCCCAGACGCCCGAGGCCATGCGCAGCGCCAATCCCAACGCCATCATCGTCGGCGAGGCCTATGCCGACTACCGGTGGGACGCGCTGCAGTCCCGCCGCACCCGGGTCCAGGCGCAGCGCACCTATTGGCGCGGCCGAGGCGTGGGCGGCAGCTCCGCCATCAACGGGCAGATCGCTATCCGCGGCGCGCCCGAGGACTATGACGAATGGGCCGCGGCCGGGTGCCGGGGCTGGTCCTTCGCCGAGGTCCTGCCCGCCTTCCGTCGCCTGGAGAGCGACGGCCGCTTCGGCGACAGGGACTATCACGGCGACGCCGGTCCGATCCCGATCTATCGCGCGCCGGTCTCCAAGTGGGGCGCGGTGGACCAGGCCCTGGCCGAGGCGGCCCTGGACGCCGGCTATCCGTGGGAGCCGGACCACAACGCGCCGGGGACCACCGGGGTCTCGCCCTATGCCATCAACAACCGCGACGGGGTGCGGGTCAGCACGAACGACGCCTATCTCGAGCCCAGCCGCGGACGCAACAATCTGGCGGTCTTCGGCCAGGCGCATGTCGACAAGGTGCTGTTCGACCGGGACCGGGCCGTGGGTGTACGCCTGCGCCAGGGCGGCGTCTGGCGCGAGGTGCGCGGCGGGAGCGTCATCCTGTCGGCCGGCGCCGTGCATTCGCCGGCCATACTGATGCGTTCGGGCGTCGGTCCGGCCGCGCATCTGGCCGCGCTGGAGATCGCGGTCAAGGCCGCCCTGCCGGTGGGCGAGGCGTTCCAGGACCATCCGGCGATCTTCCTGCCGATCCAGCTGGAGCCCTTCGCCCAGCCGCCTACGGGCTTTCGCCAAACCAACGCCTGCGTCCGCTATTCATCGGGCCTGGCCGGCGCCGGGCCCAACGACATGATGATGGTGGCGATGAACCGCTTCGGCGACAGCCTCGGCCACCACGTCGCGGCGCCGACGGACGCGCCGGTGTTCGGCCTCCTGGGCGTCTGGGTCAACCAGTGCCTGTCGCGCGGGAGCGTGCGCCTGGCCTCGGCCGACCCCTTCGTCCAGCCGATCGTCGAGGAGAACATGTTGGACCATCCCTCCGACGTGGAGCGGATGCGCGACGGGCGACCCGGCGGGACCCGCGACCGTGGTGGACAGCGACTGCCGGGTGCTGGGCCTGGAGGGCCTGAGGGTGATCGACGCCTCGGTGATGCCCAGCGTCGTGCGGGCCAACACCCACCTGACCACGGTGATGATCACCGAGCACATGGCGCAGCGGTTGGCCGGCGCCCAAGACGAGGCTTCGCCGCGGGGTTCGACTGAACCGGTTCAGACCTTGGCGGCGACCACCTTGCCCGGCGCGTAGTTCTGGATCTCGCGCAGCTGCAGCACCTGTTCGCGCGGCAGCTGTTGGACCACCTCGCCGGTGCGCCAGTCGACGGTCTTGTAGACGAAGGTTCCCGCCGCCTTGTCTTCCTCGATCACCAGCCGCAGATCGGCCGGGTTGGTCACGCCGCTCTGGTCCTGGATCAGCTCGGTCGGGCTCGGCGCCGCCGTCGGCGTGCTGGAGGCCTGCTGACTCGGCGCTGGCGGGCTCGGCGCCTGGGCGCTGGCCGCCGGCGCCGCCCCGGAATCGGCCCCGACCGGGGATATGGGGGCGCTGTTGCTCATGGCGCGCCGCCCCGATGCAGGTCGTCCTTGGCTGGGCCGCGTGAGCCGGAGCGCGCGCCTGGCGAGAAGTCGAAATAGGACGGCGCGATCAGCGCGCCCATCTGGGTGTCGACGCCAAGCGACATGGAATTCTTCCCGTTATCGGGCGCCCGACGTCGTTTTGACAGCCGGGGAGCGACCTATCGAGACCGCCTTCGCCGCGCTGAACATTGGTCGAATAAGGTGACCGAAAGCTTACCGAACATGGTTAACGGCGACACAATTCAACATGATGGCAAGTGAAGGCGCGTCCTTCTATTGATGGACCTGGCTGTTGCTTCAGTCACTCTCGACAGGATGAATGATGTCATCGTTATATCGACATCGATCCGAAGCCGTGTTCCACAACAGTGAAGCAACTCATTATTCAACATATCACGAGAATTGGAGGAGGAACGGGTCAGAAACAGCCGTAGTTTTGACTGGACAGGCAGCTAGCGCGGCCGACCAACCCCGCTCCAAAGGCCATTCGAATTCGCGATATGCTTGTTTTATTCAAACCGCATCGCCTTGCGCGGAGGATTGCAGCTTCAACCTCCTGCGATTGTCGACTGATGATTCAATCTGCGGTCGGCGGGGCCGGTGCGTCCGATTTCGCGGCCCGTTCAACGGAATTGCACCCGCGCCTCGGCCCTGCGAGCGCCCAAGAACAGCGCGTCCGGCCGCCCGGCTCGCGGCCCCGCGGCCGAACGCCGCTTGCCAAGGGGCGGGTTATGCGCGGATGATGTCCAGATCTGGATCACGCCCTCACCAACCGAGGGCCGAGGCGGCAAGCCCGTGGTCCAACCAGGGAGAGACCTCATGTCGGCCGCTAAGCCCCTCGCCAACTCGAAACCCGCCCACGCCGCGGTGCGGCTTCCCCGCGAAGTCGTCATGACGCTTGTGATCGCTGTCGGACTGTTCGCGGCGGCGCTGGCGGGACGATGGGTGGCCGACACGCTGCAGGCGACCACGCCCTGGGCCTACACCCTGTCCTATGGCGGCCCGATCGTGATTCTGCTCGCCGTGCTACGGCTGTTCGGAAGCCGCTTCTAGAGCCCTTTAGCTTTAGATGGACTCGTTTGAAGCGTTGAAAAGGGCTCTGCCACGTTGAATCTAGAGCATGACGACCGATTCAACCGGCTTCCACTTACAGCCGTCATGCTCTAGCCGGTGGTGCGGGCGCGGCCGCGCCGTCATCCCTGGGGCTGGCGATGGACGATCCGCACGACCTGCAACGCTTCGTCGACGCCCAGGCTCCCGTCATCCAGCAGGTGCTGGCCGAGTTGCGCCGCGGTCGCAAGACCAGCCACTGGATGTGGTTCATCTTTCCCCAGATCGCGGGCCTCGGCCAGAGCGCAATGGCCCGGACCTATGCGATCCACTCGCTGGACGAGGCGCGCGCCTATCTCGCCCACCCGGTGCTGGGTCCGCGGCTGCGGGACTGCACGCGGCTGGTGAATGCGGCGCAAGACGCGTCGATCGCCCAGATCTTCGGCTCGCCCGACGACATGAAGCTCCACGCCAGCATGACCCTGTTCGCCCTGGCCGACGATGAAGCTGGCGAATTCCGCGAGACGCTCAGGCGGCGCTTTGGCGGAACGCCGCACGCCGCAACGCTGGACCTCGCGAAACCCTAACCGGGATCAGCGCGGGTGCGTCCGGTACCAGTAGCGGTGGTAGGGATAGGGCCGATAGATCCAGTGATTGCCGTACCAGATCCAAGGGTCGTACCAGGGCGGCGCGGCGTAGACGACCCCGCCGTAGAAGGGGCCCGCATAGAACGGACCGCCCCCTGGCCTCAGCCCGTAGCCCGGCGGGCAGTTCGGATTGTTGCTCGCCGAGTTTCCGATCGCGCCGCCGGCGACCGCGCCCAGCGCGCCCCCCGCGACGATCCCGGCGCCCCGGTCGTAGCGCCCTGCAAGGCCCGACCCGATGATCGCGCCGAGCACGCCGCCGATCACGGCGCCGGCGGCGGTGTTGTTCTCACGCTGGGCGATGCAGTTCTGCGCCGCCCAGCGCTCGGCCTGGTAGCTGTAGCGCTGGTCATCCTCGCGCGCCTGGGGCGAGGTTTCGTCCTGGTCGTCGCCGGGCTGGTAGCCTGGCGGCGGCGGGACGTTGTAGCGAGGCTGGTCCGCGCCGGACGCCGCGCCGTCGGGGCTCGCCGGCTGGGCCAGGGCCGACCCGCCCCCCGACAGCGTCAGGGCGGCGATGGCGAGGGCCGTGGCCGTTTTTCGAAACGTGTCGCGCTGCATCTCGGTCTCCTCTTGCTCGGGTTTCACGGCCCCCCGCGCCCCTGCCGATCCCGCGCCGCGCGGACGAACCGGCGCTGACCGACCTGCCCAATCCCATGAGCCGCGATCGCGGCGGCGTCGTTGCGCCAGATCAACCGCTCCGTGCGACGCCCGCCGCCGGCCCTACGGACAGGCCAGATGAAGGGTGTCGCCCTCCGCCCAGGTCGCGGACCTGTCGGCGGGCTTGGCCGCGCCGCTGCAGGTCCAATGCACTCGGCACAGTTTCGGCTGGGCCGGCCAGGGATCGGGCAGGGCGGTGAAGGCCACGGTGCAGGGCACCTCGCAGGATGGGCGATCCTGGCACTTCAGGCGGACCCAGTATTCAAAATGGGTCACCGCCGCGGTTCCCAGCACGCCGAATTCCGCGGCGTTGGCCGGGATGGCCACCGTCGACGCGGGGCCCGGCGCGAGCGCCAGGGCCGCGGCCGCGGCCGCGGCCGCGAATAGAGTGGGGATCATCGAAGCGCTCCGCTCGGCGAGATCGCCGAACCCTAGAGCAAGCGGGCGCAACGGCGTTGACCTCCATCAAGGCCGGCGCGCGCACCCTCGGCTTCGCCGGGGCTTCCACTTGAGATAACGACGATTCGGTCAGGCCGGCCCAAGCGGAGGCGTGAGACGAGTGAATATCCCCGCGCCTGACGCCCAAACGGGGTTGCCGCGGCGCTCGATCACGTCTATCAAAATGACCAAATAGTCACTTCGGGGCGGAAATGATCAAGATCGAGGACGTTTCGCACGTCGCCTTCCGCGCGCCGGACCTGGACCAGATGGCCCGCTTTCTCGCGGACTTCGGCCTCGTGGCGGCGCGGGACGGCGAGCGGCTCTATGCGCGCGGGCTGGGGCCGGCGCCCTATCTCCACATCACCGAGCAGGGCGAACCCGGCTTTGTCGCCCTGGGCCTGCGCGCCGCGTCCGTTGAGGATGTCGAGGCCCTGGGCCGCGCCGAGGGCGTCGCGCCGCACCGCCTGGCGCGGCCCGGCGGCGGCGTGGCGGTGACGCTCCGCGATCCGGACGGCTATGCGGTGGAAATCCTCGCCGGCCAGGCGCAGGCCCAGGCGCTGCCCCTGCCCTGCTCGGACGGCTGGAACGACGCCCGCGAGAAGGGCCGGCTCGGCAAGCCCAAACGGACCGGCCAGGCCGCCGCGCACGTGGTTCGCCTTGGCCACTGCGTGCTGGGCGTCTCCGACTTCCGGCGCTCGGAGCAATGGTACAAGGAGCGTTTCGGCTTCATCACTTCCGACGAGATCGCCGTTTCGCCGCAGATGTCGATCGGCGCCTTCCTGCGCTGCGACCGCGGCGCCGTTCCCACCGATCACCATACGCTCTTTCTGCTTCAGGCTCCTGGCGGCGCGAGTTTCCATCACGCGGCGTTCGAGGTGGTCGACCTGGACGATCTCCTGGCCGGCCATGTCCGGTTGAGCCAGTCCGGCTGGACGCCGGAATGGGGGGTGGGCCGCCACCTGCTGGGCAGCCAGGTGTTCGACTACTGGCGTGATCCCTGGGGCCATACCCTGGAGCACTGGACCGACGGCGACCTGCTCACCGCCGCCGACGGCTCGCGCACGGCCCCGCTCTCCGATCTCCTGGCGGTCCAGTGGGGCCCGGCCGCGCCATTCGCCGTCCCAGCGGAGGGGCCCGCATGAAGCTCGCGACCTTTTCCGCCGGCCAGGCGCCGGAGCTGGGCCTGGTGACGGAAGGCCGGATCGCGTCCCTCTCCCGCGCCGCGCCGGGTCTTGCGACCGATATGATCGACCTGATCGCCCGCTGGCCGCAACTCCAGGCCGAGGTTCGGCGGATCGCCGACGCAGGCGCGGCCGACATGTTCGATCTGGCCCAGGTCCGCCTGCTCGCCCCCATCCGGCGTCCGGGAAAGATCATGGCGATCGGCCTGAACTACGCCGACCACATCGCCGAGAGCAAACTGGGGACGCCGGAGCATCAGATCTGGTTTTCAAAGGCGGCGACGGCGACGAACGGGCCTTTCGGAGATCTCGAGATCCCGCGGGTCTCGCAGACCGTGGACTACGAGGCCGAACTGGTCGCCGTCGTCGGGCGCGGCGGGCGGCATATCGGACGCGAGGACGCGCCGGCCGCTCTGTTCGGCTTCTGCGTCGGCAACGACGTCACCGAACGGGCGTGGCAGCACCAGACCTCGCAGTGGGTCCTGGGCAAATCGTTCGACACCCATGCGCCGTTCGGCCCCTGGATCACCACCCTCGACGAGGCGCCCGACCCGCACGGCCGGGACATTCGCTGCCTGGTGAACGGCGAGGTTCGCCAGAGCTCCAACACCGCTCACCTGGTCTTCGACGTCTGGGCCCAGGTCGAGCATCTGTCCCAGGCCATGACCCTGGAGCCCGGCGACGTCATCTACACCGGAACCCCGGGGGGCGTCGGCGCGGCGATGAACCCGCGGCGGTTCCTGCAGCCGGGGGATGTGGTGCGTGTGGAGATCGAGGGCCTTGGCGCGATCGAGAACCGCTGCGCCGCCGAGATCGCCCGGTGACCGCGGGCCTCGACTGCGAGGTCCTGGTCGTCGGCCTGGGGCCCGTGGGCGCCGCCCTGGCCGCCCTCTTGAGCGACGTCGGCGTCGAGGTGATCGCCATCGACAAATCGGCGGAGGTCTACCCTCTGCCCCGCGCCGCGCACTTCGACCATGAGGTCATGCGCATCTTCCAACAGCTGGGAATCGCCGACGAAGTGCTGCGCCACGCCAGGCCGGCCAAGGGCTACGAGTTCCGCAGCCCGGACGGCGAGGTGCTCCTCAGCTTCGGCGCCATGGATGCGCTGACCGCCTCCGGCTGGGCCAGCGGCTATATGTTCAACCAGCCCGGCCTGGAACACGCCCTGCGCGAGAAGCTGCGGCGATCCACGACGACGCGCGTGCTGCTGGGCGCCGAGTTCGAGCGGCTGAGCGCCGGGCCGGACGGCGTCGTCGCCCAGATCGCCGGACCGGAGGGACCGCTGCAGGTGCGCGCCCGCTACGTGGTCGGCTGCGACGGCGCCTGGAGTCCGGTGCGCGAGGCGATCGGCGCGGCTCTGGAGGACCTGCAGTTCGACGAACCCTGGCTGGTGATCGACGCCATACCCCAGCCCGGCGCCCGGCTGCCCGAGGTGAACCTGCAGATCTGCGATCCCGCCCGTCCGACCACCTGCGTCTTGATGGGCCCCGGCCGGCATCGCTGGGAATTCATGCTGCTGCCCGGCGAAACGCCGGAGGCGGTCCTGGACGACGGCTTCATCGCCCGTCTGCTCGGCCCCTGGAATGTCGATGTCGCGATCGAGCGCAAGGCCGTCTACCGCTTCCACGGGCTGGTCGCCGATCGCTGGCGCGCCGGCTGCGTGCTGATCGCCGGCGACGCCGCGCACCAGACGCCGCCCTTCGCGGGGCAGGGAATGTGCGCCGGCCTGCGCGACGCCGCGAACCTCGCCTGGAAACTGGCCGCCGTGCTTCGCGGACGCGCCGGCGAGGCCCTGCTGGACACCTATCAGCGCGAGCGCGACCCGAACGTCCGCGCCTACATCGCCCTGGCCATCGAGATGGGCCGCGTCGTCTGCACGCTGGACCCAGTGATGGCCCGCGCCCGCGACGAGCACATGCTGGCCGCCCGCAAGGCCGGCGCCGCGCCCATCCCGCCGGCCGCCCCGCCGCCACTCAGCGGCCCAGGCGTGCTGCCCGGAACGCCGGGGGCGGGGACGCTGTTTCCTCAGCCCGTCGTCTCCGACAACGGCCAGGCCCTGCGCCTGGACGACGCGCTCGGCCCCGGGGCCTGGCTGATCGCCGCATCGCCGGGCGCCGGGACGGCGGAGGTCTCCGCGATCGCCTTGCGGGACCCGCGCGCCGCGCCCTTCCGCGAGCAGCTCTCGGGCTGGCTCTCGTCTCACGCGGTCGAGGCCGTGCTCGTGCGCCCCGACCGGTACATCTTCGGCTCGGGCGCCCCCCGCGCGCTGACCGCGGCCTGGTCGAAGGCCCTCGGCGCCTCGGCCCGCCCAGCGCAAAGGGCGTCCGCATGAGCGTCGAGGGCCGCGGCGAGCCGGTCGGCGAGGCGCTGGTCCGCGCCGGCCAGACTCTGTTCTCCGAACACGCCGTCGACGCCGTGGCCATCGACGACATCGTGCGCGAGGCGGGCGTCGCCAAGGGCAGCTTCTACAAGCATTTCCCCGACAAGGAGGCGCTGCTCACCGCGGTGGCGCGGCGGATCCGCCACCGCATCGAGGGCGAAGTCACCGCCGCCAACGCGCAAGAGACCGATCCGGCGCGGCGGGTGGCCCGGGCGATCTGCGTCTATCTGCGGTTCGTCGCCGACGAGCCCGAGCAGGGCGGGGTCCTGGTCCGCAATGACCGCAGCGGCCAGACCCTGCCGTCGATGAAACTGAACAAGGGCACCGTCGACGACGTCAGGGCCGGGCTGGCGCAAGGGCGTTTCAACGTGCCCACGGTCGAGGCGGGCGCCCTCTTCATCCTCGGGGTCGGCCATGCGGGGCTGGCGCGCTTCAGCGGCGATCGCGAGGCCGTCGCCAACATCTGGATCGCCCAGCAGCTCTGCCAGCTGATGCTGCGCGGCCTTGGCGTCGCCCCGGCCGAAGCCGAGCTGATCGCCGCCCAGGCGGCGGAAGACATTCTGCGCCGGCCGCGCGCGTCGGCGGACGAGGCCTAGGCGAAGGCGATGGCCAGGCCCCCCACCATCGACGTGCACGCCCACTTCCTTCCCCCCGCCTATCGGGAGGCGCTGAGGGGCGCCGGGCTGAAGACCGTCGACGGGGGCATGCCGGTCCCAGACTGGACGCCCGAAAGGGCCCTGGCGATCATGGACGAGGTCGGGATCGCCGGCGCGGTCCTGTCGGTGTCCTCGCCGCACGTCAGCTTCGTCGATCCGGCCTCCGCCGCGACGCTCTGCCGGTCGATCAACGACTATGCCGCCGAGATCCGGCGGCGCCATCCCGAACGGTTCGGGGCCTATGCGATCCTCCCGCTGCCGGACGTGGCGGCCAGCCTGGCGGAGCTCGAGCGGGCGCTGGACCAGCTCGAACTGGATGGCGTGGCCCTGCCGACGCACGCCGCGGGCCGCTACCTCGGCGATGCGGCGCTGGCCCCCTTGCTCGCGCTTCTGGACGAGCGCCGGGCGACGGTGTTCATCCATCCGACGTCGCCCTGCTGTTTCGAGGCGTTCGGGCTCGAACTTCCCGCGCCGATGATCGAGTTTCCGTTCGACACCACCCGCACGGCGGCCAGCCTGCTCTATTCGGGGGCCCTGGCGCGCCATCCCCACATCCGCTTCATCCTGCCCCACGGCGGCGGGACCCTGCCCTTCCTCGCGCCGCGCATGGCGGCCATCGGATCGATTCCGGTCCTGGGCGCCCGCGCCGTCGCGCCGCATGAAGCCATGCAGGCCTTCGCGCGGTTCTTCTACGACACCGCGCTCTGCGTGACGCCCCCGCAGATCGAGGCCTTGCGCGCCATGGCGCCGATATCCCAGCTGCTTTACGGCACCGACTTCCCCTTCGCCAACGAGGATCGGCTGCGCGGGGCGGAGACCGCCTTTTCGGCGCTGCGCCTCACGCCCGAGGAACAGGCGATGGTCCGCCACCACAATGCGGCCGGACTCTTCACGGCCTTCGCCAGCCGCTGCGGCGGCGCCGACGCGCATCCAGCACATGGGACCCCTTCATGACCGACGCCTCTCCCGCGGAGCGCAACGCCTTCGTTCCCCACGCCTACCGCGAACAGAGCATCGATCTGGGCGAGGTCGCGATGAACTACGCCGTCGCCGGCTCGCCGGATAAGCCCGCCCTGCTCCTGATCCCGGGCCAGACCGAATCCTGGTGGGGTTTCGAAAAGGCGATGGCCGTGCTGGAAAAGGATTTCCACGTCCACGCCGTCGACCTCCGCGGGCAGGGCCGCAGCACCTGGACGCCCCGCCGCTACACCCTGGACAACATGGGCGGCGATCTGGTCCGGTTCATCGCCCTGGCGATCAGACGGCCGGTGGTGGTCAGCGGCAACTCATCGGGCGGCGTCCTCGCCGCCTGGCTGGCGGCCTTCGCCATGCCCGGCCAGGTCAGGGGCGCGCATTGCGAAGACCCGCCACTGTTCAGCTCCGAAACCACGCCCCTTTATGGACACTCCATCCGCCAGTCCGCCGGCCCCATCTTCGAGGGCTTCAGCCAATATCTCGGCGATCAATGGAGCATCGGCGACTGGGCGGGCCTGCACAGGGCCCGCGCCACGGACCCGAACCCCCTCTTGCGCATGCTGCCCTCGCCCGAGCAGCCGCCGCAGAATCTGAAGGAATATGACCCGGAGTGGGCGCGCGCCTTCTGGGAGGGGACGGTGGCGAAAAGCTGCCCGCACGAGCGGATGCTCGCCCAGGCCAAGGCGCCGATCCTGCTGACCCATCACTTCCGCGTCATCGAGCCGACGACGGGCATGCTGCTGGGCGCGCTCTCGGATCTGCAGGCCGCCAAGGCCCGCGCGCTGGTCGCCGCCGCCGGTCAGCCCTTCGACTATGTCGATGCGCCGGACGCCGCGCACAGCATGCATGCGGCCGACCCGCCGCGTTTCGCGACCCTGCTCTCGACATGGGCCCATGGACTGGCGGCGTGACGCGCGTCGCCACCCCAGGTGGCGTCGGCTCGCCGATCGGCCTAGAATCAGACGGTGACCCTGCATAGGGTGCGACAAAACCCCTCGCCGCGCCTCGATATCTGAACCCATGCGCGTTCACGCCGGGAGGTCTGATCATGTCGATTTGGGACTGGCTGCTGAACCCCGCCGGCCTGACCGCCCACGGATTTTGTTTGAGCTGGGCGCCGGGTCTCGTCGGTCTTCACGCCGGGTCGGACGCGGTTGTCGGACTGGCCTACTTCTCCATACCCCTGGCGCTCGGGTCGTTCGCCAGGCAGCGGAAGGACCTGCGCTACGGTTGGGTGCTCTATCTCTTCGTGGCCTTCATCCTGGCCTGCGGAACGACCCATCTGATGTCGATCCTCACGCTTTGGGTGCCGGCCTACGGCGTCGAAGGGCTGATCAAGCTGATCACCGCGCTGCTATCGATCGGCACCGCCGTGATCCTCTGGCCGCTCATCCCCAAGCTCGTCGCTCTACCGTCTCCGTCTCAATTGGAACATCTCAACGCGGAACTCTCGGCCACGCTCGCCGACCGGGAGCGCACGGCGCTCTTGCTGGGCGAGAGCGAGGCGAAGGTCCGCGCGGCCAATTTCGAACTGAAACGGCAGGTGACGGACCAGACCTCGGAGCTCATGGCGGCGAACGCCCAACTTACCGAAGCGCTCGCGCAGCGAACCAGCGCCCTTCGAGCCCTCGCCCAGAGCGAAGAGGAATTTCGCGCCAGTTTCGAGGCCGCCGCCGTCGGCAAGGTGCAGATTGAACCCGTGACGGCGCGCATTCTTCGGGCCAATCCCGCGTTCGCCCACATGCTGGGCTGCGAACCCGAAGACCTTGTGGGCGGTGTCGCTTGGGAGCTCACCTGGCCGGAGGACCGCGACGACGATCAGGCCGAGTATGCGCGGCTCATCTCCGGCGGGGTCGCCGTCTATGTCCGCGAAATGCGCTACGTCCGCCGAAACGGCGAGCCGGTCTGGGCGCGCATTTCAGGAACCCTCGTCCGGTCCGCAGAGACCGGGGAGCCCGAGCTGCTGGTCGCTGTGATCGAAGACATCGACGAGCGGCACAAGGCGCAGTTGGCGCTGCGCGAGGCGAAAGTCGAACTTGAGGCTGTCGTCGCCGAGCGCACCGCGGCCCTTCGGCAGCGGGACATCCTGCTTCGCGAAGTCTATCACCGCGTCAAGAACAACCTGCAGCTCGTCGACAGCCTGCTCAAGATGCAGGCGGCGCAGCTGACGGATCCCGACGCCAGGACCGCGCTGCTCAACCTCCGCCACCGGGTCTACGCCCTGGGCCTTGTCCACCACCAACTGATGGACTCCGCCAATCTCCAGACCTTCGACATAGGACCGTTCCTCAAGGAGCTCTCCAGCAACATCGTCGAGGCCGGCGCTCAGCAGGGCGTCAGCTTGGCCGTGCAGGCCATCCCACTGGATGTGGGGTTGGATTTCGCCATTCCGCTCGGGTTGATCGTGGCGGAACTGGTGACCAACGCGCTCAGGCACGCATTTCCTGATGGCGCCGGACACATTTCAGTCATCCTCGAACCCGGGGACGATGGTATGGTCATGCTCGTCGTTTCCGACGATGGCCAGGGACGCCCTGGACTGGAGACTTCGTCTGACACATGGCGTGCGGGAATGGGGACCCAGATCATCGCCGCCCTGGTGGACCAACTTGAAGGGACGATGACCGTGAAACGGGAACAGGGAACACGGACTGAAGTGCGCGTGCCGGCGCCGGCCTTGTGATGATCGACCTGCAAAACCACGTATTGATCGTTGATGATGAGGTGCTGATCGCCCTGAACCTGCGCATGCAGATTGAGGAGCTTGG
>Ga0182030_10014474_pt1 | contig 15560 bp, 19 predicted proteins | sample 812S3MmetaG_FD_121299 | JGI IMG/M metagenome (GOLD analysis project Ga0182030, IMG submission 121299) | Permafrost microbial communities from Stordalen Mire, Sweden - 812S3M metaG (Illumina Assembly) | ecosystem: Environmental > Terrestrial > Soil > Wetlands > Permafrost | place: Sweden... | reverse complement strand
CTCTCCCACTCAGGCTTGCTTGTTGCTCCCCGCCTGGCGTATCATACCAGTCCCTCTGCCATAAAAATCAGTACCAGTAACCAAATGCTGATATCAAGACTCACGTATATATTCCATATCCCTTTCCTGTTTCCGTCCACTCACTCAGATCAGCATGAAATTCTCGCACAACCTCAAATCCCATTCTCAAGTACAAGTCCCTCGCTCCGGGAAACGCGGTCAAAAAAGTCGGAAGACCAGCAGCATCCGCAATTTCCAAACATCGCTGGGATAATCTAGTTCCTAGGCCCTTTCCCTGGTGCTTTGGATCTATTCCAAGTGATGATAATACTTCAGAAGAAATTAGTCGCGAATAGGAAGAACAATTATGGGGTCACAAACGGTAATGCTTCTTTCCCTTGATAGGCTCTGACAGTTTCCTCAGATTCGATTCCACAAAGCCAGCAAACTCAAAATTGAATCCAGGCGGGGGCTTGAGATGCTCTCGAATATTTTCCAGAGAAAGTTCGTTTTTATCGGCTTCCTCCCCTTCCTGTACATCAACGAGTGTCAGACACACCAGACCGAGGATTTCGTTAGATGAAGTATCCTGAATCTTGAATACTTGAGATTTGGGATCCTTGAACAGTTGTGATAAGCGTGCGGTGTATAAGACATTGAAGGGCTCGGGATTGGGCCAGTCTTTAAAGAAGAAAGCCATAACTAGTTCTGGGAGATAAGAGATGGAGTGGATTCTCGCAAGAATTTCGAGATCCGCTTCAACTGCTGGCAGGATTTGTGCGGAATCATAGTTCGTCATCTTGATTTCCGGGGGTTTAATGCTCAAAATATAGGTATACAATGAGGAACAACGATGTCAATAAACACACGTCCCCTCGGAGAACCAACTTCAAGGAATTTTGTGCACAAAAATGAGTTTGGAAATGCACGTATCTCGAGGATCATCAACGTGGCATATTCTCGAAGATGCTGACAACTCGGCATCATTTTGACCTACTAAAGTCTCCGCCTATCCGAAAGATATCAGTAGTGCTGACATCGCCGCTGACACAGCCTGTAACGACTTCCAGTCCGTGTTGAACCTTTACTTCACCGCTCAGAAGCTTATCTACACCTCCGCTCCCTTCCACTTCCACATCCGCATTCACACCCCTGTCCTCACGACCTCACGCCAGCTCCGGAGCGGACCAATCTACACCAACCTCCTCCGTGTCTACGGCTTTCGAGCACCCGCCTGAAACACCTCCGCCTCGCGCTTTGCCTGATTCCCCCCACAAAAAGAAGAAAAAAAAGAGAAAAGGAAAAGTATGTGCTTAGCTTCATAGAACCAGATTAAATACTTTGACTTATGTTAAAATCAAAGAGAATTAAATGAGGGAAAACAATTTCTGAATTGAAGAAAAGGAAAAGCCACTAGGTTTGATCCGATTACAAGAGGAGAAGATTCCTGTGGTGTAGAAGTTTCATCCATCTCCCATTCAGTAATTCTAAACCCCCTCCAAACAGAAGTGATGAGATTAAATATAATCTCACTACACGGTACATCGCCTGAAAATAAATCATTGCTTCGAGGGAGTGAAAGTTAAGGCGAGGAGAGGTGCAAAAAAACGGTGACTTAGGGGCATATTTTCTTCTTCCGGTCTGGACATGTTGGTGTAACATGACAAACGCCTGGGGCCCCGCTGCCACTTATAACTTATAATACACACCTTATAATTCAAAGCAACCAGACCTATTGGATACCAAGCCTCCCATCCCGGCCATCCCCATCCCCAGCCGTCAAACCCAAAAGAAATACTTTAGCCGACCCCCCTACCCCGCAACCCCACGTTCCACGCTTGACTCTCATGACCCGACTCAAGCTCGATAGACCAGAGCACACTCCGAATATTCCGACCTATCTTCCATATATTTCATTCCTAAGTCCTATCTCGCAATTCCTCACAATCTCCCAACTTGTATCTCACATGTGAGAACCTCAAAAATTCCAATACAACATGCCTCAACTGGAAGTTGCGACGCCCGCCATCCCGAAAACGTGCAAGGCGGGCTGTGTCGTTAATGCTGGTCCCGATTTCAACGTCGTTGTCGAGGATGTACCTGTGCCTGAGCCAGGTATAGGCACCCAGCCAGATAATGAAGTGGATCATGGCTAATAAGTACAGGGCCCGATGAAATCCTCTTAAAATTAAACGCCACAGGGGTATGCTACTCCGACTTGCATTACATGATGGAAGATCTTCCCATCCCGCGTATGTCCAGTTTTGGTGTGCGATCACCGGGGCACGAGGGCGCAGGCGTAGTTGTAAAAATAGGGGCGAATGTGAAGAATTGGAAAGTTGGAGATAGAGGGGGCGTGAAACCAATGTGGAATATTTGTTTGGATTGTGAGTGGTGCTGGGATGGTGTGCATGAGACGTATTGTAAGAATGGGATCAGTACGGGATTGATGAAGACTGGTGGGTTTCTTCCGCTTGGAGATTGGAATGGTGGTTGAAGGGCGATAGGAACTTATCAGCAGTATATCACGAGTCCGGCGAAGTATACTACGAGGATTCCGGATAGTGTGGATGATTTCACGGCGGCCCCAATCATGTGTAGTGGGTCGACCATTTATGCTAGTGTGCGTTTCTCGATCCAATACGTCCACTTTCCACTGACGAACTTTCTAGATCATGGAATCTCAACTAAAGGCAGGCGATTGGGCTGTTTTCCCTGGAGGCGGTGACGGGGTTGGCCATATAGGAGTGCAAATAGCTAAAGCCATGGGGTTCAGAGTGATAGCCATCGATGGAGGAGGAGATAAACGCAAACTCTGCGAAAAGTTGGGATGTGAAGCATTTGTGGATTTTACTACTGTGAAAAGTGTTGAGGAAGAGGTAATGAGAATTACCGGAATCGGAGCGCATGGTATCTTTGTTGCTGCTGGAAGTGCGGCGGCATACAGAAGTGCGCCACAGATGGTGAGAATTGGTGGAAGGGTTATGTGCATTGGATTGCGTGAGTTTAATGATATGTGGAAGGAGTGAGCTAATATTCTTATAGCACCGAACGGAAGCGCGTTTGTAGGAGCCGATCCGACATATTTCATTTTTAAGAATTTGCATGTGATTGGAACGGTGATTGGGTCTATGAAGGATACCGACAGGGCACTTGATTTTGCGGCAAGGGTAAGTTGTTGTGCGGGAATGGACGAGGCGTTGGCTGACTTGCTAGGGTTTACTGAAACCAATTTATGAAAAATTTCCTATCAGTCGACTTCCCGAGGCAGTTCAAAAATTGAGAGAGGGAAAAGTAGCAGGAAGATGCGTTGTAGATTTCAATTCTTAGGAAAGGGAAATTTCGCAGATATGATGACCTCCCTGTCCAAATCAATACTAATGCTCAGCCGTGATCAGTCGGACATCTTAATGCCTGATCCAGCCAAGTAAGTGGAATCACGAATCCAATATTATCTTTGCTTCTTCTAGAAAATGGTTCTTGAAATCTGCCTGCGTTTTCTGTGGCTTCCAACCAAGCTCGTGGCCAAGATCGGATTTGGTGCGAGAACTGTGAGAGTTAGCACAGGATTTGAATATACGAAGGTGCTGCTCACTTCGATGCAAAACTAAGTTCAGTAATTAACTGATCCCATCCCCATTTCTCTACCGCGGACGGGAGGTCAATAGATCGGACCTCATCTGTTGTTATCGCCTTTAGCTGGAATAGGGCGTCCGCAATTGCCTGCGCCAGCTCAAGCCATTGATACCTGCCAGTAGCAGAGAACAGAATTCCCTTTTCGCCACTTGGAAGTTCAACTCTAGCGATAATCTTACGTACCAGCAGGTCATACAGCTGGGCCAGGTCCGCAATATGAACATAATCCCACTCGGATTTTCCTCGGCCTATAACTTCCGACTGTCCGGCTCTGAGAGCAGCTCGAATCAAAGTCGGTACTTGAATGGACAGTTTATTGAAAAGACCAGTACCTACGCCATATATCGTAGGTGACATAATAATGTGGGTTTGAACTCCAACTCGAAGGCCAGTCTCCACAACGACTATAACAGTCGTCCTCTGAGGATAAATCTGGAGCGCTTCTCTTTTCTTCTCGTACGCATAGATGTTTTCCTTGTCCGAAAAATCGTGGTCCTCATGATATTTTCCCGTGATGGGTAGATCTCCCATATCGGATGTTCCGGATGTCTGAGACAATCAGACAGACGTAAGTCAAGAGGCGGGTCTTCTTACATGGATATAATGAACTTCATTTCCGGTCTTCGCCTTCCTATCACCTAGACCGGGAGCCAATGCCCGGGCTGATTCGGTGTGGAAACCGGATGCAGTATGAATGACAACCAAGGGGGAGAAAGTTCAGAAAGGGTAAGATAATCAAGGAATGGACCTCGTACTATCCTGTTCACTTACTGCTCTGCGCAATATGTCGCTATCATCTAGGCTATCGAACAGGATCACCTGAACGCCAAGAGCTTTCAGTGTCTGCGCCTTGTCTTTTCCCCTAAATATGACGGTGATGGATTGGCTTGGAATGGTTTTGCTCTCAAGGAGTGTCGAAAGAACTGTTCCGCCACTGGGGGAGAGGTTAGCGATCGTATAATGAATCAAATGCAACTCATTGACGGCCTGCCAGAACATGCTAGAGACTTACATATATCCAGTAGCACCCGTGATCAAAACTTTAGAAGCTGCCATTGAGTTCGCTTTTGAGTAGTATTGAAGATGTATTTTATGTGAGATGGCACGTTGAACTTTACTTCGAGGGCATTCAATGGGTCTTTATAAACCCCTTTAAGGTAGTTCGTGTTTGCAACTTTGCAAGAATTGTGCAATACGGTAACACAAGCTTGATAATCTGGAGCAATGCCAAGACCAATCATGTCAGAGTGCTATGTGGGGGAAGTAGTGAAAGCTGAACAAAACAGCAGATACGCTGATAAATTGAATGTATATTTCATGTACCAATATGCATTGTCAGCGAGTCTATGGGTTCAAATTTTACCTTAGCATATCTCATATTGTAGATGGCGTTAAGAAAGGTATGAATGTGTAAACGCCGACGGATGGATATTGCAGCAGACTTTGATGGGGCGGATGTAGAAGATTCATGTATAAGAGCAACTTTCTTTGAAATCGAGAACTCCCTCGATTCAATAGAGCCAATTCGAGATGCTAGAACTGAGAAGGCTGACCTTGGTTGTAAGGAGTAATCGGAGTTCCGAAAGGAGGAATCGGAGTGTACTGCTAGTATACTAGTAGCGCAGCCTCTCGATGTTTGCTCAGTTTGGCTCATCCGCGAACGACCCCAAGAAAAAAGTCGCGTTGAGATTCCTATCCACAGCAATCCACATCCAGCCCTCCCACAACCCCAACTATGGGTAAACGACAAGCTGCAGAAGCTCTTGAAGACATCGCAGGCACTGATTCTCCCGCATCCAAGAAATCCCGCGTCGAAAACTTCCACGAACTGCATAACGGCTCTGAACTCCCAGCGCGCACAAAACTCGAAGAAGCCGCCCCAATCCTCTCCGATGACGACGAAGAAGAGCCCGAAATCAAAGCTCCTCTACGACAAGATGCTCCATTAGAAGGCTATGATGATCTCTACCTCGACACCATCGACCGCAAAATCCTAGACTTCGATTTCGAGAAGCTGTGCTCGATTTCCCTCTCCAATATCAATGTCTACGCCTGCCTAGTCTGCGGTAAATACTTCCAAGGCCGCGGCCCCAAATCACACGCCTACTTCCATGCGCTGGAAATTGATCATCATGTTTATATCAATATGCAGACTCAGAAGGTGTACGTGCTGCCGGAAGGCTACGAGGTCAAGAATAAGAGTTTGGAGGATATTAAGTTCGTGAGCGATCCGACGTATAGCAAGGAGCAAGTTATAGCTTTGGATAGGAAGGAGGAGAAGGCTTGGACATTAGGAGGGAAGGAGTATACGCCTGGCTTTGTGGGGATGAATAATATTAAGGAGAATGATTATTTCAATGTTGTTATACAGGCCTTGTCGCATATCCCCCCTCTTCGCAACTTCCTCATGCTCGAGTCCTTCGACGGCAAACCGGAATTGGTAAAACGGCTATCTATCCTCGTACGCAAGATCTGGAATCCTCGGGCATTTAAATCGCATGTCTCACCTCACGAACTACTGCAGGAGATCTCTCTCAAATCGAATAAGAAGTTTACACTCACCAACCAATCCGATCCCGTCGACTTTCTCTCCTGGTTCTTAAACAATTTGCATTTAGCGCTTGGGGGCTCGAAGACAAAACCGGGGAGTAGCATGATACAGCAAGTCTTCCAGGGGAAACTGAAAGTGGAATCCCAGGCTATTACCGCAAAAGCAGACGCAGGCGATAGATTACGGTTCGAGGAAGCAGCAGAAGTGAAAGTGGACGTTAATAGATTCCTGATGTTAACGTTGGACCTACCCGCGGCGCCGCTGTTCCAGGATGAGTTGGAGAAGAATATCATCCCGCAAATACCTCTTACGAGTATTCTTGGGAAATACGATGGGTTGAGAGCACAGGAACATTTAAATACGAGGAAGCGGTATAGGTTACTACATCCGCTGCCGCCGTATCTACTATTTCACGTCAAGCGCTTCTCGAAGAATAAGTTTGTCTCGGAACGCAACCCAACCATCGTTACTTTCGATGCGAGGAATTTGGACATGGCGCCGTACGTAGAGCCGAATCCGAAGTATCATCCGGGTGGAGAACCCATCTGGTATGATCTGGTGGCGAACGTGGTGCATGAGGCGGTTAGGGGAAGGGAGGATAGTGTTGAGGGGGAGGAGGAGAAACATACGTGGAAGGTGCAGGTTAGGGATCGGAGTCGAGGGGAGTGGGTGCAGATTCAGGATTTGTTTGTTGAGAAGACGCAGAGAGAGTTGTTGTATCTTGGTGAGACGTATTTGCAGGTTTGGGAAAGGAGGAGAGAGGGGAAGAAGGTTAATGGCAAATGATCAGAAAAGTTAATAGAATGATCAGAGATGTAGTATATTGACGTGCGAAATGCACTCGGAGTGGATATGCCGCTAAAAGCACAATGATACCATGCTACCTCACTCCATGCAATGCTTTATAATTCATTCGTCGTCATCTGATGCTGCTACACCATTTGTTTTTGGGTTGTCTATCCTTGGTATCTCGAAGACAACGCCTCCGTTTTTGGCTTCGAGTTTCTTCCACCTTCCTAGGCGATGCTCCTTACCCACCGCAATTACAATGCACACACCGTCCTTGCCTCGGTCTCCTCGTTCGAACACAGAGATATCATTTATTACTCCCTTGACTACAGGGGCTGCCTCCTCAGCAGACCGAGCGTTTCCATCGACTTGGCCACTGATAGCGTTTGTTGCTACAATGCTGGAACCTCCCACAATTCCCACAGGCTCGATTTTCTTCTTATCATCGCTAACCCTCCAAGCTCTGACATGCCCATCCCAACTTCCACTCAAAATGACATCCGAGTAAGGAATCGTCGCAAGTGCAGTGATCCACCTCGGTTGAGGCTCTGGAATAATACTCTGATCTGGATGCTGCTCTGCTGAAGCCTCTTCAGCTGCCACAGGAGGGTCCATTCCGTGCGTAAGAGGTAAGGTGAAGATGGGCTTCTTCTTATGCATGATCCATAAACTCAAACTACCGTTGTCAGATCCCGTAATAAACATCTCCTCATCAATCATAGCCACACGGTCCATGCTCCCCTCATGAACTCTCGGACCCAATTTTTTTGATCCACCTCCACCTCGAAATACCAATTGGGTTTCCTCAACTACTTTCCATAATCTTGCGGTGCGATCTCGTGCTCCAACACTGATACAATGTTCCTGTGCTAAAGCAGCTACATCTACGACCTCATCTTGATGTCCAAATAAAGTCTCGACGTATGCTAATTCGTCTAAACTCCATATTTTGATTGTTCGATCCTTGGAAGCTGAGTATAATTGATTGGTACCTCGTCGAAATGCTAGCCCGGTAACAGCATCTCTATGCTGGTGGAAAACTCGTAAAGGCTTGAGGTTCTCAGCGTCCCAAACCACTATCCTCCTGTCTCTCCCTCCCGTAACCACGAATTTCCCATCCTGTGACGCAGCAACCGTTAAAATGCTGTCCACATGCCCTCGATACGAATTATCCTTCGCCTTCTTCTTGTCCCCCCTCACAAACGCAACCTGCACCGGTTTTTTCCTCGGCGGCGGAGGTAATTTCTTCATTTTCTTCTTCTTCTGCGGCCATTGATCCTCGCCAACTCCTGTATCCTCCACTTCACCAAACACAAATCCTTTGACACCGTATACGCCCACGGGGCGCAAGTAGCCACACTCGTAAACGTCTCCGTATTACACTTAAACCAGCTCTTCTCCGCATCCTCGAAACTCAATTCCGATGCCAACGCCCTGTACATACGCCCTTTTGACTCAGCGACATCCTCTTTCAAGCGTTCGGCGATGAGGTCCCGGTCGATTTCTTCAGCGTCGAAGCCCACTTCGTCGACTTCTTCGCGAATGTTTTCTAGATACCGCTCTGCAAGTCGGAGACGCCGTTCTGCTGCTGTTTCTTCGCCGTCTTCCCTTTCCGACCCAGATGTACTGGCAGCATCCCCCTCGTCTTGGAACACCGGCCTAGCTCCATCCTCACTGTCATCTTCACTCCCAGATATGGATTCATCTCGCTGTGGTTTCCGCGGGGTAGACTTCAAGGGTTTTGTAGTTGCAAATCTTTTTTTCGGGATTTCTGAGGATCCGGGGCGTTTTCGTTTTTTTTGAGATGAAGGGATGGTGAAGAAGGAGGACATTGTGGTTGATGGGAGTCCTGACCTGGGAAGGGAATCGAGACTTTGTCAAAATAATTTTTTTATGTCGACCAGAAATTTTAGACAGGGATCTGAACTAGCGTAGATTGATAGCACGTGATGTCCAATGCGGATAACATCTATTCTTCACATTCTCCCGGGGAATCAGCAAATTGAGTTCGCCCTGAAAATAAATAAAAAATCTGGGGTTGTCCTTTACAATTCCCAAAAATCGGTCTTTGAAAGTGAAGGTTCACAAGAATTTTTTACTTCGAGGAGCCCATAATTGCGCTAGTCTGTAAACAGTTTAGTACAGTTTTCCGGCGAGGCAGCGAGAGCTACACGCGTTGGAGCTTCGAACATCAAGAACTCCAGACTTCTACAGCTCGACTTCAACACCAAAATACCGTCATCATGTAAGTACCTCTTCCCATTAGCTATTTGACTGGACACTGATTCTCTCCCTCTTCTAGGGAAGTCTTACTTGGCCTCACTGGCAAGGATTTTACCATCATCGCCTGCTCCAAGGCCGCGATGAGAGGTGCAACTATTCTCAAGGCTTCAGATGACAAGACGAGGTCATTGAACAAACATACTCTGATGGCATTTTCTGGAGAAGCTGGAGACACAAGTAGGCGTCCATCTCCCCCCTCTCAAAGACCCTGCTGATCCCTCCAGTCCAATTTGCGGAATACATCCAAGCCAACGCCCAACTCTACTCCATGCGCAATAACATCGACCTCTCTCCCTCCGCCGTTGCCCATTTCGTCCGTGGTGAACTCGCTTCTTCGCTCCGCTCCCGCAAACCCTACAACGTCAACCTCCTCCTCGGCGGCGTCGACCCCATCACCGACAAGCCGTCCCTTTACTGGCTTGACTACCTAGCGTCGTTAGCCCCCTTACCATACGCTGCTCATGGCTACGCTCAATACTACTGCTTATCGATCCTTGATAAGCATCATCACCCAGATATCGATTTGGAGCAGGGAATGAAGGTTTTGAGAATGTGTACGGATGAGTTGAAGAGGAGATTGCCGATTGATTTCAAGGGGATGTTGGTTAAGGTCATTACGAAGGAGGGCATTAAGGAAGTGGAGTATAATGATGAGGCGAGGATTGCTTGTCCTTGATGAAGAGTGTTGGGACCGGAATGATGAAGGATATCATGGGTGTATTATAGTGGCATCAATGGCGATTTATGGCTTCCAAAAGAATGGTTACTTCACTGGTTCTTTGGCTTGCTTGTTGTGATCAGAGTATAATAATTGCTCGATTTTAAGGTGTTCCTGGAGTTGTGGAATTCCCTCCTGGCACTTTCTCCAGAGCCATACATGATGTGCTGTTCCGGGAACACCAAGTTTGGCCACTTCTCCCCTTCCTTTATCAGGGACATGGGGTTCTATGGGGTGATCAAGAGATGATAACTGCTCTGCCCATAAGAGACTTGTTTGATATATCCCCTTTGATACTCTCACAGTGGCCATGAAGGCATGCCGTACTGTCCATGGAATACCGATCTTTATCTTAATTTACTTCACCAGGACTATGGACCCCTATGGCGTGATCTAGAGAGAATAATCGTTCGAACCTCTTCTATCCTATTCCATCCTGAGGCGTCCATCGGGATGCAAGCCCCTTTAGTGCCTTCGCTAATGGGGTATAAGAGCCATGCCATAGTATCGTAGAAATACCAATTTTGACCACTTTCTAACCATATCTCAACATCACTGGGCTTTGAAAATAGTCTGTGGGACCACTGCGACGGCCTTGAGTGATTAGACAGAACCATCAGAAGTCTGCATGAGCTGCATTGTCCACCAGCAAAGTCCCCGGGAAGTCGCAGCGCACATTTTCCATTATATGGCCAGATAAAGCAGATTCATTTGGGCCCATGATAGTACCATGGCACTTTGATACTGTCGTGAAGGTTTTCTTTCCAAAATCAAGACTCTTTTCATTTCATTTTCGGTTTCAGTTTCATCTCATCTCAAGTTTTGATAGAGTTGCGGCAGCAGCCGCTTCCCCTAATTCCTTCGCCACCGGAAAACGCCCCAGATAGGATTCTCTTCTCCACGCTCCTCCTAAGAGACAGAGAAAAATAGAATTCCTTCCTTCTGCTTTGTACCACCTCAGGGTATATTGCATGAAGATATCTACCGCGATGTAGGATGTAGGAATATAGTGGCGGTGAACCCCAGGCGGAGTTTGACCTAATCAGATAACGCTAGTAGGCCGAAGCGAGAGTCGACAGAAAGGGTTTTTTGGCGCATGGCAAAAAAATCTACAACCTCCAAGCGATCTTCTTCTCCTCCAACTTCCTTCATCCCACAAAACCTTCCGCAGATACGAAAATCAACTCCTCCAGTAATATTTCCTTTGAAGATATTTTCTTTTGAGGATCTTCTATTGCGACGCATAGATACACGTCTCTCCTTTTAATACAGAGGTCGAAGACGTCACAGTCACCTTCTCTTCTTTTTTATCGTTTCACCGCGTTTCGGTGCATAGATTTCCAGCAAAGACCCTTTCAACACTCTCTTTAAGGTCCCACGATCTTTACAGAGAGCCAGAAGGACTCCTTCATCTCCTCAGCGAGACGAAACTAGTGTGCATCAATAAACATCAGCGAAAAGCAACGATCTCCTCGAACAATCCCCAGCCTTACGATACCCTAACAACTCCAACAACCCATAACATAAGATACATCATGGCGGATCAACTCAACATGGGTGGTCTTAACCTCAATGGTCCTAATGGCGAGCAACGTTCATACATCCCTCCTCACATGCGAGGCAAGGTCGGTGGACCTGCTGCTGTCAATGGTGGACCTCCTCCAGCAATGAACGGTGGCATCGGTGGTAGTGCATGGGCTGCTCCTAATGGATCGTAAGTTTATTCTCTTTCCAAGATCGACATTCTGGCCATCTCGCAGATCCTTTTACGCAAGGCTAACTCTTATCAGTGCCAACGGCTTCCCTACCGACGGTCCTCGACCTGGTGGAAACTGGGCTAGCGCTCCCGACTTCACACCTCGTGCTGGCGGTCCCCCAGCTGCTGCTGCGGGTGGTCGTCCAGGTTGGGACAATGTAACACCTGCTGGATTTAACAAGAACGCGTACGGGAACCCTGCCGCAGGTGGTGGTGGTCAAGTCTCAGCTCGTGGTGGTGGCGACGGACAATGGCGCGATGGCAAACACATTGCTGGACCCGCAAACCCCCGTGTTGAGCGTGAGCTCTTCGGTGTCCTCGATGACCCCAGCAAGCAACAAACCGGTATCAACTTCGAGAAGTACGATGATATTCCGGTTGAAGCCTCCGGTCACGACGTTCCGGAGCCAGTCCTAAAGTTCACCAACCCTCCTCTCGATGATCACTTGCTCAAGAACATCGAGCTCGCCCACTACAAGGTCCCAACCCCAGTCCAAAAATACTCCATCCCTATTGTCATGGGTGGTCGTGATTTGATGGCTTGTGCGCAAACCGGTTCGGGAAAGACTGGTGGCTTCTTGTTCCCAATCTTGTCCCAGGCTTTCATCAATGGCCCATCCCCGGCCCCTGCTGGCGCTGGAGGAAACTTTGGACGTCAACGCAAGGCTTATCCCACCTCGTTGATTCTTGCTCCCACCCGTGAGCTCGTTTCTCAAATTTATGAGGAATCCCGCAAATTCGCATACCGATCTTGGGTTAGACCTTGTGTTGTCTATGGTGGTGCAGATATTGGATCCCAGCTCCGTCAAATTGAGCGTGGATGTGATCTTCTCGTTGCTACCCCGGGTCGTCTTGTCGATTTGATTGAGCGTGGTCGCATTTCTTTGTGCAACATCAAGTACTTGGTTTTGGATGAGGCCGATCGCATGTTGGACATGGGTTTCGAACCTCAAATTCGACGTATTGTTGAGGGTGAGGACATGCCAGGCGTTCAAAACCGCCAAACTCTCATGTTCTCAGCCACCTTCCCCCGCGACATCCAAATGTTGGCTCGTGATTTCTTGAAGGACTATGTCTTCTTGTCCGTTGGACGTGTTGGTTCCACCTCCGAGAACATCACCCAAAAGGTCGAATACGTTGAGGACATGGATAAGCGATCTGTCTTGCTTGACATTCTCCACACACACGGTGCTGGTCTCACTCTCATCTTTGTGGAGACTAAGCGCATGGCTGACTCCTTGTCTGACTTCTTGATCAACCAAAACTTCCCTGCTACCTCTATTCATGGTGATCGTACTCAGCGTGAGCGTGAGCGTGCTCTTGAGATGTTCCGAAACGGTCGTTGCCCAATCCTCGTCGCCACTGCCGTTGCAGCTAGAGGTTTGGATATACCGAATGTCACGCACGTTGTCAACTATGATCTCCCTACTGACATTGATGACTACGTGCACCGAATCGGTCGTACAGGCCGTGCTGGTAACACTGGTATCTCCACTGCATTCTTCAACCGTGGCAACCGTGGTGTTGTTCGTGATCTCATCGACCTCTTGAAGGAGGCAAACCAAGAGGTTCCTGCTTTCCTCGAGAACATTGCTCGTGAGGGCGCTGGCTTTGGAGGTGGTGGACGCGGTGGTGGACGTTCTGGTGGCCGAGGCCGTGGAGGTGCTGCCAACCGTGATTTCCGAAAGTTTGGTGGTGGTGGTGGTGGTGGAGCTCCAGGATATGGTGGTGGGTTTGGTGGACCTCCTGCTCCGGCTTATGGCGGTGGATTCGGTGGGCCCCCACCTCCCGCCGCTTATGGTGGCGCTCCATCTTATGGTGGTGGCGGTGGTGGATACGGTGGTGGATCTTACGGAAACCCATCGGGAGGTGGCAGCGGCCAGTCCTGGTGGTAAATTGGTACTTTACGACGTCTCTTCCTTTCCGGCCCGATTTTGATAGATTTGGACGAGGCGTCAAACCGGTCAGCATTTGCTTTTGTGGTTACTGCCTTTCATTTCGATCTTCATACTTTCCGATCCGATAATTGCTTGCGTTTACTTTTATGATACTTGCGACTTTCAAACGGCGGCAGCTTACTCATGAACGAACTCGACTCTTGCCTCCTGCAAGGGACTTGGTTTCCCTCATGACGATTTTCTTCGACCATCGAATGCATACGAATAGATAGCGTTGTTTCTTCTGGCTGCCCGATTCGTCTCGATACCCATAGATGATACAAAGGGCTGCATGAGATGCCACGTGCGGCGTACTGGTCATGATGCTTTTACCTGGGACATAGTGGGAGAAAGCCTGGGTTTAATGAAGGCATTATGACTGTTATGCTCTCCGAACCTTTTCTGTTTTTAAACGTTCGAGGTCAAATTGCACAAGGAATAGAAGATCTTGCATGTTTTTTTGCGTTTTTCTTTAGCTAGACAAAAGTTGTGGGATGTTTCTCCGGATCTTGGAAGGGATCTTTGGGGGATATGCAACTGGCTTTAAGTTTGTTTTCCATCATTTGCGACTGGGCGTCTTCGACGCAGGCATGTCTCTCAATGGAGGAGGGCGATATGCTTGTTTTCACGCTGATGGCAACGGAAGTGCTCCAGTCCATTAGGCTGAGGCACATCTAGCGGAATGCTGCGACCGCGCATGGTGATGGAGATATGGGATGGTGCTGATACCGTATTCCAATGCAAAAAGTCTTTCCACAATACTGAATGCCAATTGATCATGATGTGATATTTAGCCCCAAGCCAGACAGACTGAAGCCATGAAGAGAAACAAATTTATTTCCTAAATCATGTATATCTCCGCTCATTTGAGTTGAGTGTATAGCAACTCAAATTGATACTTTCCTATGTGCGAAGGTGAGTCATGCCGCCGAAGTGGCTGCTGCAGCTGAGCGTGAGATGCCCAGTACCAAAGGCATAATAAGTATCAACGTTTCAAACACGAAAACAAAGACAATGAATTCGTATTCTGCTCTACGACAATTACATAGCCTTTTTCCTTCCAGCACCCTCTACAGATGGCCTCTCCACAATCACTTTAACCAATACTCACCGCCCTCCCCTTACCCTCTCTCCCACCATCTTTCTTCCTCCACATCACCATCAACCTCCTAACGCCCCTAGAAAGTATCGCCTTAATCAATACCCACACATCCCTAGTCCCCTCAAATGTAACCCGCCATACTATCCGCACCCGAGAAATCTTCGATCATTTAACCTTGTCATCCAAGATCTAGGACCGGATGAAAGCGTTTTACGAGAACGACGAAGTAGTGGATTAAGAGGGCGCGGTCTGGAGGATGAATGGATTGAAAGGTAGGTGGAGGTTGTGTCGAAATGAAGCTGGTATGTTTCCCCCCTCTCCTTTCCATTATCCCCACACCCCATCTCAAAAACTGCTACGCCCAACGACGAGCTCCGAAATTGTGTAGTTGAATTGATTCAGACACAAACAGGAGGTAGATTCGCCACCCACACCGACGGTCGCCGTCTCGCAGATCTAAACACCCAATCTGTAAATATATACCTGAATACCGTGCCCTCCTCCTCGGGGAGCGCAACACACGTCCTCGTGGCCCTCTCCCCCTCCGACCTCTCCGGCAAACACGACTTTAAGTTCGAGGAGCTAGGCAAAGCCCACCCAGTCCTCGGGACCGCTGCAGTATTCAGGGACTTTATATAGCATGATGGCTTGGAATTACTAGCCAGGGAGAAATATTTGTTAAGAACAGATGTGATGTGTGAGCGTGTTGGTCTGGAGTTGGATTTTGGGGAGGCGTATCAGGGGCGAGGTGATCAGGAGAGGGGGAGGAAGGCGTTGGATTTGGCGGT
>Ga0182030_10014473_pt1 | contig 15560 bp, 18 predicted proteins | sample 812S3MmetaG_FD_121299 | JGI IMG/M metagenome (GOLD analysis project Ga0182030, IMG submission 121299) | Permafrost microbial communities from Stordalen Mire, Sweden - 812S3M metaG (Illumina Assembly) | ecosystem: Environmental > Terrestrial > Soil > Wetlands > Permafrost | place: Sweden... | reverse complement strand
CCGTGGGTGAGCTACGAGCGCATCATCCCGCTGGGCGCCTGCGTCGAGGTCGACGTCGACTCCGAGAGCCCTGTTCCCGGCGTCCCCAACACGTGCAGCTCTCCGGTCCAGGCGAACGGCTACGGCGTCGTTTCAGGAGGCATCTTCCTCAAAGTGACGGTCGACCCGTGGCCGCGGTAGCTTCGGGGGGATGTCCGCGCCCCGCGCCCCGAACATGCCCCGCGAGCTTGCGAGCGGGTTGTCTGAGCTAGGCTCCCTTTCAGGGAGGCTGGCTTGAAGGTCGACGCCAGTCCGGTCGCGCTCGCGCGCCGCACGCTGCTCGAAGGAGTAGGGGAGGAGGTCGCCGCGAGCTTCCCCGGCATCACGCGCCTGGGGGGGCAGATCGTCGCGGCGCTCTACCTGGCGGAGGGCGCGAGGTCGATGGACGAGCTCTCGGCCGAGCTCGGACGCAGCAAGAGCAACATCTTCGCGAACCTGCGCGGGCTCGCCGCGGCGGGAATCGTCGAGCATCACCGCGAGGCCGGGGCCCGGCACGACCGCTATCGGCTGCGCGGGAAGTACCCCGACGTGGTCATCGGGGCGTACATCGCGAGGCTGCGGCGAGTCGTGTCGGACAAGCGGTCGCTGGTGAGGCGCTCGCGCGAGATCCTGGGCGACGCGCACGGCCCCGAAGCAATGGCGCTCCGCGCGAAGCTCGACGCGCTCGGTGGAACGTACGACCGCTTCGCGGAGCTCTTCGAGATGTTCCCGGCGATGGACGGGCCGCTCGACCTCGAGGCGGTGATCGACGGTCTGCCCCGCGTGGTGCTCGATGCGCTCGTCGCCGTGATGCGAAAAGCCGTGGGCTTCGTCAGCTCTCGCGGCAGGTGACGAGTCGACTTCCAGGAGCCCGAGGCGCGTGATCCACACGCCTCAGTTCGGGGCGGTGATCTCGACGCGGAGGAGCTTGCGCCCGATGAAGAGGTAGTCCCCGTGTCCGAGCTCGCGCTCGGCCTTGAGGCGGACGTACGTCCCGTTGCGGCTGTTCAAGTCGGTGAGCGTGAGCTTTCCGGCGGAGTCCTCGAGCTTGCAGTGCGACGCGCTCATGTAGAGGTCGCCCGGGAAGTTGAGGTCGCCTCCCTCGCGTCCAATCTGGAGCGCCTGACCGCGGGCGCACACGGCCATGCCGGGGGCACCGCCCTGGAGGATCTGGATGATCTTGAAGTGCGCGGGGTGCTTGGGCGACGAGTAGAAGTACGTCCCGTCGGGGGCCGGGCCGTCGTTCGACTTCGGCGGACCCTCGACGCGGAAGAGCTGCTCGCCGGCGAGGAAGTGGTCGCCGCCGTGGATGTCGACGGTGCCGCGGACGCGCCAGAAGACACCGTTGAGCGAGCCCTCGTCACGCACGACGAGCTTGCCGCCGCGATAGAAGAGGTTCGCGTGGCGCGGGGAGACGAAGGGATCGTCCGGGAAGACCAGCTGGCCGTTGCGCCCCACCACGTGCTGCTCGGCGTTCAGCTGGTAGCTGAGCCCCTCCACTCCCTCGCCGCGAATGAGAATGAGCTTGGCCTTCCCCGGCACCTGGAGCTGCCCGAAGTACTGTGTGCGCGCGTTCAGGGTCTCGGGGGGCACGGCCGCGCCGCAACGTCCGCAGAACTTGTGCCCCATGGGTACGGGCGTCGAACACGACTTGCAGACGTAATTCTTGGCCTGGTCCATCAGCTCCTCCAGAGACGGCTCATCACGCACCCGCTCGCCGACCGGCATGTGTGCCGAGACTTGGTCGTCGAACGCGCCGGACGACGATACCGCCGAATCGCCTCCCTGGGCACGAACTGCGCTGATCCCCAGCGAGGCCGGAGCGGCGGCGATCGCCATGCCCGACGGAGGCTTGCGGGGCTTGAGATCGCTGCCGAAGAGCGACGTGGGCGGCTCCGTCATGGACACGCGCGCCGGCGGGGCCACCGACAAGGGGGGCCCCAGGGTGAGCGACGAACCGCACGACTGGCAGGCCGCCGTCCCCATGGCACCGTACCAGTCGCAGCGTCCGCAGACGATGCCGAGCTCGAACTCCATGCGCTCCTCGCGCGAGCCTACCAGCTTTACCAGATGACGCTGAGCCGCTTCTTGTCGTCACCGATGCCGGCTCGGCCCTCGATGCGAAAGACGATGTGAAGGCACCCGGTGGTGTCGATCTGCCCGAAGTCGCGCGAGTCGACGTGGATGTGGCGATCGTCGCTGACGAGAAACCAGCGGCCCGACTCGACCAGGGCCTTGCTGGGCGGCTCGGGTGGATCGGCACGCAGGGCCCAGAAGTCGCGCTCGCCGAAGTCCTCGATCGAGCAGTGCAGGGTCACGTCCTGGTCGCTCTGCGGGTCGTGGAGGACGACCGTCGGCGTGTCGCAGGCGCGCGGGCTGGGCAGGCGTTTTCCGTCGAGGGTGACGACCTCGTTGCTGATCTCGACGTGCTCCCCGACCGTACCGATGGCGCGCGCGATGACGAAGCGCCCGGGAGCCTGTGGGTCCGGGCAGCGAAGCAGGTTGCCGCGGGTCACGGTGGTGTGACGCGACACGAGGACGACGTCGCCCGCGCTGAGGGCCGGCTCGATCGAGGCAGACTCCATCGGGTCATCGCCGGGGATCGTCCACACGTCGAAGACGAAGAGGTAGAGCAGGAGCGCCGCGCCCCCGAGGATGCCCGCCGCCCAGGCAACGAACTTCAGCCAGGTGCGCATGGTCCTCGAATGAGGCTAGTCGACCCTCGGGAGACTGTGGCGTGTGATCCACACGCCCTACGCGATGGGCAACTCGAAGCCCACCTCCGCGCCGCCGCCACCGGGCTCGACGTTCCTCGCGAAGGCCCTCCCGCCGTGCGCTTCGACGATGCGCCGGACGATGGCCAGGCCGAGACCGTACCCCGCCCCGACGGTGGGCCTCGCACGCGCGACGTCGCCGCGGACGAACGGCTCGAACGCCCGTTCCGCGAAGCCGGCGGGGAAGCCCGGTCCGCGGTCCCTCACCACGACGCGTAGCACCGCCTTGTCGCGAGCGACGGTCACCTCGAGGGGACGCTCGTCGGGGTGTCCGTGGGCGCGCGCGTTGATGAGCAAGTTGTGAACGGCGCGGCCGAGGAGCTTGCCGTCGAAGGGGATGGCGAGATCACGGACGTCGGCGGCGGCGTCGAGGAGGACCGCCGGCGGACCGGCTTCCTCGACGGTACGGGCGCGCAGCCACTCCACGAAGGGACGCGTCTCCTTGCGTACGTCGGCCAGACCGGTGCGCGTGACGTCGAGGAGATCCCCGAGGATGCCGTCGACGGCGAGGAGCTGCTTCTCGACGTCGTCGAGCGCGCTCGCCGGCGAGCGCTCCACCTGGGTGGGGGGCAAGCGGTCGCGGGCGATCTCGAGCGCCACGCGCGCGCGTCCGAGAGGCGACCGCAGCTCGTGACTGATCGCACCGAGCAGCTCCCTCTGGCCGCGCACCATCGCCTCGACCCGCTCGGCCATACGATTGAAGCTGACCGCGACCTCGCGCACCTCGAGCGCGACCCAGCGTCGAGCGCGACCGACATCGGCGCGAAAGGCGAGGTCACCTCCGCCGAAGCGGTCGGCGGCGTGCGCGAGCTGCTCGAGGGGTCGCGCGATGAGGTTTGCCACGCGCCCGGCCATGAGCGACAGGACGGTGAAGACGAGCACCAGCGCGAGCACCAGCCGCCACCACGGCCATGGGCCGGGGCGGGGGCCGAACTTCTCCATCTCGAGCGCGCCCACGAGCGTTCCGCCGCGCACGACGGGAATGAAGATGTGCTGCGGGTTCTCCGGCACGATGGAGACACCGCGTGCCGCCGCGCCGTGCACGCGCGGCGGAAGCTTGCGCGGATCGCGCACGAGGTGCACCTCGAAGCCGGTGACGTCGCGCACCTCGCCCACGTAGGCCCGCGTCGCCTCGGGCTCGTCCCAGGTCTCGGCCAGGCGGTTGCTGACGTTGTGCGCCATGATCTCGGCGCCCGTGATCGGGTCCGGGCGTGTGCCCATGACGACGAGCGTGCCGGTGAGGATGGCGAGCAGGATCGTGCCGAGAAACCACCAGAAGAGGCGGGACCGCAGCGTCCGCGGGCGGTGCATCCTCCCATCTTGGGCCGCTTGCCCTGCGCCGAGCACCCTCTTTACGTGCGCTTACGTCGCTCTGCCGACCGTCGCCCTAGGAGGGGCGCACGAGGACGTAGCCAACGCCGCGCACCGTACGGATACGTCTCGGCTCCCGGGCCTCGTCGCCGAGCTTGTGACGGAGGTGCGAGACGTGGACGTCGAGCGAGCGGTCGACGCTGGGGTCGTAGCGGCCACCCTTGGGGAGCACCACCCCCGCCAGCTCCTCGCGGGTGACGGTCTCCCCGGCGCGGCGCGCGAGCGCGACGAGCACGCGGAACTCGAACGACGTCAGCTGCAGCTCCTTGCCGCCCAGCGTGGCCTTGTGCGCCGGGACCTCCACGACGAGGTCTCCGACCTCCACGCGATCGCCGCTGCCCCCGTGCGCGAGGCCCGGGCGGGCGCGCCTCAGCACCGCCCGCATGCGCGCCAGGAGCTCGCGCGGGCTGAACGGCTTGGGGACGTAGTCATCGGCGCCGAGCTCCAGACCGACCACGCGATCCGTGTCCTCGCCGCGCGCCGTCAGCATCACGATGGGGACGTCGTGTCGCGCGCGAATGCGCCGGCAGACCTCGAAGCCGTCGATCCCCGGCAGCATCACGTCGAGGAGGACGATGTCGTAAGCCTCGACGCCGGCGGCGAGCCGGTCGATGGCCAGCGCACCATCCTCGACGTTGTCCACGGCGACGCCGTGCGTGGCGAGGTAGTCGGTCAGGAGGCGCGCGAGCTCCCGGTCGTCGTCCACGAGGAGGGCCCGCATCGCAGGTCACTCCACGCGGTCGGCGTTCGCCGCCGCGCGAAGGTAGTTCTGGGCGCGGAGCGCGAGCGGTCCGTCCGGGTGATCTCGCAGCCAGGCGCGGAAGGCCCGGGCGGACGCGCCGAAGTCCCCCCGGCGGTAGCTCGCTACCCCGCGCGCGTACTCCGCGGGATACGACGGGTCGATGGCCGCAAGGCGGGTGATGCGCTCCAGTCGCCACGACTCGGTCGCGACGCGCTCGGCCTCCGCGATGGCGGTGCAGGCGTTCGTGTCTCGCGCGCCGCGGCGGGCGGACTCGAGCGCTTCGCGCATGGCCTTGGGGGGACGAGGGTGCGACAGATAGAACGCATAGACGGCACGTTGCTCGTCGAGGGCGAGGGCCATCTCGGGCTGCCCCTCGAGGCCGAGGAGGGCGTTCCACATCTGCTTGAACATCGTGCGCAGCGCGTCGTCGTCGGGGGCCACGGAGTGGCCGTCGCACCAGCCCTCGATCGTCAGCGAGCGAACGAACGCGCCCGCCAGCGCTCTCAGCTCGGGCGACTGCTCGCCGGTGGCCTCGAAGCGGTGCATCTCGTCGAGGAACCCCTCGAGCTGGACGGCTCGGAGCTCCAGCAACGGCTCGATACCCCCGCCGACCGCGTCGACGAACGCCGCGTCGACGACGTGCCTCGCGTCGTAGATCGGCCGGCTGTCGACGTCCGTGGCCTCCAGCGTGTGGAAGTCGCGTAAGGTCGAGCCCAGCGCTCGTACCGGCCCCGGCAGGGGCTCTCGTCGGGCCCGCTCCGCCCGCGAGTGATCCGCAGCGGCGATGCGGGCGAGCTCGCTACGGTTCGCGACGGGCAGCGGCACCGACTCCGGGGCCGCTCGCCGGGGTAGGAGGAGGACTCCCAGCACGAAGGCGACACCGAGCGGAACGAGCGCCAGCGACATCGCGTCGCGGACCTCGCGACGACGGTTGAGATCGTCCACCGGTTCGGATGTTATCATCCAGTCGTTCAAAGGAGACACACCGTGGCCGAACTACGCCGCCATCAGCGCGCACCGCTCGACGTCGCCCTCGAGTTCGAGGCCAAGGGGTCGCCCGAGCGCGGCCCGGGTCGCTCGAAGGACGTCTCCGTCGGGGGGATGTTCATCCTGACGGCCACGCCGCTCCCGTTCGGGGCGGACCTGGTGGTGCACATCACGCTACCGGGCGAGAAGTCGCCGTTCGCTCTGCCCGGTGTCGTCCGCTGGTCGAAGAGCGGCGAGGGGATGGGTGTTCAGTTCGGGCTCCTCGGGGCGCGCGAGACGCACGCCATCACGGAGCTGACGAAGGAAGCTTGAGGTCCACCGGGATGGCGACGTTCCCCGCATGGGAGAAGCGCGCCTTGTAGATGGCCCCGGAGGCGCATGCATTCACGTCGGGTGCGACCGGCGGATCGAAGCGCGCGGAGGTGACCGCCCCGTCCGGGCCGACCCCGAGATGCACGGTGGTGCTCACCACCACGGTGACGTTGTCGGCGCGCGGACGCTCCGCTAGGCAAGCGCGGACCGCGGAAGCGATGACGGTCTCGGGATTCGCCTCGGCCGCTGCGACACTCCGCTGCGGGGGTGTCGCCGGGTGCGCCTCGTGCGCTGCGGCCACCGCGACCGGCGGCCTCACATCGCCCGGCTCGGCCTTCGGTGAAGGGGCGACGCCGACCGACGGAAGCCCCGCTCGGGCCTGAGCCGAGGCACCGAGCGGCACGGCCGCACGCAGCACCGCGGGATCGTGCGAGAGGGCGAGCGTCCCCTCGGGATCGCTCGTCGTGAACTCGGCATGGGCCGGCGCCGTCAACAGCGCGCCCAGGGTCGAACCGATGCGCGGCGCGTCGCCGAGCGAAACGACACCCTCGCTGAGGTCGACCACCACGTGCTCGCCGACGCGAGCGACGCGCAGATGGGTCCCGTGTACGGCGACGCGCGAGCGGCCCACATCCACAGCGAATGCCTCGCCGCTGGGCACGGGCACGACCTGCGCCTCCACGGCGCCTTCTTCGAGCGCGAGCACGAGCGCTCCGTCCACGTGCGTCACCGTCGCCTTCGACCCTCGCTCGAAGATCAGTGTCAGCTTGCCCTGCCGTTCGATCGTCGCCTGGGCTCCCCGCGCCTCGACGACATCCCCTGCATGAAGCGCCGCGCCGACACCGACGGCCTTTCCGTCGACCAGCAGCTGGCCCGTTCCTTCGACCGCCGTGACGCTTCCCGCGCCTTCGTCTCCCGTCGCCTCGACGGCATCGATCGAGCGCGTCTGGTGTGACGTCCCCACGACCAGCGCGACCGCTGCGGCCATGGCGAGACCGCCCGCCGCGACGGCCCAGCGTGCGCTCCGCCCCGACGTGAGCCGCGCGCTCTCGGCCCGCTGCTCGGTCGCGATGCGCCGGAACAGGCCGCGGTCGACCTCCGCCCAGTTGACGTCACGCGCTTCCGGCGTCCCCAGATCGGGACGCGATTCGCGCACCAGCTTGTCGAGCGAGTCGCTCATGAGTCTCCTCCCGCGTTGGGCACCCCGGAGAAGGAAAGCCTCATGGCCGCCAGCGACGGCTCGTCGCCGAGCATCTCTTCGAGCTCGCGGCGCGCGTAGAAGAGCCGGGTGCGCACCGTCAACACGGGCGCACCCACGATGCGCGCGATCTCGGCGGGGGCGATCCCTTCGAGCTCGTGCAAGACGAAGACGATGCGCTTCTTGTCGGCCAGCCTGGCGAGCAGGCGCCCGAAGGCACGCACACGTTCGCGGCGATCGGCGTCCTCGTCCGGCAAGATACCGCCGCTCCGCAGTGCCGGCTCGGGGGGCGGCTCGTCGGCGAAGACCGGGCGACTGCGTGCAGCCCGGCGATGCATGAGAACCACGTTCACCGTGACGCGGTGGAGCCAGGTGCTGAACTTCGACTGGCCGCGGAAGTCCTTCAGGCTCTTGTAGACCTGGACGAAGACCTCCTGGATGACGTCTTCGAGGTCACCCCGGGCGCCGAGCATGCGGTAGACGAGGCGCGCCACGTCGGTGCGGTGCCGCTCGTAGAGCTGTCGGAAGGCCGCGGTATCGCCGGCGGCCGCGCTCGCGATGAGGCGCTCCTCGTCCGGCATTCGCGGCTTTACCTCGCGGACGGTGCGCTCGCTACTCACGAGACCCGCCAGTGAAGGGACGAACGACGGATTGGCGAGCATGGCACCCACTGCTCTTGATAGGTGCACGACTACCGCAAGCATTCACAAGCATTCGACCCGCGGGGCCTCTCTCCGGGGCCCGAGACGCCGGATGTAGGCGCGAGTCGCCTCGGGTAGCTTCCGTCAGCGGGCTCGGTTCACCAGATCGCGCAGATCGACGGCAACCAGGACCACGACCGCGGCGCAGGCGAGAACGAGCATGGGCCGAGGGTGCCCCCAGCCGCGTGGCTGGCCCAGTTTTCGGCGGAAGAGCCGTGTGAATCACACGGCTCGAGCCCCCCGAGGCCGGCCTGGAGGTCGTCTAGAACAGCAGGCGAAGGTCGACCTTCTCCTGCTTCTTCTGCTCGAGGAGGTGATTGATCGCCTTGAGGATGCGCGTCTTCACCGGACCGCTGATCGATCCACCCGTGAGGGCAGCCTGCATGGCGCGATCGGTCACGGGACGGCCGCTCTTGGCCTTCCGCGTCTCCTTGGGGGCGTTCTCGCCGCCGTCGCCGGCCTTGGCGCGGCGCTTGTTCAGGCGGATGGCCCGATCCTCGGGCAGGAGGCGCTCGAGCCTCTGGGACGCGGCCATGATGCGGCGGACGTCGAGCTTCTTGGATGCGATGAACTGAGCGAACTTGGACTTGGTATCGGCCATGACTTCCTCGGGAAGCCCGCTGGAGCGGGGGGGGCGCGCAACCTAGCTCGCGTTGCCGGTCGAATCAACGTTGAGCAAACCTCCAGGCGACCCCAGGGTCCCGGGAATGGAGGGCACCATGGAAGCACGGTTCGAAGGAGGGTTGGCCGGGGTGGTCGTCGCGGAGACCCGTCTCAGCGACGTCGATGGGGAGGGAGGGCGCCTCGTCATCGCGGGGCACGACGTCGAGGAGATCGCCGGCGTGCGGACCTTCGAGGAGGTGGCGGGAATGCTCTGGGGAGCCGGCGCCGACGAGGTGCGGGCGCGCCTGGGAGACGGGCGGACCCGGGCGTTCGAGGTTCTCCCCCGGCTCGGCGACGCGCTGGCTCGCGAGTCCGGGATGGACGCGCTTCGAGCGGGTCTCGGGCACCTGACGGACTCGGGCCAGGCGCTCTCCGACGCGGCCAGCCTGACCGGCGCCACGGCCGTGCTGACGGCGGCATGGCTGCGCACCCGAGCAGGGGCCACGCCCCTGGCGCCCGACCCGAAGCGAGGTCACGCAGAGGACTTCCTCCGGATGGCCCTGGGCACGGACCCCAGCCCCGGCCGGGCACAGGCGCTCGACGCGTACCTGGTGACGGTCTCGGACCACGGCATGAACGCGTCCACCTTCGCCGCACGCGTCGTCGCCTCGACGGCGTCGGACATGGTGTCGGCTGTGGTGGCGGCGGTGGGAGCCCTCAAGGGACCCCTCCACGGTGGCGCCCCCGGGCCTGTCCTCGACATGCTGGATGCCATCGGTACGCCGGAGCGCGCCGGCGCGTGGATCGAGGGCGAGCTCGCCGCCGGTCGCCGCATCATGGGAATGGGTCACCGCGTCTACCGCGTGCGTGATCCGCGGGCCGCCGTCTTCGAGCGCATGATCGAGCGTCTCGCCCAGTCCGAGGCCAGCGAACGCCTGGCCCTCGCGCGCGCCGTCGAGCGGGCGGCGGAGGACGCGCTGCGCGCCCGTCACCCCGAGCGTCCCCTCCGCGCCAACGTCGAGTTCTTCACCGCGGTGCTCCTCGAAGCGCTGGGATTGCCCCGTGTCGCCTTCTCGCCGACGTTCGCCGTGGGCCGGGTCGCCGGATGGTGCGCGCACTTCCTCGAGCAGCGGGAGAACGGGCGACTCATCCGGCCGGCTTCGCGCTACGTCGGACCGGCGCCCGCACGGTAGGTCCCGCCCGCAGGAAGGACGTCGACGAGGCCGCCGTGTTGTGCCATTCCATGCGCGAACGAGACCGGAGAGCCCACCATGCCGCAGACCCTGCCCCCCATCTACGTCGTCTCTGCCGCGCGGACGCCCATCGGCGCCTTCCTCGGCTCGCTCTCGTCCGTCCGCGCACCGGACCTCGGGGCCATCGCGATGAAGGGAGCGCTCGCCCGCGCCAGGCTCGCGCCCGACGCCGTGCAGGAGGTCTTCATGGGCAACGTCCTCTCGGCGGGCATCGGTCAGGCCCCCGCGCGGCAGGCGGCCATCTACGCGGGCATCCCGAACACGGTGCCGGCGACCACGGTGAGCAAGGTGTGCGGCTCGGGCATGCAGGCGTTCATCTTCGGCGCGAAGACGATCGCCGTCGGCGACGCCGACCTCGTCATGGTGGGCGGCATGGAATCGATGTCCAACGTCCCCTATTACCTCGAGAAGGCGCGCTCCGGGTACCGCATGGGCGACGGCAAGATCGTCGACGGGATGATCTTCGACGGCCTCTGGGACCCGTACTCGAACGTCCACATGGGGACGTGCGGCGACAAGTGCGCCGCCGAGCACAAGTTCTCGCGCGAGCAGCAGGACGAGTTCTCCAAGGAGAGCTTCCGCCGCGCCCTCGCCGCCCAGAAGGAAGGGATGTTCGACGCGGAGATCGAGGCCGTGAGCGTTCCCCAGAGGAAGGGTGAGGCGCTCGCCGTGAAGGCCGACGAAGGGCCCACGAAGGGCGACCCGAGCAAGTTCGCGAGCCTGAAGCCTGCCTTCGCCAAGGACGGGACCATCACGGCGGCCAACGCTTCGTCCATCAACGACGGGGCGAGCGCCCTCGTGCTGGCCAGCGAGAAAGCCGTGAAGGAGCACAAGCTCGAGCCGCTGGGGCGCATCGTCGGTTACGGCGGCGCCGCGCAGGCGCCGGAGTGGTTCACGACCGCTCCTGCGAAGGCCATCGACGAGACGGTCGCGAAGCTCGGGCTGAAGAAGGACCAGATCGACCTCTACGAGATCAACGAGGCGTTCGCGGTGGTCACGCTGGCCTGCAACAAGCTCTGCGGACTCGACCCGCAGAAGGTCAACGTGCGCGGCGGCGCGGTCGCGCTCGGCCACCCCATCGGCGCCACCGGCGCGCGCATGCTGACGACGCTCCTCTACGCGATGAAGGATCGCGGAGCGAAGCGCGGTCTCGCCAGCCTGTGCATCGGTGGTGGCGAGGCGCTGGCCGTCGTCGTCGAGCGGTGATTCGACGTGAGCGTACGCCCGCGCGAGCTGTCGCGCTCGATCGCGTCCTTTCCGGCGCGGACGCCGACGCTTCCGCCGGCCACGCACACGAACAGCTACGCACTCGGCGCGCGCGATGTGGTGCTGGTGGAGCCTGCCACCCCTTACGATGACGAGCAGCGCGCGTGGATCGACTGGGCACGCGCGCTTCCGTCGTCGGGTCGCGTGCCGAAGGCCATCGTGGTCACGCACCACCACGTGGACCACGTGGGCGGCGTCGACGTGCTCTCGCGGGAGCTGGGACTCCCCGTGTGGGCGCACGCCGAGACGGCGTCGCGGATCGACACGCCCGTCGCGCGGATGCTCGCCGACGGGGACACGATCGACCTGGCAGGCCCCGTTCCCGAACGATGGCGCGTGCTGCACACCCCCGGGCACGCGCCGGGTCACGTGTGCCTGTACGACGAGGCGGAGGGAACGGTGGTCGTGGGGGACATGGTCGCGAGCGTGGGGACCATCCTCATCGCGCCGGGCGACGGGGACATGAAGGTGTACCTCGAGCAGCTCGAGCGGCTGGCCACCCTGGACGCCCGCCTCGCCCTCCCTGCGCACGGCGAGCCCGTCGACGCTCCGACGGCCCTCTTCCGCCGGTACGTGGCGCACCGGCTCATGCGCGAAGCGAAGGTGCTCGCTGCAGTCGTGCGAAGCGGCGCCGAGGGGGCGGCCGACGACGAGCTGCTCGCCGATGCTTACGACGACACCCCGGTCACGATCTGGCCCATCGCGCTTCTGAGCCTCCGGGCCCACCTGACGAAGCTCGTGGAGGAAGGGCGCGTCCGCACCGACTCTCGCGCGGGCGACCGACCGCGCTACATTGCGAGCCGATGAGTACGGACACCGAGTGGCAGCCGGCGTTTCTCGCCGTGAGCACGCTGCTCGGAGAACCGGCCGACGTCGCGGCCTCGGCGCTGGGAGACGCCGGGGCACGCGAGCTGGCAGGCTCACTCGGCTCGACGTCACGTCAAGTGCGCGCGGCCGCGGTGGCGCGCGTGGTCGCCAGCCTCCTCGCCGAGCTCGAGCGGGCGAGGCTCGCATGACGGCACCGCGCGCACGCATCATCCGGGGCGAGGCGGCCGACCGGGGTGTTCCGCTGCTCTCGCCGGGGCCCGGTGCAGGGCAGAGACGGCGCATCGCGCGTGAGGAGATCGAGGCGCGACTGACCGCCGAGCGCATCGTTCAGGAGGCGCACACCGAGGCCGAGGCCATCCTCGTTCGCGCGGCGGAGCAGGCCGCCGTGGCAGCCGAGACGGCCCTCCGCGAAGCCCGGGCCGAGGCCGACGCGAAGCTCACCGCTCAGTGGCTCGCCCTTCGCCAGGCCGAGTCGCGCCGCATGGGGGACGACGCGGGCCGCGTGCTGACCGTGGCGGTCGCGCTGGCGGAGCGCCTCGTGGGCGCGACGCTCGAGCTCGACCCGACGCGCATCACCACGCTGGCCAACGGGGTGCTCGCCGAGGCACGCGGCGCGCGACGCGCGGTCATCCATGCGCATCCGCTCGACGCGGAGGTCCTTCGTACGCACCTTACGGCGTCGAGCCTCGACGCTCAGTCCGTCGCGATCGAGAGCGACGAAAGCCTTGCGCGCGGGGCCCTCCGGCTCCACACCGACGTGGGAATCATCGATGCCCAGCTCACCTCACGACTCGACCGACTCGCCGACGCCCTCCGCGATGCCCTCCGCTGACGGCGCGCAGGCGACGACCTCGGCGCCGCTCGCGTGGAGGACGAACGCGGGGCTCTTTCTGGCCACGGTCGGGAGCTGCTTCGTCACGTGGCTGAGCGTCGAGGGCTTCTTCGACAAGCCGTCGCGTACCGGCGCCATGCACGCGCTCGAGTACACGGCGTCGCTCCTCGCCATCCTCCTCGCGCACGAGTTCGGACACTACATCGCGGCGCGAATTCACCGGGTCGACGCGTCGCTCCCCTTCTTCATTCCCCTTCCGTTCCTGTCGCCCTTCGGAACCATGGGGGCCGTCATCCGGATGCGCTCGGTCATTCCCACGCGGCGCGCCCTGCTCGACATCGGCGCCTCGGGTCCGCTCGCGGGCATGGTCGTCGCCGTCCCGCTCTACGCATGGGGCGTCGCGCACTCGCAGGTGATCCCGCTCGACGGAAGCGCCGGCGGCGGGCTCGAGCTCGGGAACTCGCTCCTCCTGCGCGCCATCGACCACTTCTGTGCGCCGCCCATCCCCGACGGGATGGACGTCCTTCTCTCCCCGGTGGCCTTCGCCGGCTGGGCCGGGATGTTCGTCACCATGATCAACCTCTTGCCGGCGGGGCAGCTCGACGCGGGGCACGTCGCCTTCTCGCTCTTCGGCCCGCGGCAGAACCGGCTCGCGCAGTGGGTGCACCGCTCGATGCTGGCGTTCTTCTTCGTGAGCCTCGCGAGCTTCGTCGCGCGCGACGTCCGCGCGGGCTTCGGCCTCTATCACCTCGGTCGCCACATCTACAATTCGCAGTTCTGGCTGCTCTGGTTCGAGGTTCTCGCCATCCTCGGGACGGTGTCGAACCGCGAAGGGCAGGACCGCATCGGTGTCCGCCCGCGCGTGGTCGCGACGCTCGGGCTCGCGCTGCTGGCGGGCATCTTCCACGACCGCACGACGCCGCTCCTCTGGGTGGCCTGGTTCGCCGGGCTCGGCGTCCTCCTCGCGATGGAGGCTCGCTGGGGGGCGCTTCGCAAGGCAAGCACCCTCCTCGACCATCCGCCGACGGGCGCTCAGCCCCTGACCCTCGGGCGCGCGGCCATCGCGATCTTCACCCTCGTCCTCTTCCTGCTCCTCTTCATGCCGACGCCGTTCTCGATCTGACGACGCGGCCCTGGCGCCCGGCCTAGACGCGTACCTCGTAGTCCTCGATCACCGGGTTCGCGAGCATCTCGTCGGCCATCTTCTGGAGGCGCTGCTTCAGGTCGGGCGCCTTCGCGTGCGCCTCGTCGATCTCGATCTCGATGACCTTGCCCACCCGCACGTCCTTGACGCCCTCGAAGCCGAGCTTCCCGAGCGCGCGCCGCACCGCGTCCCCCTGCACGTCGAGCACCTCGGTCTTCAGCCGCACCAGCACGGTCGCCTTCATGCCAGCCTCCCCTTGGGAGCCTGGCCCAGACAAGTCACTCGCCCTTGCGGGCTCGTTCTCATGTTCATCGCTCATCCTCTCGACGACAGCCCGAGGTTCTTCGCCATGCGCGGGAGGGGCGGCTCGACGTCGGGCACGAACGCCCGCCCCGTGATCTGCTCGTAGGCGGCGATGTAACGCTCGGCCGCGCCGATGCGCACGTCGTCCGTCATCGCCGGGGGCGTTCCCTCGCCCTTGTAGCCCTGCGTGATGAACCAGCGCCGGACGAAGTCCTTGTCGAGCGGATCGGGATCCTGCCCCGCCGCGAAGCGCTCGGCGTACGTCTTGTCCTGCCAGAAGCGCGACGAGTCGGGCGTGTGGATCTCGTCGATGACGACGAGCTTGCCCTCCTTCGTGCGTCCGAACTCGTACTTCGTGTCGACCAGGATGAGGCCCCGCTCCGCGCAGATGCGCTGGCCGGCGGCGAAGAGCTTCATCGCGATGACCGCCGCCTCGTCGAAGTCCTTCGCCGTCACCTTGCCGGTGGCGAGGATCTCCTCGCGGGAGCCGGAGACGTCGTGCTCGCCCTTCGGCGCCTTGGTCGTCGGCGTGAGGATGGGGTGCGGCAGCCGCTGGTGCTTCTTCAGCCCGTCGGGGAGCACGTGCCCGCAGAAGTTCCGGACGCCGCGCTCGTAGTTCGTCCACAGGCTGGTCGAGGTGGTGCCGGTGGCGTACGCGCGCACGACCATCTCGACGAGGATCGGCGTGCACTCGACGCACTCGAGGACGTTGGGATCGGGGACGCCGAGGACATGGTTCGGCGCGAGGTCGCGGGTCTGCTCGAACCACCAGGCGGCCATGCCGTTGAGGAGCTGCCCCTTGTAGGGGATGGTCCCCAGTACGCGGTCGAAGGCGCTGATGCGATCGGTGACGACGATGTAGCGACGGCCGTCGCGGGTCGTGTAGTTGTCGCGGACCTTACCTTCGTACTTCTCGCCGAGGGCGGTGAAGTCGGTCTCATCGAGGCAGCGCGGGAGGGCGGCGCGAAGGGTGGCCGGGTCGACCATGGTGGACGCTGCTACTAGTCGACCTTCGGCCAAAAGCCCATGCAGGGGCCCCGGAAGCGTTCGTGGGTTAGGCTCCGACAGGTCGACCCCGCACGGGTGGCGAAATGGCAGACGCAGCGGATTTAGGTTCCGCCGCCGCAAGGCATGCGGGTTCAAGTCCCGCCCCGTGCACTTCTAAATACTTACGAGTAGACCTTGATGTTTCAGAGGCGGGGGATGAGCCCGTCGTTTGCACCTCCGT
>Ga0182030_10014472_pt1 | contig 15561 bp, 16 predicted proteins | sample 812S3MmetaG_FD_121299 | JGI IMG/M metagenome (GOLD analysis project Ga0182030, IMG submission 121299) | Permafrost microbial communities from Stordalen Mire, Sweden - 812S3M metaG (Illumina Assembly) | ecosystem: Environmental > Terrestrial > Soil > Wetlands > Permafrost | place: Sweden... | reverse complement strand
GGCAAAATGAGTGATATAGACTTGCTGTGGGATATTCAGCGGCGGATAGAAGGAAATACCATCTGCCCGCTGGGAGATGCCGCTGCATGGCCTGTGGCTGCTGCTATCCGGCATTTCCGTGATGAGTTTGAATGGCATGTATTAAACCCTGATGAATCGCAGAAGAGGAATTATGGATTGGCACATTATGCGGATCCTATTCATGTAGCGGCAACAGCGTAAAGTATTTTTTTGATTTTTGAATTTGACTTATGTCAGAACAACCAAAGTTTAAAGTAACCATTGATAACATCGGCATAGAAGTGCCGGCCGGTACTACTATACTGAATGCTGCACGTATGATAGGCGGTGAAGTTACGCCCCCTGCCATGTGCTATTACAGCAAGCTGCAGGATAGTGGCGGCAAGTGCCGTACCTGCCTGGTGGAGGTAAGCAAGGGTTCTGAAAAAGACCCCCGGCCTATGCCAAAGCTTGTGGCAAGTTGCCGCACAACTGTGATGGATGGTATGGAAGTAAAGAACATTACCTCCGAAAAAGTGCTGGATGCCCGTAAAGGGATTGTTGAATTTTTATTGATCAATCATCCTTTGGATTGCCCGGTATGCGACCAGGCAGGCGAATGTGACCTCCAGAATCTGAGCTACGAACATGGCACAGAAGGTACAAGATACGAATTTAAGCGCCGCACCTTTGAGAAAGAACACATAGGGCCATATATTTCATTGCACATGACCCGTTGTATCATGTGCTTCCGCTGTGTATATACCGCTGACCAGCTTACTGAAAAACGGGAGCATGGCATATTAGAAAGAGGTGATCATGCGCAAATCAGTACGTATCTGAATAAAGCCCTAGATAATGATTTTATAGGTAATGTAATTGACGTATGCCCGGTAGGTGCGCTTACAGACAAAACATTCCGCTTTAAAAACCGCGTATGGTTTACAAAACCGCTTGATGCTCATCGTGATTGTCCTACCTGCAGTGGTAAAGTGCGCCTTTGGATGAGGGGAGAAGAAGTATTCCGGGTAACTGCGCGTAAAGACCAATGGGGAGAAGTAGAGGAGTTTATCTGTAATGACTGCCGTTTTCATAAAAAAGAAACAAAGGATTGGGTAATAGAAGGCCCTTCAGTTATAGCGCGGAGCAGCGTTATAGCGCAAGGGCACTATGTAGGCACTAAAAAAACACCGGTTGTTATAGACAAGGTTATAGGCAAGCAGCCTAAGTTCCTGATGAATATACACGATGTGAGCGATGTGAACCGCCCGGATGTTGACTTATCGAAAATAGAAGGGCCGGCACATTCTAATGATTTTAAAGGAAAGTAATTGATTCTGACTACAGAACATATAACGGACGTAATCGCTGGTTTTTTCTCGAAAAAGCCTGTAAATAAAGTATGGTTGTTTGGTTCTTATGCGCGTGGAGACGCTGATGAAAAAAGCGATGTAGATATTTTAGTTGATTTAGATAATACAACACCAATAGGTTGGGATTATTATTATTGGTATAGCGAATTGGCAGGGATATTAAATAAAAAAGTAGATATTGTTAGCCCAGGATGGGAGAACAAGTATATAAAGCCATTTATAGATAAAGACAAGCGGATAATTTATGAAAGGAACAATTCCTGACAGTGCCCGAATACAGCATATATAGAGTGTATTGAAGAAATTGCTGCGGCGTTGAGGGAACAGACATTTGAAAGTTTTTCGGAAAATCATGTACTTCGCATCGCGGTTGTTAAATGGCTGGAGATTATTGGTGAGGCGGCAAATAATATATCAGACCGAACAAAAAATAAGGATAATACAGTTGAATGGCAAAAAATGATTAGCATGAGACATATTGTTGTACATGAATATTTTGGGATTAATTATGATATCATTTGGCAATCCGCTACCATCTATTTAAGAGGATTGAAGGAAAAACTTGAAGCAATAAACCCTAATTAAACAACATTTTTTAACTAACTAAAACTACTTTTGCAGGATTATGCTGTTACTTCAGATTGATACAGCGTTTATAGTTGAGAAGTCTATTCTTATTACAGTAATACTTTTAGGCTCCCTGGGCATTGCAATGTATGCAACATGGGCAGAAAGAAAAGTGTCCGCCGTTATGCAGGACCGTATTGGTCCTAATCGTGCCGGTCCATTCGGGCTGTTTCAACCCCTGGCAGACGGGCTAAAATTATTTTTTAAAGAAGAGATCATACCCGACCGCTCTACAAGGTTTATTTTTATTCTCGGCCCCTGCCTGGCTATGCTCACCGCTACTATGACAAGTGCCGTTATCCCTTGGGGGCCGGATTATGTTACTGCCTCCGGTCATGTTTTTTCATTTCAGGTGGCAGATATTAATATCGGTATACTCTTTGTTTTTGGTGTTGTGAGCCTGGGTGTGTATGGAGTGATGCTTGGCGGCTGGGCTTCTAACAATAAGTTTTCCCTATTAAGCAGTATACGTGCTGCATCACAGGCCATTTCCTATGAGCTTGCAATGGGTATCAGTCTTATCGCATTACTGATGATGACCGGTTCCTTAAGCCTTCGAGATATTGTAGCGCAGCAGCATGGTTTTTGGAGCGATGGATATTTTTCATGGAATTTCTTCAAACAGCCTCTCGCCTTCATTATTTTTCTTACCTGTGCTTTTGCCGAGTTGGCCAGGGCTCCATTTGATCTGCCGGAATGTGATAGCGAATTGAACATGGGTTATCACCAGGAGTATTCTTCCATGAAGCTTGGATTCTACCTTTTTTCTGAATATATCAACCTGTTTATAAGCTCTACTATACTCATCACTTTGTTCTTTGGCGGATACAACTTCCCATTCATGGACCTGGTGGCTACCCATGTACCTTCTTTATTATTTGCGGTCATTTGCATTTCGGTGTTATTGACAAAAGTGATATTGATGATCTTGTTTTTCATGGCGGTACGCTGGACGTTGCCCCGTTTCCGTTACGACCAGTTAATGAAATTAGGATGGAAGTCATTGATACCCCTGGCATTAGTAAATATGCTGATAACAGGGATTGTAATTTTATGGGTAAAAAAATGATATGCTATAAATGTCCAAAATTGAAAACATTATAGAGGTATTGGAAAAAGAAGAAAATGCAAAAATTAACTAACCGATCAGTACAAATAGACCGCAGCCCGATGACCTTCGGGGAGCGGATATATCTGCCGGCTTTGGCAAAAGGGCTTGGCATTACACTTGGCCATATCTTCAAAAAGAAGGCAACTATCCGCTATCCTGAAGAAAAACGCCCGTTCAGCCCGGTGTTTCGTGGCCTGCATATACTGAACCGAGATGAGCAAGGAGCTGAAAGATGCACAGCGTGTGGGCTTTGCGCTTTGGCATGCCCTGCCGAGGCTATTACTATGGAGGCTGCAGAGCGCAAGCCGGGTGAAGAAAATCTTTATAGAGAGGAAAAATATGCTGCGAAATACGAGATCAATATGCTTCGTTGTATTTTTTGCGGATATTGCGAAGAGGCTTGTCCTAAAGATGCCATATACCTTACTGAGACTGTAATGCCTTCTAACTACACACGTGAGAGCTTTATTTATAAAAAAGAAGACCTGCTGATCCCTAACCCCATAAAACAGGATAGCAAATAGTATGGACATCTACGATATATTATTTTGGGTATTATCCGCTATTGCTGTTGGTTCTGCATTGGGAGTCATCCTTAGCCGTAACCCGGTGAATAGTGTTATGTTCCTGATAGGTACTTTCTTCGCCATCTCCGGACATTATATTTTAATGAATGCCCAATTCCTGGCCATCGTGAATATCATTGTGTATGCAGGGGCTATTATGGTGCTGTTCCTGTTTGTGATCATGCTGATGAACCTCAATGCAGATGTGGAGCCACAGAAAGGACAATTGGTGCAATTGGCTGGTGTAATCTCCGGGGGTGTTTTGTTCCTGGTTGTACTGGCCGCTATTAAAACAGCGAAGCCGGAGCCGATAGACAAAACTGCTACCGACATTGGCCTGATAACTAATCTCGGCAAGGTATTATTTACGAAATATGTTTTGCCTTTTGAAATCAGCAGTGTACTCTTCCTTAGCGCGATGATAGGTGCCATAGTGATTGGCAAAAAAGAGGAGGTACATGGTGTCACAAAAACAGAATAAAAATCGATTTTATAATTTAAGATATGCCCGTTAACTCAACACATTATTTGTTCTTAAGCCTTCTCCTATTTTCAATAGGTATTATGGGGGCATTGATGCGCCGCAACGCTATCATCATTTTCATGTGCATAGAGCTGATGCTCAATGCGGTGAACTTATTGCTAGTCGCATTTTCAAAAATATACGGAGACGCAGACGCCCAGCTATTTGTATTTTTTATAATGGTTGTTGCTGCTGCAGAAGTAGCCGTGGGGCTAGCCATCATTGTAATGATGTACCGAAAAGTGCATTCCGTGGATATAAACATTTTAAACAGGTTAAAACACTAGTAATTTTTAATATTTAAGAATGGGTAATTTTTCTCAACTCGTATATTTAGTGCCTTTGTTCCCGCTGATCGGGTTTTTGATCAACGGATTATTTTGGAAAAGAATGCCTAAAACACTTGGTGGTGTTATTGGCTGTGTAGCAATACTTGCTTCTTTCTGTGTGTCGCTTGGTATCTTCTTCGAGGTAAAATCGCCCTCATTCCAGGGGCCTGTAATAGTTCATTTGTTCGACTTCATACAGTCCGGTAAGCTGCTTATTCCGTTCTCTTTCCAGGTTGATGCACTTTCTGCTCTCTTCCTGCTCATCATTACCGGAGTTGGATTTTTGATACATGTTTACTCCACATCCTACATGCACCATGATGAGGGAATGGTAAAATATTTCGCCTACCTGAACCTGTTTGTGTTTTCTATGCTGCTGCTGGTTTTAGGCGCTAATTACCTGATCATGTTCATCGGCTGGGAAGGTGTGGGGCTTTGCTCTTACTTACTCATTGGCTTTTGGTTTAAAAACAAGGATTATACTGATGCTGCAAAGAAAGCATTTGTAATGAACCGCATAGGGGATTTGGGTTTCCTGGTAGGCATGTTGCTGATCTTATTTACATTCGGTACACTCTCCTTTCAGGATTTCTTCGGCCAGATTCAAAGTGGTCATGCAATAGTCCCAACGTCCACTTATAATTGGATTGCGCTGTGTCTTTTTATAGGTGCCACAGGCAAGAGTGCGCAAATACCATTATATACATGGTTACCAGATGCCATGGCTGGCCCTACACCTGTATCTGCCCTGATACATGCTGCCACTATGGTTACGGCTGGTATTTATATGATAGCCCGCAGCGGCGCTTTATACAGCCTAACCCCCATGATACTACATGTGGTTGCTGTTATCGGCCTCGCGACAGCAATACTCGCTGCTACCATTGCTATTAAGCAATATGACATTAAGAAGGTTTTAGCTTACTCAACGGTTAGCCAACTTGGTTTTATGTTCCTGGCCTTAGGTGTCGGCTCCTATACAACGGCGGTTTTCCACGTAATGACACATGCCTTTTTCAAAGCGCTTTTATTCCTGGGCTCGGGCAGCGTGATCCATGCTATGGGTGGGGAGCAGGATATTCGTAAGATGGGCGGGCTCGGCAAGCATATGCGCATCACCCAAATAACTTTTCTCATTGGTTGCCTTGCTATTTCCGGTATCCCCGGATTTTCTGGTTTCTTCTCGAAAGATGCCATACTTGCTGATGCATTTACCAACTCCACGCTTTTATACGTGTTGGGTGTATTGGCAGCGATGATGACTGCCTTTTATATGTTCCGATTGTATTTTCTTACTTTCAATGGTAATTTCCGCGGCACTGAAGAGCAGCACCACCACCTGCACGAAAGTCCATCAGCTATGACCGTTCCACTCATTATTTTGGCAATACTATCCATTGTCGGTGGTTATGTAGGCTTGCCGGAAGTAATGAGCGAACATAATGCTATCGCCTCTTACCTGAGTCCGGCTGTTGCAGATTTTGGAGACCATCATCTCGCACCTGCTACCGAATGGACGTTGATGGCAATTTCTGTTGGTGTCTCTGTGTTGATGATCATTGTTGCGTACTCCATGCATCGCAAGCCGCAATTTGCAGAGAACAAAGGATTGGCAAAAGTGCTGGAAAATAAATGGTATGTAGACGAATTGTATGATGCGCTTATCGTAAGGCCAATGGAGACATTATCGCGGCTGCTGGATAAATATGCGGAAAGAAGAGGTATTGACGGTATCGTAAATGGTGTAGGCAAAACAGTAAGATGGGGTGGAGACCGCCTCAGGTTGTTACAAAGCGGGCAGGTAGGGTTTTATATATTTATTATGGTATTGGGCATGGTGGTGCTTTTTACTATTAGCTTTTTTTGGACAAAATAAAAAGTACGTAGAGAGGCAATGCATTGCGCCCTCTACGACAGCATAAAATATTGCATTAGAATTATGATTTTAATATTTCTTATACTTATTCCATTATTGTCCGGGATACTGTCGTTCGCTACTAAAGGCGATGGGGCTAAAGTTGTTGCTTTGATAAGTACCATGCTGACCCTAGTGGTTTCTGCTTATGTAAGCGGGGCTAACTACACCGCACCTCTCACTTTTACCCAACCCTGGATACCTATACTGGGCACTCAATTCAGCCTTGCAGCTGATGGCATGAGCAGCATGCTCTGCCTGCTCACAGGAATTGTTACCATGGTGATCATGATAGTAAGTGTAAACAAAGAGGTGGAAAAAACAGCGGCTTTTTATGGCTTCCTCCTTTTATCCCAGGCTGGCCTTATGGGTGTGTTCCTTGCTTATGATGCACTTGTATTTTATGTGTTTTGGGAGCTGGCGCTTATACCGGTTTATTTCTTATGCTCCCGCTGGGGTGGGGAAAAACGTATCCCTGCCACCTTCAAATTCTTTATCTATACGTTTGTTGGCAGCCTCATGATGTTGGCGGGCCTGATCTATCTTTCCGTGCAAACACCGAGCCTTTCCAGCTACGCGTGGCATGATATAGCACGTGCCGGTGCATCCTTACCCCCTGCTACACAGCAGTGGCTGTTTTGCCTCATTTTTATTGCCTTTGCTATAAAGATGCCTATTTTCCCGTTCCACACCTGGCAGCCTGACACATATGAGCAGTCACCTACGCCTGTAACCATTATACTCAGTGCGCTGATGGTAAAGATGGGGATGTATGGCGTACTGCGCTGGCTGCTGCCTTTATTACCAGCCGGCGTAGCTTACTGGTCTGATACGGTAGTGGTTCTTTCCGTTATTGGAATCGTTTATGCTTCCTGTATTGCCATGGTGCAAACAGACATCAAGCGCCTGATTGCCTATTCCTCCATCGCGCACATGGGCCTGATGTGTGCTGTGGCATTTTCTAACTCAACCGTAGGTACGCATGGCATTATGCTGCAGATGTTCAATCATGGTATCATCATTACCGGAATGTGGATCATCGTTAGCCTAATAGAAAACCGCTGGGGTACCCGTGATATGACCAAACTTGGCGGTATGGCAAGTGCTACTCCAAAAATGGCAATAGCGCTGGTGATCATATCGCTGGGCAGTATTGCGTTACCGCTCACTAATGGTTTTGTAGGTGAGTTCATGATGTTTAACGGTTTGTTCTCCGGTACAGAATCCAACCACATGACCATAATGGTGATTGCCGGTTTGGGCATTATATTGGGCGCAGTGTACACATTGAATATGATACAAAAAGTGGCGTATGGCAATGTTGCAAAAATGGTAGTAACAAAAGACTTGAGCATAAATGAATATTTAGGTTTGGCGATTATTATCAGCCTGATTATTTTCCTCGGGGTATATCCAAAACCATTATTGGATCTGACATCGGGAATTGCCGGGATGATAACCTCCGGCCCCTAAAGGGGGGTACGTTGGTTTAAGACATTGGGCAGAAAATCAAAGATTGAGCAGTATAGTATTGTGTGGTATTATAGATTTAAGGATTGATTGAAAATTATTAACAATACACTAAGTTCATATAGGGGCAAAATCCCTTTTGTGATTTAGCGTTTTAAAGCCCCTTTAGGGGCGGAGGTTATATGAAGGCAATTATTGCTACTACTGTTTTTGGTGTTATTATGATGTTTGCCGGTTTAATGGTAAACGATAAAAAAAGCTTGTCTACTCTGGCGGTGCTGCTGTTTGCTGCGCTGCTGGGTGTAAATATCTGGGATCTTGTAACTACTCCCACAGACGCACCTCAACTGTTTTTCAGCAACATGCTTCGTGTAGAGCATTATTCGCTTTGGTTCAATACGTTAATGAGCGGTTGCTCGCTACTATATATTTCGTTGATGGGTAAGGAAATACAAAAAGTGGGAACTCATGTGGCGGAATATTTTGCGCTGATCTTTTTCATCCTTTGCGGCTTGTACCTCCTGGCTACGTATAATAATATGCTTATGTTGTTCATAGGTATAGAAATACTGTCTATTCCCCAATACATATTGGCAGGGAGCGACAAACGCAATCTAAAAAGCAGTGAGGCTTCCCTAAAATACTTCCTGATGGGAGCATTCTCCACCGGCATACTGCTTATGGGCATTACCCTGCTATATGGCGCTGCAAGAACATTCAATGTTATGGAGTTAGCAGGGATTCTTCATAGCGAATCACTGAATCCTCTTGCGCTTGCAGGTATCATGTTCATAATGATTGCCCTGTCATTCAAAGTGTCAGCGGCTCCGATGCATATGTGGACTCCTGATGTGTATGATGGTGCACCCACTCCTTTTACCGCATTTATGGCCACCATTGTAAAGGCCGGCGCTTTTTTTGCATTCCTTCGCCTCTTCCAGGTTTCCTTCAACAGTATCAGTGAGCACTGGAGGGTGATACTTTCTTTGATCACGGCTGCTACTTTGCTGGTAGGGAATGTTACCGCTGTTTTCCAGCAAAGTGTAAAGCGAATGCTGGCCTATTCTTCTATAGCGCAGGCAGGGTTTATGCTGTTTGCCATACTTGCCGGAAACGCGATAGCCTGGCAGGCAATCATTATTTATGCGGTTGCTTATAGCATAGCCACTATTGGTATATTCGCCGTGTTGGTAAAATTGAAAGATTATACCTACGATGGATTTAACGGCCTTTCACACAAAGAGCCATTATTGTCTTTTGCCGCAGCTATCTTCCTGTTCTCGCTGGCAGGCATACCGCTTACCGGCGGCTTTATGGCAAAGTATTATGTGCTCCTGGCAGTGGTGCAGGGCCAGTTACTATGGCTTGTAATATTTGCATTACTTATGGCTGCAATCAGCGTTTACTATTATTTCCGGGTCATTATCGCGATGTATTTTAAACCCGGTTCTCCAGAAATGAACTCTCCGGTTACGTCCTGGGATAAGTTCATGCTAATCATTACCTGCATCCTTGTGTTACTTTTGGGTATTGTGCCCCAGTTGTTTCTGAATAACATTTAATTTATGCATGTCAAATAAATTATACGGAGAAAATATTTTGAAGATTTGCAAAATATATAATTGACATGTGCGTTATAGATTTATAATAACCCGCTATCAATAATGCTATTAAGCGGTTTCGCTAATTCAGCATGTCACCGTTCGACGGGGCTCACGGTGACAGGATTTCAATTTAACTTTTTTGACAAAATTGATGGCGGATCATTATTAATCTATTCAGCAATATCTGGGCTATGAAATGTAACAGGCAGCTTTTTCTTTACTCAATGACAATATTTTTAGGAGCATTTTCAAATTGCTCAAAAAAAATGTCTCAACTGTCAGTTGCAAAAGTGCCATTCACATATAGCGTGACCGCGCAATCAGGAGATTTTATTGTTCAGCAGTACGTGGATACGCTTATCCACATTAAACTGAGTATTTCTACTACCGGAGGAATTAGTGACACCGTCACGCTAACGCCATATATCGTTCCTAAAGGAATAACATTTATTGAGTCCTCCAGTACTGGTTTGCCCGATTTTTCCTGGACATTTGCAATAAAGGTCGCAATTGATTCTCCCGGTAATTATCCTGTCAGTATACGCACTTCTTCTCCGTCAGGTGATACAAAATATCTCGACTTTAATTTCATCGTAACTCCTGATTCTTTTTGTGCATTGACTTTGGCGGGAAATTACAGGGGGAATACAACCTGCTCTCCGGGCGTGCCATTGGGCGGAATTGACAATAACGTACAGATAATTGCCTACAATGATAAAGCCATTGTTGAGGGTTCTTCTACACCTAGTTTCAACCTAACTCCTGTATGCGGTACTGGGAACTTATTTTTTTCTTCCAATCTTAGTGGCGCTGGCGTAACGATAAATGAAACATCCGGCACTTTCACCAATGATACAATACTACTCAATTACCAGGTTATAGAGAATACCGGACTGTTTGATGGCACCTGCCAAACGGTTTTGACAAGGTGATTTGATACATCCTAAGTTGTTTCAAAAATTTAAACGCTATTATTTAGACAATAAATATTCAATCACCCTGGGATAATAGAAATGCTCCAGTTTGTGAATACGGCTGGCCAACCCGTCAGCGTTGTCGTTCTGTTCCACTTTGCATCTTGCCTGCAAAATGATATTGCCTTTATCATACGCCTCATTCACGTAGTGTATAGTAATGCCTGATTCGGCGTCTTTAGCATTAATTACCGCATCATGCACTTTGTGGCCGTACATTCCTTTGCCACCATACTCCGGCAGCAGGGCGGGGTGTATATTAATGATACGGCCGTGAAACTCGTGAATGATGGCTTCAGGTATCTTCCATAAAAAGCCTGCAAGCACGATAAGTGACGGGGACTGATCTTTGAGCTGCTCGATTAACAGGGTTTCCCTGAAAGTCTTTTTGTCAATGAACAGAAATGGAATTTCCTCCTTTTTTGCTATTTCCAGCACACCGGCGTCAGCCCTGTTGCTGACTATCAGTGAAATTTTTACTTTATTGTTATTTTTAAAATGTGCTATTATGGCTGCGGCATTGGTGCCGGTACCTGATGCGAATATGACTAATGAATGCATAAAAATGATTAAAGGTGCGATAGCCAGCAATACGAGTAAAATTAAACAATCACTCTGTATCAACTATATGGCCTGTAAAGCTGGTATTTCGTTGGTTTTTTTCTATTTGTACATGGCCTGCCTTACACGGGCAAAACCAGCTTTTCGGTACCCAGCCAAAACATGACTTTTTGGGCTTGCCAGTGGAAAATAATTTGTTGTTTCGCACTGACGAAAAGCCATTTTATAGTTATTATACTCATTCTATTTGATTTATGGTTGCTGTTTTATAATATTTGACTGTTGACTATGCGTGCCTGGCCTAACTATGCGCCTTTTGCCAGTTGACCCCTGCATGACCTCAACCGTACTTCGTGGTTGACTAAATGGGCTAAAACCCTGACTAAACGAACGCTGAACATGCCTATAATGCTTTTAATGGGTGTATTTTTTCGGAATTTTTTAACTCCACTTTTCCGTACATTGAAACAAAGTGAAGCTAAACTGCCGGGTATTTGCAGGTGAAAAAATGCAAATGTCCATTGTTAGTTTGTGTAATGATTTTGCCAGTTACATGTAAAGGGTGATTTAATATTGCAAGGTAAAACTTGTTAGTGGGATTTATGTGTTGCTACGGGTAGGAAAATTTTTAGAGATAAAACCCCAAACCCCTAAAGGGGCTTCGCTGGTGAATATGCCATTTGGCTACTGGCTTTGATGAAGACAGTAATCAAAAATCCTAATTTCATTTTTCAGCTTTGAAATCATGATCTTATAATAACCCGCTATCAATAATGCTATTAAGCGGTTTCGCTAATTCAGCGTGTCACCGTTCGACGGGGCTCACGGTGACAGGATTTCAATTTAACTTTTTTGACAAAATTGATGGCGGATCATTATTAGGTGTTTTGGGTTTTGCAAAGGTACAATACGGAAAAGGGGAAACCGTGACTGTACGGGTAGTAAAATTTTTTGTCTAATTGTTTGGTATTGAGAGTCGCCAGATTGGGCTCTGTTTACTAGAATACCGATTGCAAATCGGGTTCATATCTTTAGCTGCAAAAAGTCTCGATGTAGAAGGACATTTAACGACGTTCCGAAACTCAATACAGGTATTAGGGGGAGATAGAAGAATATCAAATGCGCATTATTATCTATTAGAATTAGACCCGGGTGCTGGAAGGGTCATAGTAAAGGCATATACGCAAACCCAATTAGCTGTCGCATCATCTGATTATATGACGCTTGAAAAAAGAATAGCGAATGACAATAGAGATGCCGTATTAGTGTCCGCCGATTCTATTGAGGCACTTAAACTGGCCTTCCCAAATTACTATCTTGATACCGATCTATTTTTACAGCATCTTAGAAATTTTACAGTCACGGGTCAACTAACTCTTTTTTAAGTATTAACTTTACATAATGGCAAAAGCAACCAAAGAAAAGCCTAAATCCAAACGTCCCGACCACTACGAGGAAAAGCTAGTTGTGAAAGGAACGTTCACAGATATTATTGCCGCTGCTGTAAAGCACAGGGAGAATAATGTTAAGGCCAAAAAGAAAAAACCATAATGGTAGATCAAGCATCGACAATTACTAACCCGTAGGGCTGCATATAGCAGCCCCTTTTTATTTATCCTTAGCAAGAGCATCTATAAAAGATTGATGCGCATCTAACCATTGCCTTTCTGCTTCTTGCGTCTTAATAGATTGCAAATCACGCCCCGGCAACCTTTCCCTAATCATTTTATCTAATATAATTTTCTCCTTTTGATATTCATCATACCTTCGTTGAGCCTCTAGCTTTAGAGGCTTAATATTGTTTGAATATTGCATTGTTTGGTCGTACCTTTTGAGGATACGAAATTAATAAAAGGGCTGTAATTTTAAGACTTATAAAGTAAATTACCATATGCGTGTAACTGGGTATTGTTACCGACATGTCGTGTAAATGTATGGTAATCAATAGTTTGAAAAAAGCCCACTCATTCCCGATAGACCCCGACCTTAAAGTGAAGCGTTGCGTATTCGCGAGAAAACCACCCCGGCTGTATTCGGCCCTCGCCTCATCCAGCGTCCCGCTCCTTGAAAAAAGGAGGGGAGTGTGTTGCGTACCTCTCTCATTTGCATGTCATTTTCAAAAGGCTTGTGCTTGTGCGCAGTAAATTGTTTACTTAGGGTGACAACGTTGATGGGGCCAGGACGGACTTTGATGGGGCTTGCTTGTGTGGAGTTTCTATGTGAAATTTCCTGCAAACGCGTGTTATTTTAAATAAAACATCGCCTGAAGTTTTTTTATTGCCTTAGGTTTGTTTTCTTTTGCTGCAAAGAAATTCAATTATGCTGTATTCAATGACGGGGTTCGGGCGTGCGGAGGCTATGGTTAATAACCGCCAGGTAGTAGTAGAGGTAAAGGCCCTTAATGGCAAACAGTTTGATGTGAATACCAAGTTGCCACCAATACTGCGCTCTTATGAGCTGGACATCCGCAACCTGCTTAATAGTAAGCTGATACGCGGCACTATAGACCTAACAGTTTCCGTACGCCAGGAAGGCGCCTCCAAGCCTATGGTTGTGAATACTGACCTTGCCTTATTTTATTACCAGGGTATGAAACAGATAGCAGAGCAGACCGGCCTGCCACAGGAAAACATTATTTCCACCCTCATGCGCATGCCAGAAGTTGTGGCTCCCGACCAGGATGTGCTGCCGGAAACCGAATGGGAAAATGTGAAAGCGGTAATTGTAGATGCTGCAAATCAGCTGATGGACCACCGCAGGGAAGAGGGTGAGGCTATGCTAAAGGACATAAAGCTGCGAATAAGCAATATAGAAAAGCTACATGAAAAAATACTGCCGCTGGAAAAAGAAAGAACCGAGCGCATCCGCACCCGCCTTACCCAATGGCTGGAAGATATGGCAGGCAAAGAAAAAATAGACCCTAATCGTTTTGAGCAGGAAATGATTTACTACCTGGAGCGCATGGATTTCTCTGAAGAAAAGATCAGGCTAAAACAGCATTGCGGATATTTTAATGACACTATCAATGAGAACGATGCTGCCATAGGCCGAAAGCTCAATTTTATTTTACAGGAAATAGGCAGGGAAATAAATACGCTCGGCTCAAAAGCCAATCATGCTGAAATACAGCAGATAGTCATCAATATGAAAGATGAACTGGAAAAAGCCAAGGAGCAAATACTTAACATTCTTTAAGTTGTGTTTTTCAGAGCGATGCAAACCGTTGAAACGGTTGGTTATATGTAGGCGGATTTTGTTAACCCACGGTTGAAACCGTGGGCTATGTTCCCGAAATACGCTTATCCGAATGTATTACTTCCGCCACAACAGGCTTCCATCTCCATAGCTTAAAAAGCGATAATTATGAGCCATGGCATAGTCATATACTTTTCGCCAGTCTGCGCCTATAAATGCGCTCACTAATAATAATAGAGTAGACTGGGGCTGGTGAAAATTAGTCACTAATCCATCTGCCATTTTAAAATCGTAGCCGGGAGCTATCAATATTTGTGTTCGTGTGACCAGTTTGTTTAGTTTGTGTGCAGAGAGGAATACAGCAACAGCATTAAGCGCATCTTTTTTTGCGCTTACAGGTTGTGAATCATAAGGAGTCCATTGTCCGACTGCTATTCCCTGTAAGTCAGGTTTTAACCCATTTATCAATTGGTTGCCTATCCAATACAGGCTTTCCAGTATACGCAGTGATGTAGTGCCAACTGCAACGAGTTTTCTGTCACTACTTTTTACCAGGTGTTGAATGGTTTCGCTACTCACCTCTATCCACTCCGCATGCATATCATGCGTTTCCATGGTTGGGCTTTTCACAGGCTTAAATGTGCCTGCTCCAACGTGGAGCGTAACAAAATCGGTTTCAATATCCTTTGATGTAAAGCTCTCTAAAACATCTTTCGTGAAATGAAGCCCGGCTGTTGGCGCAGCAACACTTCCTTCATCTTTTGCAAATAGCGTCTGGTAACGTATGTCATCGTCAGCATCCGCATCACGGTGCAGGTATGGCGGCAGCGGCACTTTGCCTGCGTGATGCAGTATTTCTGCAAAGGCGAGCTGCTCATTATCCCATTCCAGGCTGAGTACGTAACCAGAAGGATTGCGCTCAACAATTCTTGCCGATAAAATAAACTTAGGATGTTCGTTTACTAGCTGTAGCGTCATGCCATGCTTCCATTTACTGGCGCCGCCTACTAAACATTCCCATGCTACCCGTCCTTTCTGTAGCATCGCTGTTTGTATATCTGCGTATTGTGCAGCTGGCGCCAGGCAAAATACTTCTATTACCCCGCCCGATGGTTTTTTAAACAACAGCCGAGCATGAACCACTTTGGTCTGGTTAAAAACCATTAAGGTATCATTGGGTATATGCCTTGCTATATTGCGGTAAAAATCCTCAGTGATAATACCATCTTTATAAACCAGCACCTTAGACGCATCCCTTGATGCCAATGGATATTTGGCGATCCGCTCATCAGGCAGCAGGTAAGTATAATCTT
>Ga0182030_10014471_pt1 | contig 15562 bp, 8 predicted proteins | sample 812S3MmetaG_FD_121299 | JGI IMG/M metagenome (GOLD analysis project Ga0182030, IMG submission 121299) | Permafrost microbial communities from Stordalen Mire, Sweden - 812S3M metaG (Illumina Assembly) | ecosystem: Environmental > Terrestrial > Soil > Wetlands > Permafrost | place: Sweden... | reverse complement strand
TGGCGGCATGTACACGGCCAACACCATGGCCAGCGCCATCGAGGCCCTGGGCATGAGCCTGCCGAACAGTTCCGCCCAAAACGCCATATCCAAGGCTAAGAAGGAGGATTGCCAACGGGCGGGCGCGGCGGTCGTTGCCATGCTCAAAAACGGATTGCGGCCGCTGGACATTATGACGCGGCCCGCTTTTGAAAATGCCATCACGGTGGTCATCGCATTGGGCGGTTCGACGAATGCGGTTTTGCACTTGCTGGCCATTGCCCATGCCGCCGGGGTCAAATTGGTCTTGGACGATTTCACGAAAATCGGCAAACACGTTCCGGTGCTGGCCGATTTGAAGCCGAGCGGGAAACATCTCATGTCGGAATTGGTGGCCATTGGCGGCATTCAGCCGCTGATGAAAATGCTGCTCGATGCCGGATTGCTGCACGGCGATTGCCTGACTGTCACGGGCAAAACGCTGGCGGAAAACCTGGCCCACGTCGCGCCGTACCCGAAGTTCCAGGAGATTATCCAACCTCTGGATAAACCAATTAAAAAGACCAGCCATTTGGTGATTCTTTACGGGAACCTTGCCCCCGGCGGAGCGGTGGCCAAAATCACGGGCAAGGAAGGAACGCGTTTTGAAGGAACGGCCCGCGTGTTTAACTCAGAAGAGCAGGCGCTGAAGAAAATTCTGGATGGCACGATCAAGAGGGGCGACGTGGTGGTGATTCGATTTGAAGGGCCTAAGGGCGGACCCGGCATGCGCGAAATGCTGGCGCCGACCAGCGCCATTTCGGGCAAGGGATTGGGCAAAGACGTCGCGTTGATTACCGATGGCCGGTTTTCCGGCGGCACACACGGTTTCGTGGTCGGGCACATCACGCCGGAAGCTTATGTCGGCGGTCCGCTGGCTTTGGTCAAGAATGGCGACGGGATTGTGATTGATGCGGAAAAAAGCGAAATTCGCCTGGCTATTTCCGCCCGCGAAATGCAGGCGCGCCGCAAAATTTGGAAGCCAATGCCGCCGCGTTACACGCGGGGAGTCCTGGCCAAGTACGCAAACACGGTAACACAGGCGTCCTTTGGCGCGGTCACAGACCAGAATCTCAAACTGGATTGAGGGGCTATCGCCCGGCCAGATAGGATTCCATCTGCGAGATCGTGGCGCTTTGGGCGGAAATGATCCAGTTGACGAGGTCGCCGATGGAGATCAAGCCGACGATTTTGCCGTTTTCCAGAATGGGCAAGTGCCGGACGCGTTTCTCGGTCATGAGCCGCATGCAATCCTCAATGGTATTGTGAGGAGTGGCCGTGACCACATCGGTGGAAATGATCTCCCGCACCAGCGTTTTTTGGGAAGTCTTGCCTGCCAGAGCGACCTTGCGGGTGTAATCGCGCTCGGAAAACATGCCGATCACTTTATCGCCTTCCACGACCGGAAGCGCGCCGATATTTTTTTGGGCGAGCAGTTGAATGGCCTCGAACACGGTTGCGCCGGGAGAGACGGTCCACACGCTGCTTGCCTTGTGGTGCAAAATTGTATCAATAGTTACGCTTGTTGTCATGGTCATGTTGAAATCTAATCCTCGCTGGCGGCGAAGCGAGTAAAAAAATTAAAAAATCGTAAAAATTCACGATTTTTTTTCCCGGGGTGGGCCGGCATCTTTTGACATTCATCTTGATTCAGAGAAGAAGTTCCTGAAATATCGGTCTTATGAAAGGGATAATCCTCGTTCTTTCGGGTTATCTGCTGCTGGCCATTCCAGGAGAGGTTCGTGGCCAGTTCGGCTACATGACCAATGCCGATAACACCAACACTGTCACCATCACCAATTACACCGGGCCGGGCGGGGTCGTGGAGATTCCAACCAATATCAACGGTTTGCTGGTCACCGGAATCGGAGCCAATGCGTTTCAATTGATTAATAGCCTGACCGACGTCAGCATTCCCAATAGCGTATCTAACATCGGCGCGGATGCGTTTGCGGGCTGTTCGGGCATGAGCAATGTGACGATTGGAAATGGCGTCACCAACATCGGCGCGGACGCCTTCTATAACTGCTTCAACTTGCCCAGCTTAATCATTCCCGGCAACGTGCTCAGCATCGGGCCGGAGGCGTTCGAGCAATGCTACACCCTGACCAGCGTCACAATTAGCGACGGCGTCGCGAACATCGGGCCAAGTGCATTTCAGAATTGCGGGCTTCTCCTCAACGTGACGATTCCGACGAGCGTCACAACTATCGCCTCCAGTGCATTCGCCAACTGCACCCGGCTGACGGTGGTTTATTTCCAAGGCAACGCCCCCAGCGTCGATGCGACAGCATTTGCTTCTGACAGTGGCGCGACGATTTGCTACCTGCCGGGCGCGACGGGCTGGAGTTCGCCGTTTGCCGGTATTCCCGCCGAGCAATGCAGTTCGACGATTCAAACAGGATGGTTGCAGGTGAACCTGCTTCCGCCCGCAGTTATCGCCGCCGGAGCCCAATGGCACTTGGACGGCGTCACAAACCAGAACAGCGGATTGACGGTCTCTAACCTGTCGCCGGGCAGCCACGTTGTGTCGTTTACTTCCAATATTTCAGGCTGGAGCGCTCCACCGGCACAAACGATCAACATCACAAACGGAGCGATCACGTTTGCCAGTGGAATTTATACCCAGACCAACACAGCGTTGATTCTACTGACGAATGGGGCCGGCACCATTCACCATGCGGTCTGGCCGGAGAGTCTGGTCATCGGAAAAAGCTACAGAGTAACGGCGGTGCCCAATCCCAGAAACGTATTTGTCAATTGGGTGGGCGGCACGGCCCAGCCTTATTCCGTGCTAAGCACCTCGCCGGGCTTCACTTTTACCAATCAGTCCAATTTGCTGTTGGAGGCCAATTTCGAAACGAATTTTTTCCTGGCGGCTCAGGGAACCTATCGAGGTTTGTTCGCTCCGGCAACGGGCGCGCGACAGCAGGGCAATTCCGGTTCGTTTTTGTTTAGCGTGACCAGTGGTGGAGCACTCTCCGGAAGTCTTGATTTGGGCGGGCAGCCCGTGCCGCTTTCGGGGAAGCTTAACCTCGGGGGCGCGGCGAATATTCCGTCCAAACCAATCCATGGGATTCCCGCATCGTCGATCAGCGTGCAATTGGATTTTATCGATCAGTCGATCAGCGGAATCGTCAGCAACAGCACATTCACGGCGGAGTTGGCCGGCTACCGCAACGTCTTCAGCGGTTTGAATAAAGCCAGTCAATTTGAGGGGCAATACACGCTGGTCATTCCCGGCACGACTAATCCGGCAACGGGACCTTATGGAAGCAGCTATGGGACGGCGAAGGTGGGGCCGGCGGGGACAATTACGCTGGCGGGGAGTTTGGCGGATGGGACTGTAATCAGCCAATCGAGTGAGGTTTCGCAGAATGGCTATTGGCCGTTCTATGTGAGCCTTTACGGCGGCAAAGGCTCGCTATGGGGCTGGAATTATTTTACGAATCACACCCTTACGGCGCCAGCGGCGCTGAGTTGGATCAACGGGGGCAATTCGTCCAAAACGGCGGTGTACCGGTCAGGATTTACCAACCAGGAAGCGGCGCTCCTGGCGGGGTATTATGTGGCAGGCCAGGCATTGCCGGCGGGGCAGGTCGTAACTTTGGAGGAGGCCGCCAATCCGGTATGGACGATTACGATCACGAACGGGATCGAGAACACAAACAAACTGACGTTGAAAACCAACAGAACAACAGGCGTTCTCAGCGGCAGCTTTGCCAATCCGGCCAATCCGAAACAAATGATCAAAGTCAACGGCGTGATACTGCAAGGGCAGGCCGAAGCCCAAGGTTATTTTCTTGGGACCAATCAAAGCGGAAGTTTTTTACTGCAAAGCCCCTGAACCTCGCCAGTGGGTAAAAGGGCTTCAGACAAATCGGGCGCGTAAAGGTCAGAAATGGAATTGCAAGCCGATTTCGTAAAAGATGGTCGAACCAAGATCGAGCTCGGCGGAATGGCCGTTGGCGGTTTGTTTGAAATCCTCCAGGTATTCAAATTGCACGCCCGTGAAAAGGGACGTGCAATGGCAAAGTTGATACGCGAAACCCAGCTCGGCATAAGCGCCGGGCAAAAAGGCTGTGCGATGGTTGCTTCCAGACATGGCACCGGTATAAATACTATTCTCGCTGAAGGTAAAATGGCTGTCCAAAATGCCGAGAGCCAGTCCGCCGCTGCTTTGCACGGAAAATCGGTCGGATAACGGAATGTTGACGGCGGGGCCCAGTCTCAGATCGTAGAGCTCGGCGTCAAGGTTATTGTTTCCCGTGATGAAGGCTCCGTCTGGCACTATTGACGTGCTCTGGGTGGGCGTGGCGCCCAAGAGAGGGCCGGGGCCGCTGAACGTGCCCGAATACGGAGCCACAGGCGGAACGACTCCGTTCAAAGGATAAGCATCTGTCGTCGTGTCCAAATTTGCAGCAATCGGATCGTTGTCGCGCACGTTTATGCGGGTATAACCGAATCCGATTTTTATGCCCCACTGGCCCCAGTCTTCATGACCAAGGTCACGCACATAATTAAAGTCAAAGCCGAGGTTGGGGTCATCCGTGGCGCTCTGGCTGGCGCCGCCCGCGCTAATGCCGGCGGGCGTGTGCATCAGGACATCGCCGCCGCTGATTTGCGACGGGTGCTGATAGCCCCAATTCCACGTCAAGCCTCCCTGGTTGCCGCTGCTGTCCTCGGCGACAAATCCATCGGTGTATTGATGGCCGCCTGGACTGGAGGGCAAGGTGAGAGTCGCGGGCTCGGAAAATTTGGCCCGAATGTTAAAGCCCATGCGAAGATTCAAGCCGAAATGGTTCCAGTCCTCATTGGTGTTATTCTGTGCGTCAACAGAAAACGGAACAATGGACAAAACCGCTCCGAGCCCAATCAGTCGCAAGAAAGAAACAGATGATTGCATGGTTGTGCCTTGGCTGACTATTTTGTTTGTATGATTTGATAAAAGCGCTGGCCCAAAACCGGCACGCTCTCGGTTACGGGCGGGCCGCCGTCAACCCACTGGGTGCGGTTATTTATCGCCACAATGGGCGGAGTTGCGGCGAGCCACGGCCCCGATGGGCTACTACTGTATTCCACGACGTAAACACCGTTTGATACGCTGGTAAATTCGATGGTCAATCGCCCTTCATTTGTGAACGGGGGCCTGTCCAATTGCAGTACAGTTCCGATCGGCAATGGTACGGATTGCGGGGTGACAATGGAGACTTCAAAATTGGTCGAGGATTCCAGTGTTCGCAGGAGGTCGTAATACTCAAGCATGAACACCACTACATTACCGTTGGGCACGGATTGATCATACTCGACATAAGGAGCGCCTGTGCTGTTCGTGCCTGTTTTATTGTAGAGTTGAACATTGGTCGCCAAATCCAGGACGCTGACCTGAACGCTGGTGAGCGCGGAGCCGGTTAGATTTGTGACCCAAACGGTCTGTTCAAAAAGGCCGGTTTGTGGATTTAAGACAGGCGTATTCCAACCAAAGTCAAGTCCGGGCGCGAAGACGAGATTGGTGACGCTGACGGTGTTGTTGGTTGAATTCGGATCCACGGGAAGCGGAGGTGAGATCGAAGGGCGGGCGGCGGCGGGCACCACAGTGGGGACGATCGGGGAGTCCGTTATGGTGACCGTGGCCGTGTTGATAATTGTTCCGGTCGCCAACGGCAGGACAACGATGGTTGCGGAAGCGGTGCCCTGGTTGGTCAAGAGCTCGAGTTGCCATTGCAGGCTGTTGCCGATAATCGAGTAAAATCCCTGGCTGATGGTGACGTTGCTAATTGTAATATTCGCGGGCAAACTATCCGTCAGGGCCACGTTTGGCACATCGGAAGGACCAAAATTGGTGACGGAGATCGTGTATGTCAGCAGATTGGTAAGTTCGACGGGATTGGGCAGGCCGGTCATCCCCACTCCGATATCCGCGGTATTCGATGCCGGTTCGGTCACAGGGGTGGTGAGTGTTGCAGTAAGATTGGTGTCCGCGGGGTTTAGGTTGGGCGTGGTGGTGGCGGCCACGACGGTATTTGTCAAGATGCCCGGGACGGTCGGTATCACTGTAATCAGCAGCATTACCGTTGAGTTGGAACTAAAGTCGGCGGCGGTGATAATCACCTGGTTGTTGGTCTGAACGGGGCCCGTAAATTCCCCGCCGGGGTTATTGGTGATGATCGCATCAACAAAGATGACTCCGGGCGGGAGAGTATCTGTCAAACTAACATTCAACGCGTCCGCCACGCTGTTGCTCAGGGTAATGGAGTAAACGAGGTTGCTGCCCACGACATCGGAAAGGGGCGTGTTGCTGGCTGAAACGGACAAATCGGTGGGAGGCTCGCCGAAGCTAAAATCCAGGCGGGAAATGACGTTCGAGGACACGAGAATCGATTCCGTCTGCGGGGGGTAATTGCTTGGGGCGGCCGTGACGGTCCAAGTCCGACTGGCTCCGCCAGAGCCCAGCGGCGCCTGGCTGAGAATGTAATACCCGTTCGTATCGGTGGCGGTGGCTTCTCCAAAACCGCTGCCGATAAAGACGTTGGTCAAAGGCTGGCCAGTGATAATATTGGTGACATAGCCATCGATGGCGGCAAAGGCCGTTTCGGGCGCGCCGAATTCCGTGCTGATCACGGCATCGCAGAAGATGGTGAGAGTCTTGCTTTGCGAATTGAAGCCAGGCGCCGAAGCCGTGAGGGTGGTTTGGATGGGAGAATTATCGTTGCCCACCGTGACGTTCGTGATAATGAAGTAGCCGTTGGTATCGGTGTAGGCGTAGAGATACTGGCTGGGAACCTGGACGGTGGCGTTGGTAATGGGTTGTTCGGTCAGTGCGTTGACTACATTGCCAATGATGGTGGCTCCCGTGCAGACTTTGATAATATCGATGTCCACTATATTGGTTATGCCGTTGGTAATGGTGGTATTGGTATAAATGGTCCAATACCCGGTTTCCTGCGCATAAAAACTCTCATACGTGGGCACATTACCCGAGTTGAGTTGGAGTGGGCCGCTGGCATAATGGCCGTCTGCCCCGGTGTACTTCCCGGTGATGCTCACATAAACGTTCGACACGGGCAAACCGGTGGACGAATCCAAAACCGTTCCCGCCACGAAGCCGTAGCCCATGCGAAGAAGGTAAAGGTCTTGCGTTGCCGTCTCCCCGGCATAAATGGTCAAATTGCTTATGCTTTGGTAATAATTATTGGCAGACCCATAAATGTTATAATATTGGTTGGTGGTGGGACCGGTGCCGACCAAAACATTCGTTATCAGATAAGCGCCGTTGGTATCCGTGTAAACGGCGGTATAGTAGTCCGAAACGTAGGCGTTTGTGATGGGCAAGCCGGTCTGCAAATCATAAACGTGACCGGTCACTGCGCCGTAATTGTTGGTGACAACCGGGATGGGCGCGAGCCTGAGCACCGGCGCGCTGGCAATCTGCCCGCAATCGCTCAACAGGACATTCGTATAGGTTTCGTAATAACCTGGCGCGGAAGACTCAACGGTCGCGTTCACGGAAACATTGTTCGGGTCCAACGTAACATTGGTCAGGGTGTAATTGCCGTCGCCGTCAGTGATGCCATAAAAATAGTCGTAGGTGACGACGACCAGCGAGAGGTTGGTGGCGGGCAGCCCGGTGTCGCCATAGACGACACTTCCCGTAACAGTGACCTGGCAAACGGGGATCGCCACTAAATTGACGACAGAATTGCTGCCGGCTTGAACGGTTGTATTGGTGGAAACCTGCCAGTAGCCGGTGGGCTGAGAGTAAAGAGTGTAGTAGGCGGCTGCGTTATTGTTGTTCAGCGAAACCGACTCGAATTGAAAGTTCCCGTTGGTATCCGTTTTAACAGAAGCCGAGGATGGGCCGCTGAGGTTGACGATCGTATTCGTCAATGGCTGCCCTCCTCGAGCGGTGAGCGAACCGGTGATGGTTCCAAACTGCTGGGCGAGGATTTGCAGGTTGACGGTATTGGTGGCATCGCAGACGGCGTAGGAGTAGGTGTACGAGCTCCAGTAATTGGATCGAGTGGCGGTGATGTAGTAATCCAAGGGCAGATTTTCAGACGAGCCCAAAGCAAGGTTAGTAATCAAAAAATGACCGTTGGCGTCGGCGGTCGTCGTGTAATAGTACGAGTACTGAGCGGTCACCACCGCGTAAGGGACGGGCAGACCGGTGGTGGTATCCGTCACGGTCCCCTCAAATGCGCCATAACAAACGGGCAACAGCCCAAATTGCACCGACACGCTGCTGGAGGTCGTATTGGTGATGCCCCCCCCCGCGGCGCTCAAATCCAGCGTGAAAGCCCCGTTCGCCGCGTTGGTGGTGGCGTTCAAAGTCAGTACCGAGGTTCCGGGAGGAGTCAGGCTTTGTGGCGAAAATAGGGCTGTGACGCCTGACGGCAGATTTGAGGCGGAGAGCGTCACTTGGTTGGTGAAGCCGTCAAGCGGAGTCAAAGAGACAACAAAGGAGGCGCTTTGACCAGGAACAAGCGTGAGTGAGCCTGGCTCGACGGTAAAAGAGAAATTCTGTGCCTGGGCCATTTGAACGAAAGCGACGGACACAAGAAATCCAAAGAGTACAGCGGTTTTTAAACGTACCATTTTCATAAGACCATATATGACGGGATCAACAACTGGGAGGGATTTTGAAGCGACAACGGCGGGTTGCAAGCTTTTTTTACAATCTGTCAAACAAGGAACGGCGGCCTGGTGTCAAATGGAGGAAACGGCCTCGGCGAACGGGCCGGCTTATCCTCGATTTTTCATGAGAGGAACCAGATAGATGGATTTGAAATCATACTGGTCGAGGACATTGGGATACCAACCGTGAACACTGGGTTGAATGAGGCGGGGGCGGGTGTAAAAATAAATCGGAATAATGGGCATTTCGTCCAGCAAAATGGCCTCGGCCCTCTGATAGGCGTCGTAGCGCACGGCGCGGTTTCCGGTGTCGGATGCCAGGCGGACCAAGCGATCATACTCGGCGTTGGACCATCCAGTTTCGTTGTTGCCGCCGCCTGTCAAGAACATGTCCAGAAAAGTGCTTGGATCGACATAATCGCCATTCCAACCCGCGCGGCCTATGAAATAATCCAGACGCCGCATGGAGTCCAAATACACCTTCCATTCCTCGTTATGCAGGACGACGTTGATGTTGAGATTTCTTCTCCACATGTCCTGAAGCGCTTCGGCAATGGCTTTGTGGCTCTGCAAGGTGTTGAAGAGCAGTTCAACTGCTGGAAAATTCTTTCCGTCGGCATAACCGGCTTCTGCCAGGAGCCGGCGGGCTTCGGCGATGTCTTCATTGATTTTCGTCTGGTAGGTGTACCCGGCGGTGTTGGGAGGCGTGAAGAAATAAGCGGGTTCCTCGCCAGCCCGCATAATGGTTTCTGTAATGGCGTGGCGGTCAATGGCCAGGGCAAGGGCGCGGCGGATCCGTTTGTCATTGAGCGGTGGGCGCGTGACATTGAATTTATAAAAATAGGTGCCCAACAGAGGATAAACATTGATGAGGTTGGGTTTGTTTTTGCGGTAAAAAGCGACCTTCGACGGAGGGGCCTGCGGATCGCTATGGAGTTGTCCGGAACGGAACATGCGTTCGGCTGTGTCCGTGCTTTCGGTCGGATCAAAATAAATTTTGTTGAGGCGGACATTTGTTGCGCCCCAATAAAGTGGGTTTTTTTCGACCAAAATATGTGAATTCATTCGCCATTCTTTTAGAACGAAAGGCCCGTTGCCCACGAAATTTTCAGGGCGCGTCCAGGGATTGGTGCGGTCGTCGAGGGCGCCATGCTTTTTAATGACGCCGATGGGGACGGGATACCACGAATCGTGGATGATCATGGACAGTAAATACGGCGCGGGGCTGTGCAGCGTTACTTGCAGGGTGTAGTCGTCCAGGGCTTTGAAGCCGACCTGGCTGAAATTGGTGATTGTTCCAAGATTAAATTCCTTGGCATTTTTTACCGGGTAAAGCATGTAGGCGTATTGCGCACCGAGCGAAGGGGTTAACATGCGCTGATACGTTTCCACAAAGTCGTGCGCGGTCAAAGGCTGGCCATTGGACCACCGTCCGTTCTTGCGCAAATGGAAAGTATAAACTTTTCCGTCGGGAGATATTTGCCAGCTTTCGGCCGCGCCCGGCCGGGGAGAAAGGTCTTTTGCGTCCACAGTGACCAGACCTTCAAAGAGAGCCAGCATTACGTTGTGTTCGATGGTGCCAATGCCTACGGCGGGATCAAGACTGGAAGGCTCACCCTCGTTATTCAGGCGCAATTCCTGGGTGCGGTCGCCGATGGCGACGAGGCTTTGGCGCTGGCCGCAGCCCGCTGCCAGCAAGGCGACGACGCAGGCCGCCAGAAATATGAACGACCTACGGGACCTTAAGATCGTCGTCACACGATGCACAGTCTTCGGATTAATGCGGCGTGTCGGGTCCCATGCCGATCTTTTTCAGGAACGGATCAAGGGATTGTGTGCGGCCCAGGAATTTTTCGATCGAGATTTCCACGTCGCGGGAGTCGCCCATTTCGTAAATCTCCTTGCGCAAGCGATGTCCGGCCTCGACATCAAAAAATCCGTCCGGGGCGCTGGAGAAAACTGTGGCCATGTCCGCCGCAATCGCGTCGGCCCAAGCGTAGCCATAGTAGCCGGCGTCGTATCCCATGAGATGGCCAAAATAGGCCACGAAGGCGGTGTCGGGAGGCTCGGGGAAAAAGGTATCCGCCAGGATACGATTGGAAAGCGGGACGGTTTCCTGCGCATTATCGGCGTGGATTTGGGTGTGGAGCGCGAGGTCTGTCAATCCGAAAGACAACTGACGGCGGTAGAACGTACCCTCAATGGCCAGTTTTGAAGCCTTAAGCTGGTTCAGTATTTGTTGCGGAATTTTTTTGGAAGGATCCCGATAATCCGCGGCAAAACTGTCCAGGACCTTTTTGTCCCAAACCCAGTTTTCCAGCATTTGTGAAGGCGCCTCGACGAAATCGCCCGGCACACTGGTGCCGGCAAAGCGGGCGTATTTGGCCCTGGTCAATATCGAGTGCATGGCATGGCCGAATTCGTGGAAGAGCGTTTCCACGTCCTGGTGGGAGAGCAGGGACGGTTTGTCTGGCTGCGGGGACGGGAAATTGCAAATCAGGGCCACCGTGGGCCGCTGATATTTTCCGTTGGAGAGCAATTTGCCTTCGATAATGCCGAATTGTGCGAAGTGATTGTATTTGCCTTCGCGAGGGAACATATCCAGATAGAACAAGCCCAGCGGTTCGCCGGTGGAGGAATCGGACACGGCATAAAGTTGCAAATCCGGCACCCAGACATAAGGCGCATCCAGGCGCACAAAGGTGAGGCCAAAGATTCTTTGATAAATTTTAAACATCCCATCCAGCACGTGTTGATAGGGAAAATAGACTTTGAGTTCTTCTTCGTTGACGGTGTATTTCTCTTTCTTCAGTTGGTTGGCATAATAGCGCCAGTCCCAAAGATGAATTTGCGCATTGGGGTCGCCGGTTTCTTTGACTTTCAAAGCGCGAAACTCGGCAATTTCCGCGTCAAATTTCGGCTGCAAACCGACCTTGAGTTTTTCCAGGAAATCCTGGGCGCGCGCGGCAGTTTTGGCCATTTTGATTTCGATGACGTAATCCGCCCAAGTCTTGTAACCCAGTTTGTGGGCGAGGGTATCGCGCAAGACGAGGATTTGTTGGAGCAGGGGAACGTTTTCCTTTTTGGCCAGATTGTCGCGGGCCGTCTGGAACTGCAGGCGGGTGTTTTCGTTTTTGGCATTCTCCATCACCGTGACGTAATGCCAGGTAATGTTGGCCATGACGGAATAGGTGCCCTCGTCATTCTTGACACCTTTTTGGGAAAGGAAATCCTCGGGCACACCGTCCAAATCCGCCTTGCTAAAAGTCAGTTTCTGCTCGGCCTGGGTCACATGAGTTTCAAAATCTGTGGTCAGCCCGGAAAGTTTTTTGCGCAGGGCTTCCACTTCGTCGCGCTGGTCCTTGGGCAAATTCAGGCCGGCGCGGGTATAATCGCGCATCGTTTCCTTGAGCAACTTGGCGTCTTCCCCGGCAAGCTGGGGATGAGTGCCGGCGTAAGCACTGAGAGCGCGATAAACGTCCTCGCGATAATCCAAGCCGACGGCCCATTCCTGGATGACTTTGATTTTGTCCGTTGCGGCATTGCGCAGGGCGGCATCGGTGCTGGTTTGCTTGATGATTTCCAGACGATTCTCGGTCAGGCTGATGCCATAATTGACATCGTCCAGCGCCCGGACAGTATTGTCGAAATTGGCCTCGGCCGGCTGCAATCGCCCGATTTGATCCAGAGCGGCGTTGGCATCGGCGATGGTGCTTTTGACAGAAACGTCGACGGCATTGGTGGTGGTCTCGAAGTCAGGCAGGCGGATGACGGAATTGAACTTGGCAGCTTCCTGCTGAAAACCGGCCAGGGTATTGTGTTCAATCGGCATGGGGGGCAGCGGCTCCGGCTCCGTATGGCAACCCGCCAGGATTGCCACCAAACCGCAACTTAAACTTTTTATTAATCGCATTGTATGGGCACATGGTAATCGAACATTTGGCAACAGGCAACCGTCCCGCGCCGTCTGGTTCATTCCTCGCGCCCTGATTCATGCACACGGATAAACCGGCCCAGCAGGAGCAATCCAACTGGCGCGACCATCCCGGTCAGCGCCACGATAAGCCACATGACTTCCGGATGCCTGACTCCTTGTTCGGGACAGTAGGTAGCCAGGATTCCGCCCGCGAAGGCGCCGATAAAAAGTTTTGCCAGAAGAAGAGGAATGTAGGAAAGCGCACTATAAGAAGCCTCCTGGCCTTTGGGGGCGATGGCCGCCGCATATTCATAGACCCGCGGCGAATAAAATGCCTCTCCCACGGAGAGAAGGGTGACAAAAAGGGCGATCATCACGTAATAAGGATGGATGTCGCCGTGCAAGCCCAGATACAAGCCAGCCAGCCAGCGTGTCACGGCTCGATGGGCCAAAGGCTCAAACCAGACCGTTGGCAGGGCCATAATGAAAACAGACGCGACGGAAATCGCTCCGCCCAGCGTCACCATGGCGTAGGCAGAAAAGCGCTGGGTCAGCGCGCCGACGATTGGCACAAGAAGAATGATGATAATGAAGTTAAGCGCCCAGAGCCGCCCGACCGGAGCGCCATTTCCCAACACCCGTATTCCAAAGGCCGGATACACATAATACATCTGCTGAAATATCAATTTCAAAAAAGCGATCAGGATGAGGAATATCAAAAGCCGGTACAGCCCGGCTTGACGGACTAACGCGACGAAATTATGGGCGGTGGCCTTGACTGTGTCCCGGAGGGTCAGCCGAAGCCCGGTCAAAAGTTTTTCGTGCCCGTGGCGGTCTTCCCTCGGGACGATTTTTTCCCCCTCATCGGTCGCTTCGGCCCCCTCGCGCAAACAGAACAGGATCGGCATGATGGCGCATTCAATCAGCAGGGACACCAGCAGCAAAGCACGATAGGTGGTCAGATGAATGCCCGGAAGATCCAGATGACCGTACTCGCCCAGGACTTTTCGGACCAGATCGAAGAGAAGGCTGCCGATCAGAAGGCCGCCGTTGATTGTCATGTAAAAGAAGGAAAATGAAATGGACCGCTGTTTCGTGTTGGAATAGCGCCGAATGCTGGCGACGGCCACCGGGCCGGTCAGCGCTTCGCCGACCGCCAGGGGAAAAAGTCCGCAGGACAAAGCCACCCATTTGATGGTGACAAAGGCCATCACCGCGCGGGACACGATGCAAAGGCCGACACCCAGGAAGAAAGTCTTGCGCAATCCGAAGGCATCGGACATCGAGCCGGACAGCACCGTGGTGATGCTCATCAGGAGAGTCCAGGCGCCGACAAAGGCCATGGCCTTTCGATCGCTGTAACCAAAGTCGGAATGAAGCCAGAGAAAGATGGTGGAGTTGGCCAGGCCATAAGCCGCGATGATCAACAGTTGGATGGAAAATACCAGCCACAGCTCGCGCATCGCGCCTTTCATCACAGTGAATTTCCCAAGGAAACGACCCAGAAGGGTCGCAGGATTGGCGGCAGGATCGGCGGCGGTCATCATTTAACGGGCCAATAAGACCCTAACGGGGGCCCGTCGTAAAGGAAGAAGGTTGCCAACACTGCTGATATTACTGATGAAAAAGCGGCCATACCGCACAAACATGCGGTATCGTAAACTTGGGCGTTCTGCTATAAAACAAACAATGAAATCTAAAACCCAACCCACTATGAGAAACCATCTAGCAAAGTCGTCCTTCGGTTCGTTGGTAATTATTGCAACCATTGCCTTGTCGAGCCAGCTTGCCAGCGCGGCAAACAGCGCTTCGGACGGTGCCGTCAATTACACTGGAGGAGGCTGGGGCACTTCCCCTCCCAATGACGGCACGGGATTTGGACCGTGGAGCGTCAGCGTGGTCAATAACAATCAGCCGCCTTACGCCGGCACTTATCTGGACAGCAGCAGCGCAGTTACGACCGGCGGTAATTCATTCGGAACCTACGCCAACAGCGCCCAAGGAACCACCTATCCCTCGGTCAATTTCTATCGCCCCTTCACCGTCAACCCCAGCGGGTATCAGGATCCCTCGGGATTGGGCACGTTGTACAATCAAACGTTCAGCATTGCCTTGGCCAGCGATGGAGTCGGCGACGGAAACTCCGGGCCGCCGAATTCGGCTTTCGGGTTTAGCCTCATGACCGGCCAGGGCGCAGGCGCGACACCCGTGCTGACCTTTGAGTATGTGGGCACCCAGGCAAACGACAATATGGTGCTGATTGATAATAATGGCACCGACAACACCACCGTGCCCGTGGCCTTCGGAAACTTGCACGCCGGGCTTGAGGTTTCCGTCGCTGTCGGCAGTAACCCCGATGGCGTGAATCCTTACACCATTACTGTCAGTCCATTCGCCGGCGGTCCGGCGCTTTTCACCTACAGTGGTGACACGACGGGCCCCATCCAGGAGGCCGACGTGTTTGATTCAAATACCACCGGCAACGGTTATTTCAACGATTTGGCGGTATCCCCCGAAGCTGTTCCGGAACCCGCCACCCTGAGCCTTATCGGTCTGGGCGTGACAGGGTTGCTTTCCTTCCGTCGCCGGAAGTAATCTCGAAAGATTGGTTTTGACAAGCCCCGCGAGTGCGGGGCTTTTTTATTGCAACCTCCAGCCATTCTGATGGCGGCCTCGTTGGAAGGGTGTTACAGGTGTTACATTGTTGGTTATAAGGCATTTAGGGTGTTACAACGGGTGTTACATGTAACGCCCTTCTTGTCATCTGCTCAATTGCTTGCGAAACCTAAACCCGCCAACGGCGGGGTATTTGGCCAAAAGGGTGCTACAGATGTTACATTGTTGATTATCAGGCACTTAAGGTGCTACATCGGGTGCAACAACCCCGTAACATGTTGCACCCTGCGTTAAATAGCCGCGAAGCGAAGGGGCGCAAAGACACAGCTCTTTTACGAGAGCTTGCCGGGTGGCATGTTTTAGGGTAATATTTGACAG
>Ga0182030_10014468_pt1 | contig 15570 bp, 14 predicted proteins | sample 812S3MmetaG_FD_121299 | JGI IMG/M metagenome (GOLD analysis project Ga0182030, IMG submission 121299) | Permafrost microbial communities from Stordalen Mire, Sweden - 812S3M metaG (Illumina Assembly) | ecosystem: Environmental > Terrestrial > Soil > Wetlands > Permafrost | place: Sweden... | reverse complement strand
GCCACGTACCACCTGGCACAGGGTGCGCACTCGCACTTCGTCTGCGAGGGGTGCGGCGCGACGTTCGAGGCCCCCGACGCCCTGTTCCGCGGACTGTCGAGGAGCGCCCGGACCCAGTACGGGTTCGAGATCAATCCCCACCACTTCGCCGTCTACGGGCGGTGCCGCGACTGCCGGTGACACGGCTGCCGGGGCCGCGACTTCGGGTGACACGGCTCTCGATGACGCAACGGGTGGTGTCGACTGCGGCCAGGACGACCGGCCCCCGGCGGCCGCCCACGGGCCACGACGGACCCTGAGCCCCCCGGGGGGGCGCATGGTAACGTCGCCACGACGCAACACAGAAGTACCTCGATACAGGGGAAGCCGGTCAGATTCCGGCGCTGGTCCGCAACCGTAGGCGGTGTGCCCGTGAGGGTCGCCGTGAGCCGGGATACCTGGTCGGGGTGAGCTCCCATCGTCGAGACACACGGTCTGGGGCTCGGTGGTCGCTCGTCATCGTGCCCCGATGGCGGATTGCTCCCGGGTTCGGACCCGGAAAGCGAGCCACCATGAACCACCGCCCCCGCCTCCTGGTGCTGGGCATCGCCCTGGGCCTGTCCCTGGCCTTCGTCCTACCGGCCACGGCCGGAGCGGCCGGCCGGCCCGACGTGGCCACCGCCCCCGCCCTCCCCCAGTCCGCCGCCGCCCAGGCGTCGGCGCAGTGGCTGGCCCGCCAGCTCACCCCGGCGGGGTGGATCCCCAACGCCTCCGACCAACCGAGCCCCAGCTTCACCGTCAACACCGTCCTCGCCCTGGCGTCGGCCAAGGTGGATCCGGCCGGGGTGCGCTCCGCGCTGGCCTACCTGGCGACCGACGTCGACAGCTACGTCACCCAGAACGGGGCCGACGGTCCCGGGCAGCTGGCCCTGCTGATCCTGGCCGTCGACGCCGGGGGTGACGACCCGACCGACTTCGGGGGCACGGACCTGGTGTCCCGCCTGTTGGCCACCGAGCAGCCGAGCGGGCTGTTCGGCACCGAGGCCCAGGTGGCCAACTATGCGGCCGGAAACTACGAGCAGGGCCTGGCCCTCCAGGCCCTGGGCGTGGCCGGGGTGCGGGGCGGGTCCCGTCTGGCCGCCGCCGTCCACTACCTGGTCGACCAGCAGTGCCCGGACGGGGGCTGGTCGTTCACCGCCCAGGCCACCGACTCCTGTGTGGTGAGTGCGACGGACTACACCGGACCCGACACCAACTCCACCGCCCAGGCCGTCCAGGGCCTGGCCGCGCAGGGTGCCGTCACCGCGGGGGTCGCCTCCGGCGCCGTCGGGTTCTACGCCGCCGGCCAGGACACTGACGGCGGGTGGTCCTACTACCCGAGCTCGACCGGGGCCCCCCAGTCCACCGACCCCGACTCCACCGCCTTCGTCATCCAGGCACTGATCGCCCTCGGCCGGTCGCCGTCGGGTCCGGGCTTCGTGCACGGATCGTCCGACCCGGTGTCGGCCCTCCTGGCCTTCCAGCTCACCTCGGGCCCGGGTGCGGGGGCCTTCGAGTCCTCCTACGCCCCCGGTAGCCCGGACCTCACCGCCAGCTTCCAGGCCACCCCGGCCGTCGCCGGAGCGTCCTTCGCTTTCGCACTCGGACTCTCCGACGGCGCCTATTGGCTGGTGTCCTCCGACGGTGGGGTCAGCGCCCTGGGCGGGGCCGCCTTCCACGGCTCGATGGGCGGCCAGCCGCTCGACGCGCCCATCGTGGGCCTTGCCGCCACCCCGGACGGCGGCGGCTACTGGGAGGTGGCCTCCGACGGCGGGATCTTCGCCTTCGGTGACGCCACCTTCCACGGCTCCATGGGCGGCCGGCCGCTCAACGCTCCCATCGTGGGCGTGGCCGCCACGTCCGACGGTGACGGCTACTGGGAGGTGGCCTCCGACGGGGGCATCTTCGCCTTCGGTGACGCCGCCTTCCACGGCTCGATGGGTGGCCAGCCCCTGAACAGGCCCATCGTGGGCGTGGCCGCCACGTCCGACGGTGGCGGCTACTGGGAGGTGGCCTCCGACGGCGGGATCTTCGCCTTCGGTGAAGCCGCCTACGAGGGCTCGCTGCCCCACCTCGGGGTGACGGTCGACGACATCGTGGGGATCGCCTCTGCCCCGGCGGGCGGGGGCTACTGGGCGGTGGCCTCCGACGGCGGGGTGTTCGCCTTCGGCACGGCCGCCTTCCACGGCTCCATCGGGGGGCAGCCGCTCGCCCGGCCCGTGGTCGGGATGGCGTCGACCCCCGACGGCGGCGGGTACTGGGAGGCGGCGGCCGACAGCGGCGTGTTCGCCTTCGGGACGGCCCGGTTCAGTCCCCTGCTCCCCCAGAACACGCCCTCGGGCGTCGTCGGTACCGACCCCCGGTCATCGATCGTGGGTGTGGCCGCCGCCGGCCGCCCGTTCAACTACACGCCGACCGCCTAGGGGATGCCCATGACCGACCGAGCACGGGGGAGGAGGTGGGGTCAGGGGCGCCGTAGCGCTGGGCGGATCGCCGTGCTCGCCGCCGTCGGCCTCGGTGGGTTCGCCACCACCCTCGGCCTGTCGGTGGGCGGCCCGGTGCTGACCGCCTCGGGCGCCCCGGTGGCCGACTGCACCACGACCACCGGCGTGGTGGTCGCCGTCGACTTCCAGCCCTTCGGGGGGCAGATCCAGGTGGGGTGCGACCCGACGACGACCACCGGCCTGGACGCCCTGCAGGTGGCGGGCTTCACGCCGACGGGCACCTCGCAGTTCGGGGACGCCTTCATCTGCCTCATCGACGGGTTCCCCCGGAACCAGAGCTGTGCCTCGACGCCCCCGGCCTCGGCCAGCTGGTCCTTCTGGCTGGCCGATGCCGGCGCCAACGCCTGGACCTACAGCCCGGGCGGGGCGGCGACCCTCCAGCCCCGACCGGGCAGTGTCGAGGCCTGGACCTTCGGGTCGTCCAACCCGGACAACCGACCGGGCTTCGCACCTTCCACGGTGCGGGCCACGACGCCGGGCCCCACCCCGCCGGCCACCACCACGACGACCACCGCCCCGGTGGCGGCATCCGGCCCACCGACCGCCACCGGCGGAGGGGGCCCACCCGTCTCCACCTCCCCGGCGACGGGTGCCTCGTCCGGCTCACCGGGCGGGCCGGTGACCCACATAGGTGGGGAGTCCGGTGCGGCCACCGGTCCGGCGGTGACGACCACCACACGCCCGGGGACCACGACGAAGACGTCCGGTGACCCGGCGGGCGCGTCCGCCACCGGGTCCGCAACGCACGGCTCCACCTCCCACGGCTCAACGTCGGGCGGCTCCGCACCGCAGCGCTCGACCGCACCGGTCGTGGTGGCCGCGGCCCCGGCCGCCACCGACACCCACGGCTCCTCCGGATCACCGCTGCCCATCGTGGTCACCGCCCTGGCGGTGATCGTCCTGGGGGGCGCGGCGGCACTCGTCGCCCGGCGAAGGCGCCGGTCGGCGTGACCGTCGCCGCAGCCGCCCACCGGCCCGGCCGGGGTCGTGGCCGGCTGCCCCGGACCCTCCACCCCGTCGCCTGGTGGATCTGGGCCCTCGGACTGGCCACCGCCGTCAGCCGGACCACCAACCCGCTGCTGCTGGCCCTGGTGCTCGGCGTCCTGGCCGTGGTGGTGGCCAACCGGCGCGGCGAGGCTCCGTGGGCCCGGGCGTTCAAGTACTACCTGTACCTGGCCATTTTCGTGATCATCCTGCGGGTGGCCTTCCGCTCGGTGTTCGGCGGCGACATCGGCACCACCGACGTGCACGTGCTGTTCCATCTGCCCCAGGTGCCGCTCCCCTCGTGGGCCGCCGGTGTGCAGCTCGGAGGGCCGGTGACCCTCGAGGGCACCATGGGCGCCGTGTACGACGGTCTCCGCCTCGGGACCCTCCTGTGCTGTCTGGGCGCGGCCAACGCCCTGGCCAACCCCAAGCGCGCCCTGCGGGTCCTGCCCGGAGCGCTCTACGAGCTCGGCGTGGCGGTGGTCGTCTCCCTCAACGTGGCCCCCCAGCTCGTCGAGAGCGTCCAGCGGGTCCGCCGGGCGCGCCAGCTCCGCGGCGGGCCGACCAGCGGGCGCCATGCGCTGCGGGGCATCGCCATCCCGGTGCTGGAGGACGCCTTCGAACGGTCGCTGCTGCTCGCCGCGGCCATGGACTCCCGTGGCTACGGACGCACCGGGGGTGCCTCCCGGCGGGCCCGACGGGGCACGGCGGCGCTGATGCTGGCCGGCCTGGTGGGGCTGTGCACGGGTGCCTACGGCCTGCTCGACGGGACGGCCCCCGGGGCGCTCGGTCTCCCGGCGATGGCCGCCGGCGCCGTCCTGTGCGGCGTCGGCCTGGCCCTCGGGAGCCGGCGGGTGCGCCGGACCCAGTACCGCCCGGATCCGTGGCGCTGGCCCGAGTGGGGGGTGGTGGTCTGCGGGCTGGTGCCGGCCGTGGTGCTGCTGGCCTCCTTCGGGGCCGGTGTGGCCGCGCTCGACCCGTCGACCAGTCCGCTGTCCTGGCCGACCCTCCCGACCGTGCCGGCCCTGGCCATCGCGGTGGCCGCCCTGGCCGCGGTGTTGGCGCCCCCCCCGGTGCGACCCGGACGGGCCCCGGCCGCGCCGGCCGCAGCCGGGATCGAACGCGACGTGGAGCGCCTGCGCCCGACGGGTGTGGCGCCGTGATCGAGTTCGACCGGGTGTCGGTCACCTACCACGGGGCGCCGGTCCCGGTCCTGCGCGACGTGGACCTGGCCATCGGCGAGGGCGAGCTGGTGCTGGTGGTGGGCCGGACCGGGGCGGGCAAGTCGACCCTCCTCGGCGCGGTCAACGGCCTGGTGCCCCACTTCACCGGGGGCACCCTGGCCGGCCGGGTGCTGGTCGGGGGACGCGACACCCGGACCCACAAGCCGCGCGAGCTGGCCGACGTGGTGGGGGTGGTGGGCCAGGACCCGCTGGCCGGCTTCGTCACCGACACGGTGGAGGAGGAGCTGGCCTACGGCATGGAGCAGCTGGCGGTGCCGGCCGACGTCATGCGCAAGCGGGTCGAGGAGACCCTCGACCTGCTCGGCATCGCCGAACTGCGCGACCGTCCCCTGCACGAGCTCTCCGGCGGCCAGCAGCAGCGGGTGGCCATCGGCTCGGTGCTGACGGCCCAGCCCCGCATCCTGGTCCTCGACGAGCCGACCTCGGCCCTGGACCCCACGGCGGCCGAGGAGGTGCTGGCGGCCGTCACCCGGCTGGTGCACGACCTGGGGGTGACGGTGGTCCTGGCCGAGCACCGCCTGGAGCGGGTGGTGCAGTACGCCGACACGGTCATCGAGGTGCGGACCGACGGCACCGTGTCGTCCGGTGCCCCCGACGAGATGCTGGCCACGGCGGCGGTGGCCCCTCCGGTGGTCGAGCTCGGCCGCCTGGCCGGCTGGGACCCGTTGCCCCTGTCGGTGCGCGACGCCCGCCGGGTGGTCGGGCCGCTGCGCCAGAGGCTGGGCGGTGGCCCACCCCCACCCCCGGTCCGCCTGGTCCCCCGCGCGCCGGGTGCGACCCTGCTGCAGGCCCGTCGGGTCACCGTCCGCTACGGCGACGCGGTGGCCGTCCGGTCCGTCGACCTCGACCTCCGCGGTGGCCAGGTCACCGCCCTGATGGGCCGCAACGGCTCCGGCAAGTCGTCGCTGCTGTGGGCCCTCCAGGGCTCCGGGCCCCGCCAGGGGGGATCGGTCACCGTGGAGGGGACCGATCCGGCCACCGTGCCGGCCGCCGCCGCCCGGGCCCTGGTCGGCCTGGTGCCCCAGACCCCGGCCGACCTGCTCTACCTCGACACGGTGGCCGAGGAGTGCGACCAGGCCGACCGTGAGGTGGCCGGGGCCGCCCCGCTCAAGGCGCGGGAGGTCCTCGATCTCCTCGCTCCGGGGATCGACGGTGGAGCGCATCCCCGCGACCTCTCCGAGGGCCAGCGACTCGCCCTGGTCCTGGCTGTCCAGTTGGCCGCCGGGCCTGAGGTGGTCCTGCTCGACGAGCCCACCCGGGGGCTCGACTACCCGGGCAAGCGGGCCCTGGTCGACATCCTCGACCTGGTGGCCGGCGAGGGGCGTGCGGTGGTCATCGCCACCCACGACGTCGAGTTTGCCGCCGCCGCCGCCGACCGGGTGGTCGTCATGGCCGTGGGGGACGTGGTCGCCGACGGACCGACGGCCGAGGTGGTAACGGCCTCGCCCGCTTTCGCCCCCCAGCTGGCCAAGATCCTCGCCCCGGCCGCCTATCTGACCCTGGACCAGGTGTCCCGGGTCCTCGGGGAGGCGTGATGTCGACGAACGCCGGGGCCATCCCCGTCGGGCACCGGTCCCGGCTGACCCTGGTCCTGGCCTCGTTCCTGGGGGTCGTGGCCTTCCTGTGGCCCTTCGTGGTCGTCCCGGGACGGGTGGGAGACACCACCCTGGCCCCGCTCCTGTTCGGCGTCCTCCTGCTCCTGGTGCTGGCCGTCGTCTTCGCCGGGGTGGCCGACGGCGGGATCGACGCCAAAGCCATCGCCATGCTGGGGGTGCTGTCGGCGGTGGGCGCGGCCCTGCGGCCCCTGGGCGCCGGAACGGCCGGCATCGAGCTGGTCTTCTTCATCCTGGTACTGGCCGGGCGGGTCTTCGGTCCCGGATTCGGCTTCGCCCTCGGATGCACCACCCTGTTCGCCTCGGCCCTGCTGACCGGGGGGGTCGGTCCGTGGATGCCGTTCCAGATGTTCGGATGCGCCTGGGTCGGCCTGGTGGCCGGCCTCCTCCCCCCGGCCACGGGCCGGCGCGAGGTACTGCTCCTGGCCGGCTACGGGGCGGTGGCCGCCTACTGCTACGGCTTCCTGGTGAACCTCTCGTTCTGGCCGTTCTCGCTCGACCCGCAGAGCTCGATCGCCTACCGGCCCGGGGCGTCGCTCGGTGTGAACCTCCACCACTACCTGATCTTCGACGCCACCACGTCGCTGGGCTGGGACACCGGGCGGGCCGTCACCACGGCCGTGTGCATCCTGTTGGTCGGGCCCGCACTGCTGGCCACCTTCCGTCGGGCGTCCCGCCGGGCGGCCTTCGAGGCGCCGAGGGAGTTCGCCCCGCCGGTCGACCCGGGTCGGGTCGCGGTCTGGGTGGCCGGTCCGGCTCCGGCGTCCCCTACCCCACGAAGATCGGGAGCGGGACCGTGCGCTTCCCCGTGATCGGGACCAGCGTGCCGGTGACCGCGCAGTTTCCCGTGGCGCCACCGGTGTTGAGCTGGAACTGGAGGGAGAGGGAGAACCAGAACCCCGACTCGGGCTGGGAGGCGATCCCGCCGGAGTTGGCCACCACGTAGCCCTGGGTGAACATGTCGGCCGGCGAGCCCGGATTGATGTTGTCGATGATGGCGATGTCCGCCGGACTGCGGAGCTGGGACCCGCTGTACGAACCGGCGTAGGGGTTGCCCCCCGGGTCGAAGGAGGACTCGTAGATGCCGACGCTCTGGATCGAGGGATCGGTGCTGGTCAGCGTCGCCTGTACGGCGGCGGTGTCGTCGGTGAAGTTCGCCTGGCACGAGAGGTGCACACTGAAGCCGTTCACATCGGCGGCCAACAGATCGGGTGTGTCGATCGACTTGGTCAGGGTCCCGTTGCTGTTCTCGGCGATGTAGACCGGGCCGGGGCCCGCAGGTCCCTGAGGTCCGACCGATCCCGGTGCTCCACTGGCCCCCGGGGGACCCGCCGGCCCCTGGGAGTTCCACGAGATGACCGTGGCGCCCGACTTGCAGGTCGGCGGCGTGGTGCCGACCGCCGTCAGCTTGCCCGACTTCAGGCAGGCGTAGTACGTGGTGCCCGGACCGCTCGCCCCGGCGACCACCACGGCGGAGGTCACCGCAGAGATCGCCGAGATGGTGACCGCACACGCCGCCGCCAGCTTGAGTGCTCTCCCATGGACCATGGGTCGCCTCCTTCACGCAGTCGCCAGCGGGGCACGGCGTCGCCATCCCGCCGCTCGCGAGTGGACGTGCCCAGTCTTGCAAGGGGGAGAGGCACTGGCAACCGGTACCGGATCGACCGGGTGGGAGGCAACCTCCGGGGGAGTGAGGTGTTCCACACGGGTGGCGATTCCCTGTGTGACCACCTCCGGCACGTGGCCGTCCATGCGGGCCGTGCACCGCCGGACGAGCCGAGGGTCGCACTACCGGGGGCACCGTTCCGTCCGCGCCGATCGTGCCCGCCACCGGTCGGCGTCACCCGGCCGTCGCCGTGACTGCCGGTCAGACGCGTAGTCGGTCCGCGAAGGCCTGTCGGTCGTACAGCATGCCCGGGTCGATCGGGTCGTCGTCCAGCCACGCGGCCGGCGTGCCCTGGGGATCCTGCTCCTCGTAGAGCGGCTCGCGTCGGCGCACCCACGGCTCGTACCGGGCCTCGTGGACTCCCGACGTGAAATCCGGTCCGGTCAGTCCGACCTGGGCGCCGAGGCCCACCAGTTCCCGGGTGGTGAACCCGCCGGTCTGCTCCGGTGGTTGTGCGGCGAACACCGCCCGACGGAGCTCGTCGAACCGTCCGGCCTCGGCGGCCAGGGCGAGCGCGTTGTCGGCCCGCACCGACTCGGGACCCAGGAAGCAGCGCATCCGGTACTCGACGGCGAGGTCGCCGGCGGTCACCGCCGCCACGATGGTGGCCCCGTTGACCTCTTCGAACTCGCGGCAGTACGGACACTGCGGATCCTCGAAGAGGACCATGCGTCGCCGGGCGTCGACCCGGCCGACGAGCACACCTCCGTCCGGGGAGTGCCCGGAGGGCACGACCACCCGGTCGTCCGCCGTCACCGACGACTCCCCATCACCGGTGATCCCGCCGGTCCGTCGGCGGCGTGCGGTCAGTCGGCACCGGATACCGGCGTCCCGACCGGGTGCCCGTTGGCTGTCAGGGTCACGTCGATGTTGCCGCGGGTGGCATTGGAGTAGGGGCAGACCTCATGGGCGGCGGCCACGATCGCCACGGCGCGGTCGGGGTCGCTGATCCCGGGCAGCGACACGCCGAGGCTCACGGCCACGGTGAAGCCACGGTGCTCGGTTGTGACCAGAGTCACCTCGGAGTCGATCGCCACGGCACCGAGCTCCTCGTGCTCGCGACGCCCCACGACGCCGAGCGCGCCCTCGAAGCATGCGGCATAGCCCACGGCGAAGAGCTGCTCGGGATTGGTGCCCCCACCCTCGCCCCCCATCTCGACCGGGGTGCGCAGCTGGACGTCCAGTGCGCCGTCACTGGTGGCACCGTGACCCTGGTCACGGCCGCCGACGACGTGGGCCTGGGCGGTGTAGAGCGGTTTGGCCATGTCCGGATCCTCTCGAGTGTCCTGTTGCGACGACGCTACCGGCCGGCGTCCGGAGAGCCTCCGGCCCCGGTCCGGACCCGCGACCTGACCGACGATCGATGCAGGTCGGTCGACTCAGCTGTCCCGTCGGGCCTCGTCGACGGTCAGTTCGGCGACCGGGTCGATCTCCAGTCGTTCGTCGGGGATCGGCTCGCCACTGCGGACCGAGCGACCGTAGGTGCCGTCCCCGAGACGGCGTTCCGCCCGTGCGACTGCGGCGAGCCGCTCACGGAGCTCGGCGGCGATCGATGCGTCGGTGCCCTCGCGGGTGAGCGGCTCGGCCGAGTCGAACATGTCCCCGGGTGCGTTGGCCGCCGTCCGGTCGTCGCCACCCTCGTCGTCGACCTCGGCGAGCAGGTGCTCGACCCGGAGGCGCTCCGCGGCCAGGAGCTGGTGGGCTGTCGTGGTGTCCATGGGCATGTCCGATCGTCGGTGGGGCTGTACTGGACCCTAGGTGGCGGGTCCGGTTCCGCAAGCGTGTGGGATCCACACAGGCGCGGCCGACCCGTTCCCATACCGCCCGCCGGATCCGTCCGGGTACCCTGCCGGAGCGAGATACCGCCGGGCGGCGGTGCGACGCGCGCACGTGGTCGCCATGGGGTGTACCGTGCATGCAGAGCCCGGTCCCCTTCGGCAACGGAGGAGCGAGACCGCGGCACGTCGCTCCAGACACCCGGTGACGCAGTCCAGCACCGAGGCAGTCATGTCCAACGAAGTGGTCAGACGGATCGATCTGCTGCTCGGGCCCGGCGCCCTGTCCGCCGGGGACGACGCACCCGGACGATCCGAGCACCCATCCTCGTGGGCGTTCCGCCAGTTGGTCGAGCCCCCGATCCGGCGGTCCGTGGAGTCCCCCGCCGCCAGTCCGTTCCGGACACCGGTGCCGCGGCGGCCCCGTCGCCTGCCGGCCCCGGCCCGTCGCCACCCCGACGATCGGTCCACCTGACCGTCCTGGCCGGTTTCCCCACAGCACCTCTCATCGCATCCCCCACCGCACTGCCCGCTCAGATCGAGCACCTGATCCCCCGCTTCCGGGGGAAGATTGGCGGTCCCCATGGGACTCCGAAGTGACACACCCACGACCGATGCCGTCACGACCGGGACGGTCATCGTCGACCCCCCGGTGGTTCCCGAGGGCATGGCACCGGGCGCCGGTGCCGCAGCGCCGTCCGGTCCGTCCGGGCCGGCCGGGCCGGTGGGACCGGAACGCTCCGATCCGCTCGGGCTGCGTGGTCGGGAGGCGCCCCGGCCGTTGCGCGTCTCGGAGTGGCTGTACCGCTCCCATGCGGCCGGCGTCCTGTGGCTGCTCGTGCGCATCTGGCTCGGCTACCAGTGGATCAACGCCGGCTACCAGAAGATCTGGGGCAGCGAGCGCGCCGCCTTCTGGTACGGCAACGGTGCCGGGGTGAAGGGATTCGCCACGGCCGGGGTGGCCGGCTCGGCCTCCGGCAAGGGAGGGGCCAGCTACGGCTGGTGGGCCGGCTTCCTCCACAACTTCGTGATCCCCAACGCGTCGTGGATCGCCAAGTCCATCTCGGTCGCCGAGATCCTGATCGGGGTGGCCATCCTGCTCGGCTTCTTCACCGGGGTCGCCGCCGCCGCCGGCCTGTCGCTCAACGTCATCTACATGTTCTCCGGCTCGGCCGGCGTCAACCCCATGTACGCCATCCTCTCGGTCCTGCTCGTACTGGCCTGGCGGAACGCCGGCTGGTTCGGCCTCGACCGGGTCGCACTCCCCGGCTGGCGTCGCCTGTGGGCCCGCGGGGCCCATGCTGCGGCACCCTCGGCGGCGGTGCCCTCGGCGTCCGGGTCCACCCGATGACGGCAGCCGACCGCCCACCCCGTGTCCTGATGGTGCTCACGTCCCACGACACCCTGGGGGACACCGGCCGCCCTACCGGACTGTGGCTCGAGGAGTTCGCCGCTCCGTACTACGTGCTCACCGACGCCGGCGTCGGGGTCTCGTTGTGCTCACCGCTCGGTGGGCAGCCGCCGATCGACCCGGTCAGCGACGAGTCCGGTGGGCAGACCGACGACACCCGGCGGTTCCACGAGGACATCGCCGCCCAGGACCGGCTGGCCACCACCCTCCCGCTTGCCGAGGTGTCCGCCGGCGACTTCGACGCCGTGTTCTTCCCCGGTGGCCACGGTCCCCTGTGGGACCTCCCGGACAACAGGAGCTCCATCGGGCTGATCGAGGCGTTCGTGGCGGCCGGCAAGCCGGTCGCCGCGGTCTGCCACGCGCCGGTGGCGTTCGCCCATGTGGCCAACGCCGACGGCTCGGCGTTCCTCGCCGGGCGGGACGTCACCGCCTTCTCGGACACCGAGGAGGCGGCGGTGGGACTGACCGATGTGGTCCCCGAGCTCCTGGAGGACCTGCTGGTGGCCGCCGGGGCCAACTACTCGAAGGGGCCGGTGGACTTCGACCCCTACGTCGTGGTCGACGGCACGCTGATCACCGGACAGAATCCGGCATCGTCGGCGCCGACGGCCCGGGCGCTGCTCGCGCAGCTACCGGGTACCGACCAGGTGACGGCGGGACGGTGACCGGGTCCGACCGTGGCCGGCCCGGTCGCTGAGCCGTCCACTCCTGTCGTGGTTCGGCCCGTCCCGTTCGATCCGTGTCACTATGACCTGAGGGACGACAGAGTGAGGCACTGTGGAGGGCACGGCACGAGACGCCAGCGCCGCCGAGCACGCGACGCTGGACACGACGGTCGAGTTCACCGATGTGGCCCACGACCTGCTGCGCTCGAGCAGCGTCGACGACACCCTCGGTCGGGCCCTGGCGCTCGCCATCGCCACCGTGGAGCCCGGTGAGTCCGCCAGTGTCATCCTCATCGACGACGGGGACCTCGTGTCCGGCGCCAGCTCCGACCCCACTGCCGCCGGGACCGACGCGGGGCAGCTGGCGAGCCACCAGGGCCCCGGCCTCGATGCCATCGAACACCTCGCCCCCTTCTACTCCGGAGAGCTCGGTCAGGACCTCCGCTGGCCCCTCTTCGGCCCCACGGCGGCGGCCCTCGGGATCCGGAGCGCCCTCGCCCTCCCTCTGGCCAGCGACGCCACGGTCGGCGCCCTGAACCTCTACTCGCGGCTCCCCGACGCCTTCGGCGTCATGGACCGGGCGCGGGGGCTCCTGCTCGCGTCCATGGCGGGCTTCGCCCTGGCCATCGCCCGCGGCCACGAGCACGAGGAGCGTCGTGCGGAGAATCTCCAGGCCGCCCTCGTCACTCGGGAGCTCATCGGCCAGGCCCAGGGCATCCTGATGGAGCGCGAGCGAATCACCGCCGAGCAGGCCTTCCACGTCCTGGTCCGGGCGTCCCAGCATCTCAACGTGAAGCTCCGGGAGGTCGCCCTCGACCTGGTGGCGAACGGGGAGCGTCCCGACACCGGCACCGCGGCGGGCGGCTGACCCGGCCGTGGACCTACGGGACCGTCGGCTCTCCGGCCGAGGTCGCCGATCCCGTCATCGACCGCCCCGCGCCCGTGTCGGCTCCCGACCGTGGGGTTGGATGGGTGCCTCCGACGGCGCCGTCCTCCCGGTGGGGCGACGGACCACCCCGGCGGTGGACAGTCTGACCTCCTCGCCGTCGTGGACGATCTCCAGCGGAACGCCCTCCCGGAGTTCGTAGTCGGTGTGCTCCGGCGTCACCACGACGCGGAGTCGTCGCTGCTGGACCGAGAGCGACACGGCCAGGCGGGTGATCCCCTCCGGGAGCCGGGGGGCGAAACGGAGGGTACCGTCCCGCTCACGCAGCCCACCCAGCCCGGCGACCAGCGCGATCCAGGTCCCCGCCAGCGCGGCCAGGTGCAGGCCGTCGCGGGTGTTGTGCTCGAGATCGTCCAGGTCCATGAGCGCGGTTTCGGCCAGATAGTCGAGGGCGAGGCCGAGGTGGCCGACCTCGGCGGCAAGTACCGCCTGGGTCGCCGCCGACAGTGAGGAGTCGCGGACGGTCAGTGCCTCGTAGTAGGCGAAGTTCCGGGCTTTCTCCTCCGCCGTGAAGGCGTCGCCGCGGAGGTGCATGGCCAGCACGAGGTCGGCTTGCTTCACCACCTGTTTGCGGTAGAGGTCGAAGTAGGGGACGTGCAGGAGCAGCGGGTAGCGGTCGGGGGTGGTCGCCTCGAAGTCCCAGACGTCGTGGCTGGTGAAGCCCTCCGACTGGGGATGGATCCCCAGGAAGTCGTCGAAGGGGACGAGCATCGCCCCCGCGGCGGCCCGCCAGGCCGCCGTCTCCTCGCCGTCGACGCCGAGCCGCTGTGCCGCACCCGGGTACCGCTGGGCGAGGTCGGCCGCACAGACCAGGTTCTGCTGGGCCATCAGGTTCGTGTAGACGTTGTTGTCGGCCACCGCCGAGTACTCGTCGGGGCCGGTGACCCCGTCGATCCGGAACGAGCCGTGGGTGTCGTGGTGGCCGAGCGAGCGCCACATCCGCGCCGTCTCCACCAGCAGCTCGAGGCCCTCGGACCTCTCGAACTCCCGGTCCCCGGTCACCTCCACGTAGCGCACCACGGCGGCGGCGATGTCGGCCCCGATGTGGAACGCCGCCGTCCCCGCCGGCCAGTAGCCCGAGCACTCCGCTCCGGTGATCGTCCGCCAGGGGAACACGGCACCCTCCAGCCCCAGCTGGGTGGCACGCGCCCGGGCCATCGGGAGGGTGCTGTGGCGCCAGCGGAGGGCGTGGGCGACCGTCAGGGGGGCGGTGTAGGTCAGGACGGCCAGGACGAAGGTCTCGGTGTCCCAGAAGGTGTGGCCGTCGTAGCCCGGACCGGTCAGGCCTTTGGCGGCAATGGCGCTCCCCTCGAGGCACGCCCCGGCCTGGAGGAGGTGGAAGAGCGAGAACCGCACGGCCTGCTGGATCTCGGGGTCACCGTCGACCTCGACATCGGACCGCTCCCAGAACTCGTCGAGGCGGACACGCTGCTCGGACACCAGTCCGTCCCAGCCCATCTGGGTGGCGGCGGCGAGGGCGGCGGCCGCCTGGTCCCGCACGGCCGACTCCGAGCGCTCCCCCGACCAGCCGTAGGCGACGAACTTCACGATCCGGAGCCACTCGCCAGGCTGGAGCGTGGCGGTGACGGTCACCCGGCCGATGTCGTCGAAGCTCTCCGTCGTCACCTGCATCGAGTCCGGGCCGTCGATCTTGTGGTCCATCGCCGCCGCCAGGTGGAGGCCGCTGGTCCGGGTCGAGTGCGCCAGCGATGCGCCGGTCGCACTGGTGGCGTGGGACTCCGGACGCAGGGGCTCCTCGAGGACGGCGGCCACCCGGGGGTCGCCACCCTCCCGGGGGAGCGGCTCATTGGCCACGAGCTCGGACTGGATCACCACCCGCACCGGGGCGTCGAGCGGTGTGACCTCGTAGGCGATGGCGGCCACCGACCGCTGCACCAGCGACACGAGGCGCGTCGACCGCACCCCGACGCCGTGACCGCTCGGGGAGATCCAGTCGGTGGTGCGCTCGAGGAGCCCGGACCGGAAGTCCAGCCGCCGCTCGTGGGACCGCAGCTGACCGGAGCGGATGTCGAGGGCCTCGTCGTCCACGAGGAGGCGGATCAGCTTCCCGTTGGTGAGGTTGATCACCGTCTCCCCGGCCACGGGAAAGCCGTAGCCGGCCTCGGCGTAGGGGAGCGGCCGGGTCTCGTAGACGCCGTTCAGGTAGGTCCCCGGGAGACCGTACGGCTCGCCCTCGTCGAGATTGCCCCGCCAGCCGATGTGCCCGTTGGCCAGCGCGAACAGCGACTCGCTCCGGGCGAGCACGTCGAGGTCGAGGCCGGTCTCCCGCAGGCACCACGGCTCGACCGGGTAGGCCGCATCCCGGGTCACGGCGGTTCCAACAGGTCGGCCAGATCGCCCACGACGACATCGGCACCGTGGGCCCGCAGGGCCTCGGCCTGGCCGACCCGGTCGACGCCGACCACGTAGCCGAACCGTCCCGCTCTCCCCGCCTCCACCCCGGACAGGGCGTCCTCGAAGACCACGGCCCGGGCGGGGGCCACCCCGAGGGCGTCGGCCGCGGCCAGGAAGGTGTCCGGGGACGGCTTTCCCGCCAGGTGGTCCCGCTCGACCGTCGTGCCGTCCACCCGGACGTCGAACAACCCGGCGATGCCGGCGGCATCGAGGACGGCCGCGCAGTTCGCACTCGACGACACCACGGCCCGGCGCAGGCCGGCGGCGAGGACCGCCTTCACGAAGCGGACCGACCCGGGATACGCCGTGACCCCGTCGGTGCGGATCCG
>Ga0182030_10014466_pt1 | contig 15573 bp, 16 predicted proteins | sample 812S3MmetaG_FD_121299 | JGI IMG/M metagenome (GOLD analysis project Ga0182030, IMG submission 121299) | Permafrost microbial communities from Stordalen Mire, Sweden - 812S3M metaG (Illumina Assembly) | ecosystem: Environmental > Terrestrial > Soil > Wetlands > Permafrost | place: Sweden... | reverse complement strand
CCGGCGAATTGATTTTTGACATTTCTGCCGCGAAGCCGCAGGCCAATGGCACTTATCTGTGGAACATCAAGGCCACTGGTCCGCTCGGGGTTAGTGATATCCAGCAAATTATTGCTGAAGGCAAGGCCGCCATCGTCATCGAAAGCACGGCGTTCGCGAACGGCGAAATAGGCGGGCATTTCACGCTGGCAAATGGTTCGCAGACGTTCACGCCACCCCCCGCACCACCGGGGTGGACGGATGATTCGACCGATCCCAACGCCGCCGTGCGGTTCCTGTCGCAAGCGACGTTTGGCGCGAGTTCAAATGACATCGCCACCGTGCAGGCGTTGGGTTACGCCGGCTGGATTGCGAATCAATTTTCTCTGCCCGCGACACACACGCTGCCGAACGTGCTGGCCAATCCATATTCGGATCCAACGGATTTGTATCAAAGTCCGTTGTGGTTCAATTCGTGGTGGCAAAACTCCATCACCGCGCCCGATGAGTTGCGCCAGCGCGTTGCCTTCGCCCTGAGCGAAATCTTTGTCGTCTCGGAAAATGGCACGCTAGAGAATCATTCGGACTGCCTTTCTTCTTACTACGATATGCTGCTTGATAATGCGTTCGGCAATTTCCGCACGCTGCTTGCAAACGTTACGCTCCATCCCGCGATGGGTTTATATCTTGGCATGCAGGGCAATAATGCGGGCAGCATCATCACGGGACTCCACGCGGATGAAAACTATGCGCGCGAAGTCCAGCAGTTGTTTTCCATCGGCCTGAACCGACTGTGGCCGGACGGCACGCTGGTTTTGAATTCGCAAGACAACCTGGTGCCGACCTACGGCCAGACTGAAATCATGGGCTTTGCCAGCGTATTCACCGGCTGGAATTATTATCAGACTAACCAGGCCAACGGCCGGCTGCCTTCCAACTGGTATCCGGGCGCGAATTACACAAACCCGATGGTGCTGGTGCCGTCGCATCACGAACTTGGCACCAAACTTGTGCTCGACAATGTGATGCTCCCGCCAGCGTGGGGCAATCAAACAATTCCATCTACGACCAACGATGCTTATTGTTCGCAGGACTTGGAGTCCGCGATGGATTCCATTTTCAACAACCAGAACGTCGGACCCTTCATCTGCCGCGAACTCATCCAGCGGCTCGTCACAAGCAATCCCAGCCTCGATTACGTTTATCGCGTCTCTCAAGTATTTAACGACGACGGCACCGGGGTTCGCGGCAATATGCAGGCGGTTATCCAGGCAATCCTGCTGGATTACGAAGCGCGCAGCCCGGACATGATTCCGCAACCGGGTTATGGCAAGCAACGCGAGCCGTTGGTGCGCGTCACCGAACTGGCCCGAGCGTTTCCCGCGCCGCCGACCATCAGCGGAATCTACAGCCAGACCACGAATCAGATTATCACCATTACGACGGCCAGCCCACATTTGCTCAATACGGGCGACACAGCGTTCATGACTTTCACCGATACGTCGGGAAATGCCGCACCGACCTCACAGGGTTACAGCATAACCGCAACCAGCCCGACGACGCTCACGGTGAATGCGCCACAACTTTTAGCCGGCAGTTACGGCCAGACCAACGGCGTTATCACCGTCGCACTTTCTGGCAACGGTTTGGCTGTCGGCAATCCGGTTTATCTGGTGTTCACAACCGGCGGCGCGGCGAATGGACTGTTTCAGGTGGCAAGCGTGATTGATACGACACATTTCACGGTCACGACCACGGATTTGGTCCAACGCGCGGGCAGTTGTCTGCTGCCAAAATTATCCGTCGGTGGCTACACGCAAACCGGAACTAACATTGTCGTCAGCACAACCGGGCCGCATGGTCTAGTTGACGGAAACAGCGTCTATATTAATTTTACTTCCGGTTCGGCGGCGGACGGAACGTATCTGGTGGCGAACGTGTCCGACCCGACGCACTTTACAGTTACGACGGCCATTTCCACCAACCAGAACGAGAATAGCCTCACGATTTATGGTTTGCAGTCGCCGCCACTGACGCGCTCCGGCAACGTGGTGATTAAGGAAAACACCTGGAACATGAGTTACACGGATACTGGCACTACAGCGAGCCTGTCGCAATCACCGCTGCGTTCGCCGACCGTTTTCAACTTCTTTTATCCGGGCTACGAATTTCCGGGCGCGCTCGCATCCGCCGGCCTGACCACTCCGGAATTCCAACTGACCACCGACAGCGGTGTGGCGGCGCAGATGAATTTCATCGAGGGCGGCATCTTGAACAACACCGGCAACACAAACGGCCTGTCCAGTTTTACCGGCGGCAACGGATCGATCGTGTTGGATATCGACCCGTGGATGACGACCAATTACACGGCCGACGCTGGCATTCCGACGCTCGTCAGCAACCTGAACACGCTGCTCGCCGCAGGCCAGTTGTCCGCCGCCGCGCAAACAAACATCATCGGCTACGTTGCCAACACGAATAATTTCACCTACGGCACGCCACCAACCCAGACGCAGGTGCGCGACCGCGTCCGGGCCGTTGTTCATCTGATCACCGCCTCACCAGACTACCTCATCCAGAAATGATTTTATGAACGATAAAAGATTTTCCGACATCTCGCGCCGCGATTTCATCCGCCGCGCCGCCTGCGCCGCCGTCGGCACCGTCGCGATGACTTCAGCCATTCGCGATCTGCGGCTGATGAACGCCGCCGTCGCGCAGTCCAGCATCGGGCCGAGTGACTACAAGGCCTTGGTCTGCATTTTTCTTCAGGGCGGCAACGACTCGAACAATCTCATCATTCCGACCCTTGCGTCACAATACGCCAATTACGCCGCCATCCGAACACCGGTGCTGGCGATTCCCTCCAGCGCCATTCTGCCTGTCACGTCACTCGACGGCGACGGAAACACTTACGGGCTGCATCCTAGTTGTCCTGAATTGCAGGCACTCTTCGGTGAGGGCAAGCTGGCGTTTTTGTTCAACACCGGCACGATGGTTTATCCCGTCACCCGTGCTCAATACCTCGCCGGCTTGAACAAGCCGCCGCAGCTTTTCTCTCACGCCGACCAGCAGACGCAGTGGCAGACCTCGATTCCTGACCAGCCGCCGACCACCGGCTGGGGCGGTCGCTGCGCGGATCTGCTGAATTCCGTCCAACCGAACGCGCCGATTTCGCTGATGGTTTCGCTCGCGGGCGCGAACACTTTTGAAGTCGGCAATATCGTCTCCCAGTATTCCGTTTCAACGAGCGGCGCAATTTCTCTTTCCATGCCGGGAACACCATCGGGCGGTGCTAACACTAACCGGCTGCCAACGCTGATGAACATCCTTGGCCTTCCTTACACAAACCTTCAGGCACAGGCTTATGCGGGCGTCGCGGAACACGCCATCAACACCAGCGGTCTTTTAAACAACGCCATCTCCAACACCGTGGCCACGAATTATTGGTCAAACAGTTTTCCGACAAAAATCATCCCGCCCGAGGGCAGCGCGGCCTTCACCTCCACCTTGAGCCCGCAGCTTCAGATGGTCGCGCGGCTGATTGCCGCCGGCAGCACGGCCGTGGCAAACGGCGGTTTCGGCATGAAGCGGCAGATTTTTTTCTGCCAGGTCGGCGGCTACGATTTGCATACTGGCCAGACGAACTACAGCGCCAACAATCCCAACAACGTGCTGCTCGGTGCGCACACCAACCTGCTCGCTGAATTGAGCCAGTCCATGTATGCCTTCCAGCGCGCGATGGAACAACTTGGCCTCGCGAACAGCGTGACCAGTTTCACCGCCAGCGATTTTGGTCGGACTTTTCCGAGCAACGGCCAGGGCAGCGATCATGGCTGGGGCAGCCATCATCTCATTCTCGGCGGCGCGGTCAACGGCCAGCGCACCTACGGCCAGTTTCCCGCGCTCACCGTCAACGGCCCAAACGACACCAGCACCGGACGCTGGATTCCGACCACGGCGATTGACCAGTATTTCGCGACGCTCGCGACGTGGTTCGGCGTGGATCCCGGCAATCTCTCCACCGTCTTTCCGAACATCGGCCGGTTCGCCTCGCCCAATCTCGGTTTCATCTGATGAAAAACAGAATTTTGGCGGCGGCGATTTTGCTGGTTCCACTTGGGCTGTTTTTTTATTTCTGGTGGCGTCCCGGCATGGTGAAAACTTCCGGCGGCGGCGACAAGACTTCCCAGGACGCCGCCGTCGTGAGCGCGCTGGCAAATCAGAATTCAAACGTCGTCGCCATCATCGAGTCAAATTTTGCGCGCGTGCAACCGGCGCAGGTTGTTCCAGACACCGCGGCGAAAATTGCCGCTTCCCCCGCAGGACCGGCCCAGCCGCTGCAATTCACAAATTTTGCGCCGGCCACCGTCCTCGAAAACGTGCGTCACGCCGTCCGGCAATACGGCGAAATGTTCGGCGGCAACCCCGTCGGCACCAACCCGGAAATCACCAGCCAGTTGGGCGGCGAGAATCCGAAGCATATCAATTTTCTCAACCCCGAAGCCGGCCTGCGCGTCAACGACAACGGCGAACTGGTGGATGCCTGGGGCACGCCGTTTTTCTTCCATCAACTTTCAAGCATGAACATGGAAATCCACAGCGCCGGACCGGACCGCATCATGTGGACCAAGGACGATCTGGTCACAAAATGAAACTGGATGTGAATAGTCCAAGGTCTCAAACTAAAATCTTTTATGAATACCAAACTGCACTGTCTGCTTATACCGCTGGCGACATTCGCCTGTGTTCATAAAGCTGCAGCTCAAGGGGCAGTTTTTTTCAGGATTTCCGGTCCGGCGGCAACAACCATCACCGCGTTTAACCCGGATGGCACGATCGTGTGGAGCAACGCGTCCGTTAGCACAAATTACATCGTTCAGATGGCCGCTTCGCTGTCCGGGGGAACCAACTGGGTGAATTACGTCCAACTTCCAGTTACGAATAAAGTCAACACCAATCTGCTCGTTGCTTTCAATCCGCCAGTTGGCATGGCGCTGGTTCCGGCTGGTGTGTTCACGATTGGGGACACGCTGGATGGCGAGAACGATGCTGCGACCACGAACGTGACCGTGTCAGGGTTTTACATCGACCAAAATCTGGTGACCTATAATCAATGGGAAGCAGTCTATGCTTACGCGACAAGCAGCGGATATGGCTTTGAACATGCAGGCGCGGGTAAGGCGGCGAATCATCCTGTTCAGTCGGTGGATTGGTATGATGTGGTGAAGTGGAGCAATGCACGTTCACAACAGACAGGTTTGACTCCGGTGTATTATACGGATACGGAATTAACACAGGTATTCACCAATGGGGATGTTGGAACAACAGTTTATGCGAACTGGTTGGCCAACGGATATCGGCTGCCTACGGAAGCAGAGTGGGAGAAAGCGGCGCGGGGCGGATTGATTGGGCAACGATTCCCTTGGGGCAATGTCATCACTGAAAAATTGGCCAATTACTACGGCGATACCAACGTCTATAGCTACGATCTTGGACCGGACGGTTATAATTCAACCTTCACGAACGGGGTGGCCCCCTATACGAGTCCAGTGGGATATTTCGCTCCGAACGATTATGGACTGTGCGACATGGCTGGAAATGTTTTGGAGTGGTGTTGGGATTGGTATGAGCAGCCTCCGTATCCGGCGGGCAGCCCTTACCTGGGTGGAAGCGACCCGCGCGGTCCGTCAACAGGGAGCGACCACGTATTACGCGGTGGGCTGTGGAGCTATTACGCCGACTACGCGCGTTGCGCCAATCGGGCCAGTGTCAGTCCTAACTACGAAGGCGATGACGTTGGCTTTCGGTGTGTAAGGGGGCTTTAGTTTTCGCTCTTTTATTTATAAAATTAGCCAGCCCACAATCGCCACTCTTCCGGTTGGAAATAAAACAGCGGAGTTGGAAATCGAGCAAGATCTTCACCGAATGTCGGCCTCAATACCGTGATTTAATTGGAGGTTTAACATTGATTTTAATGGGTTCAATCGGTATCGACGTTTCACGCCTCCTATTCAACTAATAGAACGATCGAATGCAACTGCAATAAGCAAAAACTCTGCCGAAATCCGGCTGAGTTTTATTGACTTCCCAGAGAATGATCAGTTCAAGGTCACGATGCCGGAATGTGTTTCCGTCCCGCCATTCGGCCCGGTCGTGGCGACCGTGCGGTCAATCGTGTTGCCGTGCTTGTCCAGGGTCACAACCTTGGTGGCGCTTTTGCCGTCCGCGCCGGTCACGCTTTCCGTTCTGGTGTGCGTGCCGTCGGCGTTCACCACATCAATCGTATAACTTCCGCTCCGGCCGGTGCTGGTGGAATAAGTCCCGTCGGTCGTGTGGCTGTCGGCGGTTTTGGTAACGGTCGCGCTGGTGTCAATCGTGTTGCCATTCTGGCGGGTGTATTGGCCGGTCACCAAAGCGGTCCCATTGCCGTTGCCGGTGATGGTCTTGTTCCAATCAGAGGTTTTGCCGTCAAAACCCGTGCGGCTGCCGTCCACGGTCAGGGTGTTGCCGTTGCGCACGGCGGTGCGGTTTACGGTCGCCGTATGGTCGCCGATGGTGGTGACGCGCGAGTATTGGCCGGGCTGGCGGTTGATGGTCTGTTCAAATGTGCCGGACGCGCCCCGGCTGTTCTGGTAGGTGCCGGAGCGGTTGATTTCCCGGGCGTTCGTCGCCAGCGCGCCCAGCGAGAGAACCGCCACGGTGGTGATCACAAGTTTCTTCATGGAGTTAATGTTCGTTTTCATATTATTTCAAATTTACAGTTTGTTGTTTCAGGCTTTCGTGCCTCCGCCATCTCATACGGAGGCGGTCCGTGAAATGTTACATCCCGAAATTATTTCTCCGGATGTAACATTTCGGGACATGGCTGCGTATGTAGAGATGGAACATGACCGGGCAGGCTGGCCGAAACTTGAAAAGGGGTGACTCCGCCAAATGGTTCGGGCATATAACGGACGCGGTGAACGATGAAATCCAATTGCTGGAACGGATCCGAAATGGTGCGACCGACGAGTTTGCTGAAATCGTCCGCCGGCATCAGGCGCGCGTGTTCGCCGTGCTGTCGCGCTATGAGCGTGACGCCCAGCGGCTGGAAGATCTCGCGCAGGAAACATTTGTCAAGGCATGGCGGGCGCTCGAACAATTTGACGGCCGGGCACCGTTCGAGCACTGGATTTCACGCATCGCGGTGCGCGCGGCGATTGACCATTTACGAAAACGCCAACGGGTGCGGAACGAGGTGGGGTTTGACGAGGTGGGCGAAGACGCCCTGGACTGGCTCCGGGCGGACGGCGATGAAGGGGAACCGGAAGCGGGCGCAGCGCGCGAGCTGCTCGACCTGGCGATGCGCGAACTGGCGCCCGCCGACCGGCTGGTCATCACGTTGCAGGAGATCGAGGGCCGCAGCGTGAAGGAGATCGCGGGCCTGATGGGCATTTCGGGCGTGGCCGTGCGCGTGCGTGCGCTGCGCGCGCGGATGAAACTAAAAAGCGCGCTGGAAAAAATTAAAAATTAAAAACATGAATAAACTGGAAAAACTGTTTGCGGCCGCCCGGAGGGAAAATCCACCCGCGCCGGCGGAGGGCTTTGAATTTGTGGTGATGCAGGCCATCAAACACGAACCCGCACCGCGCGCAGTGACGGTGTTCGACCAGATGAACGTGTGTTTTCCGCGCCTGGCCGGCGCCGCGGTCGTGGTCATTGCGCTTTGTGTTGCGGGTGACTGGCTGGCCGGCAGCGCGCAGACAAACCTGACCGACGGCGTGGCGCAGCTCTCCCAGCAATGGTTGATGACAGGAAACGGATTTTAATATGAAAACATTCAAGCTCATCGTATTGATCGGATTGATTTTTTGCGCCGGCTTTCTGGCGGGCATCGTGACCACGCGCATCGCCGTGCGGCATTTCATCCAGCGCGCCATCGCGCAGCCCGAGCTCGTCCGTGAACGGATTGAGCGCGGCCTCGACCGCCGCCTGGGGCTGAACGCGGAACAGCAGAAACAGCTTCACGAAATCCTGCTCGACGCGCACACGCAGCTTATTTCCCTGCGCCAGCAGTATCAGCCGCAATTTGCCGGCATCATCAGCAATGCGCAGGAGAAAGTCTCGGCCATTCTCACACCGGAACAGGAGAAACAGTTCGAACGTTACCGCGATGAGCACCGCGAGATTTTCAGGCCAAGATGAATTATGAAAGTTTGTTCTGAAAAGATAGACCGTGCCTTGAGCCTGATGACAGGCTCCAAACATGATTGGTAATTTCCGGCAGCCAAGTTTCGTCACTCACCGGGAACTATCTCATGGCGGTGGTCTAAGTATGGGATCCAGGCAACCACCGGCGCCGCCATCACGCTGACGTCCGACTTGACGCCTTACATCAAGTTGAACTCGTCCAGCTCGATCCCTGGCTGCCCGGCCGGCGGTTCCTATGCTGATGCCGCAGTCGGCAACGTGCCGACCTGCTCGTTGAGCAGCACGGTCACTCCGTCACACATCCTGCCGTAATCTGAATATATTTGAATCACAAGCCTGGGGCGAAAGCTCCGGGCTTTTTTTTGCGTAACCAGGGCCCCAACATATTCGACCGCTGGCTGGATTGGTTTGGAAATGTGGCATCGGTGATGCTAACCTAAACTTGGTTGCGGTCGTGTCAGGCAATTTGTGAACTTTTGGATTTATTAAATAACCCGCCTGACACGCGGTTCACGCCGCATGATGAAAGATATTAGCATGAAAACCGTTGGATCCGCCCGCGAGCCGGGCTTCACGTTGGTGGAGATCATGATTGTAGTGGCCATAATTGGCCTGTTGGCCGCCATCGCAATCCCCAACTTTATGCATTCCCGCGCTCAATCACAGGCGACCGCCTGCATCAACAACTTGCGGCAAATTGATTCCGCCGTCCAACAGTATGCCATGGAACAAGGTCTGGCGTCTGGTGCTACGATCACCATGTCCGACCTGACGGCTTACATCAAGTTGAACACGAGCAGCAGCATTCCCGGCTGCCCGGCTAACGGCACATATTCACTGACCTCGGTCGGCAACATCCCGTCGGTTCTGTGTTCGCTCAGCGACACAGTGAGTCCGCCACACATTTTGCCTTAATCCGGCAATCCGTTTGCAGCCAAAAGCCCGAAGCCAAAAACTCCGGGCTTTTTGTTTATTCGATTCGTTGCTGTTGACCCCGATGGAAATTTCCTTTAGATAGTGCCGCGTGATCTCAACCTTTTGATCCGGCCATGAGCGCAATCCTCAAGACGGAAAAACTCCGTGTCGAATTTTCCAGCCGCGAATTCCGCCAGGCCACCAAGGTCGCCTTGACCGGCCTTGACTTGGAGGTTCAAGCCGGCGAAGTCTTCGGCTTCCTCGGCCCGAACGGCGCGGGCAAAACCACCACTATGAACGTCCTGCTCGGCTTCGTGCCGCCGACTAGCGGCGCGGCGTATTTGTTCGGGATTGACGTGCGCCAGCCCATCGCCCGCCAGCGCATCGGCTACCTGCCGGAGATGACCTATTATTACAAATTTCTCACCGCCGAGGAGCTGCTCCGGTTTTACGCCAAAATTTTCAGCCTGCCGCGCGCCGAGACGGATAAACGCATTGACCAGTTGCTCAAGCTGGTCGAACTCGAACACGCGCGCAAACGTCCCATCAAATCGTATTCCAAAGGCATGCAGCAGCGCGTCGGCCTGGCTCAGGCGCTCATCAACAATCCCGATCTGCTGATTCTCGACGAGCCGACCAGCGGCCTCGACCCGCTGGGCCGCATGAAGGTCCGCGAAATCATCCAGCGCCTGAAGAACGAGGGCAAAACCGTGTTCTTTTCGTCGCACGAACTCGGCGAGGTTGAAACCGTCTGCGACCGCGTCGCCATCATTCATCAAGGCGACCTCAAGGCCGTTGGCCGCGTCAACGAAATCACCGGCCAGCACGCGAGTCTGGAAAAGGCATTTTTGGACATCATCGGCTTTCAAACTTCAACCACGCCATGAAAAATATTATCGCCGTCGCCGGCATCGTCATCAAGGAACTGTATCGCCGGAAGGATTTTTACGTCCTGTTCATTTTGACCGTCCTCGTCTGCCTGATCATGGCCTCCGTCAATATTTTCAACGACAAACAGATCGTCCGCTATCTCAAGGAACTGTGCCTCCTGCTCATCTGGGTTTCCTCGCTCGTCATCGCCATCACCACGACCGCGCGGCAAATCCCGGCGGAGCGCGAACAGCGGACGCTGCTGCCCCTGCTTGCCAAGCCGCTGACGCGGACGCAGTTGATTTTTGGGAAATTTCTCGGCTGCTGGCTCGCCTGCGGCCTGGTGCTGCTGTGTTTCTATATTTTCTTCGGCGCGCTCGCGGCCAGCCGCGAACATGCCTGGCCGCTGCTGAATTATTTCCAGGCCGCGTTTTTGCATTGGATTGTGCTGGGCGTGGTCGTCGCGCTCGCGCTGCTCGGCTCGCTCGTCTTTGCCGCGCCCTCGTCCAACTCCACGATCTGCTTCGTCATCGTCGCGACCATTTTAACGGTCGGCCGCTACCTTGACGCCGTCGCGCTGGCGCAGCCCGAACCGTTCCGCTCGCTAATCTACGCGTTTTATTTTGCCGTGCCGCACCTGGAAATCCCGTTTGAGATGCGGAACCTGATTGTTCACGACTGGCCGCTCATCGGCTGGAATTTTATCGCCCTCGATGCGCTTTACCTGCTGGCTTACGCGACGGCGTTTCTTGTGGCCGCCTGCCTGGTGTTCCGCCGCAAGCCCGTCAATTGAACCATGACTTTGCCGCGCACATTTTTTCTGCTGCTGCTCGCGCTGCTGGTTTTTTGCTTTGGCCTCGCCGCCAATCTGCAGCCGCGCTTTCAGGCGCTGGAAAGCCGCCACCACCAGTCGAATGCGTTTTTCAGCCTGCTGCTCGGTGACAGCAGCAAAATGTTTGCGAACAGTTTTTACGTCAAAGCCGACGAGTATTACCACAGCGGCTATTACCCGACCATCTTTGACAACAACTCCGCTTTCAAGACGCCGCACGTCGCCGAGGACACCGGCGCGGTCAACAGCAAGAATAGCGGAGAAGAAACTAGTTTCATGGGCGCCCCGCGCGACTGGCTGGACGCCTTCGGCCGCCATTTTATTCCGAACCGCCACACGCATCTGGACGAAGGCGGCGCCAATGATGATTTGAGCACCAGCGACAATGTGCGCGAGATTTTGCCGTGGCTGAAACTTTCCGCCAAGCTGGATCCCGACAACGTCACCACCTACACCGTCACCGCCTACTGGCTGCGAATCCGCATGCACAAGGACAAGGAAGCCGAACAGGTGTTGCGCGAAGGACTCCGCAACAACCCGCAAAGCTGTGAAATTTTGTTTGAACTCGGGCGACTTTACGACGAAAGCTACCACGATACCGGCCGTGCGCGGAATGTCTGGGAACTCGCCGTGCGTTACTGGCTCCGGCTTCCCCCGGAAGAACAACAGGATAACAAACTGATTTTTGAGCAGATCACCACGCATCTGGGCCAGCTCGAAGACAAGGCGGGCAATTTTTCACAGGCACTGAACTGGTATCAAGCCGCCCAAAAAGTGTCGCTCACGCCCAATGACGTGCAAAAGCTGATTGACGGCGTGCAAAAGGAAATGGCCGGCGCGTCGTCCGCGCCCAAAGGCATCAACTGATTGCGGTTTGTTTTTTGCGGCGCGCTTTGGTTTAATCCCCGCCATGAAAGTCCGGCAGGCAAAAATTTCGCGCCACACCAAAGAAACCAAAATTTCCGTCCGCCTCAACCTCGACGGCCGCGGCAAATCCAGCGTCAAAACCGGCATCCCGTTTTTCGACCATATGCTTACGCTGTTCGCGAAGCACGCGACGATGGACTTGCAGCTCAAGTGCGCCGGCGATCTGGAAGTGGACGCGCATCACACGGTCGAAGATTGCGGTATTGCGCTCGGCCAGGCGTTCTCAGTTGCGCTCGGCGACAAGCGCGGCATCCGCCGCTACGGCGCGGGCTTTCATCCCCAAAATCCGTTCACCGGCGAAGCTTATGTGCCGATGGACGAATGTCTCGCCCGCTGCGTCATTGATTTTAGCGGCCGGCCGCACCTCGTCTGGCGCGGGCTGGACAAATTTTCGCAAAAAAATATTTCCGCAGCCGAAAAAAAACAGGACGTCTCCAGCGCGTTCCGCTTTGGCCTCGCGCGGGAATTTTTCCAGGGCTTCACCAACGAGGTCCGCTGCAATCTGCACCTCGAACTGCTTTACGGCGACGAGCCGCACCACATCGTCGAGGCGCTGTTCAAGGCGTTCGCCCGCGCCGCCGACGCCGCCTGCGCCCGCGATCCGCGCATCGCCGGCCGGCTGCCCAGCACCAAGGGAAAATTGTGAAGTGCGTTGAATAAATAATTTTCCTCGTCGTCAAATCCATGTCTGGTCAGAATTATTCCTCTACCGACGACGAGTCGTTGGTGAAAGCCGCGCGAAAGGGCGAGCTGGCGGCGTTTGAGGAACTGGTTTTCCGGCATCGCGACCCGATTTACGCCCGCGCCTTCAGCATGACGCGCAACGAGCAGGACGCGGTGGATCTTTCACAGGAAGCGTGGATCAAGGGCTGGCAGCGGCTTGAGCAGTTTCAGGGCGATTCCAGTTTCACGACGTGGGTGACGCGCATCGTCATCAACCTCTGCCTCGATCATTTGCGGAAGCAGAAGCGGCACCGGGCCGATTCCATCGAGGAACTGGACGAAGAAAGCGGCGGCGTGGAACGTCAAATGCCCGTCGTGGCCGTGAATCCGACCGCCGGGCTGGAACGCGCCGAGCTGCGGAAGAAAATTGACGGCGCGCTCGGCCAGTTGTCGGCGGAACACCGCGCGGTTCTGGTGCTGCACGAATTTGAAGACATGGAATACAAAGAAATCGCCCAGATCATCGGCTGCTCGATCGGCACGGTGATGTCGCGGCTGTTTTACGCGCGGCGGAAGATGGCCGCGTTGCTGGCGGAATTGAAAAATGAAGAAAATCGTTAAATGGTTGCATCGTTGAACCGGCGCGCGTCTGCGCCGATGTAACGATTTAACATTTTAACCAATCACATATTTAACATGACCCACGAGCAACAACTGAAATTGCAAGCCTTCCTCGACGGCGAACTGCCGGAGCGCGAGGCGCGCGAAATCCTTTCGTGGACGCAGCGCGACGGTGCCGCCGCCGCGTTGCTGGCAGAATTGAAAAATACACGCGCGGCGATGTCCAAAGTCGGGCCGCATTTGAGCCTGCCGGAGTCGCGCGAATTTTTCTGGTCAAAGATCGAGCGGGAAATCCAGCGGCGGGAACCGGTGGCGGCGACCGCGCCGGAAGTTTCCATTTTTGCCGCGCTGCGCCGCTGGCTGTTGCCCGCAGTAGCGGTGGGCGCGCTGGTTATCGCCGGGATGATCGCGCATTTCAACGTTCCAAAAGCCGCCGTGGAAACGGTAGCCGACGCCGACACGCTGAACGTGGAATCTACGCTGGCCAATGCCGACGCGACGACCTATCGTGACGCCAGCGAAGGCACGACGCTGGTGTGGTTTTCGTCCACGGCGGACGACAGCGCCGCGCCCGATATAAAACCATCCGCCATCAACTGACGCATGAATGCAAAAATGTTTTCCCCGGTCCGGCTGATTTGCGCCACGCTGTTTTTTTTCCTGCTCGCGGGCGTGACCGCGCACGCCGCCGACAAACCCCTGAAACTGGAGGCGCAACTGGTTCTGGGTTCCAACGAAGTGCAGACCAACGGCAAGCCAGTCTCGGCACAGATTGAAAAGAAACTCAAGCATCTGCCGCTCAAATGGCAGCATTATTCCGTAGTCAACGCGCAGCAATTCACGCTGGCGAAGGACGAAACCAAGGACGTCAGCTTGAGTGGCGAGTGCCAGATTTCCGTCAAGGATCTTGGCGGCGAACGGGTGAAGCTGACCTTGAAGGGCAACGGCCAGAATGTGGGCAACATCACGCAGACGCTCAAGAAAGGCCAGGCGCTTGTGGCCGGCGCCGGCACCGGCAACACCATCGTTGTGCTGCGGCAGGTGGATTGAACCGGTTTGGCTTCGCCGGCGGAAGTCCGGTGAAAATATTTGACCGAACCCGGTTCCGGCAGAAACTTAAATGCGGAACCAAGTTGAAATTGCAACATGAGATCGGTCGCAAAATTTCGACACGCTTACTAATTAGGCGACAGAGCAGCGTTGTGGCATTTCAACCACCATCAAAAGAACAAAATAGATGCGCGCTTATAGTGCTTTCCATGCTGGGATTATTGTTCGCAGCAGCGATAATTTTCATTGAGCCAAATCAAATGGAATGGAAAGGTTATCCATATGATCGACCCTAGATTTCATCATTACGATGTGCTTACCAAAGTTCTGGGGGGATTTATGGGTGGATTTTTTCAGTTGGGTCGTGGCTTTATCTTTGGTTTACTCGATAGCCATCAGACAAGAAACCGGCGGATGAGCGCTTGCCGTTTAGTTTCAAATTTGAAGTGCGACACATGAGTTAGACGTCGCTGCAATATGAAGACCATTCGCCCCATTTTATTTTTGATCATCGCCCTGCTCGTGGGCTGGGCCATCGGCCTGTATTCCACGCAGCATTTCTACGACAAATGGATCAGGCATTCTCAGACGCAGAACGCCTTCATGGGCGTGAACGACAGGTTGACGGCCCTGATCGCCCTACACGCGGGCGACACAAACGGGGCGGCGGAATTGCTGGAGACCCAGTTGGACGGCCAGCTTGCGGTGTTGGCACCGATACTTCAGAACATGCCATCCGGCGAGCTTCAGCCCCGGAATCTCCGCCTGCTGACACAGCTTCGTGATTATCGCGCCGCGCACCCGCGCAAGACCGGCGGACCGGAGATTGACCAAATCATCGCCGGTATCCTGTCGTCAACGAACATTCAGAACCATCCATGACGAGAAAACCCCGTAAGGCAGGCACTCGTAAATGATTCGATCCCGACTGGCACCGACGACACCGAGCTGGATAAATTTTCTGCGGTTCAGACGGCGAGCATCCCGCGCCGTGAACCGGATTTAATTCCAAAGCTCGGCTCAACGGATTCCTGCCGGCTTCGCATTAAGAAATTTCGCGCGGTCCGTCTGGTTTGCGGTTAAAATTCATTTCCGCTGAAAAACCAATTCGTCGTCCTTCGCCATCACCTTGATCTTGTCGCCCGGCTTGAATTCGCCCGCCAGCAGCTTCGTTGCGAGCGGATCGAGCAGGTGCTCCTGGATCGCGCGCTTGAGCGGGCGCGCGCCGAATTGCGGGTCATAGCCTTCGCTGGCCAGCAGCTTCTTCGCGGCGGCGTCCACATCGAGCGTGAGATTCTGTTGCGCGAGGCGCTGTTCCAGGCGTCCGAGCTGGATGTCCACGATGCGCGCCAGTTCGCTTTCATCGAGGCTTTGGAAAATGATGACGTCGTCTACGCGATTCAGAAATTCCGGGCGGAAATGTTTTTTTAACTCCTCCATCACCTTGTCTTCCATCGCCTGATGCGCGGACTTGTCCGTGTGGCCGTCCATGAAATATTCCTGGATGATCGGCGAGCCGAGAT
>Ga0182030_10014465_pt1 | contig 15573 bp, 13 predicted proteins | sample 812S3MmetaG_FD_121299 | JGI IMG/M metagenome (GOLD analysis project Ga0182030, IMG submission 121299) | Permafrost microbial communities from Stordalen Mire, Sweden - 812S3M metaG (Illumina Assembly) | ecosystem: Environmental > Terrestrial > Soil > Wetlands > Permafrost | place: Sweden... | reverse complement strand
GCCAGATCTCGTTATGTATTACAGCGGATGGTTTGTTCCTTTCCCGGTGAGTTTCGCCAACACTGCCGCCAAGAACGGTGCGGCGCCGCTCGTGCAAATGGATCCAGATAAGATAAACATCGCGCAGATCGCGGCCGGGAAGTACGACGGCTACCTGAGTTCTTACGCAGAGGCAGTCCGGGCTTACGGGCACCCGGTTGTCCTGAGCTTCGGACACGAGATGAACGGTAACTGGTCCAGTTGGGGCTACAAACACACACCCGCGACGGTATTCGTGGCCGCCTGGCGGCACATCGTCAACGTTTTTCGTTTCTTGGGAGCCTCGAACGTCACCTGGCTATGGACGGTCAACATCATCAACGACCCGCGGAGCGGAAAGGTCACCGACCCGAAGCCGTGGTGGCCAGGAAGCTCGTATGTGACCTGGGTCGGTATCGACGGCTATTACCTCGAACCGTCCTGGCAGTTCGCCCCCTTGTTCGGACCAACTATCGGGTCGGTACGCTCATTTACCACAGACCCGATTCTCATCGCCGAGACGGGCGCGATACAGACTGCGGTTCAGCCAGCGAAGATCACTAACCTGTTCGCCGGCATCCAGTCCTACGGTCTGCTCGGTTTCGTATACTTCAATACTTCGAGCCTCACTGGCCAGCCTTTCAGCATCAGCAGCCCTGCGGCCCTGGCCGCGTTCCGCAAGGGCGCAAGCACATACCACCGGCCTGGCGCGTGAGCACTCTTGGGGACCTGACCCCGCCAATGATGAAACAGAGCACGATAAACGGGAGGAATTAACGGCTTGGCAGACACTCAGCGTCTGGGACGACACCGTCAGGCGGCACCGGAAAGACCCGCACCTAAGCGCTACAGGGCGAAGACCGTAGCAGTGATCGGCGCCGTCACCCTATTGGTGGCGATCCTTGTTGCGGCTACGCTATATGGCCCCTGGCGTCACTCATCAGCCACGCATTCTGCATCGAATGGCGGCGGTCTCTCCGTCACTCCCAATTCATTCGTAGGGGTCTATGCGCGCGGGGTCCCCACCTCGTATGCACCGGTAGAAGCATTTACCGCAGCCACCAGGATCAATCCCGGCGTGGTTAGCTACTATAGCGGCTGGCCAGAGCCGTTCCAGACCAACTTTGCCGTCACGGCAGCCAGTAAGGGCGCAGTACCACTCGTTCAGATGAACCCAACGGGAATTAGCATAGCCGCGATCGCCGATGGACAATACGACGGCTACCTGGACGCCTACGCCCAAGCTGTCCGCGCTTATCACCGTCCCGTCATCCTAAGCTTCGGCCACGAGATGAACGGTTACTGGTACTCCTGGGGATACACCCACACTCCGCCGGCAGTTTTTGTCACCGCGTGGCGGCATATAGTCACCCTGTTCCGAAAGCAAGGAGCCGGGAACGCGACTTGGCTATGGACGATCAACACCATTCATAAGCAGACAGGAGTTCCTTCTCCGAACCCGTGGTGGCCGGGCAGTTCGTATGTCACCTGGGTAGGGATCGACGGCTACTACACCGATCGGGACTCCGTTTTTGATACCGTTTTCGGGCCTACTATCACGAGCGTACGCGCCCTGACCCGCAAGCCGATACTTATCGCTGAGACGTCTGTTGCACCAGCCGCTGGCCAGCCAGCAAAGATCGCCGACTTGTTCGCAGGCGTGCACCTCTACGGCCTGCTCGGGTTCATCTGGTTCGACTCCTTCGATAAAGTCGACTTGCGTCTCACTAGCCCCCCAGCCATCGCGGCCTTCCGTCACGGCTACGCTGCGTACCGATATGGGTCGGCTTAGTGAACACTCAGCCACGCCCAGCGCAGAGCGATCCGAGCCTCCGCCTAGGAAATTTCGTAAATACCCTCCTAAACGCGTAAATGAAATGTACGTTTCAGTATGCGGCGCTCCTGGGTGGGAGGATATCGCCACGATTTGTTACCGAGTAAGGACAGCACGTGGGCCGCTGGGGGGTAGCCAAGGCTCCTCTAGTCACGCCCCTGACCGCAGACAGGTGCGACCTATGGATGACGGCATCGCGACAGATTGGGCAGCCCCCTTCCCGCGCCGCAACCCACTGGGGCTTCAACCCAAAGTCACCGGCCGATGGCTGCGCGGATGGATCAGTCGAGTGCCGCAGCACGACCAGCCCGCGCCAGCGGCCGGTAAGACGCGCCTATGAGCGCGACCGAGGAAGCGTCGGCGAGGCAATCGGATTATTCGGAGCCCAATCCTGGCATGCTGCGCCGACGAAACCGGGGCCTGGCCACCAATCGGCGATCTGGAGCAGTCGCCGGAGACATTGACGCCGCCGTTCATGGCACGCCAGGTCCCGGCCGGCGCAGACGGCGGACCGCAGTGTGGGTCAGCGTCGTAGTTTCCGCTACGCTGCTTCTCATCGGCGCCGCGTTCCCGCTGCTCATGAAATCGCGGTCATCGAACGATTCGAAACAGTCGATACCCTACGTCGGTTTGTATGACCGAGGTCTGCCTCTCTCCTATGCCGGGGTGAATGCGTTCACGACTGCCACTGGCGTAAGACCGGACGTGCTCATGTACTACAGCACGTGGAATGAACCGTTCCAGTCTGGCTTTGCCACTACCGCGGCTAAGCGCGGTGCGGTGCCTCTCGTGCAGATCAACCCGTATGGCATCAACCTGGCTGCCGTCGCATCAGGTCAGTATGACGACTACCTAAATCAGTACGCCGAGGCAGTCCGCTCCTACCATCGGCCTGTCATCTTGAGTCTCGGCCATGAGATGAATGGCAGTTGGTACCCATGGGGTTACACGCGCACATCCCCGGCTGCTTTCATAGCCGCCTGGCGGCATGTCGTGACGCTGTTCCGCGGGCTCGGAGTCCGGAACGTAACCTGGATGTGGACGGTCAACGTCATGGAGACGGCAGGAGGCATTCCCTCGCCTCGCCCCTGGTGGCCGGGTAAAGCTTATGTAACCTGGGTCGGTATCGACGGCTATTACTACAATCCGTCCGCAACTTTTGCTTCCCTGTTCGGGCCGACCATCACGACCGTCCGGGAGGTGACCGGCGATCCGATCCTCATCGGCGAGACAGGAGCGCCGACTGACGTAGGCCAACCTGCCAAGATCGCAGATCTATTCGCTGGCGTCCGCCTCTACGGACTCCTGGGCTTCGTGTGGTTCTCGGTCGCCGACTACAGCATTAACGACCCCGATGCTATTGCCGCGTTCCGACGAGGAGCCGCCGCCTACCAGAAGGCCACGCCATGACTCCTGGCAGGGGAACACCGCCTCGGCAACGTGGTTGGCGCCGCCAGGACCCGCCAGCCTGCCTGCAGCTCGTGCGCGATCAGGACCCCACCCGGGACTTCCCTGCCGGAAGGGGTCGATGTTGCCAGCCATGATGCATCGCGCGATGAGAAGCTGGGGCGCGGCTGCCCTCATCGCCGTCGTCGCCCTAGCCGCAGGCATCGGCCAGACAAACCCTGGCCGGGAAATAATGCGAGCGGCCGGCCTGTCAAGCGCACCAACGACTTACACATCCTTGGCCTTCCTAAACCCGCAGTCTTCGCAGCAGCAACTAGGCCCGCTACCAGCGAACGTTAAAGCTTCCTTTGTGATCCACAATGGTGAGGGGCTTGCTCGTGATTATCAGTGGTCGGTATCCCTAGTCCAGGGACGGAATACTCGCAGCGTGGCTATAGGAAGCATCCGCATCGCATCCGGGGACGACACCTCGATTATACGGTCGGCCAGGGTAGCTTGCACGCAAGCAAAAGTGAAAATCGTTGTCAGCCTGGTCCATCCGGCCGAGTCTATCGATTCCTGGGCGACATGCCGATCGTCACGAGGCTGAGCGACATGAGCCGAGGCTACATTATCACTCCTGTCGACCCTACCCGTCACAGCCGCGAACTCTCGTCTCTGTTCGCCTTGTTCGAGTTGCAGCTAAGAAATTAGAGGAGTGCAATGTACCCTAAGTTGAGTGTTGTCATCTGCTCTCTTAACGGAGCCGCCGGAGTAGATCGTTGCATTAATGCGATCAAGAAGCAAACTGTCTACTCGCTGATAGAACTGGTCGTCGTCGACGACGGCTCGACCGACGAGACAAGCGATGTCGCGAGGACGCACGGAGCAATCGTGATCCGGCACGAAATCAACCTAGGCCTGGCCAAGGCTCGCAACTCAGGAGTAAACGCTGCGAGCGCTCCCATTGTAGCGTTCCTTGACGACGATTGCGAGCCCGAATCAAAATGGGCGGAGCAGCTACTAGCCGTCTACGAGGAAGGCGTAATCGGCGTCGGCGGATCCATCGTGCACGAAACAGAAAATGGCTATGTCCTGGGTTATCTAAAAAGGAATAGCCCATTCAAGCCACAAGAACTGAATCTCGCAAAGAGTAATAGCATATTTTTCAGGTTCTATCTATATCTCCGCCGGCAATGGATTGCCCAGGAGTATTTCTCCCCGCGGGAAGTCTATTCGTTTCTCGGCGGAAACATGTCCTATCTCCGCCAGTCGCTCATCGACGTCGGAAAATTTGACGAAAGATTCAGCTTCGGCGGCGAGGAACTGGATCTTTGCATGCGCATGAGGCGGGCTTTCCCCCTCGGCCGGCTCATATTCAGTCCCGACGTTCGGGTAGTACACCACTTCAAGCCATCACGGCGTAGTACGAAGCCCTCTTTGTATGACTCGCTGCGTCGAAGCCGGGCGTACGGGAGAGGTTCGGCCCGGCTGTACCGGAAGTGGCCCTCGATGCCACCCACCTTCTTCCCTGGTCCGTTGACCGTCATGATGATGCTCGCGTTGTCCGGGTGGGTCCCGGCGCTCGCGGTGGCTGCTCTCCTGATGCCTCAGTTGCTATACCCCAAAGGGGCACGCACCGCTTTTGCCAGCCGCTCCATCTCCAGCCTGCCCGACGCTTACGTGCAACTCGCCCAGGAGACCTGGAGCAACGTCGGCTTTCTCGAGGGCCTGTGGCGCTTCCGTCACTTCGTTCCTGAGCCGGCTAGCGAAGCCGGCCGGGTCGCTGACGTCCGGGAAAGGAGGGGCTTGGTGCCGTGACGGTGAGAGCAGTCGATAGGCAGCGACATACCGCCGGACGGACCCCGCGTCATGCCGCCAATGCGGCGCGTAGAGGGCTCGGGGCACCTGTCGCTGCCTTGGCATTGCTGGCTGTGCTTGCGCCGTTGAACAGATGGTGGTCGGCGCAGGTCCTGCTTGTGCCGTTGCTCTTCATTGCCCCAGGCCTGATCCTGCTGCGGGCGTTGCGTGTACCACGCCAGGTAGTTTCCTCATTTCCGGTCTACGTCCCGTGCGCCTCAATCGCCGTCTTGTTTGTTTCTGGCGTCGCGGTAGACCTTATAGGGCCGCTGATCGGCTTGGCTGCTCCTCTCCATACCTGGCCGATGCTAGTCGGTATTGAACTGACTTGTTCTGTCCTGCTTGCTACCTCTGTTAACGTCGCGCCGGAGGTAGCTATCGATTGGCGATTGCCTTTGCGGTCGTGCCGGTCCGCCTGGCCGCTCGCCCTTCCGCTCCTGGCGGCGGCTGGCGCTGTACGGCTTAATAACGGTCACAACCATGATGTCGCACTGGCCGGGGTCGCTGCCTATGTCCTTCTCCTCGTCATAGCCGCCGCCGTCTCCTCCCGTCTCAGCGAGACCTTGCTTGCGGTGATTCTTTATGCTGCAAGCATAGCTGTGACCTGGTCATATTCTCTGCGCGGAGACGGTGTTTATGGATTCGACATCGCTACTGAGTATCAAAGGCTTCAACAAACAATACTTACCGGCGTTTGGCACACTCCTCATCCTGGGGATGCCTACGGAGCATTGCTCAGCGTAACAGTTATGCCGGCCCAACTGCACGCTTTGTCGGGAGTCTCCGGCCTACTCGTACTCAAGCTTGTCTATCCGATGATATACGCTTTTTTCCCGGTGGCTATTTTCGATCTCGCGCGCAGGTTTATCGCACCTTGCTGGTCTTTCGCGGCAGCGGCCTTCACTATAGGCCAGTACGCCTTTATTGAAATCGCTAGTGTGGCCAGGCAAGAGATTGCGCTAATATTTTTCGCCGCGCTTGTCATGGCGGTAATTGACACTCGGCTGCAAAGACGAGTACAGTTCCCCCTGATTAGCATACTCAGCCTGGCAATGGCATTGTCCCATTACTCTACGACATACGTTGCCATTACTGTCTTTGGACTTGCCCTACCGCTGCAGTGGCTCCTGTCCTGGTTCCGCGCTATGCCGCGCATAAGCGGCGCCATGGCTGTTGCATTCATCGCGGCTGCTGCAGGAGCCGTCATATGGTACGGTCCCGTCACCCAATCAGATTCTCATTTGCTGCAAGTCAGCCAAACAGTACAGGCGCAGGGACTTGACCTTCTCCCGAACAGGACGCCGGGCAGCGGATTGCTCGCGGCTTACCTGCAGGGAAATACGGTAACCCCAATCTCGGCGGCGCAGTACCAAAGCGGGATCTACGACTTCTATAGGATTAACCGACCTTATATCAAACCCCTGCCCGATGCTCATCAGGCGCAGTACGATCTGCGCAATGCAGCTGTCCAGAAACCCCCGATAAAGTGGCATCTAGGTTACGATGCGCTAAGTCTATCCCTTCTTATTGTCGAGCAGCTCGCGAACATCATTGCTGCTCTTTCCGCGCTCCTGATGATAGTGCGGCGTGAGTCATCCGACATTGTGCGGCAAGTCGGACTTCTCGCACTCGTGACGACCTTGCTGCTCACGATCCTGCGGTTCAGCGGAACGCTGGCCGCCGCCTACGGCCAGGAACGGGCCCAATTGCAGGGTCTAACATTGCTCGCGATCGCCCTGTGCTGGCCAATGCAGCGCGCAGCAGAGAAGAAGAAAAAACCCAGGCGTCTTATCCTGCCCGTGATCGTTGCCTGTCTGGCCGTCGTTCTTGTCAGCACCAGTTACCTAGCAGGCGCTGTGCTTGGCGGCGGGATTTCAGCAAACCTCACCAACAGCGGTGCGGCTTACGAGAATTTCTACGCAACCACGCCTGAATTCGCCGCGGCTCAGTGGCTGGGTAAATTTATTGTTCCTGGGCAGCTGGTCTATGCGGATCAATATGGCCAGCTCAGGCTCGCCGAAGTGACCAATATCGAACATGGGTTGACCCTCGATCTAACCCCGTTGACGATCGACCAGAATGCCTGGGTTTACGCCAGTCGCGCCAACGTGGTTAACCACCAGGCCTTTGCGGTTTATAACAACCATAGTGTTACTTTCGTTTTCCCCGCTAGTTTTCTCAGCGCTAACTATGACCTCGTTTATACGGACGGTTCCTCGGAGGTGTACCATCGGTGATTTCGATTATTATCATCAGCAAAGATGAGTCAGCCCTTGACAAGACCATAGCTGACGTTACCGATCAGACAAAAACGCTCACCGAACCATCCGAGCTCATCGTTGTCGACGCATCTGATGGTCGTCTCGACCACATCAGGCTACGCTACGAAAGCGAGGCAAGATGGCTGCAATTTTCTAAACCGGCGGGAGTGCGTATCACTATCCCGCATCAGCGCAACGCTGGTGTGCGCGCGGCGCTCGGCGAGATAATCGTCTTCACCGATGCTGGCTGCTGCCCGGACAATGAATGGCTAGCCAACCTCGTCGCACCCATCTTCAAAGGTGAGCATGTCACGGCTGGCCTAGCCCTTTCGACGCCAGGCGGCACTGGGCTGTATGATCACGCGGTGCAGCGAGCCCTAAAGGAAAGGTACCTAACGGAATGTCCGACTATAAACCTTGCCTTCAGGCGTGAGGCCTTCGATGCGGTCGGTGGCTTCGACGAGGAGTTCGCGTACGGCTCGGACGTGGACTTCACCTGGCGGCTTATTGACGCTGGCTACAAGATCCGCAGCGTGCCCGGAGCTGTCGTGCGGCATGACTGGGGCAGTTGGCGACGTCAACTACGCCGGTCCTACGTCTACGGGAAAGCCCGCGCTCGGCTTTACCGGAAACATCACGGCAGACTAAGGCACATACTTCGCGACGACCCTGTCGCAGTCATCTATCCATTGTTTCTTCTCGGGCTGCCGCTGACCTTTTCCCTCCCGATCTATCCCGCCTTGCTGCTGGTCCCCGCGTGGCGAAACCGCTCCAATGGGCCTATCAGGGTAGTGATCGATCACCTCAGCTACGGCGCCGGAGTAATCGCGGAGCTAGTCGAATGATGAGGATTCTAGCACTTCCGCGAGATTCGAATCCATATCAAGAGCTTTTGTACGGCGAAATGCGGCAGCTGGGTGTTCAGGTCAGCTACCTGGGTCAATTGACACCGTCCCGCACGCTTAACCTCTTGCTCCTTCCTTTTGAGGTCACGGTCCGCAGCTTCCGTGGCGTACGGTTGATTCACCTACACTGGGTGTTCGTATTCGGATTCCCTGGCGTCCGGCGTTTCCCCGTTCTTGGACGGGTAGCACAGCTGTGGTTCCTTCTTTGGCTGCGGCTTTGCCGGATGCTTCACGTGCATCTCGTATGGACTGCACATAATGTCTTGCCGCACTCCCCGGTCTTCGCAGACGACGTATCCGCGCGGCGAGCCCTCGTCGAAGCCTGCGATCTTGTGCTCGCCCACTCGCAGTCGGCCCTCGCCGAACTCGCGGGCCTCGGCGCCGTTGCCCGCAGGAGCGCCGTCATCCCGCACGGCCCGATGGGTCCCGGACAGCTCTCACGGTCTGCCGGTGTGCCCGCCCCCGGCGGCAAGCCTCGTCACTTCCTCTTCTTCGGCCGGGTGCGGGAGTACAAGGGAGTTGATGATCTGCTGGCCGCCTTCACGGCCCTGCCCAGCGACGTCGAAGCGCATCTGACGATTGCCGGTCAGTGTGACGATCCGGGGCTGCGGTCGCGGCTACGCGCGCTCGCTCAAGGAGGCGGATCCCGCGTCGCTCTGCGCCTGGAACACGTACCAGAACAGGAAGTCAGCCAGGTCCTGGGCGCGGCCGATGTGGTCGTACTCCCCTTCCGGCAAGTGACCACCAGCGGAAGCGTGATGCTGGCCCTGTCCCACGGGAAGCCCCTCATAGTGCCAGCCCACGCCGGGCTAGATAACGTGCCGGATCGGGCGGCGGTACGGTATGACGGCACAACGACGTCGCTCGCCGCCGCCCTCGCCGAGCTGAGCCGAGCCGATGACGCGACCTTGACCGCCATGTCGGCAGCTGCATCCGCCTACTCGGCCAGCACCACATGGCGCGAAATTGCAATAAGAACCGTTGCTGAGATGGCTTCAGTGCTTGGCGGCAACACGGCGGCCGATTCATGCCGTAGGCCGATTATCGCGCCATGGAGCCGGTTACCTTGGGTATCGCTCTTCCGGCGCGGATCCGCGGGGTCCTCAGAAACGCCCGTAACGATACCCTTTACCGTGGCTCTCTATTTTTGCTGGCAAATACTGTCGCGACGTCCGCTCTTGGCTTTGTCTTCTGGACGCTGGCCGCGCATCGATACTCGGCGACCACAGTCGGGGTATTTTCGAGCGTTACTTCTGGAGTCACCCTGCTGGCGGCGATCGCGGCACTTGGCCTGCCAATAACCATGACCAGGCACATCGCGGCTGCCGAAAACCCGCGTGGCCTGGTCCTCGTTGCGGTGACGATGATAACCACCGCCGGAACAGCCTTGTGTCTAACCACTATTCTCTTTCTTGGCCCTCACCTTCCGTCGGCTTTTCACCTCCGGCAGCACGGCGGAATAATGTTTCTTGTAACCGTGCTAGTCGTATTCACCGCTATAGGCGGGACTCTCGACGCCGGCCTGGTCGCCACACGCTCGACTCGTTTCCTGCTGATCAAGAACCTTATCGCGAACGCTTTTAAGCTTGCCGCAATGCTCTTTCTGGCCGCTCTTCAATCATCGGGGCTGCTGCTATCTCTCGGCCTCGCTCTTGTGCTGGCTGCTATGCTCAGTATGATCGTACTTAACAGGCGGCTGGACGGCAATCAGCTTCAGCTTAACCAACTTCGGCTACTATGGCATTATCTGTCAATTACCTCAGGCAATTATCTGGCCACCGTAATCGGAATCCTACCGCTAAGCGTCGTCCCCATCGAAGTTCTCCTCGAGCGCGGCGCCGCTCAAACGGCACGTTTCACCATCGCTTTCCTCATAGCCGGGTTCCTCAACTTCATCCCCTCGACGATGGGTCAAGTTCTTTTTGCGGAAGCTGCACGCCGAGAAGTACCGCTTGGTAAACAATTCCGTAAGGCTCTGCGCACGGTGTATGGAATCCTCTTGCCCTGCCTGGTCCTCCTGCTGGCGACCGCCCCATTCATCCTCCGCTTTTTTGGCGCGGCTTACGCAGCGGACTCAACCGGCTGCCTGCGCGTCCTTGCGCTTAGCTCAATTCCCGCGGGTGGCACTTACCTGGTTGACTCGCTGCTTACCGCGCGCGACCGCACGGCAGCCTATACATTCATGCAAATTGCGAACGCGGCTCTCGTCTTGGGGCTCGTCGGAGCCCTCCTGCCGCATGGGCTCACTGCAGCAGCTAGTGGCTTGGCCCTTGCTCAGGTCGTCACCCTCCTCCTCGGCCTGCTCGTCCTAGCTACCGGCAGGCTCGGCCGCCACCACTCGCGGGCCACCGCCGAGGCGGCCCGTTCGAGACCGGAGAGGCCGCCCCCTAGTGCGCAGCCACCGACTCCGGATCATGCTGCTGAGCCCGAGAGCCGTGACCTCATCGCGGCGTGGCCGATAATGCCAACGCCGTTGAGCGGGGAATATAATGGCTGGGACCGGTCCCCTCAGGTACTTCCGGCCGGGGCGGACGAACCCCGTATAGCGGTCGCACCCATACATCAGGATATGCGCCACGCGGATTTCCCGATAGGCGAGATGGCACAATGTAGCCTATGGTTTCCACCGATCGAGGTCCCTGTCGGCTTTGGGCAGGCCCGGTCAGGAAGACAACTGCCAGTCCTGACGATGATCACCGGCTACTCACGCTGGCTCTCCGCGATCCTCATTCCCACCACACGCGCCGAGGATCTCTACGCGGCATGGTGGAAACTCATAACCGACCTAGGGGCGGTTCCGCGCAAACTGGCGGCGCACAGTGATCGCTCTATCGGATGGTGGATGAACGGACAAAACCAGCTCGCTCCAGAATGCAGCCGCTTCTGTCGCTCTCTGGGGACAACAATTGTCGTCGGAAGAGCTGGCGATCCCATTACGGTACGCCTGGTCGAGCAAGCAAAGACCGATCTTGAGAAGTCATTCCTGAGCGGACGAACATTTCGGTCGCCGAAGGACTTTAATAGCCAGCTTCAGGAGAGCCTAAGAGTGAATAACACAAGGCCTCGCCAAGCGCCAGCCTACCCTCCTGCTGCGCTTATAGCCGCCGACAAAGAGGCGATGATGCCACTACCGCCTATACCACCTGCGACGGGATGGCGGCTATGGACGCGAGTAGGCGTCTACCCGTTCGTAGAGTTCGATAACAACAGGTACTCTGTACACCCCATGGCAGTGGGTCGTAAAGTTGAGCTGATCGCAAACCTAAGTCACGTTCGAGTGCTATGCGAAGGCAAAGAGATGGCGCGACACAATCGAGCTTGGACATATAAGCGGATTATCCGTGATCCGGCACACGAAATAGCGCATCGGTAGCTGCCACCAACGCGGTTATTTTATAAAGCCTCACATGGGAGAAGCGCACCTTGCGAACCGACAAATACACTACCTGCCGGATAGCTGGTCGCCCGAGCCGGTCCGCAGAAAAGGGCAGCGACGAATGAGAATTCCCGTGCGTATCGCGGTCGTTATTCCAGCCGGTCCAGCAGATGACGTGATGGATACTCTGGACAGTGTGCTTCACTATACCGAATCGTCTCGGATAATTGTTGTCATCGACGACACTCCGAGCCCGGACGGTCGCGCCACACGCATCCGCAGCCCTCGTCCGGATACCGTCGTCATACCCGCGCCGGACAAAGCGCCAGGCACTCAGGGAGGACTGTGGGTCAAGCTGGCCGCGGGTTACCGGTGGCTCTTGACTACCTACATGCCGGAGATAGTACTGAGGCTGGACGCCGATGCCCTCCTCATCGGACACGGGCTGGAGTCGGCGGCTAGAACGATCTTTTCAGGCGATCCGGGTGTGGGGCTCCTGGGCTCCTATAGAATCGGCCCTGACGGAGAACTCCGTGATTCATCGTGGGCGGCTCGGCGTCTTCGCACTGAGATAGGACTGCGGGGGCTCCTTCATCCAAAATGCCGCTCCTCACTGCAGCACTTCCTAAACCTTGCCTACGGCTATGGTTATATTGACGGCGAGAGTGTACTTGGCGGGGCATACATTCATAGTTATGAGGCAGCCGACTGTATGAATAGGCAGGGATGGTTTAATCAGCCCTGGCTCGCATCGAGTCAACTCGGCGAGGATCATCTCATGACGCTGCTGACCATGGCGGCCGGTTATAAGATCAAAGACTGGGGTGGGCCCGTACAACCGCTAGCACTGAAGTGGAGAGGCCTTCCTAGCCATCCGGCAGAGCTACTCGCCGCGGGGAAACTGATCACACATTCTGTGCGGTATTGGCAGGATCTAGGTGAGGGCCAGATCCGCGAGATCTTCGCCCAGGCACGAACACGGGAGTCGAGCTAAGCATTCCGCAAGACTTTCTTCTGGTGGAATATTGGGCGATCACACTACTTAGCGTCCGGAATATTCTCCGATGAGCGCAGCAAGTTGTAGATGAAGAAACTTATCAGTGAAACCACGAAGCATGTTTCACCGAAGGTATCTTCGTGTGGGAGCTTGGTAAAATGGGTTAGCTGCCAACCTAGCGTACGCGGGTGAACAAGCGCTACCAGCGCGATATACATCCACCCAGCGAAGCCGTACAACGCAAGCGTCTTACTCGTCACTAGCGCAATCCTGCGTTTCACTTTTCAGCTCCCTCCCACTTAAGCATTGCCGTCAATAGACAGGTCATAACTGAATCAACGACCTGGGCTCAAGCTAAAGACCAGCATATACGACGATGATGCCTGGCTACCTCGTGCTGAGGTCGGGACCAGGGTAGCAGCTATGCCAGGAAACTGCCGAGCGTTGCCGAGGCCCTTGGGCCGTCGAGGAGCAGAGCCAGCGAGGCCTGGTCCCAGGCGGCCTTGCTACGCAAAGTCAGCAGCTCCCTGCTCTTCGCGGGTAATCCCCGGTATCCGGCTAACAACAGCCAAACTATGATTCATTTTCGAGACTTACCGTGCGGCATATGGCATACTAAGACGTTACTGGAGACACATCTGCGTCACTAAAAGAGACGGCCTATGCAAGATGAAGAGTCAGTAAGCTTTGTTGTCATTGCATACAACGAGGAGGACCACGTTGCTCAGACCCTTGACGCAATAACCAGGCTTGACGGATTGGGCGAGCATGAGATCATCGTCGTGGACGACTGTTCGCGCGACAGCACCGCACGGATAGTTACGGATATTTCTAAGCACAATCCTCACGTGCGGCCCGTCAATCTGCCCGATAACCGCGGGCGAGGCTACGCCAGAAGCAGAGGAGTCGCAGCGGCACAAGGCGGACTGATCGCAATGGTCGACGCCGACATCATCCTTCCCTTTGATTGGTTGGCTCGTGCCCGCGAGGCCCTCCAGAGCCACGATGCGGTCGGCGGAACTGCCGTACCGGACGGCGACGTAGCATTCATCTACAGGAAATTTGACCTAATCCCGCGCATTGTGTCTGGCACCGCCACCGTGACCGGAAACAACGGGCTGTACCGGCGCCGAGTCTTCGATGTTGTCAGCTTTGATCCATTGTTGCGTGAAGGAGAAGACACTGCTCTGAACTACGCAATGAAACGAGAAGGGCTATCCTCGCACACCATCCCAGGGCTGCTCGTCAGACACGAGGAAAGCAAGGACCTGGTTACTTCATTTAGGTGGCTATTCGAAAGTGGCCGAGGTGCCACACGCCAGTTCGTCGCGTACCATGACCTGCGTCAGCCAGATATCGTCACCTTCGGGTTCTTCGGGGCCGCTGCTCTCGGTCTTTCCCTCGCGCTTGACCATCCTCTCATCGGAGCCGCCATCCCCACTGCGTTTATACTAGTGGCAGGCACGCAGCATGTGAGAACCCGCTTCATGATTGCTCAGTCACCTTTGCGGTCGGTAGCTTCCGGAGTGCTGGTTGATAGCGCTATGCTGGCGGCCTATTTTGCCGGCCGGATGGTTGGCTTGACCGTATTGTTCCGACGCCTCGATTTTGCGCGGTTTCCGGTAAGTGACGTGATGTCTGGTCCTATACGTCGCAGGTTCAGGTGGAATATAGGTTTGCGACGTGACGGGCGGACCGCGAGCAGGTACAGGTGATAGTGCCGCCAGCCATCCCAGCTCCCGATGACCGAGCCGAGTGTGGCCTCACCTCATGGCCAAAGTATTACTTACCTGACTACGATGAAGCCTGCGAAGGCCACCTTCGACGACGGGTACGAATTTTGCGAATCCGGCCTCACGCAGTAGATGGATGACCTCTGCAGACGAAGATCCGGCCTTGTTGAGCGCTGCTTGATTGATCTCTATGAGAACATATTTAGTGTGCACAAGCGTCTTTGCGGCGCCACGCAGAATCTGCGCTTCCCATCCCTCGACGTCTACCTTGAGCAGAGTCACGGTACTCAGACCATCGGATACTTCGTCAAGGGTAGTCATCGGCACCTCTACCTGGCCATCCCAGGCCCAGTCGAGGGCAGTGACCCCGCCGCTGTCGCCGCCTGCCTGGGCTAGGCGGATCTTTCCCCGTTGAGCGCCGAGCGCGACCTCCACCACCCGCGCGTTCGGACAATCATTCCGGGCTAGGTTTTCCTTCAGGATGGCTGCATTGGCGGGGTAGGGTTCACATGCGATGACCTGCCCTGCCATGCCTACGCGGCGGGCGGCCAGCGTCGTGAACCAGCCAATGTGCGCGCCTACGTCGATAAAGGTGTCACCTGGACGCAACAGTTCTGCCAGCAGGTGAGTCTCGCGAGGTTCGAAGAGACCAAGGTACATGGTTCGCTGGGTACGGTCACCAAGCTTACAACGCAGGAGCCGACCGTCTTGAAGGCGTGTGGTCGCACTGCCGCTCGGTTTAGGTAGCCAGCCTTTTTGCCAACACAGGAGAAGCGGATACCCAACTGCCGGGGCAGCACCTAGCCGGCGCAGCACATGCCGGCCAAGTCCCTCATTGCCGTTTTGCGCAATTTCTTTATCAGATTTATTTATGGCGCTATTGCGGGCGCGGAGGCCGGCGAGACCATTCTTCATATGTGCAGCGCCGCTAGCACCCGGTCGGTCACAGTGTCCCAGCCGTAGTCGGCCAGCCAGAGGTCGCCGGCCCCGCCCTCTTCCGCCGCAGAGCCGCCGCCACACTCCAGGAGTTGCTTCACGGCATCAGCGATCGCTGATGCCGTTGGGTCACAGATGGTGCCCCGCGGCGACTGGGCGACGAGGTACTGAGCGAGGTTGTCGGGAGCAGATGTCGTAACCACGGGCACCCCGCAGGCGAGAGCCTCGAGCACCGCAATCCCGAAGCCTTCGCGCGCCGACGGGAAG
>Ga0182030_10014464_pt1 | contig 15574 bp, 13 predicted proteins | sample 812S3MmetaG_FD_121299 | JGI IMG/M metagenome (GOLD analysis project Ga0182030, IMG submission 121299) | Permafrost microbial communities from Stordalen Mire, Sweden - 812S3M metaG (Illumina Assembly) | ecosystem: Environmental > Terrestrial > Soil > Wetlands > Permafrost | place: Sweden... | reverse complement strand
GCCGCTCGCGCGTCCGGTCCGGCGCCGAGAAGTCCATGTCGAACAGGAATTTCGCGGGCGCGGCCATCAGTACACCAGCTCGTCGTCGGCGCGGTTCTTGGTCAGCATGATTTCGCCCTTGGCAGCGAGGTCTTTGGCGAGATTGACGAGCAGCGCCTGCGCCTCGTCGACATCGCGCAACCGTACCGGTCCCAGCGCGGCCATGTCGTCGAGCAGCATCTTGCCGGCACGGGACGACATGTTGCCGAGGAAGAAGCCGCGGACATCCTCGTTGGCGCTCTTCAGCGCGATGCCGAGTTTGTCCTTGTCGACGTTGCGCATCAGCGTCTGCGCCGAGGCGGCGTCCAGTTTGACGAGATCGTCGAAGGTGAACATCAGCGCCTTGATGCGCTCGGCGGACTCGCGATTTTCCTCTTCCAGCGAGGTGATGAAGCGGGTCTCGGTCTGGCGGTCGAAATTGTTGAAGATTTCAGCCATCACCTCGTGGGCGTCGCGACGGCGGGTCTGCGAGAGGTTCGACATGAATTCGACCCGCAGCGTCTGTTCGACGCGCTCGATCACTTCCTTCTGCACCGCCTCCATTCTCAACATGCGGCCGATCACGTCGAGCGCCATGTCCTCGGGCAGGATCGCCAGTACCCGCGCGGCGTGCTCCGGCTTCAGCTTCGACAGCACCACGGCGATGGTCTGCGGATATTCGTTCTTGAGGTAGTTGGCGAGCACCTCTTCCTGGACGTTGGAGAGTTTCTCCCACATGTTGCGGCCGGCGGGCCCGCGAATCTCGTCCATGATGCCGCTCACGCGCTCGGCGGGCAGGTATTGCTGCAGCAGCCGTTCGGTGCCGTCGAACGTTCCCATCAACGCGCCGGACGCCGACATCCGCGACACGAATTCGAGCAGCAGGTCTTCGACCACGTCGGCCTCGACGGTGCCGAGCGTCGACATCACCATCGACAATTCGCGTACCTCGTCATCGTCGAGCAGCGACCAGATCTTGCCGCCATATTGTTCTCCCAGCGCCAGCATCAGGATCGCGGCGCGTTTCGGGCCGCTCATCGGCTTGCTCTTGGGGCGGGTACCCTGACGGCTCGCCAGCGTGGCGATGACGCTGGCGATATCGCTGGAGTTGGTGGTTTGCGGTACGGCCATGTCAGGTCACGCCGGTTCCGTCAGCCATTGACGAACAATGGACGCGGTTTCGTTCGGGTTTCGCTCGGCCAGCTCGCCGACGCGATGCACCGACTGGGCGTGGACCTGGCCCTGGACCTGGGCGACGTCGATCATCTGGGTGGCGCTGCTGCCCGGCACCAGACTCTGGCCGGCAGCGCCCGCGGGTGGCGCGTCGATCAGCGCCGGCACCTGACCTTCGCCCGTGAGCGCGGGGATCACTTCAGAAGCGATGATGCGCTTGACCAGTGGCCGGATCACCATGAACAATACCACCAGGCCGAGCAGCATCATCACGCCCAGCTCGATGACGTACATGACGTCGTCCTTGGTGAACTGCAGCATGCCGAGCAGCCCGGTGGGCTCGGCGATCGGAGGCACTGCCGGGGCTTCCGCGAATTTGAGGTTCACGACCTCGACCTGATCGCCGCGTTTCTGATCGAAGCCGATCGCCGAGCGCACCAGGGCTGCGATGCGGTCGAGCTGCTCCTTGCTGCGTTCCTGATAGACCATCTCGCCTTTGTCGTTCTTGACATAGCTGCCATCGACCAGCACCGCGACCGAGATCCGGTTGACCCGCCCGGCCTCGGTCACTTCGGTCTTGGTGGTGTGGGAAATCTCGTAATTGTTGGTCTCTTCGGTTTTCTTGCTCTGGTCGCGCGCCGGCGCCGGATTGTCCTGGCCGCGCTGATTGCCCGGCAATTCATTATTGACGGTGACCTGACCGGTGTTCTCGGCGGTGGCGCTGGATTCTTCCCGGGTCTGGCTCGAGCGCAACACCCGGCCTTCGGGATCGAAGCGGTCCGAGGTCTGGGTGGTCCGGTTGTAGTCGAAATCCGCCGAGAGCTGGACGCGCGCGCGGCCGGCGCCGACGACCGACGACACGATCGCCTCGACCTCGTTGCGCATCCGCTTTTCGAAGCCGGCACGGCGTTCGTCTCCGATCGCATTGTCGTTGTCGCCGCTGGCGCCGTCGGCGAGCAATTGACCGGCTTCATCGACGATCGACACCCGCTGCGGCTTCAGGCCGCTGACGGCGGAGGAGACGAGGTGGCGGATGGCCCTGATCTGCTGCGGTTCGAGTGCGCCGCGCACCCGCACGACGATCGAGGCCGACGGTTCGGGGGTCTCGCGCGAAAACAGCGGCCGCTCCGGCAGCACCAGATGGACCCGGGCCGCCTGGATGCGATCGATGGCGCGGATGGTGCGGGCAAGTTCGCCTTCGAGCGCGCGCAAATGATTGATGTTCTGCACGAAGCTGGTGGTGCCGAGCGCGTCGGATTTGTCGAAGATCTCGTAGCCGACGCCGCCGCCCTTGGGCAGGCCGCCCTCGGCGAGCTTCATGCGCAGCCGCGTGACCTTGTCCTTCGGCACCATGATCACGGCGCCATCGTTACGCAATTCGTAGGGAATGGCCTGGCGTTCGAGGTCCTTGATGATGCCGGAGGAATCCTCGGTGCTGAGGTCGGTAAACAGGGTCGTCATCTGCGGCGTGGTGACGCGCATGATGACAAACCCGAAGAAGCCGATCAGCGCGGCGGTGACCGCGACCATCGCCATCAACCGCGAAGCGCCCAGACCTTTTAGGAAGCCCACAAGACCCTGCAAACCAGCCGTCCCCCGAGATTCGGCCCGAAGAGCCGACTGGGCAATTATTGCCTATGGGATGGTTTCGATATGGTTAACGAAGGTTAAGAGCCGTGGCAAAAGTTCGAAATGAGAAAAACTGGGTTCGCAAAACGAAACCGTTTTTCGTCGAATGCGGTTGGCTCTGGAAACGTTTTGCGGCGAAAGCCTGCCCCGCGCTTGATGCGGGGTGGGGTGGACGCCGGTTCGCTTGAGGAAAACGCTTGAAATCAGCAAGCAGAGCCTCCGTTCCGATTCCATCGGAACGTAAAAGGCTCTGGCGATCGTTTATTGGCGATATTGCTGGATGCGGGTGGTGCGCAATCCCGCAAGGCCGTGCTGATCGATGGAAAACTGCCAGGACAGGAATTCATCGACGGTCAGCGTGTAGCGGCTGCAGGCCTCTTCAAGGGAGAGCAGGCCGCCGCGGACGGCGGCAACGACTTCGGCCTTACGGCGAATGACCCACCGCTTGGTTCCGGGCGCGGGGAGGTCCGCAATTGTTAACGGACTGCCGTCAGGCCCGATGACGTATTTTACCCTCGGGCGATGGGGTTCTGTCATGGCGTACTCACAAACTCTCAACCACTGAACTCACCGTGACAACCTACGCCTCGCGGCTTAAAATTTGCCTAAGCCCAAGGCTCGAATAAGAATCTCCTTGAAAATGCCTGCAAAACCTTTGTCCGCGGCATCTGGTGATGCCGGGGATTCAAGGCCTGGTGGGTGGTTGTGGACGTCTGCTCGGTGACGTCGGGCGACGGCACGAAGCTTCGCCGTCAGCTCGCGATGCTCTGGATCTGGCTCACTGTGTAGGTTTTGCCGCCGATCGTCAGCAGCGGCGGCGACTGGGTGAGGTCGACCGAACTGACCACACCCTGGATCTGGGTTGTCACGGCGACGCTGTTGTTCGAGGAGTCCTTGGCGGTGGCGGTCAGGGTGTAGTTGCCGTCGGGCCACTTGGTGCCGTCATTGCCCTGGCCGTTCCACGTGAACGGCTGGTTGCTACCGGCCGCCACGCTGTAGTTACCCGAGAAGACCGTCTGGCCGGTGCTGCTGGCGATGGTGATACTGACATCCGAAGAGCTCGGCACGGTGAGCTCCCACGTCGCGGTGCTATTGGTCAGTGCGGCGGTGCTGCCATTGACCACCGCCGTCTTGCCGACGAATCCCAGCGCCTGGGTCGATTGCGCGGTCTGCTGCAAGGATACCAGGGTTGCCAGCGAGTCGTTGGTGTTGAGCTGCTGCTGGACGCCGGCGAATTCAACGAGCTGCTGGGTAAACTGGTTGGTGTCCAGCGGATCGAGTGGATTCTGGTTCTGCAATTGCGTCGTCAGCAGGGTCAGGAAGCTCTGGAAGTTGCCCGCGATTTGCGAAGACGCCAGCGCGTTCGCAGCCGAGGCCGACGAGCTTGACGAAGCCGAGGCCGGTAGGGGCGTCGTCCCCGAAACGACCGGGCTGGCGGTGCCTGATGCTACTGTCATGTTCGTCTCCTCAGACCCTGATGTCCACGCCGCTGCTCGATCCGAGCATGCGGCCGTATGTTCGTCCCGCGACTGCCGCGGGGATGGTGTCTTCTTCGCTGACGACCAGCCGCTGCGCGTTGCCGCCAGTCTGGCTGCCGTTGTTATGACTGGATGAGGACTGATCGCGCAGGCTGAATTGCAGGCCGCCGCTGCCGGTCTTGAGGCCGGCGTCGTCCAGCGCGCGCTGCAACTGGGGTGCGTCCTGCCGCAGCATCGACAGCGTTTCCGGCTTTTCCACCGTCAAATGCGACGTCACCTGGCCGCTGCGGTCGACATCGATGCGAACATCGATGCGGCCGAGATCGGCCGGATCGAGCCGGATTTCGAAGCTGCTCTTGCCGCTCTTTGCCGATGCGGCGATCTCGAGCGCGAGCCCGCTCAATGGCACCGCCGCGTTCGTTGCCGCCGTGACGCTCAACGGCCCGGCCGGCGCGGCGGTAGCTGCCGCGGAGGGAAGCTGCGGCCCCAGCGCGCCCATCGCCTGCGCGCCTGCGTTCGATGAATCGGCCGGCATATGTCCGGTCTCGGTGGCCGCCGGATGCTCATGAACCGTTCCTGCGACGGCTGATGTCAACGCGGGGTTGGCGGAGCCCTCGGCTTTCGCCGCGTCGCCAACGCCATCGCTTGCGTTTTGCGCGGCTGCGGCGGCGGTCTGTTGTGCGGTCGCGGTGGCAGGATCGGTCGTGCCCGACGCGGTCTGCGAACTGTCCGATGCCACGGTTCCCGTCGGCGTCGCGGCTGGCGTCTTGGAGGGCGTGGCTTTCGGTGCCACCGGTGCGGTGGCGGCAACAGCCGCGGCGACTGCTACGTCGGTCGTCGGTGTTGCCTGCGTCTTCGCCGCCGCGGCCATTGTCCCGCCTGCCGCCGCCTGATCCGCGATCTTCGCGGTCTTGCTGGTATCCGAGGCGGTCGCGGTCGCATCCAGGGCGGTTGCGGCAGTATCCGCAGCGGTTGGGCCCGGATCAGCGGTGACAGCGGCCGCTGCGCCGGAATCGATCTTGGCCTGGGCCGATGACGCAGCCGGTACGACGGCGCTGGCCGACTGGCTGGCAGCAATGGCTGCTGCTGCAATCGCAAGCGGCGCGGTGGCACTGCCGGATGTTGGCGGTACTGCCGGAACATCCGCCACGGCGACGGTAACGGGGATCGCGACCGCGACAACGTTGGCGGCGGTCGCGGACAGGGCGTCCTGCTGCGCCGAGGCGGCGGCATCGCTCGAAGAACCGGAGGTGTCGCCGGACGACGACTTTGCGTCTGATGTCGCAGCGTCGGCTTTTGAGCCGTCGGACTTTGCCTTGGAGCGCGAAGGCGCATCGGCACTGGCGTTGGTATTCGCGCTGGAAGGCTGTCCGGTGCTGGCGCTCGGATTGTTTGAATCATTGCTGGCCGATTGGCCGGCGGCCGTGGCGTTCTGCGATCCGCCGTCGTTGGGGGCGGCCGGAGCGTTGTCGGAGCGTTGCTGCCAGGCCGGTTGCGGCGGTGCCGGGGCGTTGGCGTTGCTGTTGTCGTTGGTGGTGTTGTTATCGACCAGCGCCCCGAAAATATCGTTGCCCTGATTGGGATCGGACCGGGCAGGCCTCGGCGGCGTGCTCTGAAAAGGCACGTTTGACGCTGCTTCTGACGTGACGCTGTACACGGGCGGCCTCTCGCAATGAATCCGCAACATGATCAGCAAGGACCGGGCCATAAAAAATACTCATATATTTCAATATCTTATGTGAATCACGATAAACTGTGACGCCGCTCGAGGGCCACCTTTTCTGCCCGGCGGCAAGATTTGCCGTTTGCGTTGCAAAAGGGTGGAGCGTGATTGCCTGACGGGAATACGGCCTATATTAAAGAGCAGCTTTTCAGCCGCTCTGGCGAACCCGCTTTCCAGGGAATAATCCAAAGCTTCCTGATCGCACGGCGTTCGGTGCCGCCGCGGTCGTACCGATGACCCGAACCATGCTCAACAGTCTGGAACTCGAAGGCCGTCCGCAGGACACCAGGATCGTCGTCGCGATGTCCGGCGGCGTCGATTCGTCGGTGACGGCGGCGCTGTTGAAGTCCGAGGGCTACGACGTTGTCGGCATCACGCTGCAGCTTTACGATCACGGTGCGGCCACCCATCGCAAGGGCGCCTGCTGCGCCGGGCGGGATATCCACGACGCGCGCAACGTCGCCGAGCGGATCGGCATCCCGCATTACGTGCTGGACTACGAGAACCGTTTTCGTGAATCGGTGATCGACAATTTCGCCGACAGCTACGCCTTGGGCGAGACGCCGGTGCCCTGCATCGAGTGCAACCGTTCGATCAAGTTTCGCGATCTGCTGGCGACCGCGCGCGAACTCGGCGCGTCGGCGCTGGCGACCGGGCATTATGTGGCGTCGCGCCGCGCCGGTGATGGATCGCGCGCGCTGATCTGTGCCGCCGACGCCGATCGCGACCAGAGCTATTTCCTGTTCGCGACCACGCGCGAGCAGCTCGAGTTTCTGCGCTTTCCGCTGGGCGACATGACCAAGCCGCAGGCCCGCGAATTGGCGCGGCGCTTTGGCCTCGAGGTCGCCGACAAGCAGGATAGCCAGGACATCTGCTTCGTGCCGACCGGGCGCTATACCGACATCATCGGCCGGCTGAGGCCGAATGCGATCGAGCCCGGCGACATCGTCGACCTCGAGGGCCGCGTCATCGGCAGGCATCAGGGCATCGTTCACTTCACCGTCGGCCAGCGGCGCGGATTGGGCATTGCCTCCAGCGCACCGCTGTATGTGGTGCGGCTGGAGGCAGCCAGCCGCCGCGTCGTGGTGGGACCGCGCGAGGCCTTGCGGATGGACCGTATCGTATTGCGCGATGTCAACTGGATCGGCGACGGCGCGCTGGAACGCGCGGTCGGGGACGGTTTGGAAATTTTCGTGCGGGTACGATCGACCCGCGCGCCGCAGCCGGCGTGGCTGCGCGCGGCCGACGGCGGTTATGAAGTCGAGCTGGTCGCGGGCGAGGAAGGCGTATCGCCAGGGCAGGCCTGCGTGTTCTACGATGCGCCTTCAGGGCGGGCGCGCGTGCTGGGTGGGGGATTCATCCAGCGCGCGACCGCCAGCCGTGCAACGGCCAAAGGCGCAATTCGGTCGCAGCCGCTCGTCGAAGCAATGCGCGGATAGATTTTTCAGGGCGGGGCATGGCTGCAGATATCGACCGCGCGGGGGTCGCAAAAGCTTATGGCCGTTGGGCACCGGTCTACGACCTGGTGTTCGGAAAGGTATTCGATCACGGCCGCCAGTCGACCATCGCCGAGGCCGACCGGATCGGCGGGCGGGTTCTCGATGTCGGCGTCGGCACCGGATTGTCGCTGTCGGATTATTCGCGCACCACGAAATTATGCGGCGTCGATATTTCCGAACCGATGCTGCGCAAGGCACAGCAGCGCGTGCGTACGCTGGGTCTTTCCAATGTCGAGACGCTGGCGGTGATGGACGCCAGGAATCTCGCCTTCGCGGATTCGTTTTTCGACGCGGTGGTGGCGCAATACGTCATCACCGCGGTTCCGGATCCGGAAGCCACTCTCGATGACTTCATCCGCGTGCTGAAGCCCGGCGGCGAACTCATTCTGGTCAATCATATCGGCGCCGAAAGCGGCCCGCGCCGGCTGTTCGAACTGGCTTTCGCGCCGTTGGCACGGCGGCTCGGCTGGCGGCCGGAATTTCCATGGGCGCGTCTGGCCGATTGGGCCGCCAAACATGGCGGCGTCAGCCTGAGCGAACGCCGCCCGATGCCGCCGATGGGGCATTTCTCGCTGATCCGCTATCGCAAATCCTGAAGTCTGCTGTTCCCTGCGGAACCTCCAGGCCCGCTGGCCGTTTCCCCGCATGCGAATGAAACGTTCACTGATTTCTTTCTGCGTGCTGATGGCGGCCTCCGGCGCGGCAGCTGCAGAGGCCCCGCCGGCGCAAACTGCGCCGCCGGAGCACGCCAGCGATTGCGCGCCGATGCCGTCCGCGCCGCGACCTGGCACCATGGCGCCGCAGGACACGACAGGGCAAGTCCGCGAGCCGCTTGGCGACAGACTGGCAAGGTCCGATGGCGTGTTGTGTCCGCCCGTGGGCGTAGACCCGCAAATGCGGGCACCGATACCCGACGCCGGCAACACGCCGGTGATCCCTCCGCCCGGCAGCCCCGGCGGCGATCCCAGCGTTCGGCCGAAATAGCGGTGCTTTGCAAGGGCTTGGTGGGCAAAGAGCTGGCGGCGCCGCGACTTGGCGGATTGGCCGGGTTTGCTTGACAGGCCCTTGACCGGCTTCTTATATGCCGCGCGTTCGCGACTGCGGTATACAAGGCCGTGACGGCGGACCGTGGCGGGGTAGCTCAGCTGGTTAGAGCACGGGAATCATAATCCTGGGGTCGGGGGTTCGAGTCCCTCTCCCGCTACCACTGGTTCCATGTGTCTGGCCCGGACACGTAGGTAACATCGCGTACCAAAGACATGGGTGACAACCGCGTGTCCAAGACGTGCCGCGTGTCCAAGACGTGCGGCGTCAGTTTTGCAAACGCACTCGATTTATCAGCGATTGTCGTTCCAGTTCAAGCAGCCGCGCATCCATCATTTCATTGCGTTTTGCCGCATCCGTGATCTTGCGGGCGGCGGGAATGATCGCCCGAACCATGTCGGCCCGAGCAATAATGCCCACCAATTTATTGTCACGTATGACGGGCAGCCTCTTGATATCGTTCTCTCCAAATAATCGTCCGGCTTCCTCGAGCGGAGCTGTCTCCGTGATCGTCACCGGATCGGGAGTCATCGCTTCGGATACCTTGCGTCCTTGAAACCGGGCGGAAGCGTCGGCGAGGTTGGCGCGCTCTATCATCAAACGGAGCCAATGCGTTCGTTTCGCCCGTACATCGCTCTTTCCACCACGCAAGAGGTCGTGCTCACTGATGATGCCGACAACGCGGCCTTCGTCGGTTACCACCGGCAAGCCGCTGATCTTGTGGTCCAGCATCAGGCGAGCCGCATCCAAAAGCGAGGTCTCTGGTGTCACCGTCACGACTTGACGCGTCATAAAGTCCTTAACCTTCATGGACGATCTCCTGACGGTTTCGGTGCACCATTATTCTGCAAGTTATCCGGACCCTGCGATGGCGTCGTCAAGTCACTTCGATCGACATCATCGAACGCCCGCAGCAGCGTCGCGACACGATAAGCCGATGAGCGCCAATCGGCCAGCCGCTGGTAGTTGTCAACGACCCAGTTGAACGCAGCCTGCACCATGACAAAGGCGGCCGCCGCTTGTGTGAGTTCGCCAAGCGTCATGCTCCCGGCGATAAATTTGGGAGCACAGAGTATCCAGGCAAATACAGGTGCAAGCAAAACATCGGTCTGCGAGACCATCGTCGTGCCCATCAGTTGCCGGCACAATTGACGCCAACGCAGAAGCACCTGGCGTAGCGCGTGCCAAAGATTGTGGTGGTCTTCTGGCAGGGCCGCAGCCGATGGCGTTCCTTCTCCGATTTCACGGATATGGTTGGCCGCCGCCCGTAGCTCCGCTTCCGCCTGGTTTTCCGCCTGGATCACCGAAGTTAAATTGCGACCCACGGCAATCATTATGGCCGTGAACGCCGTCGAGTAAGCGACGACGCCGACCACAAGGTAGGCCGGCACGGTCAACTCGCGTCCCAAGACGACGAGGGTCAAACTGCCGCCCACGGACCACAGAACGTGAATGAATACGAATGCCGTCGTTACGGAAGTCAGCAGCCCAAATGCCAGGTCTACAGGAGCATCGGTCGCGATCCGGGCATCGAATGAAATGCGGTATTCGGCATTCTGGTATTCTCCGCTAACGAATTTCAGACGCTGGTAGCGATGCTCCGTTAGCCAACGTGTAATGAGATGGGTCGTCAGCCACTGGCGCCATTTGCGCTGCATCGTCATGCGACCCCAGATGGACAGAACGGCGAGGGCGATATTTGAGCAAGCAAGTGGTATGAAGATGAAAGCTTCGTTCCAGAGCACAGTGCCGTTACGAAGTTCGAGCGCATTGAAGAAATCGCGATTCCAATAATTCAGTAAGTATTGTACTGTGAGCTGTGCAAATACGATCGCGGCCAAGGCCAGGCTTAAAGGCCAGCTCAGGCGGCCGGACCTGCCTTTCCAAAATCCCGCTGAACTGGACAAGAACAGTAGAAGCAGGCTTCCACGGTCATTTTTTGATTCGCTTCGCGGCGTCATGCGGGAACGGCCTCCGGACACCCGTCCGGTCAAGAGCATGCTTTAAATCAATGATTGCCGAGATGATACCTCCCGGTTTGATGCATGTCATGGCCATGCTGCGAAATGAGATTTAAACTTACAAAGCTAGAGGGGTCAGAATAGACGTTGGATCATAGACGTTGGATCGGATGCTAGACCTCGTTCAGCGGGGCGGCCGGTACGCGTCCAATGTTTTGATTTCCCCGCGAAGAAGGACTGAACGATGGCGATAGGTGGTAACAAATTCCCGATTCCCGATCAGCTGGCGCCAGATCTCACCCGCGTTCGTGCATACTGGAATGGCTTGAAGCGCGGCGCCAACGACATTCCGTTTTGGGACGATGTCAAATTGCCGTTGCGATCGCGGCTGGGGCGCGAGTCAATGTTGATTGACGTCTTTGAAGATCCGATTCGGTTCCGGTTCGATCTCATCGGAGTGGATCTGGCCGACCGGTACGGCGAAGCGATTGGCAACCGATTTCTTGACGAAATTGAACTTCGCGCGCCGTTCGACGGGCTTGACTTGCAATGCAAGTCAACTGTCGAGGGGTGCGCTCCAACCTATTATCGTCAAGCCGGCCCCGGAAAAGGAGATGCCGAGCACCCAGGCGGTTACGCGCGCCTGTTGCTCCCGCTTTGGGGAAATGGTCGCATTGAGATGCTTCTTGGCGCCGCTGTTCCTGACAAGGCGGCGAGAGAAAGTGCGGATTAGATAGTCGTAGCGAAAGATCGCAATCACGTGTGACGAGGTCTGCGGTCTTCGCGCCCAGACTTCCGACTGACTGTCGTGACCGAGAAAAGTGTATCCTGCATGCCGGTGCGAGGCTAATGAGGATTGTAGGCGATCGGTGTGACGATCACCTCGGAAGCAAGGCGGCGGACGTCGTCGGGGCGACAAAGTGCTGTCCCTGGATTGAGCAGCGCGGCAGAACCGCCGGCAACCCCGTAGCGGAAGGCGGTTTCGAGACTGTTACCCTTCACGAGACTCCATATCATCGCCGCCAGAAAGCTGTCGCCCGCGCCGGAAACGCTGACGGGATCAATAGGCAGACCTTTCGCACGAAAAGCCATATCGCGCGTTACGAGCAGAGCGCCATCGGATCCCATTGAGAGGGCGATGACCTCGATGGGATATCGATCGATGAGACGGCGCCCTGCGTCGACGAGCGAGGCCTCACCGGTGGCGGTTATCTGCGCCAACTCCAGAAACTCACGAAGGTTGGGCTTGATGAGATAAATACCTGCTTCCAAGGCCGCCTTCAGGAAGGGGCCAGATGTGTCCACGATGATCCTGCTATGCGCTTTTGATGCCTGAGCAACTCTGGCGAAAAAATCATGCGGAACGCCGGGAGGCACGCTGCCACTTACAATAACATAATCAGGCTGAGGCGCGATATGCGCAATCGATGCCACGCATTCCTGCCATTCAGCCTCATTGAGCCGGGCACCCGGAAAGACAAGACGAAATTGTTCTCGGGTCGTCTCGTCAAAGATCGTGATATCCTCCCGTGTGTCGTTTAACGTAGGGATCACGATGCTTCGTATGCCTTCACACTCAACTAGGTTCGCGAGCAGTTGTCCGGTGGCGCCGCCGGCCGGGTAAATTGCGATTGATTGAAGGCCGAGCCGCGTTAGAGCCCGAGCGACGTTGATGCCGCCGCCACCCGGGTCACGGTGGGCCTGCGCACACCGCATTTTTGTGAAAGGCACCATCTTTGTTACCGACGTCGATATGTCGACAGCGGGATTTATGGTGAGGGTGACGACTCGAATCTGCTGTGTTTCAGCCAATGTCGCAGACCTCCGCCAGGGCCCGCAAGCCCACGAAAGACGTGTCTTGGTCCAGAATGAGATAGGCCGGAATTGGCTTGAGGTATTTGCTGAACCGGCCTGCGTCCTCAAAACGCGCCCGGAACGGGGAGCTGGCAAAATATTCGGGCGTTTGTCGCAGAATGCCGCCGCCAACAAATACTCCGCCCCTCGCGCCGAGCGTCAGCGCGAGATTGCCGGCGACAGTCCCAAGCATTGCGCAAAACATGTCGACGGCGGTGCGGCTGGTCGGGCAGGTACCTTCGATTCCGGCCCGGGTGATCTCGGCTGCAGAGCGCCTTGGCAGCGTCACATGGTCCAGGGCGGCGAGAGTTTCGTAAAGATTTTCCAGTCCATTGCCCGACAGAACACGTTCCGCCGAGACATGTCCAAATTGCCGCCGCAGATGGGCGATCACGGCATCCTCCCGTGACGAAGTGCCCGCCATTGCCGAATGGCCGCCCTCGCTCGGAAGTACCAGATGACCGGTTGCGCACGGGATGCTGAAGGCTATTCCAAGACCTGTGCCGGGGCCGAGCGCCGCGAGAGGCGCCCCCGCGACCGGTTGCCCGCCGCCTACTTGCAGCAACCCGTCACGCGAAAGGTGGGGCAGGGACCACGCCACCGCTTCAAAGTCATTGACCAGACGTACCGCGGAAAATCCATAGGCATTGCGCAAGTCGGCAGCATCGACCACCCAGGAATTGTTGGTGAGGGCGCAGCGGCCGTTCTGGACCGGGCCAGACACAGCCAGAATTGCGGCGCTGATCGTTCCGGCTTCCGGCAAGTTGCCGAGATATTTGTCGAGCGCCTCGCGGAAGCTGTCGTAGTCGCTGACAGCCAAATGGGCAATTGTGCCTACAATTCCGCCGGACAGCAGCGCAAAGCGTGCATTGGTGCCGCCGATGTCTGCAAGCAACACCTTTTGAATGGCTGGTCTTGATGCGACGTTCATCGCTGTCGTGCCGTCTTGATCAAATCCGCGTACCAGCCGAACGATGATTTCGGAGTACGACGTAGCGACGGATAGTCGACGTAGATCAGGCCGAAACGAATGCTATATCCAGACTCCCATTCGAAATTGTCCAGCAGCGACCATATGAAATAGCCGCGTACATCGACGCCGCCGGAAGCCGCTGCATTCATCGCCCCGATATAGACCCGCAGAAACTCAATCCGCTTCGTGTCGATCACGGCTCCGGTTTCGTCGAGCGAGTCAAAATTGCCATATCCGTTTTCGAGAACGTAAATTGGCAGGCCGTAGCGTTGATGGATCGTCAGCAGCGTTTCAGCGAAGGCGTCCGGATCGATCGGCCATTCGATCGGCGTCAACGGAACGTTGGCCGGTTTCGTACCGAAGTCAAACCCCAGCATCGAAGCCGGCTGCGCCTTTACATAGACCGGGCTGTAGTGATTGAGGCCGAACCAGTCGACCGGACGACAAATGCGCGCCAGGTCGCCGGACTGCATGTGCGGTTCAATCGCCGGCCGCATCAGTGGCGGATACTCGCCGCGACATTGCGGGTCGGGAAACGCCTTGTTCCAGTAGGCATCCAGCCGCGCGGCCGCTGTCGTGTCGGCTTCGTTCCCGCTGGACGGCCGGCAGGGCTGATAATTGTGAATGCATCCGATCGAGGCGCCGGCGACCTTTTCGCGCAGCACATCCACGGCCGCACCATGGGCGAGGTTTACGTGATGTATCGTGCGGTGGAGATTGTCTTCGCTGCTTCGATCTCGCTTGCCCAGTGAACGGCCGAACAGGCTGAAGATCGACGGTTCGTTGAATGTCGCGAAACGCTTGACACGATCCCCGTAACGCGTGGCAACGAGCCTCGTATAGTCGGCAAACCATGCCGACGACTGGCGGTTCATCCAGCCGCCAAGATCCTCCAGGGCCTGTGGCAGGTCCCAATGATACAGGCATAGCCATGGTTCGATGCCGGCGGCCAACAGCTCATCGATCAGCCGGTCGTAGAAGGAGAGGGCCGGCTCATTTGCGGATCCTTGCCCCCGCGGCAGTATGCGCGGCCAGGCAACCGAGAACCGATAGGCCTGAACGCCCAGCCGTTTCATCAGGGCGACATCCTCCCGGTAGCGATGATAGTGGTCGCACGCAATGTCGCCGGTATCACCGTTCTTAATTTCACCGTTTTGACAATAGATGTCCCAGACGCTCGGCCCTCGACCGTCTTCCTTTGTTGCGCCTTCGATCTGGAAACTCGAGGTCGAGACGCCCCAGATAAAATCCGGACGCAGCTTGGCGGTGGAGGGCAGTTCCGATCCCGGCATTAAATGCCCTTTTGGATTACCGTTCGAATTTCTGTTCGAAGCACTTTTCGCTCTTCCGCCAAGGGGGAGTGCGGAGCGCAATACCAATAGCCGTGCCGTGCACCAGACGGTCTTGAGATACATCAAGAATTCCTGGCCGACCGGTGCGACAAATCATCATAATTATCCGGCCGGAGGGATTTCCGAGTGCGAAGAACCAAATGGGGGGGAATCCCCGATGACCGTTTCCGCGGAAGCGGTTTTTTTCGTGTTGACGAGCGCGACGGCGTTTTCTGGTTTGTCGATCCTGACGGCGGGCGCTTTCTTTCCAAAGGCGTGAACACGGTCCGCTTCGATCAGGATCACATCGGAAATACCGATCGCATCCCATATGCCGACGCGTCCCGCAGGAAATACGGCAGCCAGCACGTGTGGCGCGCCGCCGTCGCAAATCGGCTGGCGGGCTGGAAATTCAATACGCTCGGTTGCTGGTCCGATGAACTTGTTGCCAATGCTGGATCGTCGCTGCTTGCGACCACCAGTCCCGGAGCCGGACTTGGCGCCTCTTTCCGGCTGCACCGGCGCGACGAAATCTTTCCCGATGTCTTTGATCCCGGGTTTTTGGGTCACATCCGCGCGAGCGCAAAAGATCATTGCATGAAGCGATGCAATGACGCCGGATTGCTTGGCACGTTTGTCGACAACGAACTGTACTGGTCGCCGGACTGGCGCGGGGGTGACGAGCTTCTGACTCTGTTTCTGAATCTGCCTGCTCACCGCCCGGGTCGCGTCGCAGCCATCATGAGGTTAGAGGAACGTTATCGGGAATTTTCGCAGTTCAACGCGGTCTGGCGCACACCGGTGCAATCATGGGAGGAATTCGGCAACATCGGACATGTCAAGGCGCCGTTCTTCAGAGCGTCACCAGGTAGTCTGAATGCCGCGCTTGAG
>Ga0182030_10014461_pt1 | contig 15576 bp, 13 predicted proteins | sample 812S3MmetaG_FD_121299 | JGI IMG/M metagenome (GOLD analysis project Ga0182030, IMG submission 121299) | Permafrost microbial communities from Stordalen Mire, Sweden - 812S3M metaG (Illumina Assembly) | ecosystem: Environmental > Terrestrial > Soil > Wetlands > Permafrost | place: Sweden... | reverse complement strand
TCGGCCTTCGGCAGCACGGCGCCGAGAATGTAGCCGGTCAGATCGAGCCGCTTGAGCGAAGCGGCGCGCGTCAGCGTGGCCTTGTCTTCGGGGCGCAGCCGCAATTCGACCCGCCCGCTTTCGCTAAGAGCGCGGGGCATGGAACCTCCTGAGTTCGTTGTCCCACTCTAGCATACGGAATGAATCCGTACGAGTGACTTCGCAACATGCCCGGTGGCGTCGTCGCCGATCGCGCCCCTGACCTCGTCGTCGCGTCCGGCCAAGCCAGACACGTGATGACGGGTGTTCGGGGACATGGGCGCCAGCATGGCAGATGCCCGCCTCGTGCTCGGCGTCAAGGCCAAGCCCGCTGACGCGGGCGCTCAGCGGCCCCGACCCCTTGCGCGCGGGGGAGAGGGAAAACCTCACGCCTTCTTCGGCCGCCTGACGCCGTGCGGGCGCTCGGGAGCGCCGGCGGCGACCAGCAGCTTGCGGAATTCGTCGCGCTTCTCGTGGATCGAGGCGATCACCAGGCCCATCGGCACGCCGAGGTCGACCAGCGTCGCCTCGGAAAGCTGCAGGCTCGCCTCGATCGTCTCCGGCACTGCGTCGCTGACCCCGAGGTCGTAGAGCGTGCGGGCGTGATCGGCGTCGCGCGCGCGGGCGATGATCGTGATGTCGGGCCTCACTCGGCGGGCGGCCGCGACGACTTCTTCGGCCGCACTCGGCTTATCGAGGGTGATGACCAGCGCGCGCGCCGTCTCGACGCCGCAGCGGCGCAGGAACACTTCGCGCGTGGCGTCGCCGTAGTAGACCGGCTTGCCGGCGCGACGCTCGCGCGCGATCAGGTTGGGGTCGGCGTCGACGGCGATATAGCGGATGCGGTGCAGTTCGAGCATTTCGCCAATCAGCGTTCCCACCCGCCCGTAACCGACGATGACGACCCGTTCTGCGTCTTCGTCGGGCGGCGCGACCAGCGCCTCCGGACCCAGCTCGGGGGCGCGCCGGCGCCCGATCGCCGCGCCGATGCGACCGAGCAGGGGGATCGTCATCATCGACAGCGCGACCGCGACCAGCAGCACCGCGCCGTCGGCCTGCTCGACCACTCCGCCGGCGACCGCGGCGGCGATCATGACGAAGGCGAATTCGCCGCCAGGCCCGAGCAGCAGCGCCGCCTCGCCGGCGACCCGGCTCGGCGCGCCGAACAGGCGCCAAAGGACCAAGACCAGCGCCGCCTTGCCCGCGATCAGCGCGACCGCGAGCCCGATCGTCAGGACCGGCTGGGCGGCCAGGATCGACAGGTCGAGCTGGGCGCCGAAAGAAACGAAGAACAGCCCGAGCAGCAGGCCCTTGAACGGCTCGATGGTGACTTGGATCTCGCGGCGAAACTCGGTCTCGGCGAGCAGCAGCCCGGCGACGAAGGCGCCCAGCGCCATCGACAGGCCGCTCGCCGCCGCGGTCAACGCGGCGCCGAGCACGACCAGCAGGCACGCCGCCATGAAGAATTCGGGGCTGCGGGTCAGCGCGACCGAATGGAACAGCGGCCGCAGCAGCAGGCGGCCGACCAGAATGACCGCTGCGAGCGCCGCCGCCGCCGGCGCGAGCGCCAGCGCGACGTCGGCGACAAAATTGCCGCTGTGACCGCCCGACAGCATCGTCACCAGCACCAGCAGCGGCGCGACCGCAAGGTCCTGCAACAGCAGCGTGGCGAACGTCACGCGGCCGACCGGCGCCGCGAGCCGCTTGCGCTCGGCGAGCACCGGGATGACGATCGCGGTCGACGACAGCGCCAAGGCGGCGCCGATGATCGTCGCGGCCGCGGGCGTGCGGCCGAGCGCGGCGGCGACCAGGCCGATCGCCACGGCGCAGACGACGAGTTGGCCGAGGCCGAATTGGAATACGGCCCGCCGCATGCGCTTGACGCGCTCGAACGACAGTTCGAGGCCAATGGTGAACAACAGCACGACGACGCCGAATTCGGCGAGCCGAGCGATCGCGTCGACATTGGTCAGCGCCAGCGCGGCGAGCGGCGGCATGCGTTCGGCGAGCTTGCCCAGTCCGAAGGGGCCGAGCGCGACGCCGGCGAGCAGATAGCCGAGCACCGGACTGATGCGCAGGCGCACGAACAGCGGCGCGACCACCCCCGCCGTGACGAGAAACAGCAACGCTTCCTTGTAGACGCCGAGATCGAATGACGCGTTCATCGGTCCTGTCGCAGCCGCCCCGGAGCGAGCTTAGTCGATTCGCTTGCGTGGAAGCGAACTTGGCGCACGAACGAACGGCGCTGGCGCGCCGGACGCGCTCGGCGAGCGCGTCTGCAAGCCGCTGGCGCCGGCGTTCTTGCAGGCGCGGCCGATGGCCGCGTCCTGTTCGTGAAGATCACACGATGAACATCGCCTTCGCGGCCGGACGCGGCCAACGGCCGCGTCTACAAACGCCAAAACCCCCTCGGCCGGGCGGGGCCGAGCGGGCGAAAATCCAGCGATGGACGACGATTCAGGCCGCCTGGGGCTCGACCGCAGCCTCGGCTTCCGCCTGCTTCTTGACGATTTCGCGCTTCAGCGCCGCGGCGCCGTCGGAAAGCTCGCCCTCGGGCGCCTTGAGCAGGAAATTATCGAGCCCGCCGCGGTGCTCGACCGTGCGCAGCGCCGCCGCTGCGACGCGCAGCCGCACCGCGCGGCCGAGCGTGTCGGAAATCAGCGTCACCCGGAACAGGTTGGGCAGGAAGCGGGTGCGCGTCCTGTGGTTGGAGTGGCTGACCTTGTTGCCGGATTGGACGGCGATCCCCGTCAGCTCGCAACGGCGTGACATAGCGCAACTTTCCTCGATCGAAACGGGCTAGAAAACCCAGGCGATTCCGCGGTCCGCCGCGCTTCTCATACGAAAAGCGCTGGCGCCGCCCTTCCGGCCCTGGCGTCTCGGGTCGGCGGTCTATAGGGGAAGCGCCAAACGGCGTCAAGCGCGAGGAGAAAGACCCATGATCGCAGGCGAGATCGCCGATCCGCGGGGCGCGGCGGCGCGGCTGGCGGGCGTGCGGGCGGCGATCGCGACGCGAGCGCGCGACTGCGGTCGCGATCCCGACGCGGTGACGCTGGTCGCGGTTTCCAAGACGCTGTCGGCCGACGAGGTGTGGCCGACCATCGCCGTCGGCGGCCAGGCGATCTTCGGCGAGAACCGGGTGCAGGAGGCCAAGGGCAAGTGGCCGGACTTGCGCGCACGCGCCGCCGCGATCGGCAGGACGCTCGAATTGCACCTGATCGGTCCGCTGCAGAGCAACAAGGCGCGCGAGGCGGTCGAGTTGTTCGACGTCATCGAGACGGTCGACCGCGAAAAAATCGCCGAAACGCTCGGCGCCGAGATGGCCAGGCAGAACAAAAGGCTGCGGCTGTTCGTCGAGGTCAACACCGGCGCCGAGGCGCAGAAGGCGGGGATCAGCCCGCGCGACGCCGACGCCTTCCTCGCCCGCTGTCGCGACGTCCACGGTCTGGCGATCGAGGGGCTGATGTGCGTGCCGCCGGCCGACGAACCCGCCTCGCCGCATTTCGCCTTGCTCAAGGTCATCGCCGAGCGCAACGGGATCCGGCAATTGTCGATGGGGATGAGCGGCGACTGGCCGCTCGCGGTGCCGCTCGGCGCGACCGAAGTGCGCATCGGCAGCGCGATTTTCGGCGCGCGGACATGACGCGCGCCGTCAACGAAGCGCGGGCCTAGGCCGGCGCGATTCAACCTACGAGCGACCGCGCCTCGACAGGGAGGCGCCGGCGCGGCTGCGGAGTGAAAGCATGGGTCAAGTCGTTCTGACTATCAACGCCGGCTCGTCGTCGGTGAAGTTCGCGGTTTTCGCCTTCGCCGGCGGAGAGCTCGACGAGATGGCGCGCGGACAAGTCGACGGGCTCGGCGCCCAGGCGAAATTCGCCGCCAAGCGCGCATCGGGAGAAAAGGCGCAGTTCGCCCTCGACTCGAGCCACGGCCCAGCCGACCACCGCGCCGGAATGAAGGCGATCCTGCGCTGGCTCGGCGAGGAGAAGCTGGTCGACAACGTCGTCGCGGTCGGCCACCGCGTCCTCCACGGCGGCCGCGACTTCACCAAGCCGGCGCGGGTCGACGCGGCGCTGATCGCCACCCTGCGCACGCTCATCCCGCTGGGCGAACTGCACGAGCCGTTCAACATCCTCGGCATCGAGGCGGCGATCGACGCCTTCCCCGGCGTGCCGCAAGTGGCCTGCTTCGACACCGCCTTCCATCGCGCCCAGCCGTTCGTCGCCGACGTCTACGGCCTGCCGCGCTCCTATTACGACGAGGGCGTGCGCCGCTACGGCTTCCACGGCCTGTCCTACGAGTACATCGCGCGCCAGCTGAAGAAGGTCGCGCCGGAGATCGCCGACGGCCGCGTCGTCGTCTGCCATCTCGGCAACGGCTCGTCGCTGTGCGCCATCCATAAGGGCCGCGCCGTGGCGACGACCATGGGCATGACCCCGCTCGACGGCGTGCCGATGGGCACCCGCTCGGGCCAGATCGACCCCGGCGTGCTGTTCTACCTGATGAAGGTGAAGGGCATGAGCGTGAAGGCGGTCTCCGACCTCATCCACCACAACAGCGGGCTCAAGGGCCTTTCCGGCATTTCGCAGGACATGCGCGAGCTCGAGGCGTCGACGAGCCCGGCGGCGAAGGAGGCGATCGATTATTTCGTCTACCGCATCCGGCGCGAGATCGGCAGCCTGGCGGCGGCGCTCGAGGGCCTCGACGCAATCGTCTTCACCGGCGGCATCGGCGAGAATTCCCAGCGGACGCGCGAGGAAGTGCTGACCGGAATGGCGTGGCTCGGCGTCCGCTTCGACGCAGCGGCCAACGCCGTCAACGCGCAGCGCATCAGCACGCCCGATTCGCGCACGACCGCCCTGGTGATCAAGACCAACGAGGAGCGGATGATCGCCGGCCATGCCGTCGCGGTCGCCGGCCTCGTCGCCGCCTGACCGGGCTCGCCGACCGCCTCAGCCGCGTTCGGCCGCGGCGACGGCCTTGGAGAATTCCGGTTTGAGGGCGCGATAGAGGCTGGCGAAGCGTTCGCGCGAGGCGGCGAAGGCGGCCGCCAGCGCGGGGTCCGGCGGGGCGACGTCGAGGATCGGGGGCGGTTTGCACACCGACTCGGGCGGTTCGCGCGTCGCGGCGAGCCGCGCCAGACGGGCGGCGCCGATCGCGCCCCAGGTTTCGCCGCCGCGGTAGCGCGTGACCTCGCGATCGAGCGCCGCGGCGATCATCCGCGTCCACAACGCGCTGCCGGCGCCGCCGCCGATCAGGCCGACGCGGCCGATCGAATCGCCCGCCGCTTCCAGGCATTCGCGCGCTTCGGCGAGGCTGAAGGCGACGCCCTCCATCACCGCGCGGGTCAGATCGACGCGCGACGAGGCCTGGCTGAGGCCGAAGAACACGCCGCGCGCGCGCGGATCGTCGTGGGGCGTGCGCTCGCCGGAGAGATAGGGCAGGAACATCGCCTCCCCGGGACCGCGATAGCCGTCGGCCGCTTCGCGTTCGATCTCGGCGACCTCGCGGCCGAACAGCCGGGCGGCAAAGGCCAGCGCGCCGGCGCCGTTGAGCATCGCCGCCATGCGATACCAGCGTTGCGGCAGCGCATGGGCGAAGCTGTGCACCAGCTTCTCCGGCGCGCTGCGGTAGCGGTCGGAAGCGACGATCAGCTGGGTTGCGGTGCCGAGGGAAATGAAGGCTTCGCCGGGGCTGATGGCGCCGAGGGCGACCGCGCCGACCGCGGCGTCGCCCCCGCCCGCGGCGACCACGGTCCGGCGCGGCAAGCCGAGCGCGTCGGCGACGTCGGCCTTCAGCGGCGCGACCGCGTCGGAGCCTTCGACCAGCGGCGGCAGGATCGCCGCGACGACGCCGGTGGCCGCAAGCGCTTTCGGGCACCAGCGCCGCTGCGCTTCGTCGAGCCACCAGGTGCCCGCCGCGTCGCTCATGTCGGTCCGCTTTTCGCCCGTCAGCGCCAGCCGCAGATAGTCCTTGGGCAGCAGCACGCAGGCGATGCGCGCATAGATTTCCGGCTCGTGGGCGCGCAGCCACATCAGCTTGGGCGCGGTGAAGCCCGCCATCGGTTTCACCCCGGTGACGGCGGCCAGCCCGCTGCGGCCCTCGCCGAGCTCGCGCGCCTCGGTGAAGGCGCGGCCGTCGTTGTGCAGGATCGCCGGCCGCAGCGGGCGGTCGTCGGCGCCGAGCGTCACCGCCCCGTGCATCTGACCGGAAAAGCCGATCGCGGCGACCGCGCCGAACGCCTTGGGCGCGTCGCGCTTGAGATCGCCGATCGCGGCGAACATCGCCTCGCGCCAAACCTCCGGGTCCTGCTCGGACCACAGCGGGTGCGGATGATCGGGCTGATAGACGCGCGAGGCGGAGGCGACGACGAGGCCGTCGTCGTCGACCAGCGCGGCTTTGAGCGCGGACGTGCCGCAATCGACGCCAAGAGCGATCATCGGTCGACTGTCGCGGAATTTGACGCGGGCGACAAGCGGACGCGACGACGCGGGCGTAAGGCGCAGCCGCTCCCGCGCCCGCCACGCCCTTGGGCGACTCGAACGCGGCGGCGGGAAGCCGGCTTGCGGCGCTTAGCTATTCGCGACCGAGGGCTTCGCGGGCGGCCCAGATCGTCCAGGCGGCAGGCGGGGTCGCCTCCTTGTCGTCGTCGTCCGGAGGCGCGGCGGCGAGCCCCTTGGCGAGAATATAGCGCAGGCCGACCAGCACCGGCTGGTCGGCGCCGTAGGCGACCGCCTCGACCGACCGCCGCTCGTCGTCGGCGGCGTGCGTGGCGAAGGCGCGCACCATGCGCGCGGCGAGCACGCCGCTGGGCAGTTCGCGGCGCGAGGCGTCGGCTGCGAACCGTTCGGCGAACTCCCCGCCGATCGATCGCAGCGCCGCGCGCGCGACGTGCGGGTTGGTGCAGGTGCGAACGATTTCTCGCAGAGCGGGCACGGGCGCCTCCTGTCGTTCCATGGACCAGCCTTTTACGGGCTGATCGCGACGAAGATGAGGCGGCGAGGCGACGCTAAGGCGCACGGACCGTGAAAATGACGCGGCGCCCAAGCCGGGCGCCGCGCTCTTTCGTCGAATTTGAGGCGATCAGGCTACTTCCCGAGCGCCTTGTCGGTGACCACAGTGGTGTAGGCGCCGACCGGTTCCTTGGTGATGACCGGATCGGAGCCGCCGGTCAGCAGCGTCTTGACCGTGCGCTCGTAGTCGGCCTTGTCGAGCCGACCGTCCGAGCCCTCGGTCAGCTTGTTGATCTCGCTCATCATCTGCTTCTGATGGTGCTCGGTCTGGGCGCCGGTCGAATCGTTGTCGAGCACGATCGTCGCGGCCGCGTCCGAGTTGGCGCGCGCCCACGCCCAACCCTTCATCGACGCCTTGACGAAACGCGCCATCTTGTCGACGAAGGCCGGGTCCTTGAGCTTGTCCTCCATGACGTAGAGGCCGTCCTCGAGCGTCGCGACGCCCTGGTCCTCGTACTTGAAGACGACGAGCTGACTGGGCTTGTAGCCGGCGTCGATCACCTGCCAATACTCGTTGTAGGTCATCGTCGAAATGCAGTCGGCCTGCTTCTGCAACAGCGGGTCGACGTTGAAGCCCTGCTTGAGCACCTTCACCCCGCCCGGCGAGCCGTCGGTCTTCAGCCCGAGTTTGCCCATCCAGTTGAGGAACGGATACTCGTTGCCGTAGAACCAGACGCCGAGCGTGTGGTCCTTGAGGTCGGCCGGGGTCTTGATGCCGGTGTCGGCGCGACAGGTCAGCTCGAGGCCGGAGTGCTTGAACGGCTGGGCGATGTTGACCAGCGCCGCGCCCTTTTCACGCGCCGCAAGCGCCGCCGGCATCCAGTCGACGACGACATCGGCGCCGCCGCCGGCGAGCACCTGCTCGGGCGCGACGTCCGGCCCGCCGGGCTTGATCGTCACGTCGAGGTTCTCGTCCTTGTAAAAGCCCTTGTCCTTGGCGACGTAATAGCCGGCGAACTGCGCCTGGGTGACCCACTTGAGCTGCAGCGTCACCTTGTCGGCGGCGTGCGCGGCGCCAATGGCGAGCATCGCCGCCGCGCTGACGATTGTAAACAGAGACTTCTTCATCGCTTCACCTCCACTCCTGACTGCGCGCCGCCGGTGAGGCCGGACGGCGCCTTGAGCCGGACCGCTCAATTCTCGCGAATGCGGTAGGACGCGTGCCAGAAAGACACGCGCCGTTCGATCAGCGCCACCGCGCCGTAGAACGCCGAGCCGGTCAGCGCGGCGACGACGATCGTCGCCCACACCATGTCGATCGACAGATGCCCGACCTCGGTCGAGATGCGGAACCCCATGCCGACCGTCGGCGTGCCGAAGAACTCGGCGACGATCGCGCCAATCATCGCCAGCGTCGTATTGATCTTCAGCGCGTTGAAAACGAACGGCGCGGCGGCGGGCAGACGCAGCATGCGCAGGGTCTGCGCATAGCCCGCCGCGTAGGTCTTCATCAGATCGCGCTCCATCGGCCCGGCGGCGGCGAGACCTGCGGTGGCGTTGACCAGCATCGGGAAGAAGGTCATCGCCACCACCACCGCCGCCTTCGACTGCCAGTCGAAGCCGAACCACATCACCATGATCGGCGCGACCCCGACGATCGGCAGCGCCGAGACGAAATTGCCGAGCGGCAGCAACCCGCGCTGCAGGAACGGCGAGCGGTCGATGAGAATGGCGACCGCGAGCCCCGCGCTCGAACCGATCGCATAGCCGGCCAACACGCCGCGGATCGTCTGCAGGAAATCGGCCGCCAGGGTCGGCGTCGACGTCACCAGCCGCAGCAGGATCGCCGAAGGCGCCGGCAGGATGATCGCCGGCACGCCAAGCAGCTTGACGCCGACCTCCCACACCGCCAGCACGGCGAGGCCAAACAGGAGCGGCGGGGCGAGGTCGGCGGCGCGCGCGTTCATCGGCTGAACGCCATGCGCCGCAGGACGATGCGGCCGGCGAGCCCGATCAGGCCGACCAGGGTCGCCGAGAGCGCCGTTGCGGCGAACAAGGCCGCCCAGATCTGGACGGTCTGGCCGTAGTACGAGCCGGCGAGCAAGCGCGCGCCGAGACCGCCATCCTCGCTCTTGGTCACTTCGGCGACCACCGCGCCGACCAGCGCCGCCGCGACGCCGATCTGCAGTGAGGCGAAGAAATACGGCGCGCTCGCCGGCGCCCGCAGCTTGGCGAATGTCTGGCCCTGGGTCGCCGAATAGGTGCGCATCAGATCGATCTGCAGCGGCTCGGCCGAGCGGAAGCCCTTGACCATGCCGACGGTGATCGGGAAGAACGACAGATAGGCGGCGATCACCGCCTTGGGCGCGAGCCCGGTGATGTTGAACTGGTTGAGGATGACGACGATCATCGGCGCCAGCGCGATGATCGGTACGGTCTGCGAGGCCACGATCCACGGCATCATCGAACGCTCGAGCGTCCGCATCGACTGGACCATCACCGCCAGGCCGATGCCGAACGCCGCGCCGAACAGAAAGCCGATCAGGGTTTCCTCGAGCGTGATCGTCGCGTGATAGACGAGGCCGCGCTTCGAGGTCGGCGGCGTTTCGATCACCAGCTTGTAGAGTTCCGCGGCGATCTGGTGCGGCGCCGGCAGTTTCGGCCGCTCCATTCCCAGCGTCGCGGCGACGAGCTCGCCGGTCGTGTAGCTCGTGTTGCCGGCATTGGCGAACGCGTCTTCCTGCAACGACGCGTTCATCAGCACCGCTGCGGCGTACCACAGCGCGAACAGCGCTACGAGGACGATCGTCACAGGCAGGACGTTCTTCACGGCCGCGCCCGCCATACGGCCACGCGCGGCCCGGCTCGTTCATTCGCCTCAATCGTCATAGGAATGCCCCGCCCGCAAACCGTGCCGCACGCGATTGGCGATTTCGAGAAATTCCGCCGTCTCGCGGATGTCGAGCGACCGCTGATGCGGAAAGCCGGTCTCGATGATGTCGTGGATCCGCCCCGGCCGCGGCGACATGACGACGATCCGCGTCGACAGGAACACCGCTTCGGGAATCGAATGGGTGACGAACAGCACGGTCTTGCGCGTCTTGTCCCAAAGGCGCAGCAACTGCTGGTTGAGCATGTCGCGAACGATTTCGTCGAGCGCGCCGAACGGCTCGTCCATCAACAGCAACTCGGGGTCGAACGACAGCGCGCGCGCGATCGAGGCGCGCTGCTGCATGCCGCCCGACAGCTGCCACGGATACTTCTTGCCGAAGCCGGTGAGATTGACGAGTTCGAGCCCCTCGGCGACGCGCTGGTCGCGCTCGAACTTCGGATAGCCCATGACCTCGAGCGGAAGGGCGATGTTGGCGGCGACAGAGCGCCACGGATAGAGCGCCGGCGCCTGGAAGACGTAGCCGTAGGCGCGGTTCAATCGCGCCTCGTGCGCGCTCATGCCGTTGACGCGCAAGCTCCCGCCGGTCGGCGTCTCGAGATCGGCGACCGCGCGCAGCAGCGTGGTCTTGCCGCAACCCGACGGGCCGATGAAGGAGACGAACTCGCCGCGCTCGATCTTGAGATCGATGTTGCTGAGCGCCTGCACCGGGCCGTCACGCGTCTCGAAACGCAGCGACAGGTCGGCGATCTCTATGACGTGATGCAGCGCCTCGATCGTCGTTTCGGCGTGGGGCGTTTGCGTCATCGTCAACGGGCGACCCCTTGCGGCGTAAAGGTGTCCTTGTACCGTGCGAGCGCGCGCGCTTCCGCGATGAACGGCGACCGCTTGACGAAGCGCCCGCGTCCGGGTTCGCCCGAAACCTTGCCCTCGGTGGCGACAACCTCGCCGCGCGACACGGTGAAACGCGGCAGGCCCTGCACCTTGACGCCTTCGAACACGTTGTAGTCGATCACCGAGACCTGCTTGTCGGCGGCGATCGTCTTCTTGGCGTTGGGGTCCCAGACGACGACGTCGGCGTCGGCGCCGGGCAGGATCGCCCCCTTGCGCGGATACATGTTGAGGATGCGGGCGATGTTGGTCGAGGTGACGGCGACGAACTCGTTGGGCGTCAGCCGGCCGGCGCCGACGCCCTGTGTCCACAGCACCGGCATGCGGTCTTCGAGGCCGCCGGTGCCGTTGGGGATCTTGGTGAAGTCGCCACGGCCGAGTTCCTTCTGCCGGGTGGTGAAGGAGCAATGGTCGGTCGCCACCACCTGCAGCGAGCCGGAGCGCAGGCCATTCCACAGGTCGTCCTGGTTGCGCTTGTCGCGGAACGGCGGCGACATGACGCGCCGCGCCGCGTGCGCCCAGTCCTTGCTGTAGTACTCGCTCTCGTCGAGCACGAGGTGCTGGATCAGCGGTTCGCCGAACACCCGCATGCCGAGCGAGCGGGCGCGCTTGATCGCCTCGTGGGCGGCGATGCAGGAGGTGTGAACGACATAGAGCGGCACGCCCGCCTGGTCGGCGAGGATGATGGCGCGATTGGTCGCCTCGCCCTCGACTTCCGGCGGCCGCGACAAGGCGTGGCCTTCCGGCCCGGTGACGCCCTTGGCGAGATAGAATTTCTGCAGCGCGGCGACCAGTTCGCCGTTCTCCGCGTGGACCATCGGCATGGCGCCGATCTCGGCGCAACGGCGGAACGAGGCGAACAGCTCCTCGTCGTTGACCATCAACGAGCCCTTGTAGGCCATGAAGTGCTTGAAGCTGGTCACGCCGCGGTCGACGACCTTGGCCATGTCTTCGCGCACCTTTTCCGACCAATAGGTGATGCACATGTGGAAGCCGTAGTCGGAGATCGCGCGCTCGGCGCGCCTGTCCCAATCGCCGAGCGCCTCCATCAGCGGCTGGCCATGGCCGGGAATGCAGAAGTCGACCACCATCGTCGTGCCGCCCGACAGCGCGGCGCGGGTGCCGTGCTCGAAATCATCGGCGGAATTGGCGCCCATGAACGGCATGTCGAGATGGGTGTGCGGATCGATGCCGCCGGGCATGACGAAGCAACCGGAGGCGTCGAGCGTCTTGTCGCCGGCGAGGCCTTCGCCGACCGCCTGGATCGCGCCGCCGTCGATCAGCACGTCGGCGGCGTAGCTGCGGTCGGCTGCGACGATCGTTCCGCCCTTGATGACGAGTGACATGGCGCAGGCTCCTCTTTGCCGCTTCGTTCAGCCGACGATTTCCGCCTTTTCCAGCGCGGCGTGCAATAGGACATTGGCGCCGGCCGTCGACCACTCGAGCGTGATGTCTTCGCTCTCGTTGTGGGAGACGCCGTCGACGCAAGGCGTGAAAATCATCGAAGTCGGCGTCACCCGCGCCATGTAGCAAGCGTCGTGCCCGGCGCCGGCGACGATGTCGCGGTGCTTGTAGCCGAAATGATCGGCGGCGCGGCGCACCGCCTTGACGCATTCGTCGTCGAAGGGCACCGGCGCGTAATAGAACACCTGCTTGAGGTCGTAGGTCAGGCCGATCTTGGCGCAGATCGCCTTAACCCCCTCGTGCAGCGCCGCATCCATCTCGCTCAGGATCGAGTCGATCGGATGGCGGAACTCGCAGGTCATGAACACTTCGCCGGGAATGACGTTACGCGAGTTCGGATAGGGAATGAGCATCCCGGCGGTCGAGACGGCGAGCGGCGGCTTGCTGAGGCCGATGGCGTTGACCAGTTCGACGATCCGCGCCGCGCCCAACAGGGCGTCCTTGCGCCGCGGCATCGGCGTCGAGCCGGCGTGGCTCTCGAAGCCGGTGAGCTTCAGCTCGTACCAGCGCTGGCCCTGGCCGTGCGTGACGATGCCGACGTCGCAGCCCTCGTCTTCGAGGATCGGTCCCTGCTCGATGTGCAGCTCGAAATAGGCGTGCACCGGCCGGCCGCCGACCGGCTCGTCGCCCTTGAAGCCGATGCGCGCGAGTTCGTCGCCGAGCGACTTGCCTTCGACGTCGACGCGCGAATAGGCGAATTCCTTGGTGTAGACGCCGGCGAACACCCCCGACGACACCATCGCCGGCGCGAACCGCGAACCTTCCTCGTTGGTCCAGTTGGCGACCTCGATCGGATGGCGGGTCTTGATCTTGAGGTCGTTGAGCGAGCGCACGACTTCGAGCGCCCCGAGCACGCCGAGCACGCCGTCGAACTTTCCGCCGGTCGGCTGCGTGTCGAGATGGCTGCCGAGAATGACCGGCGGCAGGCTGTCGTCGACGCCGGCGCGGCGCGCGAACATGTTGCCCATCTCGTCGATCTTGAGCGTCAATCCCGCCGTCTGGCACCAGGAGCGAAACAGCTCGCGACCCTGCTTGTCGACGTCAGTGAGCGTGAGGCGCTTGCAACCGCCCTTCGGCGTGCCGCCAATCTTGCCCATTTCCATCAGCGAGTCCCACAGCCGCTGTCCATTGACGCGAACGTTAGACAGGTCGGACATTCGCTTCTCCTTGCTAACAGCCAAACAACGCTATTATAAATTTGACCAAATGGTCAAATGCCCCGAATCTAAGCTTTGGCGCCCAGGTTGAGGGCGCCGCGAGGCCCGAAATGGACAAGCAGATCGCCAAACCGAGCGCGCGCGAGGAGAACGAGCGCGCCATTCTAGCGGCGGCCGAAAGGGTGTTCGCCGAGCACGGATTCGGCGGCGCGACGATCGCGGCGATCGCGGCGCGCGCCGGCGTGCCGAAGCCCAACGTGCACTATTATTTCCCGACCAAGGAGCGCCTCTACCGTGCGGTGGTCGAACGGGTGCTGACCGAGTGGCTGGCGGCGGCGGCGGCCTTCGACACCAGCGACGATCCCGCGCAAGCGCTGACCTCGTACATCAGCGCCAAGATGGATCTCGCCCGAGCCATGCCGCTCGGCTCGAAGATCTGGGCGAGCGAGATCATGCGCGGCGCGCCGGCGATCCAGGACTTCCTCGACACGACATTGACGCAATGGGTGCATTCGCGCGAGCGGGTGATCAGGCGCTGGATCGCCGAGGGCAAACTCGAGCCGATCGAGCCGCGCGTGCTGCTCTACATGATCTGGGCGACGACGCAGCAATACGCCAACGCCGCCCACGAGATCGCGACGCTCGAGCACGGCGAATTGAGCGACGCTGAATTCGAGCGCGCGAAGCGGCAAATCACGGCGACGATCCTGGGCGGGGTGGTGACGAAGCCGGGCGCCCAATTTAGCGCCATGCAAACAGAATAGGCGCAAGACGCCGGTTGTGACCAAACGTCGCGTCGGCGGCCCGCCGCATGCGTCCGCCGCCTCGGCGTAACCAATTGGCGTAGCAGGCGAAAGCGACGCTGGTTCGGCGCCGCGGCGCCCTGGCCGCGCGGCGCGCGACAGCGCAGATGGTTGCGCTCGCCCTCGTCCCCGCTCGCTCCGGCGATCGGGAACGGCTGCGCAAACTCGCGGATCGGCGACCGCCGCTACCGCCCCGGATACCAATACTCGGCCTGCGGCTTGGTGCGGTCGATGACGACGAACTGGTTGGCGAACACCCGGTAGGGGTAGCTCTGCTCGCCATCCGGCCATTGCACGCGGATCTCGGCGCGTTCGGCGGTGCCGAGGCCGACGTGGACCCAGCCGGCGTGGCCGGAGGCGTCGCCGCCGCCGATCTCGACGGTGCGCACCTGCGTGCGCGTGCCGGTCTTGACCGCGATATGCGCGCCGACCGCGTCGCGATTGGGGTTCGGCTGGACGAGCCGGATCTCGGTCCAGTTGCCCGTCGGCAGCGGATCGCCGCCGGGGTTCAGCGCGCCGAGGTTGCGGAACAGCGCGACGTTGGAGCCGCGATCGATCTGCAGGATGTCGAGCATGCCGTCGAGGTTGAAGTCGGCGATCAGCGCGCCGCGGCCGGTGCGTTTTCCCGCGATCCCGGCGAGGTCGCCGGCCTCTGCGAACTTGCCGTCCCATTGGCCGATCAGGAGATTGCTCGGATCGTAGTCGGCGAAGTCGGGCATCTGGGAGAGATTGCCCTTGGAAATGAACAGGTCGAGCAGGCCGACGTTGGTGAAGTCGGCGAACTCGGAGTGCCAGCCGGTCGACGGCCGCTTGTCGCCGCCGGTGTAGGGAATGTGCGCGGTCGCGCCGGTCTCGACCGCGATGTCGCGGTAGACCGGATATTCGCCGCGCCCGCCTTCGTCGGGATCGAGCTTCTGCAGCCGCGTGTCGCCCATCGAGGTCAGCGCGTATTGCGGATAGCCGGAGCCGTCGATGTCGCCTTCGGCGATGCCCATGCCGAAGATCGACACATGCCGCCAGCCGTCGGCGCGCGTATAGAGCTTGGGCGGCTTGTCCGGTTCGACGCGCCACATCTGCTCCTCGCCGCCGCGATAATATTGCCGGTCGTTGGAGACGCGCAGCGACGGCGTGCCGGAGCGGTTCCAGTCGGTGAACAGCATCGACAGCGCGCAATAGCCCGGCGACAGCGGCGTGCGCGCCGAATAGTCGGGCTTGTCGCCCGGCTGCGGTCGGAGGAGCGAGTTGTCCTGGCAGGTGCCCCAGGGTGAGCCGGGCGCGTCGCGGTCGACGTAATGGCCGATCGCCAGCGTCGGGAACTTCTGCCCCTTCTCCCATTCGGCCGAGAACGAAGTGGTCCAGCCGGCGTCGCCGTCGAAGCCCCATTCCTTGTTGGCGAGCGT